>Ga0326734_1000371_pt1 | contig 12484 bp, 14 predicted proteins | sample 15_GP2_1315_FD_207944 | JGI IMG/M metagenome (GOLD analysis project Ga0326734, IMG submission 207944) | Glacier ice microbial communities from Ngari, Tibet, China - 15_GP2_131.5 | ecosystem: Environmental > Aquatic > Freshwater > Ice > Glacier | place: China: Ngari, Tibet | collected 2018-07-18 | reverse complement strand
GCCCTATTTCTATCTGCCAACGGGCCGTTGAATCAGGTGTACGCGTGCGCTACCGTTTCGGCCCGTTGGCAGATAGAAATAGGGCTAGCGAAATCATATTCATCGAGTCAATGTACCACATTTACTTGTGCAAGCCACGCTCGTCAGGCTCGTCGGTTGAGGTGGAAATCACACTAGTCTGTTGGCCTTTGGCTTTGCGCCACCCATACAAGGCGTAGCCAGACAGGCCATAAATAACAAACAGGCCGAACATAACCGTCGGCGGATCTATGTTGACGATAGCAATTCCCAATGCAATCAGTACGATGACTGCAAAGGGCACGCTGCGCTTGACTTGAACATCTTTGAAACTGTAGAAAGGCACATTCGTGACCATCGTCAGTCCGGCGTACAACATCAGGCCAAAAGTGATCCAGCGTACTTCGACCCCCTGATATCCCAAGTCATTCATCAGCCAAATGAAACCCGCAACCAACGCGGCGGCTGCGGGTGAAGGCAAACCCTGGAAAAATCGCTTGTCGACCACGGCTGTATTGACGTTGAACCGCGCAAGTCGCAGCGCCGCGCATGCACAATAGACGAAAGCACCAATCCAGCCCCAGCGGCCTAGGCTGGTTAGCGCCCAGACATAAGCAATGAGGGCAGGTGCTGCGCCAAAGGAAACCATATCTGACAGCGAGTCCATCTGTTCGCCAAATGCGCTCTGGGTATTGGTCAGGCGAGCGATCCGGCCGTCCAGGCTGTCCAGTACCATGGCGCAAAAAACACCAATGGCAGCTTTGTCAAACTGTCCATTCATGGCCATGACGATGGCATAAAAGCCGCCGAACAAAGCAGCCAATGTGAACAGGTTAGGCAGTATGTAGATGCCTTTGCGCCGCTTGCGCGGCAAAATTTCTTCATTCGCCGAAGCGACATTTTTACCGTCACGCATAAAATATAGTCCTCAAGCAGTACAGATAAGCGCAGGTAGCTATTTAATCCATAGCAGCGAGACTTGGGTTCCCGCGGCAAAGGCACTTTAGTTCAAAAACCTCATCTGGCGTTTAAAACGCAGTAACTTTTAAAGCCCCATTGAAAAAGCCGCGCAGAAATTTTGCGCGGCTTTTCAACAAAATAAGATTATTTTGCTAAGGCAAATCAGTTGCGCGTCTGGTCAACCAGCTTGTTTTTAGCGATCCACGGCATCATGGCGCGGAGCTTTCCGCCAACTTGCTCGATCTGGTGCTCGGCATTCAGGCGGCGGCGGCTGATCAAGGTAGGGGCGCCGGCAATATTTTCCAGCAGGAAGCTCTTGGCATATTCGCCGGTTTGAATATCTTTCAGCACGGCGCGCATGGCGTTTTTCGTGTCTTCTGTCACGATGCGCGGGCCAGTGACGTACTCGCCATACTCAGCGTTGTTCGAGATAGAGTAGTTCATGTTGGCAATGCCGCCTTCATAGATCAGGTCCACGATCAGCTTGAGCTCATGCAAGCATTCAAAGTAGGCCATTTCTGGCGCGTAACCGGCTTCAACCAAGGTTTCAAAGCCAGCCTTGATGAGTTCAACAGCGCCGCCGCACAGCACGGCTTGCTCGCCAAACAGGTCGGTTTCGGTTTCTTCGCGAAAGTTGGTTTCAATGATACCGGCCCTGCCGCCGCCATTGGCCATGGCATAGCTTAGTGCCAGGTCGCGCGCTTTGCCCGACTTGTCTTGATGCACAGCCACCAGATGAGGAACGCCGCCACCCTGGGTGTAGGTATTACGCACGGTGTGCCCCGGCGCCTTGGGAGCGACCATCCAGACATCCAGGTCGTCGCGTGGGATCACGGCGCCGTAATGCACGTTGAAGCCGTGGGCAAACACCAGGGATGCGCCCTGCTTGATATGGGGAGCGACATCGTTTTTATAAACAGTGCCAATTTGCTCATCTGGCAACAAGATCATGACCACATCGGCAGACTTGACGGCATCAGCCACCTCGGCGACCTGCAAGCCGGCTTTTTCGACCTTGGACCATGAAGCGCCGCCCTTGCGCAGCCCCACAACGACTTTAACGCCGCTGTCATTCAAATTTTGGGCATGCGCATGGCCTTGGCTGCCGTAACCAATGATGGCAACGGTCTTGCCCTTGATCAGGCTTAAATCACAGTCCTTGTCATAAAAAACTTTCATCTCTCGCTCCTAAATAATCAGCAATAAAAACCAAAAAACCTGCCCTGTCCGGAACCCGAATCCTGGCAACCTCAAACTCTTAAAATCCGTTCACCACGGCCAATCCCGCTGGATCCGGTTCGTACCGTCTCGAGAATGGCACTGCGCTCGATCGCTTCCAGGAAAGCGTCGTTCTTGGTCTGGTCACCGGTCAGCTCAATCGTGTAGCTTTTTTCGGTGACATCGATAATCCGACCGCGAAATATATCAGTCATGCGCTTCATCTCTTCGCGTTCCTTGCCGACCGCGCGCACCTTGACCATCATCAATTCACGTTCGGTGTAGGCGCCTTCGGTCAAGTCAACCACCTTGACCACTTCGATCAAACGGTTAAGGTGCTTGGTGATCTGCTCGATCACATCGTCCGAACCAGAAGTCTGGATTGTCATGCGCGACAGCGTCGGGTCTTCCGTCGGCGCGACGGTCAGGCTTTCGATGTTGTAGCCACGGGCCGAAAACAGGCCAACCACGCGTGACAGCGCGCCGGGCTCGTTTTCAAGCAAAACTGCAATGATGTGTTTCATAGAAGATTCCTCTTTTCGCTGCCCTCCCCCGCGCACGGTAATGCACGGGCTCGGCAGTCAATAGATTCGTCAGTTGACGGGGTGAATGAAAGTGCGGAAAAGCGTCAATGCGTTCAAAGGTCTTCAGACCCCAACAGCATTTCCGTGATGCCCTTGCCGGCCTTCACCATAGGAAACACGTTTTCAGTCGGATCAGTGCGGAAATCCATGAACACCGTGCGGTCCTTGAGCTTGCGCGCTTCGCGCAGCGCCGGCTCGACATCCTGCGGCTTTTCGATCAGCATGCCCACGTGGCCATAGGCCTCGGCCAGTTTGACGAAATTGGGCAACGCATCCATGTAGCTGCTGCTGTAGCGTCCGGCATATTCAATTTCCTGCCACTGGCGCACCATGCCCAGGTAGCGGTTATTCAGCGAGACGATCTTGATCGGCGTGTTGTACTGCAGGCAGGTTGACAGCTCCTGGATGCACATCTGCACAGAACCCTCACCGGTGATGCAAAACACCTCAGCGTCGGGTTTGGCCAGCTTGATGCCCATGGCATAGGGAATACCCACGCCCATGGTGCCCAGACCACCCGAGTTGATCCAGCGGCGCGGCTGGTCGAACTTGTAGTACTGCGCGGCCCACATTTGGTGCTGGCCTACGTCTGAGGTGATGTAGGTGTCGGCATCCTTGGTCATGTTCCAAAGCGTTTCAACCACATACTGGGGCTTGATGACGTCGCCTGAACCCATGCTGTACTTCATGCAGTCGCGCTTGCGCCATTCCTCGATCGTGCTCCACCAGTTGCCCAGGGCGTCAGCATCAGGCTTGAGGCCGGATTCGCGAATCATGGCGATCAATTCAGTCAATACATCCTTGACATCGCCAACGATGGGAATGTCCACCTTGACGCGCTTGGAAATGCTCGACGGGTCAATGTCGACATGAATAATCTTGCGTTCGTTCTGGGCAAAGTGCTTGGTATTGCCAATCACGCGGTCATCAAAGCGCGCACCCACGGCCAGCAGCACATCGCAGTTCTGCATGGCATTGTTGGCTTCAAGCGTGCCGTGCATGCCCAGCATGCCTAAAAACTTTCGGTCGCTGGCCGGATAGGCGCCCAGGCCCATCAAGGTGTTGGTGCACGGATAACCGAGCATGTCCACCAGCGTGCGCAATTCTTGTGAAGCATTGCTCAGCAGCACGCCGCCGCCGGTGTAGATGTAAGGCCGCTTGGCGGCCATAAGCAGGTGCAGTGCCTTTCGGATTTGACCGGCGTGGCCTTTGCGAACTGGGTTGTACGAGCGCATCTCTACCGTTTTTGGGTAGCCAGCATACAGCGTCTTGTTGAACGAGACATCCTTGGGCACGTCCACCACCACCGGGCCGGGCCGGCCAGTGCGAGCAATATGGAAGGCTTTTTTCAGGGTCTCGGCCATGTCTCGCACATCCTTGACCAAAAAGTTGTGCTTGACGATAGGACGCGTAATTCCCACGGTGTCGCATTCCTGAAAAGCATCGAGGCCAATAGCGGCGGTTGGCACCTGTCCGCTGATGATGACCATAGGAATGCTGTCCATGTACGCCGTGGCGATGCCAGTCACAGCATTTGTCAGGCCGGGACCGGACGTGACCAGTGCCACACCCACATCGCCAGTAGCCCGTGCATACCCGTCTGCTGCATGGACTGCCGCCTGCTCGTGGCGCACCAGGACATGTTGGATGGTGTCCTGCTTGTACAGAGCATCGTAGATATGAAGAACTGCGCCGCCCGGATAACCCCAGATGTGCTTGACACTCTCAGCCTGAAGACACTTGACGAGGATTTCAGCACCCCGAAGGTCTTGCGCGGCGGGTGCAGAAGAAGCTGCCGCTGCGCAAGCGATTTCCGCTTTTGTGATTTCCATGATGAACCTTTGTGAATTTCTCTGACGAAATACCTTGGGTGCCTCTCAGCAGGCCCTTGTGGAGCTGCGTCGAGACTTGAGGCCAGGACCATAAGCAGAAACATAATCCGCCGAGCCATGACCCGTTTGCCATTTGATGAGCAGGCAGCATTATGACACTGTGCAATGCGATAATTTGTGACCCATGCACCGCGGTATGGAGACAACGCATCCTAAAAACAGCAGACAAGCGGGAAACCACCAAGTTGGCAACAGAACAAGAACTTTCCGACTTTTTAAAAAGCATTGAAAAACGGGCTTTCAAGCGAAGCATTTACCACGTCCGCGATGAAGAGGCTGCGCTTGACATCGTGCAGGACAGCATGATGAAACTGGCGCATTCCTACGGCGACAAGCCGGCGGTGGAATTACCCATGCTGTTCCAGCGGATTTTGTCGAACACCACCTTGGACTGGTTTAGGCGCCGCAAAACACGCAACGCCATTTTTTCCAATATGAGCGAATTTTCAGTCAACGAAAATGACGGAGATTTCGATATTTTGGAAACGTTGGAAAGCTTGAGCCGCTCTGAAGGCACGGAAAGTGCACAAGACGCTACGGAACGGGCTCAGATTTTGCATGTCATTGAACTTCAAATTCAAGAGTTGCCAGACCGTCAACGGGAAGCGTTTCTGATGCGTTACTGGGAAGAAATGGACGTAGCTGAAACAGCTGCAGCCATGGGTTGCTCAGAGGGCAGCGTCAAAACACACTGTTCCCGCGCAGTTCACGCACTCAGTAAAGCATTGAGCGCCAAAGGAATAAAACTATGAAAATACCGTACGAGAAAGAAGCCGCCATTCGGCTGGACCAGTTTGGATTCAAGACTGCGTCCTACCTGTCAGCAGGCGTCGCCACGCTGCCCCATGACATTTCAGAGCGTTTGCGGGTAGCCCGCATTCAAGCGGTGTCCCAGCGCAAGATCACTAAAGTCCAGACTGCTGGCACGTTGGTGCAGTCAGGCAGCAGTGCAGCGCTGACCTGGGAAACTGGCGAAGGACTGACCTGGTGGGGCCGTATTGGCTCGGTGCTGCCGCTGATTGCATTGGTTACCGGGCTCCTGGCCATTAATTCCTTTCAAAGTGATAACCGCACCCTGGAACTGGCAGAAGTGGACTCTGCGTTGCTAACCGATGACTTGCCTCCAGCAGCGTTCTCGGACCCCGGGTTTGTCCAGTTTCTGAAAATACAGCATCAGTCTGCCAGCGGCCAGTGATGCAAACGGCTGACTCTTCATTGACGACACTTGTTCGCTTTGCTCAAGCATTTATTCAATCGATGGCATCCAGAATGACCGGCTCAGTGCGTTTCATTTTGCCGATTTTGACTATATCGGTCCTTTTGGCTGTGTCTTCAGTAGCTTTTGCACAATCGCAACATTCAACTGATCCTGTAAATCCCAAAGCAGCTGGCAGGTCTGTTGCCACTGGGCTGGCCTGGGTACAGTTGACGCCGACCCAGCAGCAGGCTCTGGCACCGCTGGCGTCCAGCTGGAATACTGGCATGAGTGATTCGCAAAAACGCAAGTGGCTGGAAATATCCAAAAATTACGCCACGCTTGCGCCTCAAGCCCAGGCTACGCTCACGAGCCGCATGAATGAGTGGGTGGCCTTGACCCCGCAGCAGCGCGCCCAGGCACGGCTGAACTTTGGCAAAACCATGGAACTGTCTACCCAATTGACGCCAGAAGAAAAAAAGGCGAAATGGGGAGCCTACCAGTCTCTGAGTCCCGAGGAAAAACAGAAGCTTGCCGCTACTGCGCCGTCTAAACCTGCCGGTGCAGCCACTGCCATCAAGCCTGTGCCACCACAAAAGCTGGCTACCCTTCCAGCTTTTCCTGCCAGTCAACCGGCGACCAAGGCTTCGCCTAAAATAATTCCTTCGCCTGTGGCGCCTGTTCCAGCCGTGCAGCCGGGGCCAGCCACTGGCACCACACTGCAACGATAAAGTGCTGTACCGCTACTGATGCGGCTGTGGTTTCCTGTTTGCTTTTACCTTTAGTTGTTCACTTGATCGCAAAAAACATTCAAATACCGTCTCTTCCAAGACGCATGGCCTGCTGGATGTATGAAGGCTTGCTGATGTTCGGCGTGGTATTCATCGCTGGTTACCTGTTCAGCACCTTGAGTCAAACGCGCAATGCACTGGACAACCGCCATCCCTTGCAGGCTTTTGTGTTTGTTGTGTTTGGCATTTATTTTGTCTGGTTCTGGGCTAAAGGCCAGACGCTGGCCATGAAAACCTGGCACATCCGCGTTGTTGATGTTCATGGCAAGCCGCTCAGCCAGCAGCGCGCCCTGCTCCGCTACCTGTGCAGCTGGATGTGGTTTTTACCGCCTCTGGCAACAAGCTGGCTGCTGGATTTGCCTGCGGCCAAAGGCGCCGTGCTGTCAGTCGGGTGGATTGCCATCTGGGCCATATTGGCGCGCTTTCATCCAGAACGTCAGTTCTGGCATGACGCCTGGGCGGGTACCCGGCTGGTCACCCACAGGCCTGCAGTCAAAGACAAATTACCGAAACCGGCCAAAGTGGCAGGTTCACGTGCCTTGTAAAAGGCAGTAGTCATGACATTGCACGAAAATTCGCTTCATGCCTGACCCATCGCCTTTTCCAGCGTCCGCCAACCTTCAGAAAAACCGCAAGGGAATGACCCGCGTCTGGCACGCTGCGGGATATTCGCTGGCTGGCCTGCGCGCTGGCTGGAACGAAACCGCTTTCCGGCAGGAGGCGCTGGCATCTATGGTGCTGGTACCGGCTGCATTCTGGCTGGGACGCAACTGGATGGAAATAGTGGTGCTGGCAGGCACCGTCATGTTGGTGCTGATTGTTGAACTTCTCAACTCCGGCATCGAGGCAAGCATCGACCGTATCGGACCCGAATGGCATGAACTTTCCAAACGCGCCAAAGACATGGGCAGTGCGGCGGTGCTGCTCAGCCTGCTGCTGTGTGCAGTGACCTGGACGTTGGCATTGGTTCAGCGTTTTAGCGCATAAACCCCGAAACGGACACCATGAACAAACCCGTCTTTTCCCTGTGCGTGTATTGCGGCTCGCGACCTGGCAATACGCCTGAATATGCAGCGCTGGCATGTGAAGTGGGCACCTGGATAGGGCATCAAAGGGGGCAACTCGTCTATGGAGGCGGGCACAACGGACTGATGGGCATTTTGGCCGATGCGGCGCTGGCCGCAGGCGCCCGCGTGATTGGCGTTATTCCCAAGGCGCTGGTTGAAAAGGAATGGGCCCATACCGGCTGCACCGAGTTGCATATCGTGGACAGCATGCATGACCGCAAGCGCATCATGGCCGAGCATGCCGATGCTTTTCTGGCACTGCCCGGCGGCATTGGCACGCTGGAAGAATTCTTTGAAGTCTGGACCTGGCGTCAGCTTGGCTACCATGACAAGCCGGTTGGCCTGCTCAACATGAATGGTTTTTACGACAGCCTGCTTGCATTTTTGAATTCGGCGGTAACCACCGGGTTCATGAGCGACTGGCAAATGTCGCTGGTCCGCACAGGCAGCGACGCCCGGTTGCTGATGGCTGAACTGGTCAAATCGGCCAGCACAGCCTTGCCGACCCTGCAACTTGACCAGATTTAAGCTGCTTTAGATCGCCGATTCGTCCTCTTCGCCAGTCCGGATGCGAACGACCCGCTCGACGCTGGTGACAAATATCTTGCCATCGCCAATTTTGCCTGTGCGAGCCGCACGCACGATGGCTTCGACGCAGCGGTCAACGTCCTCGGTCTTGACGACCACTTCAACCTTTACCTTGGGCAAAAAGTCTACCACGTACTCGGCCCCGCGGTAAAGTTCGGTGTGGCCCTTTTGGCGGCCAAATCCTTTCACCTCGGTCACGGTAAGGCCCGTGACGCCGCATTCGGCAAGCGCCTCGCGGACTTCTTCAAGCTTGAAGGGTTTGAGGACGGCGGTAATTTGTTTCACGGGTATCTCTCTAGGTTCTGATGAATGAATGTCGAAGGCGGGCAGCCGTGGGCATGGAAAGATTGTGAACTGCAGCCCGCACTCAGGCGCCAAACTTGCTGGTAATAGGATAACGCCAATCCTTGCCAAAACTTCGGTGAGTCACCCGGATGCCAACAGGCGCCTGGCGACGCTTGTATTCGTTGATGCGAATGAGCCGGGCCACCCTTTCCACTACGGCACGCTCGAACCCGGCGGCGACGATGGCATCAACGCTCTGGTCGTTTTCCATATAACGTTTCAAGATGGCGTCAAGCACCTCGTACGGTGGCAGGCTGTCCTGATCGGTCTGGTCCGCACGCAGCTCGGCGCTGGGCGGACGGCTGATGATGCGCTCGGGAATCGGACAGCTGCCGGTGCCGAAGGGATCGTTTTCGTTGCGCCAGCGGGCCAGTTGAAACACCGTAGTCTTGAGCAAGTCCTTAATGACCGCAAAACCGCCGGCCATGTCGCCATATAGCGTGCAATAGCCTGTTGCCATTTCGCTTTTGTTGCCCGTGGTCAGAACGATGGCGCCAAACTTGTTGGAAAGCGCCATCAACAACACCCCCCGGATGCGGGCCTGGATATTTTCTTCCGTGGTGTCTTCGGCCAGCCCCTTGAATTCGCCTGCCAGCGAAGCCTTGAACGCCTCGAACTCGGGCACGATCGATATTTCGTCATAACGAACACCCATGCGCTTGGCCATGTCCTGCGCGTCAATCCACGAAATGCCGGCCGTGTAGGGCGATGGCATCATGACCGTGCGAACCTTGTCAGCCCCCAGGGCATCGACGGCAATGGCCAGCACCAAAGCGGAATCAATGCCGCCCGACAGGCCCAGAAGCGCGCTGGGAAAGTCGTTTTTACCCAGATAGTCGCGAACGCCCAGCACCAGCGCATCCCATAAATCCGCCTCGGGGCTGCGTAGCGGAACACTACCCGCTCTTAATTCAATAGCACGCTGAGCACGATTTGCTTGCACAAAGAACAGATTTTCTTTAAAGCTCTCTGCCCGGCCAGCCAGTGCGCCATCAGCCTGCAAGGCAAACGAATGGCCCTCGAAAACAATTTCGTCCTGGCCGCCCACCAGGTGGGCATAGACCAGTGGCAAGCCGGTTGCCAGGCAACGCGCCTGCATCATCAGCTCGCGCTCACCGCCCTTGCCGACATGAAAAGGCGAGGCATTGATCACCACCAGCAATTCGGCACCGGCCTGTTTGGCCTGGCGCGCGGGTTCTTCAAACCAGGCGTCTTCGCAGATCAGCAGGCCGATGCTGATGGCGCTGCCTGCGGCTTCGTCGCCTTTCACCTGGAAAACGCAGGTGCCTTGTCCAGGCGTGAAATAACGGCGCTCGTCAAACACCTGGTAATTGGGCAATTCGCGCTTGGCATAGGTGTCGATGATGCGGCCTTCCCGCAATACCCGGGCCGCATTGTGGCGCTGCTGGACGGCCACGCTTTTGGTGCGCAGGCCGGGGCCGCTGTCACCGCTGGTCGGAGTGCCCACCACCACCGTCAAGTCCTTTAACCCGGCCAGTTCACGGGCCACCTGATTCACGGCATCATCACAGGCTTCGATGAATGAAGTTCTTAAGAAAAGATCTTCAGCCGCATAACCGCAAATGGCCATCTCGGGCGTCAACACCAGCCGGGCGCCAGCCTGATAGGCCGTGCGGGCGGCATCGATTATTTTTTGGGCGTTACCCGGCATGTCGCCGACGCAATAGTTCAGCTGGGCGACGCAAATTTTGAGTGACATGTAGAAATTGACCCCGAAAAACTCGTGAAAAATACCGCAAACGATTATGTCATCCGCATTTTGGACTCGCCGCTGGCCATCAGCGCCGGGGCGTGGAATACCCTGCTGGCCGCGCAAAGCCCGAACGCTATCCTGAACCCGTTCATGCGCCATGAATACCTGGCGGCGCTGCATGCCAGCGGCAGCGCCACGCCGGCCACCGGTTGGACGCCCTGCTTTGTCACGCTCTGGCAGGGCGACACGCTGGCCGGGGCTTGCCCGCTCTACCTCAAAGCCCATTCTTACGGTGAGTATGTGTTTGACTGGGCCTGGGCCAATGCCTACCAGCAGCATGGCCTGGACTATTACCCCAAGGCGCTGGTCGCCGTGCCTTTCACGCCGGTGCCTGGCGCACGCCTGCTGGCCCGCAATACCGCCGAACGGCTGCTGCTGGTCAAGGCGCTCGTGGCTTGGTGCGAAGCCGAAAAACTGTCTTCGCTGCATTTGCTGTTCGCCGACGACGAGGATGTGAAAGCCTGCGAGCAGGCCGGCCTGATGCTGCGCCACACGGTGCAGTTCCACTGGACCGGCCCGGACGCAGGCTGCGTCGACTTCGACGATTTCCTGATGTCGCTGAACCAGGAAAAACGCAAGAAAATTCGCCAGGAGCGCCGCAAGGTGGCGGATGCGGGCATCAGCTTTCGCTGGTCGCTGGGCCGGGACATCAGCCAGGCAGACTGGGATTTTTTTTACCGCTGCTACGAGCGCACCTACCTGGAGCATGGCAATGCACCGTACCTGAGCCGCGATTTCTTTCGGCGCATGCAATCCACCATGCCCGAAAACTGGTTGCTGTTTGTGGCAGAGCACGATCAACTTCCAATTGCTACAAGTTTAATAGCTGTCAGTGCACATCCCTATTGCGCCAATACGCAAATTGATGAAGATTATCAAGAAATGCAGGAGGCAAGCAGGCCTGTTCAGGGATTGACCGCCTACGGCCGCTACTGGGGAGCTTTGGCGCGGGTGGACTGCCTGCATTTCGAGGCTTGCTATTACCAGCCGCTCGAGTGGTGCATTGCCCATGGCTTTGACAAGTTCGAAGGCGGCGCCCAGGGCGAGCACAAAATGGCGCGTGCCCTGCTCCCGGTCAAGACCACCAGCGCGCACTGGCTGGCACATCCTTCTTTTTCCGATGCAATTGAGCGCTTTTTAGAACGGGAAGGCGCTGGCATTGACCATTACATGAGCGAGTTGGAGCGGCGCAACCCCTTCAAGTTGTCACCCCTCCAGGGGCCGCTGCCTCCCGCAGACCATGAATAACGCACACAATGAAGTCAAGCCACAGCCCGACAGCACCGCAGGGATGCTGAAAACAGCCATCACGCTGGGCCGCGCGCATGCCCGGCGGTTGCGAGAAATTTACCGCTCTGCTGGCTGGCCTTGCCAGGACATGCTGGAAATCGAGTTGCTGGCTGGTGGCATGCTGGAACGTGTTGCCGGCCCGGCAGGCCATGAAACCCTGCGCGTGAGTGATGCGGGCGTTGTCTGGATGGCGGCCACCCTGGCAGTAAACCGGCTGGCCCTGTCGGCGCATGAGGCCCTGGTGGAGCAGGTGGCTACTGAAATGGTACGCGCCGACCGCATCACCTGGCGTGCCTTGAGCCTGCGTGCGCAATTGCCGCCCATTGGCGAAGGCGAAAAAGGGCGCTGGTGCATGGTTCGGCCCGACGTTTTTTCTATCCGCAACACCACCGTTGAATCCTACCTGGACCCGATCGTTCACGAGATCAAGGTCAATCGCTCGGACTTGTTGGGCGACCTTCGCCGCCCTGACAAGCGGGCGGCTTACCTTGACCTGGGCGGCGAATGCTGGTACGTACTGGGTTGTGATGCCAAAGGCCGGCCTATTGGTGCAGCCGATGAAATCCCGGCCGAATGCGGCGTGATGCTCATGGAAAAAAAGCACCTCATGGTAGTCCGGGCAGCGCCGCGGAGGGCACGGCAAAACCTGCCCCTTGGCGTCTGGATGGCGCTGGCCAGATCCACGCCGGTGGCGGGTTTAAGAGATGATGTGCAAGGCTTGCTTGGCGAACAGGACTGACCCCCCGGACGCGTTTTCACGAT
>Ga0326734_1000370_pt1 | contig 12494 bp, 13 predicted proteins | sample 15_GP2_1315_FD_207944 | JGI IMG/M metagenome (GOLD analysis project Ga0326734, IMG submission 207944) | Glacier ice microbial communities from Ngari, Tibet, China - 15_GP2_131.5 | ecosystem: Environmental > Aquatic > Freshwater > Ice > Glacier | place: China: Ngari, Tibet | collected 2018-07-18 | reverse complement strand
CGTAGAATTGTGCAGATTTTCTGTAACCATTCTCCAGCATCACCTGGCCTGCAGAACTTCTTAGAGTATATCCCTCAATAAAGAGAGAAGTTTTTTGAAGGCTGGTATGGTTACCCAATACAAGATTGAGCGATTCATCTTCTTGCATATCTTCATCGCCGCGCATATGGTCAAGCCTCGCGGAGTGGACTTCAATGGACTTCTCAACGTCCTTGTCATCATTAAGTTGCTGACGGATGTTCACGAAATTTAGATGGTAGTACTTGTCAACAAATGCAGCGATGAATGAATCCTCTGATGTGTATGCATGCCTTGTCGTATCAGTGATGAACTGCATGTATGAGATGAACGGACAGACCCACGTCATCTTGTCAGATGTTGACGTCATGTTCGTGGCAAAGCCAAGCTTAAGTTCTTTGGCAACTGTGCGAACAGTTTCAAAAGATGTTTTGTCCTTGAAAGCTTTGCAGTATTCACTGTACAAACCAGGAACCCTCAACACACAGACAAACATGAAAACGTTACTGTCTCCATGGCTTTGTGGGCTAGGGCTGCTGACAATACTAAGAATGTCAAAGTCCATCCGTATTGGCTTGATCTTCTTCCTCTTACTTCTGATGTACACGGAAACTATATCACCATCCTTTGGATAGTGGTTGCTGAGAAAGATACCATTTGACATGAGCATGGAGAATTCCAGGCTCGGTAGAAAGTCTGTCTCAGATATAGCAAAGTGGGTCAACTCGTCAGCCGTTAGAGTGTGCTTATTGATCATCACAAACGGATAAAGGTCACCCTTCTTACGTCTCTTATTTTCTGAAATGTCTACAACACCTGTTGCACCTGTTTCAGTGTCACGAGTTGACATCTGATCGAGTTTAATCGTAGGTTGGTCTAAACTCAGGATGCGACTCTCTAATGACATATATATGTAATGGATAATTTAGCCCACATTTATTTTCTGTCTGATGTAGATGGAGTTCCAAGATATATTGGAAAGACGTGTAATATAAAGCAAAGAATGATTGGGCATAGATCTAAAAGGTCATTAAGTTCCAAAACCTACAAAAATAACTGGATTAGATCAATAGGAATCGAAAATTTGCAATTTCATGTTATAGATTCAATACCTGAAATTGATTGGCCATTTTGGGAAATACACTATATTTCTTTATACAAATCGTGGGGATTTACATTAACCAATACAAAACAGGGAGGAACTGGATTGCATATGACGTCTAGTAAAGAAAAGGTTAAAAAAGAAAAGGTTAAAAGGGTATTGTCAGATAGTCATAAAGAAGCTATCAGACTTGGAAATTCTAACAAACCATGCACTGAAGAAAAGAAGAGAAAAATATCAGAAACCTTACTTTCTAAGAATAATAGAAAGCAAAAAGTTAAAGTGTATAGGATAAGAACTAAATTCAACACTATTCATAGCGCAGAAACATTAGCAAAGATTGCTGCTGCCAATACTGATGTTGTGTTTACTCAAGAAAGAAAAAATAAGATAAAAGCAAAAGCTCTAGAAAGATCTAGAATGAAGAAACTTCCTTTGCTTTTAGAAATATTATCAAGATTATCTAGTCATTCAAATTGAGAATCGGTTGAAGAAACTTCCCAACATATTACACTTTGACATTTTATCTGCCCATATTTTAGCTTCGTTGAGCCAGTAGAGAATGTAATCGTACTTGTCTTTCTGCCTAAGATGCATGAAGTAAAATCTCCCAATCGGAATATGGAATACCTCTTTTGTGTCTGCATTCTTGACAGTGATTATGGTGCCGTATTCGACACACTTACCAGACTGACGAGGCGATAAAAAGATGTTAAACCTGTGGTCCCAAAAATCACGCATCACATCTTCCTGATAGTTACGAAGATTAATCTTCTCGATGCCAAAGTCAGTCATCGCGCTGGCATAGTTGTTTCCAAACCATACTACGTCGTTGGCACACTTCTTCATTATCTCGTATTCTTCTTTTGTGTGTTCGAATACAATTTTAGGTGCTCTCCATTCGGTCTGACCTTCCCAGAAGGGTGTGACAAACGGTTCATAACCATCATCCATCTGTTGGATGAGTTGATCTACCTTAGCAGTAGTCCATGTTGAGTTTGCCCTGGTCTCCTCTTTCTTTTGAGATAGCGTTTTCTTGTTAGTTTCAGACATTAGTTATTAAACAGATCATCGTCCATCTCTAGTATAGACGTATCATCCTGTGTTTCTTTTGGCGGTTCAATACCATTAGCAGATGGTCTGACCGTTGGATTTGTAAGCCTGATAACTTCTTCAGCATTGTCATCTACCTGTACTTCATCTTCACTTTCCATCTTGATCCTTTCGACAAGTTGTTTCGTGCCTCTTGTACGAACTGTCCCACCTTCTTCAACTGGTTTGCCGGCATCAAGAACTTCAAGAGAATTCTCATCGTGTTGGATTGTAGAAGCTTCTGACTTTAGAATACGATATGTGTCTGTCAGTGTTGCGCGTTCTTGCGACTGGTGCTTCGATGCGTTGACGCTCTGTTCACCAAGCTTGGCCATCACCTGGAACATTGGAGCCGGCGCATTTCCAAGATCAATGATCTGGAGACACTTTGCCATCGTGTGTTCATTTAGTTTCAGTGTGAAGATTACTGTAGAGATGTTTGAGATGTCTGCCTTAATCTTCTTCTTGATCATCTTCCTTTTCAAGGTCTTTTCATCAAGGTAATATTCAGCCACAGATTCAACAAAGTCTTTTGCTTCTTTGTCTGCGTCTTTCTTAAGTTGCGCTGTGTTGAGTCCGTCATTTAGCTGACGGGTCATGTCTTGGATGGTATTGACGCTCTCTGCAATCTGCACGTTATTGGTGGATTGTCCAAGACGAGCGGCAAGTTCTGCCCTCCTACGGTCTAGTTCGTTTGTATCACTCACAGTATATCTACACCGATAAATAGGGATATGTCATTGTTGAATGTAAAAACGCCGCAGCTGGTTTACGATAGTATCCAAGAAGAATTTGAGGTTACTGTTGGACCCCTGCGTAAGGTCGATAGTATAAATGCTATCACACTCAACTCCAGAGTGGTTTCTACTGCACCCACGACCCATACATTTGACGTGGGAATGTCCTGGTCGAAGGATGGTTTAGAGTACTCACACCAGCAACCATTACAGGCAACCATCGATGGAATCGGAAATGTTGATTCTCTTTGGCTAAAAATCAAAGTAAGGATCACTGGATTCCCTGCAGAAAATTTCACGACTGTCGTAGACAGCATCGATATTGATTATGGATCACCACTAACTAGCCAAGAAGATGTCTTGACCGGCTGTCAGAAATGTGCAAAGGAAGTTGTGTTCGGCCAAGGATCATACGATCCATACGATATCGGTCCAGCCGTTTGTTTTTACCAAGAGCTAAACATGATGGTCAATGAAACATTCGGCCTTCCAACAGACTACTACAAGTTAGATCCTGAAACAGGATCTGGTGACGTTATCCTGAGAGAGTACACGTTGTACAACACCAGAGACATGAACAGGTTAAAGGTTGTCGTACCACAGAATGCATTTCCTGAAAACAAGCTGACATATGCATCTCTTGGTTCAGAATACGAACAAGGGTTTGAAGTTCACATGGACAAAGGATACTACGAGAAATACATGGGCAAAGATTCCCATCCTCGTAAGAATGACATCGTTCACTTCCATATCAATGACAGACTGTACGAGATTGACAGTATCTTCCTGTTCAGAGACTTCATGCAACAGGGTCTGTTCTACAAGATGATTCTCAAGAAGTATCAGCCAAAATCAAACACAAAGAAACCAAAGGGAGAAGCGTCAAGACAGTCTATTGAAGATTCCATCATATCTGGAGAAGAGCTGTTTGGCGATGCAATCAGAGGAGAGATCAAAGACATCGTGAATGCCGTACATGAACCAGTTACACAGAACAGAGACCTGGTAAGATCTTCAGTAGATCATAATGCAGTGGTTCCGATTGAAGTGAGATTTAACCACACCAAGATTGCCGAAGGCTTCTACAGCTTCGGCAAATCTATCGAGCCTGTCATCTACGTCAACCGAGCATCTGTAGGCATTGAAGAATCTTGTACAGTTGCCTTATGGTACAAGACTGGCGTTGATATGAGTGGAACTCTTATGGCAATAGATGCCGCACCACTGGTCACGCTAAGTGTACTGGATGGCATTGCTAGCATTGGGTCAGGTGCTCTTGAAGTGCAGTATGAACACGTCCATGGTGTGTGGCATTGCTTTGTGATGGACATCTCGAATGTGTACAAGCAGAAGAGCATCGAAATATTCAAAGCTGACGAGACCACTAGATTGTTGGAAAGCATGGTGACCGAGACAATGCAGATCACACCGATCCTGTTAAATGGACAGATCAAAATCATCCCAAACAAGGCACAGATGACTGCGATCAGATTTACAGAGCAACTCGTCCAAGAAAATGATAGGAGATTGTTCCTGCTACAGTTCAGAGTGGCGCAAGCAAGAAAGGCAATCGTGGTTGACAACTGCTTACCGATGCTGGATACTTCTTCTATATCCAGACCAAAATAAAAAAGAGTCCCAATTACGGGACTCTTTTCGTTTAGAACTTAAGAAGGTAGAGCATCTTGAAATAATCCAGGAACTCGTAGAGCGACGCTCTGAATCCTGCTGCGTTCTTGTGTCCACCTCCACCAAAGTGTCTTGCAACCTCCGTACAATCATTATCACCTATGCTTCTCATAGAGACACGTACATCACCTGCATTGTCAAGTGACCAGATGGCTGCAAAATTATTTCCCTGTTCACATAGTCTGTTACCAAGTTCAGAAGCCATCATGCCACTGGCATTACAGACTGATACGGTCTTGACAGGAATAATGTTAGGTTCTCCAATAACCGTAACCACTGCATTACGGATTGCCTCTTTAAGCTGGGAGTCGAAGAAACGTAGTAGCATCTTTCCTTCAGACAGAAGTTGTTTAAAGTTGACTTCGTTGAGAACGTACATCTCCAATCCGGCAGCATCAAATTTATTCTCTCTGGAGTTCAACGCAAGCTGGACCGCCTCTGCATCTTCCTGATCATCTGTGCCTTTGTGCTTCCACAAGTCACGCATACCAACCAATTGGATAAACCGTGAGTATGGCGCTGGACCTCCAAGTGCATCTTGCATATAACGATCCCATGCAAGCATTGCACCTGAACGATTCATGTCAAATACAATCTCGACATTCTCTGGAAAATCACCAGCCAGATCCTCTGCTGCAGTCTTGTGGTGATCGAGGATTAACAGACTGTGACAGACTGCAGAGATTGTCATGATCTCATCACGCTTAAAAGAGAAGTCGACAACTATGATTTCAGTGTTACTGTCAATCCTGAATGACTTTCTGTATGACTCAAATCGTAGACCTTCATCATCCACAATCAATTCGTATCGACCATAGGTTGTGCCCATAAGTTCTACACTGTTTACTTGATCTCTGTAAATTCTGTAGTTCATGCTAACGATAGCAGCGGCTGCACTTCCATCACTACATGGAGAATGGTGGATGATCAGTATATCTTTCATAGGGGTATGTGTTTAGTGTTATACGCTAACAAATATCATTGTCACTTTGTTTTTAACAACTTCTTCAACTCATCCTGTTCACGTTCAGCACGTTTAGCAATCTCCTTCTTGTCCTTACGTTGTGCATAAAGGTTGATAAGGATCGTGCGCAGGCATGAGTCATAGGTATCATCAAAGACTGCACCTGATGCAGTCTTGATCCAGCCTTCTCTCAATGGCAAGTTCATACCTTTGAAAGTCTCAGGAGAGATGTTGAACTGGATCATTGCATTGGGATACAGTGAAGCAAAGTCACAACATGCAATCAGTTCGTAGAAGCCAGGCAGCGGGTCCTTCACATATGCTCCAGCAAACTGGGTCTTCTTCTCTTCACGCCGTTCACTCTGGACGAATACCAAACCACGGTCCAGGTACACGCGAGTCATCAGTGCTTCGGTAGTCCAGATTGGTGAGTATGCTTTGCTAACCTCGATACGTGATACGTGACTGAGTTTTAGGAAAGTCTGAAGGGTGTTGAGCTTCCTGTCAATGAAGTTCAACAGGAGTGAGTCGACTGCTGCGTAGTACACAAATGTGATGTAGTCATCTTCGTACAGCTGCTTTAGTGTTCCAGGGTAGTGGATCTTCTTGATTCCTAGTGCAGCCTCACCTACTGTGTCAAGCTTGAAGTTCTCCTTTAGCTTAATTACCTGGTCCCACTTCTGGTAGATGTCCATGTAGTCAACGATGATCCTGTGCTGTGGAAGCTCGTCTTTACCTGTCAGCTTTGCAGAGATTGAAGCCAGTTCTGGTCTGCCACCAATCTTCTTGAAACGTGTGATAAGATACTTCCAGTCAAACCGCATGAAGTTCCATCCAATAATGCATGGCATCTTGTGGATAATCTTTGAGAAGAACTCATTGAGCATGGTGTACTCGTCAGGGAATGCAATCAAATTAAACTTAATTTTCTCACCTGGTTCCAATACACTCTCAAAATGTTTGTTGCAGTTCTCTTCAATGCCTGCAATCTGAGTACTTGAAATCTTCTTAAGAGTTAGCACGGTGCAGACCAGAGTCTTGCTGTTCGTGATAGAAATTGCACAGACTCTCTGATCTGCGATGCTTGCCTCAGGAAAGCCATCGCCAATCTCTGTCTCGATGTCAACTGAATAACGTGTTGGAAGGTTGTAAGTGTACAGCTTCTCTTTAATGTCTTCTGGCTGACGGTATAAAAGTTCTTCTACCCGAAACTTTGAAAGCTTCTTGGCTTTCCTTCTCATGACGGAAGCACCGTCCCAACACTTAACATTGGTATCTTTCTTTGCGCCATTCCCTGCCTGGAATTTGACGTAGTTGTATTGTTCCTCGAAAGGTACATTGATGATCTCAATGTCAACTCCTCCTTCTGGATTCACATAGGAAACTTCCAGTTTGTTTATGTCGTCTGAATTAACGTTGATTATCAAAATATTGTGCTTTATGTTTGGAAGTTAGGGGTAGTGAACTGTTACTTCACTCCGGTGCTACCAAAGCCACCTGCTCCTCTTTCTGAGTTTACATCGGCATACAGTTCCTCAATTGTGGATATTTCAGTTACCGTTGAATATTCCTGCTTCTCTAGTAAAAACTGTAGAATCTTATCGCCAGCTTCAATCAGTGTCGGCTTGTTGCTTACGTTAATAAGATGCAAATGCATTTCTCCTTGGTAGTCTTCATCAATAACTGATGCACCATGAATCAGTCCTTTCTTAACTGCAACACCTGATTTGTTGTTTGCAACCAAAGCGTATCCTGCTGGAACCAATACGTGGATACCTGATGGAACCAAGATACTTTCTCCTGGAGCTAACAACTTGTTACCAAAATCATTCGGCACAAAAAAATCTATGCCAGCAGCAAGACTAGTGCCTCTAACTGGACTCTTAACATTTCTAACTTTTGTGAACTTAACGTCTTTTACCATGGATATTCTATGCCAAAAGTTCCTACACTTTTCCGGTGTTTGCCCATTCTACTGAATCAATTAGTGCATCTTTCCTCTTCAGTTTACCTGTATTTGGAACACCTGCATGACTAAAGATGATGCCAGCTCTGTCGTATGACATGCCGTACTTGTTGACCATATCATCTGCATCTATTAGATCATCGGCCCAGTCTTCGTACAACTTCTGAAGAATTGTGATCTTGCCATCTGCACGTACAGGAATACAGTTTTCATCCTGATACCAATAAATGACATCATTAGATTCTTCAGATTTTTTGATAATGACGATGCCACATAAACTATCCACGATGTCGCCCTCTAATACTGCAAGTGTCAAAGTAGAAATAGTTTCAACTGTTGTCAGTTTAAAAGATCTTTTCTTTGCAATCTTCACTTCAGTAGTCTCGTAGTGCCCTGTTGGTACCCTGTAATGTGCGTGGAACAATGCCACCTCTGCTGCTTGTAATGTATCCATAAAAGAAAGGGGCCCGAAAGCCCCCTGTTTGTTTGCTGTCTTATATTTAACTTATACCGTTAATAGGTCAGCGATGATTGCGTATTTGTAACGAATCAAATTAACAATATCGTTACCTAGATATTCTACATTCATATCAACCCAAGGATCTTCCATCTCTACTTCTGTTGTAGTCACTGAACGATGATATGCAGTTGAACGAACTAGAGAACCCGTTAGAAAGTCTTCAAAAAAGATTGTCGTGTGGAAGTTTTCTTCATTCTGGTTTCTACAGACACGTATGACTGCTTTAAAAGAAGATCCCTCTCTTTTGGATTTGAGAAGGTATAAACCTCCTACTTTGAAAGTTCTACTTTGCATTTTTTAAATCTGTTATGAATTGTTTGATTTTTTCAAGTATGGAGATATCATTAAATGTCATGACATCTGCTGAGATGGATTGTCTGAGGATTGCAAATTTTGCAGCTTCTTGGTCAGGATCCAGTAAAATGATACCTATCGTAGTGGTCGGAGGACCAAATATAGCTCTTGTTACACTTGAGTTAATTCTCTCTTCTGACATGTACAGTGCCATTGCCTTGATGGTAACAGCAGCAACAAACATGCGCTGTGCCGAGATGGGGCTGGTCTTCTCAACATACACTAGTCCGTCCGTGCCAGGGTACGATGTGGCGACACTGTACACATCATTATCATTGGGGTTGTAATCATAGAGCTGAACAATCTTCTCACAGTAGTTTTCATCGTCTAACAAAAACTTGAGGTACTCTGGAGATCTGCTGTGGTCACGGCTAGCGAGATGCATTTGCGCAGTAGTTGTCACAGGGCAGATCTCAATTTTACCAGAAGTCATGTTAAAGAACTGATACAACTTGAGGGGTGTGCTGCTCATCACTGTGTTAAACGAATTTCCAATCTTGGAACGGCGTGAAGCCTTCATCGAGATGTACTCGGTTTTCTCGCCATTGATTTTTCCATCGTGGAAGCACTGGTCGAGTTTACCCTTTTCGTTTGTATTGTTGGCGTTGAGTACGCTGCACATCAAAGATTCAGTGATAGTAGAATCCTTCAAATTGCCTTCTCCAAAGTAGGAGTGTGATAACGTATTATTCAGATCTACTACCGATGTCTTTGTCATAGTAGTTGTATAGTACGAGTTGAGGTCGATGGTTATGTTTCCCTCGACCTTTCCCTCCGTTTGTTTAACGTAATATCTTAATGAGGTGTATGAACACATGAAATAGTCGGCTCTGTTTAGGAGTCCGAACTATTTCCTTTCTTAACGTCTGCTACGATTAGTGGCCATTGCACAGCTACCGATTGTGGGACTTTAGTCTTAAAGAGCTCGAACTCATTAGATTGTATGAGCTCTCTAACTTCTGTCCCTGATGTAATGCGCTCACAAATGTAGATTCTAAATTCATCCAGCAGCTGATTAGGATTTCCAGCTACTGCATTAGAATCAATCATGTGTTGGTATCCCTTAGACCTGTCTTCGCCAGCAGCCCAAACTTCTGGTTCAAACTCTCTAGCTCTAACCTTTGGTAAGAACGTATCAAGGTAACCATTGTGTGTGATGATGTAGTCTGCCAGGTCTTCAACATTTTGGCGAAGCTGTTTGAAGATGACGTGTTGCGTCTCTACAGACAGAGGGCTTTTACCACTCTTGTTGTGACCCGGATGGACTACGATCAATATTGAGCGAAGACCTGTCTCCTGTTTGATCTTGTTGACCATTTGTAGGTGGCCGTTATGGAAAGGTTGAAATCTTCCTACAACGACTGCAACACGTTCAGTGTCACGCAGTTCATTTTCACGATTGAATTCATCCAAGATATTCTCGACAGCTTTCATAGAGTCGACAGCTTGGATTGGATTCTGCTCACGTGCTTCACCATCTTCAGGAAGTGAGTTGATAGGGGTCTGTGCAAAGAAGTCTCCATCCTTGCCAGTCTCACCAAAGGTGGCTTCCTTGCGACTGCCGCTTTCTTCCTTTTCCTCTTCTTCAAAAATGCTTTGATTGCTCTCTACCTTCCAGAATTGTTTTCTAAACTCCAAGAAAGTTGGAAGCTCTGAAACAGATTCTTTCACAGTATCATCACCGAATACATCGAACACACCTTCCAGGTTTTCTTCAGGCTCATCTTCAGGCAACACGACGCCATTGCATTTGTTGTGAACAGTTGATACAACTTTGTTGAACTGGAACACCACATCAGATGTCATCAGACCTTTACCACGGCGTTTTACCTTGCGGAAAGCAGCCAACATGATTTTAAATAGACGACGAGTCCAAGGCTGATCTTCCATAAGGTACTTTGCCTCCGCATTACGAATCATGTCTATGTTGAGAGCAAACTCTGGCCGCTTGAGATAATCAGGTTCGATAATCTCGAGGTTGGCATACTCTTCTCCTGTAGAGTTGATGAAGCGTACGAAGATTTTAGAGATAAGATCAACATACTTCTCTTCAAAAGTCTTGCCGGCAATACGAATGGATTTAAACTTCATCGATTGGATGTAGTTTACCATGTCTATCAGAGTCAACTCGTATAGGTTGGTGTCAGTCTCCTGACGTGCCTTCGCTTTAGTACGCATGATCTCCTCAAAGGTTGGATCTATCAGCTTAGCAAGGGTCACATTCTCTTCTTTGCCAAAGCGGAACACGATGCCTTCGATAGGTGAACTTAAAGAAGTTCCTAAAGCAAGACGTTTCATGTTGGGGTTCAGTACGGAGATGACGTAGGACACAAACGAAGTGGTCTTGAATTTCTCCACAGCTTCTTCAAATGAAGAGGTGGCAAAGTCAAGAATCTTCTCCTTCTGTTTGTCATTCAGTAAACCCTGGAAGATTATTGGCGGACGAGAGATCGCAAGATCATCAGCCCATTCATTAAGCTCTTCTTTGTCCTGAATCGTACGTAGCAATTTGTCACTCGCATTCTTGACATGTATGTAGGACAAGATAAGCTTGTTCTGAGGAAGCTCTTCGTAGTGGATCTCGTGAGGCGTATTGTTTGAGAAGTATTCACAGCCAAACCTCCAGTTGTATGGGATCAGATCTTTTACTGAGTCCGACAAACTTTCGATGTGATTGATTGGTTCCTCGTAATACTTGACAAGTGTTCTGTCGATCAAGTTGATTGGTTCGTCCTGGTTTCTCTTGAAAAATAGGAAAGAATTATCAATTTGTTTTTCGAAGCAGAAAGCACTGCCATCTAGTTTCTCATTGATGGTGACGTATTCGTTAAGAAGGGGGAGGATAAACTCCTCACCCCTCTTGTCAAATAAATCCCTCAAATGTACAATTCCTGATGCCATATACTACTATGTAAGGAACTAATCTTCGTCCTCTTCATCATAACCATATTCTTCATCCTCTTCGTCCTGCTCAACATCACCAGGATCCCTGAAGTTGCCGTACCGAACACCAAACAGTTTGGTGATGGTCTTAGCCTCATCATCTGTGAGCTTCTTGACGGTGTAGCAACCCAGCAATTCGGCAGCATCGTCATACACATTGTCTTCGTTTGTGCCGAAACCAATCGTCACAGGGAATTTAAAACTCTTCACACGCTTGACAGTTGCGTCCCAGTCTTCTTTTTCAAAGATTTGGAAACCGTCGATGTCCATTTCGTCTGCCCAGTTGTCACTGAACACTACAAGTACTTTTGCCATAATTGTTATTAGTTTAGATGTAGTGGTGTTATCTGATCCCCAATAAGGACTGGGAAAATATGAGGATCTTCCTCAAAGAAATTGCCACTACTACTATATGCAAAAGCTTCAACGGTTTCTTCAATTATTTGCACTAATTTTTCACTACGGTAGGAAAGCAATCCATCTCGCTTGCACGCACGTGCCATCCTTAAAATAGTTGCACCTTGTGTTTCAAGATCCAAGTTAAGGATGTCAATGAGGTGTGGTTCCATTCTGTAGATGATTTCACCGTCCATCTCTATCTCGTAGTAACCATCTGTCATCTCTGTAACACTACCATAGTCTTCGTCGAAGGTATAGTAGATGAATATAAGACGTCCATCGTCAACAATGGTATCGGATATTTCTGTTACTTGGCAGCTGATAAAGAATGAGAGCGCCGTGATGAAGGTTCTAGACATGTGTTACATGGTATTCTTAGATTGCATCTTCAGGTACAGGGAGACTTGCTTTCTCCACAAACTTGACGAAGTTTTGTAATATGCGACGCCTGTTGTTATTGAACTTTGGTTGGTCCAATGCTTCCCTTACGTCTTCATATGTAAGGAGATCATTTGGAGAGTAATCCTTTCCGAAAAGAAATTTCACAAATTCAGCAGGATCTCTTGTGTACATTTTCTCTGACATCTTTTTTGGGTGCATGAGGAAGTCACCATTGACACCGATCATTGTCTTGTTAACTAACTTTGCACAGTCGTGCCAGATGAACACAAGTGCAGTCCATTCGGATTCTTTACCGTTCCAATAGTTAG
>Ga0326734_1000369_pt1 | contig 12494 bp, 7 predicted proteins | sample 15_GP2_1315_FD_207944 | JGI IMG/M metagenome (GOLD analysis project Ga0326734, IMG submission 207944) | Glacier ice microbial communities from Ngari, Tibet, China - 15_GP2_131.5 | ecosystem: Environmental > Aquatic > Freshwater > Ice > Glacier | place: China: Ngari, Tibet | collected 2018-07-18 | reverse complement strand
TTTCCAGATACTGAAATATTTGCTGTTGATAAATTACCAAAAGAACCAGAAGTAAGTATTAAATTTGTTAAAGTATTGTTAGTAGTAATTAAATTACTAGCACTTAAAATAGTCGTTGCTAATAAAGAACTTGTAGTTAAATTAGTTGATATAAAATTCTGTGTACTACTTAAAGTACTAGCTGAAGTACCATTTTGAATAATAGAACCTGTATAAAAAATGTTAGCTACAGTCATATTGGTAATATTCATAGAACCAAACGTAGCACTTTGTGAAATAAAATTTGAATTGACATTCCAATAACCTGTTGACATATTTTCTTATTATATTATATTATACTATTAAAAAAAAAACTTTTAAAAAAAGTTTAAATCAAAAATAAATGGGGCTTGCGCGCCCCTACGACGCGACCGCTACGCGAAATTAACAATTTTATATGGAAGATAATCATATAAAAATAAAAATAAATAAAAAAAAAGTTTGCCTGTCCCACTTAGTAAACCCATGTATTAACTGTAGTGTTATCTTGGCTTAATATAGCAGCTGAAGCAGTACCAATAAGGTCAATATGGATTGTATAAGTATAATTTCTTAAGGAAGTAACTGGAGCAAATTGTAATGTAGCTGCTGTACTACTAGATCCTGTAGTAATACCAGTGAACCATGGAAAACCTGAACTACCGCTGATTCCAAGGTTCCAAAAATTCGGAACAGCTGAAACTGTATTACCAGCAGCAGAACATTCGAATTGTAAAACACTAATATTTTGTAAATTACTAGTTTCTTGTAAAGCAACTGCTACTTTTGCGTAAAGATAACTATTTAATGTATTAAAACTTAAAATGATATTACCATTTGTTGTATTAGCAATTGTACCTGAATAAATATACTTTTTACTATTTCCTTGTATAAATGCCCCGGTATTAATATTAGCTGCTGTTATATTAGAACCAACTAACAAATTTTTAGCAATTGTTACACCACCTGCTATTTGTAAAGCGGCACCACCCACACTTGTAATGTCATTTGTAGAATTAATAGAAAATGCTGTACTTGTACCGCTAGGTAAAATTAAAGGAGTTGCAGCACCGGAAGCATAAAATGCTCTTAAATTATAATAAAATGTTAAACTTGTAAAATTAACATAACTAGTAGTACTAGAGTATTGTAGTTGTCCAGTACTTAAAATGTTAAATGTTAAATCAATAGTATCACCTAAGCTAGTTACATAAATAAACCATCCAGAATCTTGTTGTATACCTTCAATTGTATATTGCGCTTTTAAATTTCCACCAGCGCTACGTAATAAACTAACATTCATAATAATAGAAAATGAACTATAAATTGAACTTGTTAATAAAAGACTTGTAATATTTGCTGGAACAGTTTGTCCATTAACGGCTGTAAAAGTACCAGAAGCATTAATATCTACATTATTATTAATAATACTTCCACCTACACTTAATGAACCAGTTATAATACTATTACCTGAATTACCCAAAGCAGTTGGAATATAATTAGCTGAAATAGAAAATACAGTAGCTTTATATACTAAATTTGTTAATATCCACCCAGTTTGATTAGTACTAGTATACAGCATTTGACCAGTACCACTAACAATACTAAAGAAGATACCTGTATCGTCCCCATCATAACTGTCGGATATAACCCACCCAGAACTCGTTTGAATACCACTAATTGTATAAATAGCATTTAATGAACTAGTAGCTGTTATTTGTATTGAAATATTTAAAACAAAACTACGATAATTTGCACTTGGAAAAATAAGTCCTGTTATATCTGTTGCTGTACTAATGTTGTTCGAAGCAGCAAATGAACCACCAAGATCACTAGCAGCACCTCCATAATTTACACTACCGCCAACAGCTATACTACCACCTACGCCAACACCACCATTAACAGTTAAAGCACCACCTTGGGTGAATGAAGTATTTTGCGCTGTACTTGATATAGAAACACTATTAAAGATATACTGACCAGTTGTACTATTTAATGAATTAGTAGTTCCAGGAATAGCTAAACCCGTACCACTAATGATACCAGCAACATTTAAAGCATAGCTTTGATTAGTTGTACCTATACTTACAATAGCATTACTAGTTGTTCCAAAATAAATAGTATTACTGTTAACATTTGTCCATTGACTACCTATGTAAGGAGTACCGTTTTGGAAAAGACTACCGGTAAAATTAATATTACCTGTTGTTAAATTACCAGCATTTAATGTTGTGATACTTGAATTTGTAATATTAGCATTTGTAATAAGTACATTGCCTGACGTATAACTAATAGCAGAACCAGAAGTATTTGTCCATTGACTACCAATGTAAGGAGATCCATTTTGGGAAAGTGTACCTGTAAAATTTAAATTTCCTGTAGTTAAATTATTTATTATAACATTACCAGAAGTATAACTTAAATTAGAGCCAACAGATCCATTCCATTGAGAAGCGACGTAACTTACACCATTTTGGAAAAGATTACCTGTAAAATTGATATTACCTGTAGTTAAACCAGTACTATTAATCGTTCCTGTACTAATATTATTACTAAATAAATTACCCGTACTTAAACTTACACTATTAGTTGTACCAGCTACTATTATATTACCAGTTCCTTTAATTCTAAATAATTCATTACTTATAGTACTATTAACACCAGCAAAAAATACATGATCTGCATCAGTATTATCGACTTGGTATCTTAAAGTCAATGAATTAATACCAAATCCAAAGTATTGATTATTATTATTAGCAGAGTCATACAATACTATTTTTCTGTTTACTATAGTATTACTAAACTGTAATTGAGCATTTGGGGTAACTAAACCGATACCAACATTACCACCTGTTGTAAAAATATTACCAATTGTATTTGTGTTATTTGTAGCATTTATCGCATTAAAAATATCAATCGTATTCGTATTAATAGTTAATTTAGGGTTTGTTTGATCATTCCATCCAGTAAATCTTATTGGTGTAAATGAAGTAGCAGTTCTACTGGCATTACCTGAACCAATAACTGAATAAGTACCACTACCACTATTTGAATAAAACTGGAAAGATTGTAAACTAATATTATTTAAATTATTTGAACCACTTGCTATATCAATGATACCAGAAATATATACATTTTGTGAAATTGCTGCACCGCCATTAATAGTTAAAGCACCACCCGAAGTATAACTTGTAGCATTAGCGTTAGAAGTAGAAAGTATATTAATAGAAAGCCCGCCAGATAACAAAACGGCTCCAGTTGTAGAATTAGAACTAACAGTTGTATTAGTAATAGTAGCTGCTAGTTGCGAATTAACATAAACACCACCGCCTACATACAAATTACCATTAATACCAACACCACCAGAAACTTTTAAAGCACCAGAACTTACTGAATTACTAACAGTTGTAGAAGTTATACTTAAACTATTATCAGACGCATTAATTATAACAGGAAAACTTGTATTTCCACCAGCTGATAACTGAATGGGAATACCTAATATACTTGATAAAAATACTGTATTTTGAAATTGTCCAGCATTACTATTTCCAACACCAAAAGATGCTCTACTTGAACCAGAATTATTTAAAAATTGTAACGTACTTGCTCCAGATGCACTTGTATTTTGTATTTGAAGAACATCTGTAAGTGTACTAGCTGAAATAATATTTAAAGAATTTGAATTTACTCTTAAATTACCATTGATATCTAAAAGGTACCCTGGAGTTGTAGTATTAATACCGACATTTCCACCAGTTGTAAAAATTGAACCAATTGTATTTGAGTTAAATATTGCGTTCAAACTATTAGTAACAAGTAAATTTGTTACAATACCACTAGTAATTAACGCGTTAGCAGATGTAATAAAATTAACATTTAAAGTACTACTTGTAATATTACTAAATCGAACATTGCTAGCAGTTATATTTGTAGAAACAATGTTAGGTAAATTAGCAGTACCTCCTACGTAAATATCTTTACGAATAGCAGCACCACCAGCAATAGTTATACCACCACCTGAAGTAGTACTAGTAGCATTACCAGCAGCTTGAATTGAAATACCTCCATTTGTTACTAAAGATCCAGTACTTAGATTAATTGAGTTATCAGTAGCTGTAAGAGTAAGGTAATTAAATGAATTGGATCCTTGAACAGAAGCATTAGATATAATAGTTCCTGAAATATTTAAATTACCACCAATATAAACATCCTGACTAAAAGCACCACCACCACCTACTGTAAGAGTACCACCATTATCTATTGCTGTAGAATTTACACCAGCATTTATAGCAACACCGCCACTTACAACTATAGCTCCAGTAGTATTATTAAAACTATCTTGAGTAGATTTTAAACTTAAAATTCCATAACTATTAATAGTTACTAAATTTGACCCAGATGTTAAACCGTTAGCGTTAAAGTCATTAACGAATGATAAATTATTAAATATATCTATAATTTTTGTTGATGACATAACTTACTATTAATATACTTAAATAAAATAAATATCAAAATTACATTTATTTTATTTTTTTTAAACATTTTATTCCCAATATATATCTTATGGGTTTTGGTCACTTTTAAAATTGGTTAAAAAGTGTTTAGTACCCAGCCCAATATTTTACACTAGATTTTAAATATTTATAACTAGTATTTCTTGATACTTTAAAAATTAAAAGATTAGTGTTAGTATCTTTATACTCTTCATAAATATCTTTAATTAAAGAAGAATTTACAGTAATTTCTTTTGATTCTGATTTTTGACCTTCTGGATCAAGTTTTACTGTACATAAAGTAAGAGTATCATTTTGATTTAAACCAATTAACTTTTTCTTTAAAGTATTTGTAACGAAATCACTAAAAATAATGTCATTTGAAACTAAAAACTTTTGTTTTTCCATTTTCAAAACAGAACTTTTAATCATAATTAAAACTGGAACATGATTACTGTTTTTTTCTTGTAAGAGTTGAGTTTCTCTATTCATATGTTCACATTCTTCACGAGAAAAATTAAATTTTGTGAAATCTATTTTCATTATTTTGTTTATAATATCTTGATAGAAAAAAAAAATAAAACAAACTTACTTTTAATAAAAGTAAGCAAAAATATAAAAATTAAATGAATATAGTTTTTCATTTGGCATAATAAATTGAAAAAAATTATTTTATTTTATAATTGTATAAATGTATAAATGTGTATAATTGAAAATTGTAAAAAACAATCAATTTATAATTTTAAAAATGAAAAAGCTATATATTGTAATGAACACAAAAAAGAAAATATGATAATTGTAAATAAAGTATGTAATGAAATTAATTGTATTAAACAACCATTGTTTAATTTATCAACTGAAAAAAAAGGATTATATTGTTCAGAACATAAAAAAGAAAATATGATTGATATTATAAGTAAAAAGTGTAAAGAACTAGATTGTAATAAACAACCAGCCTTTAATTTACTAAATGACAAATCACCAATTTATTGTAAAGAACATGCTAAAGAAAATATGGTTGATGTTAAAAGTAAAAAATGTTTATATAAAAATTGTAATAAACGTCCGATTTTTAATTTACAAACTGAAAAAAATGGAATGTATTGTAATGAACATAAAAAAGAAAATATGATTAATGTAATAAGTAAAAAATGTAATGAAAAAAATTGTAATAAAATACCTGGATTTAATTTACCAAATGAAAAATCAGCAATTTATTGTAATGAACACAAAAAAGAAAATATGATTAATATAACAAGTAAAGATTGTTTAGAAGAAAATTGTAATAAACAACCTTCATTTAATTTACCCAGTAAGAAAACTGGTATTTATTGTTCTGAACATAAAAAGAAAAATATGATTAATGTTATAAATAAACATTGTTTAAAAGAAAATTGTAATAAAAGACCTACCTTTAATTTATCAAATGAAAATATTGGTATATTTTGTTCTAAACATAAAAGTAGTGATATGATTGACGTTGAAAATAAATGTTGTTTAGAACAAAATTGTAATACATTACCTAGTTTTAATTTACCAAATGAAAAATCTGGTATTTATTGTGGAAAACATAAAAAAGAAAATATGATTAATATTAAAACTAAACGCTGTTTATATGAAAATTGTAATACACAAGCATGTTTTAACTTACCAAATGAAAAATCCGGAATATATTGTAAAGAACATTCTAAAGAAAATATGATTAATGTTATTGAAAAAAGAAAATGTAAAGAAAAACATTGTAATAAAACACCAGTATTTAATTTACCAAACAAAAAAATTGGTATTTATTGTAAAGAACATAAAAGTAGTACTATGATAAATATTTTTAGCAAAAAATGTAAAGAAGAAAACTGTAATATTAGAGCTTTATATAATTTACCAAATGAAAAAAATGGTATTTATTGTAATGATCATAAAAAAGAAAACATGATTGACGTTAATAATAAAAGATGTAAAGAAGAAAATTGTGATACAATTATTAGAAATAAATATAAAGGATATTGTTTTTCTTGTTTTATTGATAAATTTCCTGATGAAAAAATTACAAGAAATCATAAAATTAAAGAAAGACATATGACCGATTTTATTAAATGTGAATTTAAAGATGAAAAAATAATGTTTGATAAACAAATTATAGGTGGTTATTCAAAAAGACGACCTGATGTATATATTCATAAAATAACACATGTAATAATAGGAGAATGTGATGAAAATAAACATAAATATATATCCTGTGAAAATAATCGTACTATGGAATTATTTCGCGATTGTAATAAACCAGTTGTATTTATAAGATTTAATCCAGACTCTTATATAAATAAAAATGGTAAGAAAATATCTTCTAGTTTTAAATTAGATAAAAACACAGGAAAATTAATAATAAGAAACCAAAAAGAATGGGCAAATAGACTTGAATTATTGAAAGATACAATGAGTAAATTGTTAATTAATGTACCTAACAAAGAAATAACAAATGTATATCTATTTTATGATGAAAATGATGATTAGTTGTTATTGTTAATAACAATAGTTTCTAATGTTTTAATATTACATATTTCTATAGGAAATGTAATGCTGTATTCATTTAATTTTAATTGTATTTTTTCTATAATTTCTTTATAAAAATTCCAAGCCATTACAACAATAACAGTATTTTTATCAATTGTTTTTAATGAAGTTATATCTGTAATTAATATATTTGATCCAGGTGTAAAAAGATTTTGTTTAAGTTTATTTTCGTCAATAATAAAATCAATAATAGTATTATCTATTTTGGCAAAATTCAAAACAGTCATATTTTTAGCACAAGCACCAAAACCTAAAATAGATTTACCTGATAATTTGTAATCAATTAATTTATTATGTAATTCATTTTTATATTTTAAACAACGTAAAGTGTAATTTGTGTAAGTTGATTTATCATATAATCCAGTTTCCATTTCATTAAAAAGTGTTTCAATTACATTTGAATCTTTAGATAATTTTTTTGTAATTTCAAAAATATAACTCGTCCCATGAATCGTGTTTTCTTGAACGTTATTTAAAATTAAACCATTTTTTTCAACAAGTCTTTTCATTGAATTTGTATTAAAAAAATTAAGATGTTCGTGATAACAAGTGTCAAAATCATTTTCTAAAATCATATTTTTTTGACTTGTTTGAATAAAAAGAAGACCGTTTTCTGAAAGTAATTCTTTTGAACAAGTTAAAAAATCATTAAGATTATGCGTATGCGGAAATGAATTTTGACTAATTATTAAATCAAATTTAGCTATACCATATTTTTCTTTTAACTTATTAACAGAATTTGGTACAAAAAATTCACAATAAATGTCATGTTCTGTTTTTTTTGAACTAATATTTTTATAAATATTAATACTAGGATCTATTCCTGCTGTAGTTATATTAATACCAGAACTTTTACTTAATTTTGTATAAGCATCCAATTGACTCCCATCATTACACCCAACGTCTAATACGTATACACTTCGTTTTTTAATATCACTTTCGGTAACTTCTGAATATTCACCCCATCGTAATATACTATTTAATGCAAAAGTGTCAAAATAATCTCTTAACGTTTTACTTGTACCGCTTACGTAAATATAATCTTTAAAGAGGAGATCAGGTGATACTATGCAATTTAATTGTACATGATTGCAGTTTTCACAGAGTTGTAAATGTAAGGGATAACTACTTTCAATATTAACATGTAAAGGATTATAATCTAATTTTTTATGAAATTTAGTGTAAGAATTTGCCAAAGCTTGATTACCAAGATCTAATAATGAGTCTGTTTTAGTATCGCATACACGACAATGTTCAATAAGAATGTATTCATTATATTTATCTACAATTCTATTTTCAAAATGTTCAACAAGTTCATATTTATCTAAAATATTTTGTGTAATACTAGATAATGTATCATAAAATTTAAAATCAAATGCTTCAATAAATTTATCAGAATTAATTCTAAAATCATATGCTGTACTTGACATTTTGAAATTAATAACAGGTGGTGGATTTCCATTTGCGTCGTTGGGGGGCGCAACCCCCTCTATTGGAACACCTATTATTTCAGATACCATTTCACCTATTTCTCCAACAGTACTATTAAAAGAATTTAAATTATAAATACCTGAATTTTTTAAAGTCCCTTTTTCTATAATTGTATTTATAGCATTAAACAGATCATTAATACCTAAAACGGGTCTATTAATAGAATGATTTGTTACGAAAATTTTACCATTATTTATAGCATTATATACCATACTGTTAATCATAACATCATTTCTAAAATTTCTACTAAATCCGTTAACTGTACCAAAACGTAATCCGTAAATTTGTAAATCTTTATTTTTATCTAATTCTATTTTAGTTAATTGATCAATTGATTCCTTAGACCAATCATAATAATTATATGGTGTAAAAGTATTATAGTCTTCATCTACATCTTTATTATCAGTTTTACCGTATACACTAGAACTACTAGCATATATAAATTTTTGTGTTTTAGTAATGCTAGATACAATGTAACTAAAATTTCTAATATTATTATCAATAACATTCAAAAGATTTTTATTATTAGATACAGATCCTTGACCTCCTAAAAGAATAATAACATTAAATTCACTTAAAAATTTTTTTGGTAAGTCTTGAATTTTATTATTTAAAATATGAACAGTTTTATCAAACTTGATATTTCCATAATAACAAGGGTCGCATATTGTAATACGATAATTTTTATTTTTGATTAAATTATCAACCATAAATGTCCCACAATATCCACTACCTCCTATAACTAAAATTTTTTGATTCATTTACTATAGTTATTAATAATATAAATAAAAATTAAATGTTACGCGACAACTTTTTATAAAAAATTTAATATATTTGAATATATTAAAAATAAAATGAAACCTATTGTAATTATTGGAATTGTAGTTGTATTAATTTGTATATCAATTAGTATCGGAACTGGAGTGTATTTATCACAAAAAGACACAGCTACTTCGGCCACTTCAGCCACTTCAGCAGGTTTAGCAAGTTCAGCAGCACCAGCAGAAGTTTGTAATAAAACAGCTTGTAATAATGTTATGAGTGACTGGATTAAAAATAAATATTGGGCGTTTGGTGATACAGCTAATTCATTTGGTGAATGTAAAAAATGTGAAAGTAGATGGTTTAAAGCACCTTTCCAAATAAGCAAAGATGGTACAACTTGGACGCAAAATTCAAATAAAGATGAAGCATATAATTCAGTTGCTCTTTAATTTAAAATTGAATTTATATTTTGCTTACTTTTTTTTTAAAAAAGTATCATGAAGTTTAACGAAATTGAATATAAATATAATGCATCGCAAATTGATCTATTCGATTTTAAGAAAAAATGTGAAGAATTAAATAGTGAATATGAATATATAAGATCATTTGATTCATTTTATAAAAAAATTAATAGTACATTTGATGATCTTTGTTATATACAACCCGAATTACAAAAATATAACAATCAAAATTTACCTAATATTGTTAGACATCGTTTTGGAAATCATAATAATGAATTAACATTAAAACAAAAAGTTACAGACCTCAATGACAAAAATAATACATCTAACAGAATCGAAATTAATTTACAATTGAGTCCTGAAATTGATATCGAAACAGTAAATGCTTTTTATCAATTACTTGGATATCAATTTGATTATAAAATTTTGAAAAAATCTAATATTTTTGATTTTGGTAATGCAGAGTTAGTATATTATATTGTATATTCGGTTGAATCTAAGAGACCAACAAGAAATTCAACTGAAAAATATACAGAAATAGGAAGATATATTGAAATAGAGGCTAAAAGTGATAATTTAAACGAATCATTTAAAATTATTAATAAATATGAAAAATTATTAGGATTTAATCAAGAACAACGTTTAAATAAATCTTTATATGAATTATGTAAACTTTTAGAAAAAGTTTAATCAAAAAAGAAAAAGTTATGGAAATATTAAATAAAAAATTATTAGTTTTTTGACTAAACTTTTTTTTAAAAAGTTTAATTATGGATAATATAAAATTAACAATCAAAGAAGACCTTTCTGTAGAAATTTATAATTTTGATAAAGAAATGTCTACAGAAAGTAATTTAATAGAATGTATAGAACGTTATTATAAAAATAATCAAGTTAAAATACGTTTTATTGAAAGACCTGAAAAATTTAGTGAATCATTTAAATTTGATACACATACTAAATTAATTAATTTATTAGACCCAGATATCTCTGATCATGTTAAAATTGAATACCAAAATGATTTTTTTGAAGCGCAAATTTGTGTGCCATTTAGAGCACGTGGAAAACATACTTTTAGAAGGGAACAATTATCTAGATTTGTAAAACATATTCAAAATTATATGGAAACAATACATCCAAATATAAGATATCGCATTGTAATTATTGAGCAAGATAACGACCAGCCATTTAATAGAGGGTTTTTATTAAATATTGGTTTTGTAGAATGTGAAAAACGAACAAGTTGTTATATTAAATATTATATTCATCATAATTGTGATTTATTTCCAGACGTTGGGGAGCAATACTTTTTAGATTATAGTTATCCAGGGTCTGGTGTTAGAGATCATTTTGGGTACATTGGAGGTCTCGGAGGTATATCAATTATAAATAGGAATGCTTTTAAATTAATTAATGGTTTTCCAAACAATTGTTTATGTTGGTCTACAGAAGATGAAATTATAAAACAACGTTGTGAGCGTTTTAATATTAAAATTAATCGTGATAAAAATTATAATAAAGGAATAAAAGAAGAAAATCATGTAAGAGATAGTTCATTTCAAAAATTAAACCAAATAAATACAAGTGATGATAATATAAATTCGATAAGAAATGGTATAACAAGTATGCTTTATAAATGTAAAATTAATAATGAATCTGAATTTAAGAGTAGTGATGTAATTCATTACCTTGTTGATTTTTGCATATAGGAAAATTTAATTTACCATATTCTCCAAAATGTTTTAATGTAGCAATGTCTCTTGCTTTAGCTGATTCTATTACTATTAATATGATCTATTATATCTTTATCTGTATAATTCATAACAAATCGATGTAAAGATATTACTTTTTTATCAATTCTACTAAAAGCATAACCATCATTATTTGTATACCACTTGTATTTATTAAGTTTTTAACCAACTCTATTAATAAAAAATATTATAAAATCATTAGCTGTAAGAAAAGCCGGTTATAATTTTGAGTTTTGGATATCGCAATAAAGCTAAATCAATATATTTTATTATACACTTCTTCTAACATCACTCTTAGACTACTTACCATTGAACCATTAACATTTATAAATACATCATTCTCTAATTTCATATTTAATAAGTTTGCTATAGCTAATTTCAATGCATTTAAATCTCCAATTTCACTTAAATTATTTTTGTCATTTAATGATATTATATTCTCATTAGTTATATCATTTAAAAATTCTAAAGTTAATTCTTTATTAGCATTTACATATAACATTACATTTTTTGGATATCTTAATAAAGCCAATACACTAGACATTGCTTTTCTTATTGTTATTTCAATTGAGTCATTTAATATTTGTTCGTCTTCATCGTCATCTTCTATATTCTTTATTATATATTTATATTTGTAAACTTCATCTTGTATTTTTGTAATTTCAGTTCCAAATGATTCATTTGTCCATGGATTTTTATTATTTTGAATTTGGCTTAATTCTCTTATATCTCCACAAAATATTTTATTATTAATTGTTGTATTATAAAAAAAAATACCAGGAACATCTGTTAAATCATTTAATATTATTGTACTATCATTTGTACATTTAGGTATCATTAGTGATTTAAATTCTTCACTTTTTTTAAACATTTCATTTAACTTTTCGCATATATTATCTTTTGTCATTATTGTTTTAAACTTTTTATTAATTAAGTTTAATTGT
>Ga0326734_1000368_pt1 | contig 12521 bp, 7 predicted proteins | sample 15_GP2_1315_FD_207944 | JGI IMG/M metagenome (GOLD analysis project Ga0326734, IMG submission 207944) | Glacier ice microbial communities from Ngari, Tibet, China - 15_GP2_131.5 | ecosystem: Environmental > Aquatic > Freshwater > Ice > Glacier | place: China: Ngari, Tibet | collected 2018-07-18 | reverse complement strand
ATGGCGGCCGCGGCCCTGACGCTTTTGACTGCTATGGCCTGGTAATGCACCTGCTGCGCGAGAACCACGGCATTGAGGTGCCGGACTTCGCCAGCTCTAGCGAGCAGCCCGTGATCATGGCCCGAATTGCCACTGGCGTGCAGGATTGGGAGCAAGTCAGCGCAGCGCCCGGAACAGTGGCGCTGTTCCGCATCGGCCGCTACATATCGCATTGCGGGTATCTGCTCGACAGTACCCGGATGATTCACACCTGGGAAGACTCTGACGGCGTCGTCATTGAGCGCCTGGACCCCTGGAAACAACGCACAGTAGGGTTTTACCGCTATGTCGGCCAAACAAAAAAAACAGCCTAAGATTCTGATTCCCGTCATTCGCGTGGTCAACCCGTTTGATCCGCGAGAGTTCGTGCGCGAGACCTTCGTGTGGAAAAGCGGCAAGCCCCTGTCAGACTACCTGCCTATGGGCATGGTCGAGCATGTGGTGTCGATCAACGGCAAGCTGGTGCAGCTTGAAGACTTTGCGGTCACTTACCTGGACCAGACTGACAATCTGGTGCTTTGCCCCGTCCCCACTGGCAGAGGCGACAGTGGCGGCAAGAACGTCCTGCGCATGGTGGCAATGATTGCCGTGGCGGTCTTTGCGCCTTACGCCACTACGGCGCTGCTGGGTATCAATGGCGCCGCCGCAATCGGCGGTCTTGGCGTGTCAATGGTCACGGCCGGCATCACAATTGCTGGCGGCATGCTGGTGAATGCGCTGCTGCCGCCGCCCAAGCCAACGGCGAAATCTTCGCAGGTTGGGGACAGTGCGACCTACGGCATTGACGGCGCCAAGAACACTTCCGCAGAGGGCTTGGCGGTTCCGGTTTGCTACGGCACTTTCCGCGCAGCCGGCAACATCGTCGGCCTGTATGTGCAGAATGAAGGGAACAAGCAGTTCCTGTACATGCTTATCAATGCAGGCGAAGGCCCAGTGGTGAGCCTGTCCGATTTGCGCATCAACGACCAGCCGGCGTCCTATTACAAGAATGTCGAGGTTCAGACGCGCCTGGGTTACGCCAGCCAGGACATGATTCCGTGGTTTGCCGACACCTCGACGCCGCGCGCTCAAAGCCGCCTTTTGATTGCCGGCGAGTATAAATACTACACCACCGTATCCCAAGTCGACCGGCTGCGCTTTGACGTTGTCTTCCCGTCCGGGATGGGCAAGGCCAACGAAAAAACCAACGCCGTCAGTGCCACAACGGTGAACCTGGAAATTGAGGTCAACAAGGTCGGCACAACCGAGTGGGTGGGCGTTGGCACAACCGACATAGGCTACAACCCGCTGTTTCACTACAAAACGCCCGACTCTCGGGTCGAGCAGTTCGACGCCAACGGGCGATTCACCAACTTTCTGGACGTTCCGGGCCAGAGCTTCACAAGCTACACCCTGCCTGCTGGCTACATTTACAGCGGCCCGGGCTTGGCCACCGCGGGCGTTCCAAACGCCACCGATACGGTGTATCAGGAAGTCACGGTCAGCTCCACTGTTTATCAGGACGGCGCCACCACCACCACCACCACTTCGTATGTGCCGGTCGGCACATTCGACCGCGAGCGCATCTACCAGCCTGGCGTCACCATCACCGAAAGCTCGACCGTCGCGCTCCGGCGCAGCTTCTACACCGGGACGCTGGAGCAAGGCATTTACAACACCCGGGTGCGCCGCACTACGCCTGACGCCACCAGCCTGCTGATTCAGGACAAGGTCACGCTGACCGACATCAATGAAATCGTCATGGACGACGTTCAGTATGTCAATACCGCCTTGGTGGGCCTGAAAATTCAGCTGGACGACCAGCTGAGCGGCATCCCCAACGTCACGTTTATAAATGGCGGCCGGATTTTGCCGACCTACAACTTTCTAACGAACCAGTGGGAAAGCAGGGGCACAAGCAACCCCGCTTGGATCGCCCTGGATGTCATGAGCAATCGCCGCTACGGGGGCGCAATGCCCTATGCGCGTTTCGACCTGGAGATGTTTAAAACCTACGCCAAGCACTGCGAAGCGGCGGGGCTGAGTTTTAATGGCGTGATTGATTCGTCTACGAATATGTGGGATGCGCTGCAGCCGATCATGCGCTGCGGTCACGCCCAGATCGTCAACGTCGGCACCCGCTTTACAGTCGTCATCGAGCGCGCCACTGACGTTAGCCAGATGTTTGGCATGGGCAACATCATAGAGGGCAGCTTCAAGCAAAGCTGGCTCTCGCTGTCCGACCGCAGCAATGAGATTGACGTTACTTTCTTCGACAAGGAAGATTTATACCGGCAGCGCACGGTTCGCGTGAGCGACTCAAATGCCGTGACCCGTCAGGACGCCCAGCGGCCTTCCGCAATCACGATGGTGGGTGTGGTTGACGCTGCACAAGCCTACCGTGAGGGCTTTTTTCAGCTTAACCTGAACCGCTACATTCTGCAGACGGTTGAATTCAGCGCGCCAACCGAGTCAATCGCCTGCACCGTCGGCGACCTGATCTACGTACAGCACGACATGCCGCAGTGGGGCCAGGCCGGCCGGCTAGAAGCCGCCAGCACCAAGTCGGTTATCCAGCTTGACCATACGATCACCATGATCGCCGGCAAGCAGTACAAGCTGATGCTGCGTTTTGACGCCGTGGTCCGCAACGAAGGCAGCATTGTCTCGATTACTGGCACCACTGTGATCGCCAACAGCCCACTGGCGCCGGGGCGGGTCAAGCGCTTCAGTGCCAACGGCAACGACCGGGCCATCCTGTCTACCTTTAACCCCGGCGCGGGGCTGTCTGGATTTGTTCTGGAAGGCGCACCTTTTCAAATCGGCGCACCTTACAAGGTGTGGGACACCGACGTGATCGAGGAGCGCGATGTCGTGGTGGCCGCAGGCGAACAGTCAACCGTGACTGTCATGTCTCCATACACCGAGCTGCCTGCGCAGTTTGTAAACTGGATGTTTGGGGAAGTTACAAAAGTCAAAAAGCCGTTTCGGGTCAAGGCCATCAAGGGCAGTCACGACTACAAGCGCGACCTTTCCTGTGTTGAGTACAACGACTCGGTTTACGACCTGTCCGGCGCGGTACTGCCTACCGGCAACTTCTCCGAGCTTGACGCGGGCGTGCAGCATGTGATCATTGACGGCGTCGATGAAACCATGATCGCTTCGGGGGCTGGCTTTTTCTCCCAAGTCAAGGTTGGCTTTCACTCAACGCAGGAAAGTTATTCCTCGTCGATCGTCAAGGTCTCCACCAACGGCTCGTCGTTTCAAATCATCGACCCGGCTGCCAAGTTTCAGGCGGTGATGAAAGCCGAAGCTGGCGATGTGCTGATCTTTCGCGTTATTGCCACCGACGCAGTGGGTGCGGTTGCCAATGAAAAGACGGCGCCGGTTATCGAGTACACCGTACTGGGTCGCAAAGCACCAGGCGCCGCCTCCGGGCTGTATGCGGTGTTTGGGCGCGAAGGCACCACGATTCACTGGGATGCACCGCTGGAGCCTGACTGGGAGAAAACCACCATTCGGGTTGGCGCCAACTGGAACGCGGGGCAGGAGATTTACGCCGAACGCGGCACCAGCGTGCTGCTTAAGCCGGAGATTGCGCCGGTCACCCGCAACTACATGCTGCGCAACAGCATTCCGCGCGTCAATGCTGCGGTTGATTCGTCAATCAGCATCGCCTTTCTGGCGCCCGACAAGCTGGTTTTCTTGGCGGCGCTGCAAAACATGGGCGCGGTTAACCTGATCTGGCAAAACGCGCGCACCATCCAGTACCTGAAAAGCTATACCTTTCGCGTTGGCGGCGTGGGCGACAGCTTTGAAAGCCTGCCCGACCAGGCGGAAATTACCAGCGAAAGTCGTGCGCACACGATGGTGTTCCCAACCGCCGGCACACGCCGCGTTTGGGGCTACGCAACCGACATCGGCGGCATCAAGGGTCTTCCCGGCTTTATTGACGTATCGGCCGTCGGCACTCTTGCGGTTGACACCACACCTGCGCCAACGCCAACTGGCTTTATAGCCACTGCGGGCATCACCACCATCCTGGTTGAAACCGGGAACCCGACTTTTACCGAGGGCAAAGGCTACGGCTCGACCGTCTTGTATGGCGTGGTGTACGTGTCCGGCCCGCTGCCGACATTTGCCAACGCCAAGCGTCTGACCGAAAACGTCAGCAATGTGTTCAGCTTTCCGTCCGAGTCCGGAACTACCTGGCATTTGTGGGCGAAATGGAAAACCAAGGACGGCTTTGAATCCACGGTTCCTGCCGGCGGCCTTAACGGCGTGGTTGCAACTACCGGCATCAACGTCGAGCTGACTATCGACCAGCTTGAAGGCCATCTGCTCGAAACCCAGCTGGACCAGAGCCTGCGCACGCGCATTAACCTAGTTGACGGGGCTGATTTTTTAGACCTGAGTGTCAATGGCCGAATCAGTCGAGAAGCCCGGATAGCAGATCGGGCAGCTGTGAAAATGTCTGAAAACATTTTGCGCGACGCCACTTCAATTTTGAACGAAGTCAATGACCGCACTTCCGCAATCAATACTGAAGCCCAAACCCGCGCGACGGCGCTTCTCACTGAAGCGACACAGCGCGGCACCGCCATCAACACACTGCAGAACTTGGTCACGACAGGCGACAGCCAACTGGCGTCCCAGATCACGACATTAAGCGCCGTCGTGAATGGCAATGTTGCCGCCATTCAAACTGAAGCCAGCACCCGGGCCACTGCTGATTCTGCCGAAGCTGCACTGCGCGTGACTCTAGCATCTCGCGTCGATACAGGACTGAGCGAGGCACTTGCAGTCATCGCCAGCGAATCTTTGACCCGCTCAACTGCAGACACTTCGCTGGCTTCGCAAATTACCACCTTGTCGGCTTCAGTGAGCGGTAACGCCGCTGCCATTCAAACTGAAGCCAGCACCCGTGCTACTGCTGATTCTGCCGAAGCGCTGGCGCGAACCACGCTGACAACGCAAGTCACCACCGACCGAACAAACACGACAGCGGCTTTTTTGAACGAAGCGAATGCCCGGACCACGGCGATTGCGGCAGAAGCCAGCAGTCGCAATGCCCTGGCAACGCAAGTCACCACCGACCGCACAAATACAGCCGCCCTCGTCGTGAGTGAAAGCAATGCGCGCTCAGCGGCTGACACTGCCGAAGCCACCGCCCGCGGCACATTGACGACTCAGGTAAATCTTGATCGGACAAACACAGCTGCTGCCGTTCTGAGCGAGTCAAATGCACGGTCTGCTGCCGACTCTTCGATGGCGACCAGTTTGAGTGCCTTAATGGCCTCTTTCAACAACAGCATCGGCACCACAACGCAAGCTGCCATTACTGCAGAAGGCACAGCACGCACTACCGCCATCGGGGCAGAAGCCACCCAGCGCGGTCTCCTGGCAGCGCGCATGACCACCGCAGAAGGGGGCCTGGTTACCACTAACGCTTCGATTGTCGAAGAAAGAAGTGTTCGGGTTGGCGCCGAAGGCGCCATTTCGACCCGCATCGACGGGCTCGTCACTACGGTTAACGGCAACACTTCCGCCATAAGCGAAGAGATCACAACCCGCGTTACGAATGACAACAAGCTGTTCAGCCAATACAGCGTCAAAATCGACCAGAACGGCTACATCACCGGCTTTGGCCTTTCTTCAACTCTCAACAACGCTATCCCCTCAAGCACTTTTGCAGTGCGCGCCGACAGCTTTTACATTGCAAACCCCACGGGCGCAGCTGGCGGTATCGCGGCGGAAATGCCATTCATCGTTCGCACCACCCCGACAACCATTAACGGCGTCAACGTGCCGGTCGGGGTGTTTATCCGCGACGGCTTCATTCAAAACGGAACCATCACCAACGCCAAGATCGGCAACGCGGCAATTGATGACGCCAAAATCTCCAATCTCAGCGTCAGCAAGCTGATTTCCGGGTCGGTCACCGTCAGCACTTTCATCAAGTCCTCAAACTATGTCACCGGCACCAGCGGCTGGGCCATCAACGGCAACGGCCAGGCTGAGTATTCGGATGTGGTTGCGCGCGGCGCGATTTTTGCCAGCAGTGGCACTTTCACCGGCACCATCAGTGCAGCGACCATTAACGGCTCCACCATCAACTCAGCTTCGATCTTCTCTGGCGTGATTGACCTGAGTGGCTTTAACGGCGGCTGGGGCTACTTGCGCAGCGCGGGCAAGTGGTGGGGCGACGGAATAAACGGCTGGATACTGGCAAGAAGCCCCACCGACGGCACCACTTTTGTCGATATTCAAGCAGGCACCAACCGAATCTGGATGTCCTCGTTCAACGACTGCGGCATCACTTTTCCCGGCATTTCAATGAGCGCCACGGGCCTCACCATCACTCAGGGCAGCGTGATCGGCACCGGCCAGCTGCAGCTGGATTCTTCTACCGGCACTGGCTCAAATACTGGCATCGGTTCGGCAACTGTTTCACTTAGCTGCCTGGCGGGTCGCCCGGTCTTCATTCACGCAATGGCATCTGGCAGAAGTGGAGGCGGCGTGCCGACTCTTGCTAATTCAATCATCACCGCCAGAGTTGACGCCGTCGATGTGAAAAGTGAATCGGTTCCCATCACCACCATCTTCACCGAAACCAACGGCGAAACCGGCGCAGGCACCTATGCCCACATCATTCCGCAAATTGCGGTGATCGGGCAGTGGACCGCGCCTCATGCCGCGGTCTTTTCTTTTTCCGCCCACTCCAATGTCGGCGCCCAAATCACTATCTTTGCCATTCAAACAAAACGATGAAAAACTTTTTCCTGAACGACTCTTTCGGCCAGATCAAAAGTGCCGGCACCTGCGCGGACAACGACTTCGCCTACCAGGTCCAGCCGGGCCTGGTACTGCGCGAAGGTCAAGCACGCCCGGCTGACGATTACTGGAACGGCGAAGCGGTGGTGCCAAAGCCGCTTCAGCCTTCTCCCAATCATGTGTTCAATTGGCCCACGCTGGAATGGCTAGACCCGCGCACGCTGAATGACTTGAAGGCGGAAAAGAACATTCAGATCAACCGAATGCGCATGTTTGCAAACCGCCGCTATTTCACGCATGGCGGAAAACGCATCGCCTGCGACTCTTTGAGCCGGGACGACATTGACGGCGTCAATGGCTCAGCCTCCCTCAACAGTGCGCTGCCGGCAGGCTTTCCCGGCGCCTGGAAGGCAATGGACAACAGCTACATTGCAATTCCCAACCTGGATGCCTGGAAGGCGTTTTACGGTTCGATGGTGAGTGCCGGCACTGCCAATTTTGGCATCGCCCAGCAGCTCAAAAACCAGCTTGCATCTGCCACCACGATCGAGGCAGTCGAGGCAATCAGCTGGCCCATTGCTTAATACAGCTCAGCCGATACAATCAGTCATAACTGACTAACAAAAAGGATACTGCCAATGTCTTGGTATCGCGGCGGTTCAATCGCACTCACAATCAACTCTGCCAATGTGACGGGAAGCCTCACAGTGTTTCAGGGCAACGTTTTTCCTGGCGAAGCGATGCTTGGTCCAGATGGAAAAATTTACGAAATTGCGACAGTCACTTCAAATACGCAGCTTACGCTGGGCAAGCCTTACGAAGGCGCCAGCGGGGCAGGGCAGAGCTACCTGATCGTGCCGGTCCAAGGCTATATCAAGGACCTGGCGCAGTCTGCATCTACTCTGGTCTATGACCTTCAAAATAAAAACGCCGTCGTGCAGTCGGCCCTAAACACAAAAGCACCACTTGAATCACCGGTTTTCACTGGTGTAGCTAGCCTTCCTTATGACTCAATTTTCCGGAAATTAGGGGGCGCAGAAGGCGGTCAGCTTAGGCTGGAAAAACCTGTTACCGGCTCTGCACTGACAGGTGATTTGGTTATTGATGTTGTTTCAAATGCACTTCGCATTTTTGACGGCGTCAGCACTAAAGGAGTGTTTGTAGATTTAACTGCGGCTCCTACGGGAGTTGGCGCGCAGATTTATCACACAAGCTTTAAGCCCAGCAAAGCTGACGTTGGCTTGTCCAGCGTAGACAACACCCCCGATGCTGCTAAAAGCATTGGCGGCACGGCTAAATACGGCCTGGTTGGTAGCGTTGTTAGCGGTGACGCCAACCTGCATTTTGCCTCGATGCTGCCGGGGTCAACCTCAATAGTGGAAGGCACTACTGTTGCAAACGCACCCACGGCAGACTGGATCATGCTTGAGAGCATCAGGCACACCAATAGCACTAACCTTTGGGGCGTGCAATACGCTCACGGTTGGGAGGGCGCAGGCAGGCGTCTGTGGGTTAGATTTGCCAGCGGCGGTGTCTGGTCCACTTGGAAGGAAATGCAATTAAGAGGGGATTCGGTTCTCAGCCCGGAGTCCACTGGGATTCTCGGCGCTCTTGGCGCAGGCACCCCGACATTTGAAGTTCGCAATGTACTTGGTGTTGGAAACGCAGCTTACATGCAGTTTCACCGACAAGAAGCGTTTGCTGTGAGGTTTGGCCTTGACACCGACAACAAGCTGAAAATCGGCGGCTGGACAATGGGGTCGGCCGCCTACGAGATTCTTAACCAGAACAATCTCGCTGGTTACCTTGCTTCGCCCTACGCGATTGGGCAAACCACACCTGCTACAGGCGCATTCACAGCGCTGACTTCTACCGTCACGGCGACCGACGGAAGATCAAGCCTTGGCGTCACCCGCATCCACAACAGCACCGTAGTAGAGGGGAGCATACCCACGGCGGCGCAGGTCTCTTTTGTCAACACAAGCACCGCTAACAGGCTCTCAGCCCAAGCGATGCGAATAAATTACACGCACTCGGGCTCAGGCATACCCACTGCGTTTGATACGGTGGTGGATGTAAATGCCACCGTTAACGAAAATTTAAACGGAACGCTGTACGGCGCGATGTTTGAAGGTGTAAACGTCGCCGCTGGAAAAACACTACACACTTATGTTGCTATCAATCTGGCGGCTCCAACTGGCACAGGAGCAGTTGGCAGAAAAAACGCCATCATTGTTCAATCTGGTGCAGGCAATGTGCTACTGGGAACAAATGTCGACGACGGCGCAAATCAGCTTCAGGTTGCAGGCGGCTTAAAAGTAGTTTCCGGGATGGTTCATGTCAACGACGGTATAAATATTACCGCGCCAAGCAGCGGTTTAGAGCTTGGCTCCACCTCGGTCGCAAACACTCCGTTTATCGACTTTCATAGCTCAGGCACATTGTCGGATTTTGACGCCCGAATTATCGCCGTCGGTGGTACTGCAGCGTCTGGTCAAGGCGGCCTTCAGTTCGAGGGTGCATTGCACAATTTTTTTGGGGCAGTGAATGTCAAATCTACAGTCGTTGCCGAGGCTAACAATGTAAATGGCGTAGATCTTTTTTACACACACAACACCAGTACAGCGTCGGTTAACACCAAGTTCGCAGGCTACCAGTTTCGCGGCACAGATACCGTCGGTGCCGCCAAAGAAACGGGGTCTTTTAGAGCTTACCCGGCAGACATTAACTACGTTGGAAGCTACTTGTCATGGCGCACGCGAGCCAGCAACGTGATTAACGAATCCATGCGCCTTTACGACAGGCGCCTGGTGGTGGGCAACTCCTTTGTTGACGACGGATTCAACGCACTTCAGGTCAATGGCACCTTGCGCCCCGGCATCTACACCGTAGCCACCTTGCCAACAACGGCGCCTGAGAACTCCATCGCAGCAACATCCAACGGCCGCAAGGTTGGCCAAGCCGCAGGGGCTGGAAACGGCGTGCCGGTTTATTTCAGCGCAGGCGCATGGCGCGTTTTTAGCACCGATGCGCCAGTGACAGCTTAATTCAACAAGGAAAACATATATGACCATCAAAAGAATCCGCGTGCTTAACGAAGTCTTGGTTCGCGCCGACTGGAAGGGCGTTCATCAAGGCTGCAGCGTTCGCTACATGACTTATTTGATCGAAAACGCAGTTGTCATTGAGGGTAGTCAAAAACTGGAACCACCTACAGACGCCGACTGGGCCTCGGCAGAAGTCCAGGCTTATCTGAGCAAGGCGCTAATCAGTGAGCAGCAAGCCGTCAAGGCAGTCAAAGCAGAACTGGCAAAGACTAAAGAGGATGCTGTTGTCGAGCTTGCCGAGCGAGAGCGCGTTTACACGCTTGCTACTGCCGACGCGGCAAAAAAGTCAAAAGTCGAGTACGAAACTAAATTATCTGGTGCGCTTGCCGAGCAAAAATCGAGCACCGATTTGCAGGTCGTAAATCTCAGCCAAAAGCACGCTGACGAGATGACGATCAAAGAAGAAGAACTAAAACAGGCCGTGGCAGCGCTTGAGCCAGTGGTTGAGCCTGTAGTTGAGCCGGTGGTCAGCGTTTTAATCCGGAAGCCTTCGCCATGATCACCAAAGACTTACAGGTCGAGGTGCGAATGCTGGGAGGGCTGCTGGCAACGGCGCTCGGGGGCGGCATGGTCATTGATGCATTGTGGATATTTTCACAGCACACCGTCATGAGCAGAGTGGCGCAGCTTTCAACTTATCCGCACTTTCTTGCTTTTTACTGGCTGGTGTCGGCTGCGTTGGTTGCGCCATATTTTCTAATGCAAGTGTTGGACATTATGAAGCAGCACAGCCGGCACGTTACGAGGCTGGCGTGCTGGTCTGTGATGGCCGGCGGCGTCCTGTACGCCTATATGGGATTCTTGTCTCGCAACTTGGATTACCAGTACGTCACTCTGAGTTTCATCATTGCCTCTGTCTTGAATTTAGCAATGGCAACTGCTTTGGCCTGTACGCTTAATTCAGCCCAACGACGCGCGGAGGATGCCAAATGAAGGGCTTTTGCGTAACGCGCCATCGCGTAATCATGGTCCTGATGGTTCTCTGGGCAATGCTGTTTTACCGAACCGTTCAAGCCGCAACGCTGTCTGAATTTATGGGCAACTATGACCAGCAGCTTTTGCAGTGGGCCGCTGCCACCGCCTTGCTGGGCGGCATCATTCGGACGATTCTCAGCCTTGAATCAGACAAGCGCGTTATCCGCGACATTCTGAGCACGGCACTTTGGGACGCAATCAAAGCACTCATTGCCGGGATGCTCGCGTTTGTCGTTGTGCAAGCGGTGCGTTCGACCGGCCTTGCTGTGCCAAGTGAAATCCGATTTACCGCTGTTCTTGTCGCCGGCTGGAGCAGAATTGCCGCCATTGACTGGATTCTTAACGCCGGTCTTGATTGGGTCAACGCTCGCAAAACGCAGTTTGTGAATGAGCCTGCTGAAGACAAAACACAGGCCAAAGAATGAGCGACACGATTCGGGGCAAGGCTTTCCTGTCGCCGGTGACGGTTCGCAGTGGCGTAAATGCACACATTGAGCCAAAATTCAACAGTGCTTATAGCTGGCTGAAATCTTTCAGTTAAACTCGGCCGCTGTGGTCAGTCAGTGCTGACTGACCACTAGGAACACACATGGACGAACCACGAAGCCCTGTTGATTACCGCGACTTTGAAGCCCTAAAAAAAGACTCGCCCGCCGCGCGCCAAGCTGTTTTTACCAACTAACCCATTCAAGGAATACATGGCAAAAGTCATTCAGACCAGCAAGAGCGGTTCGCTCCAGCTATCCCCAAACTTCTATCTCGCTGAATTTTTGGTCAGCAACACCGCCACCCGACTTGGGCTGGACAACGCGCCCGACCCGCTGGCGGTGCAGAACCTTTTCAAAATGGCTGAGCTGATGGAGAAAATCCGCAAGCTGCTTGGCGACCGTGTCGTTGTTGTCAGCAGCGGCTTTCGCAGCCCGGCTGTCAACAAGGCAGTTGGCGGCTCGGCCAGCTCGGACCACATGCGCGGGGAAGCCTGCGACTTTGTCTGCAACGGCTTTGGCACACCGCTGCAGGTCTCACACGCGATTGTCAAATCCTCGATTAACTTTGGGCAGCTGATCCAAGAGGGCAGCTGGGTACATATCAGCCTGCCGGGCGGCAAGCACCAGCGTCAAGTTCTGACGGCGCGCTTTGCCAACGGCAAGGCCAGCTACACCGAGGGGTTGGTATGAATTGGAAAGACTTAGCCGAGCGGGTCGGTAAATTTGCGCCAATGGTGGGGACGGTGCTGGGCGGTCCTGCCGGCGGTGTTGTGGGTGCAATGGTCGCCAGTGCGCTGGGCGTTGACAACAACCCGAGCGCCGTGAGTGATGCACTGGCGGTCAACCCAGATGCGGCCGTCAAGATCGCGCAAATTGAAAGCGACGAGCGGGTTCAGCTGCAGCGCCTGGTGGTCGAGCAGGCCAACCATGAGATGACTGCCTTGGTGCAGCATTCCAGCGACATCAACAGCACCATGCGCGTCGAGGCGGCGGCAGAACACTGGCCGACCTACAGCTGGCGCCCCGCGATTGGCTTTGCCGTAGCGATCAATGTCACGCTGAGCGTCATTGTGGTGGCTTTTGCCTATGTGGGTGTGATGTTCTTCAAGGTCGAGTCTGAAGTGCTGTCTTACCTGCCCGCCATGCTGGGCTCGATGGC
>Ga0326734_1000367_pt1 | contig 12537 bp, 18 predicted proteins | sample 15_GP2_1315_FD_207944 | JGI IMG/M metagenome (GOLD analysis project Ga0326734, IMG submission 207944) | Glacier ice microbial communities from Ngari, Tibet, China - 15_GP2_131.5 | ecosystem: Environmental > Aquatic > Freshwater > Ice > Glacier | place: China: Ngari, Tibet | collected 2018-07-18 | reverse complement strand
GGCAGAGCACGGAAGATCGTGTGCATGACAGAACTCGGATTCAACCCATCACGAGTGAATCAGAAACAAGTCTTCTCTTCTTACTTCGAGTGGGAGCGGGAAGCGAGGTACAGGATTTGGGAAGCGGTCGAACGTCATGGCGTTATGGTTCACGACGGTATCGACGGTATCCCAGCAAAGTACCTGCAGGATATTCCAGGGTTAGTGAACAGCCTGAATCTCAGGCTGACTAAATCCTAGCGCAGTTGGAGCGTGCGAACTTCGGTGTACGACTGTAGACAGGTGAGGTAATCAATGGTGACGTTGGTTCCCTCACCATTCTTTTTGCTCAGACATCTTGCGTCACGACGCTGAATCCAAACACGTTGTTCTGCCCGCAAAGCCTTCTGATGCTTCGGCTTGAGCCTCTTCATCTTCTTTGCATACGCGGCATTCAACCCAGCGTCAGCTGACTTGTAGTCGCGAATCGCGCACTCATTCATTTCTCTTTGGCTTCCATCGTACTTGCATTCGTACTGTGCAAATGCGCTGGTTGAAACGAAGAGCAACGCGAATAGTAATTTCCTCATGGTCACGTCCTTAGTAAACTGGGTACGGAGATTTTGCCGCAACTTCCAAACGCTTATTAATCAGCTCGACAAGAAGATCCCTTTCGAGCGGTGACATCTGCAAGACCGATTCATATGGCCATGCACCTCGTCCATAGTAAGCAATATCAGCTGCGGCCTTGAGCAGGTTTCTAGTGTCGAGTGCTAACGCGTTGATCATTTCGGCGATCCTGCTCGAATCGCCGGACATGATCATTCGGTGAAAAAAGAGATCGGGTTCAGCGGAAGCTCAACTGGCATGTCGTGCTTGCAGTCTTTGCAAATAATCTTGGTGGTCTGTTCTGGGCCCCAGTCATTCGTTTTCTCAATCACTTCCGTGATTCGATTCTGGTACGGCGTTGTAATGCTGCTTACCCATTCCTCGATCTGACGCTTGTCAGTAATACCGTCAACTGATTCGATCAGGCTGACCAGGTTGAATACCACGTTCTTCTTGATATCCTCTGCGGTAAACTCATCTTTGCCACTGTTCATCTGGAACAATTTGATCATGTGATCAAACTTCACCGGGTGCACCTTCACGACCTGTCCATTTGGCAGCTCGCATTGGAATTCGTCAGTCATCGTTGGATCGAGGAACCGAAACTTCTGAACCATCTCTTCGATGTTTACGATGTACGAGTGTTCTTTGTGGATGTAATTTCCTTCCTTGTCTAGGATCGCATCGCCATTGTCTCCACGGGTTTTTGACTCATCGCAGTCGTGCCGCACCCGAATCTCAAACTCCGGGCCGTATGTCACCAGACGCAGGTAGAACATAATCGCGTCAATGTCACGACCATACAACTCTGTTGGCTTCTTGATCTCTGGAATACATTCAGCGAAGACCTGGTTCAGTGCCTTGCCGTTAAACAGCAAGTCTGGGTTCTTCAACGAGATTTCAGCCAGCGCTGACATCGGGTGGACGTGAACCTCACCCTCAGAGCCTAAAAGCTCCCCATTATTGTACAACGCGCCACGTGATGGTAGCTGAAACGTACGACCCGGGATCTTGATCTTTGCGAGCAGCGGGTTTGTCATTGGCAGTGCATTTTCCATATTCTCTCCATGCGATAAATATACATCAGTATTTAGCAAATTACCGAAAGCCTAAAAATGGCATCAACAGAAGAAGACATCCTCAAAACCCTGCGAAATATCGAAAAGATACTTGGCCAGGGTAGTGTAGCCTCAGGTCTGGGTCGTGCGCCTCCGCGTGGTGCTGGCACACAAAAACGGGATGATGACCCCAACCAGACCACGAAAGCTCGCCGTAGTTTCCAGGCGACGAGTGCTGTGCTCACTACCCTGAACAATACGACGCGATCGTTGAACAAGAATTTCATGGGTCTGTCAAAGACCGTATTGAACACTCGTTCAAACTTTGTGGCGATGAATCGTTCGATGCGGTCGTTCGCGCGCGACTCCCCAGTCCCGGCACCAAGTGGTGGCCAAGAGAGGATCACCCCTGCTGATCGCGAGAAAAAGAGTAAGAATGATCCGCTGAAGGTATTTCCGCCGTTCTTCGAACGGCTGATCCGTACTTTCCAGGATACTGTAAGAGAATCACGACGTGCTGAGGAACGTAGGGCTCTTGCTGCTCGCAATGCTGGCGGTGGTGGTCCAAGACCTCCAGGACCAGGTGAACTTCTTGCTGACCAAGCTGGGCCACAAGGCCCTGGCGGAAGGTTGGGTGGTGCATTAACCAGCATGACGGGTAAAGTCAATAGTGCTGCTAGTGCCGTTGGTGGTTTTGCCGTGGCCCTTGCTGGTCTCATTATTCCAATTACTGAAGACGTACTAAAGTTGCATGCTGCTGGTATTCAAGCATCGTCAGCTCTTGGTGGCATGTACATTGATGCCGCAATGGCTGGTATGTCTCTCGACGATTACACGAAGGTTATTCAAGAATCAAGTGCTGCTGTAACCCGTTCCGGATCGATGGAAGAGTTCAACAACACACTGTCTGTAGGTACAAAGCAATTGAAGGGTCTTGGCATTTTTGGTGCTGATGCGCTGAAGCTGTCGGCTTCGTTGGCGACATCCACAACTGCCCTGGGTATTCCACAGGATCAGCTGGTTGATTCGACGCAGATGCAAATCAAGACTTTCGAGCGCCTGCGTAAAAGTTCACTGTTGACCGCTTCACAGTTTCAAAAGCTGACAGAAGAATTAGGCGAAAACCAAACGGTTCAATCCCAGTTGCTTGGTATGGCACCAGCGCAACGTGCATCACGATTCGCTGAACTGACCGCGATTAAAACAATCGGTCTTTCAATGGGATCGACGAAGAAAGCATCCGACGCGCTTGGTGACGCTCTGATCAAAATGCGGGACGCAAGCGCACCGAAACGATTTGAAGCAGCTGGCCTGATTCGTCAAGCCGGTGCGATATACGGTATGGACCCTCGTGATGCCGAACGTGCCGCGCGTCTGGGGCAAAGGACGAATTTGTCGAAGGATGAATCTGCAGAACTCGCTCGGTTGTTGGCTCCGTTGGAAGCATCCATGCAGCGGGCGAGGAATAACGACGACAATATTAGTGGTCAATTCATAGCTGAACAACTGACAGAAAAACTTGGCGGCACTGCTATAGGTAAAGTAATGCAGGCCGCTGGTAATGTTGCAATGACTACGGACTCTGGACAAGCTGGGGTAAATGCAGACTTCGCTGTTGGTACCAGTCAGTTGATCCAAGCTGCAGGCGACCTCATGTCCGCTGCTAAAGGCCTCAAAGAAAATACAATTGTCAAAGCCCTTGGTGGACCTGGTGTAATCGGTGGCATCATTGGTTTGTGGCTCGGTCGCGCGTTCGCAGGTGGTGCTGGAGCTGGTGGCGGTATTCTATCATCCCTCCGTGGATTGATCAGCGGCGCGTTCGGCATGGTTCGAACAGGTATCGGTAAAATCTTCAGCCTGTTCAACCCAGCGAACTGGGGTCTTGGTGGTATCGTTAACAGCCTGAGGAATTTTGGTTCGACTATTGCTGGCTCACTTGGGCCGATTGGTCGCATGTTCGGTAGCATCTCATCAATGCTGGGTAACTTCCTGACTCCGCTCGGTGGCATTCTAAAAGGCGGATTGACATTGTTGAAAGGCATCCCGGGTCTAGGAGCACTGATTGCAATCGTCTTCGACGGTATTGGCGAACTCTTCACGCAGAACATTACAGCTGCATTTAATCCTGACGGTAATGGTGGCATCAAGGAAATCTTCGGTAACGTTGTATTTGCAATCTTCAATGGATTCATAGGTTCCATCGGCTGGCTGATGGACAAAGTTGTTGGGTTGTTTGGTGGCGAAGGCTTCGGCATCGAGAACGCTTTCAATCGCTTTGCTGTCCTGATGAAACTCGGTTTCATGTCTTCACTGGCATCAATCGTCAAAGTCATTCCTGGTATTGGCGGCAAGATGTCCGAATACTTCGAAAAGGCTGCGGAAGATTCCGCAGCGGTTCTCAAGCAATTGAACGATGATACAACTTCAACTGTTTCCAGCCTGGGTAAAGCTGCCAATAAAAACATTGATGCTAATCAGAAAACCGCAGCTGCTACATCGACACTTGCTGATAAGACTGCCGCATCGGCCGCCAAGCTGACTGTTGCCAATGCTGGCATCCTTACAACGACTTCCGGTATCACCAGCAGTATTGTTGCACAAGCTGCAGCAATTGCAACTCCTGCACCAACTGCGTTGAAAAGTGTCACTCCGCCGACTGTAAATAAGCCAGAAACCGAAACGGTGGCAGAAGCTCCAGTAGCTGCACCACCGGCTGCAGGTATGCCTACTGATGCAATTGTCGCTCAACTAGTAGCCATAACTAATCTGTTGGGCTCGATGCTTTCTGCTGAAGAACTACAAGCCGCTGGTATCAGCGCTCTTGCTTCCGCGGCCGGTCGTCCTGTATTCGCAAACAATGAAAGAATGTTCGACTTGCTTCAAGGAAGTCGACGCACAGCATAAAGCTAAAGGAGAGCTCTCATCGCACAACTAACAAATTGGTGGAGGATCATCACCCCAGCATCACGTAAGCAGCTGTACACTACGCTGTCAGTGGATGCCTATGATCCCCGCACCACCGACTTGTCATCGATGACATCAGTTCAGTGGTACTCGCAGGTGCTTCGTGGTCTCGGGTCGCGTCAGGCTTCGTACAAACAATACGACGCAATGGATGCTGACATCGACATCTTCCGTTCGCTTGACATCATTGCAGAAGAGATGTCCGGCAAAGACGAGAAGACTGATCTACCGTTTGAGATCATTTACCAGAAGGAAGACAACCAGGAAATCAGCGACACTACTGCAGTGACGTTGCGCCAGGCTGTACGCCAATGGTCGAACACACAACAATTCAACAAGCGTATCTTCTCGATCGCTCGACAAATGATCAAGTACGGAGATTGCTTCTTCCGTAAACTGTCAGACACAAAACAGTGGACCGCAGTTGATCCGTCCCTGATTCACGGTATTGAAGTCGACCAGCTCGGCAACAAGATCGCGTATCACCTCAAGCGCCCAGGCAATGCTTCGAGCGGCTACGGCGTCAAGACAGAGACGATGGAGATTGTTCCAGCTGCAGCGATGATTCACTTCACGTTGTCAGACGACATGGGTGACACGGCCCCGTTTGGTCAATCCGTTCTGCGTCCGATTCACCGCGTCTATCGTCAGCTGGCAATGCTGGAAGATGCTGTCATCATTTATCGTATCGTCCGTGCGCCTGAACGTCGTGTCTTTTATGTTGACGTCGGCAACCTGCCACCTCAGCGTGTCAAACAGTACCTCGAACAAATCAAGAACGAACTCCGTCAGAAGCGTACACCAGGCACGAACGGCGGCAAGGATATCGTCGACGGCCAGTACGATGCTACCTCGATCCAGGAAGATCTGTTCTTCCCAGTAACAGCAGCTGGTCGTGGTTCACGTGTTGAAACCCTGCCAGGTGGTACCGAAGACTTTGGTACTGGTCTGATCAAGTTGTTCCAAGACAAAATCTTCCGCGGTCTCCGTATTCCTACGTCGTACATGACTGGTACCGATGGTGCAAGTGCTCAGTACAACGATGGCAAGGTTGGTATTGCTTACATCGAAGAACTTCGCTTCGCCCAGTTCATTCGTCGTATGCAGGATCGCCTGGATGAAATCTTCGACGAAGAATTTAAGATTTACCTGAAGGTTGTCGGTCTGAAGATCGACGATGAAATCTTCAAGATCAAACTTCCTGACCCAGCTAACTTCGCTCTGTATCGTCAAGCAGCTCTCGATGCCGACCTGATCAGCTCGTACAACAACATCGCTGCCGAGAAAACCCTGTCACGTCGTTTCATTCAGAAGCGTTACCTGGGTCTGTCTGATGATGAAATCCAGATGAACGAAGTCATGCTCAAAGAAGAGCGCGGCATCCTCGAGAACGCAAACGTTCCACCACTGCAGCAAATGTATGACCCTGCTGTCTACGACAGCCGTGAACCAATTACGGTTGAGGGTGGTACAGCTTCAGCAAGTGCTGGTGGCGGCGGTGAAGAGGGTGGAGACTTGGGTGACCTGGATTCAGGCGGCGGTGAAGGCGGATTCTTTGGTGGAGCAGGTGATTCTGCTCCAGCACCTGAGCCAGAAGCGGCTGCAGAGCCAGCTGAAGCTCCTGCAGCAGAAACTCCTGTTCCTGCGGCCGCTTGATATAAATATGTCACAAGCCTCAATTAAAGGATAACAAAATGAAGATTCAACTGCTCTCAGAACACCTTAGCCCAGCGCAGTCTCACCTCACCGAGATGAAGACTGCAACTGGCGATCTATACTTGAACGGTATCATGATGCAGGCAGAACTTGTGAACGGCAATGGCCGTTCATATCCACTCTCCGAAATCTCGAAGGCAGTTGACGAAGCTGCCAAGCGCATCTCCGAAGGTCACTATATCCTGGGTGAATTGAACCACCCGGATGTTCTGTCAATCAACCTGGCAAATGTATCCCACGCGATCACTGAAGTCCGTATGGACGGCAACAACGCAATGGGCAAGATGAAGCTCCTCAACACTCCTTCTGGCAACATTGCCAAGGGTCTGATTGAAGGCGGCGTTCGTCTGGGCGTTTCGTCCCGTGGCACTGGTAACGTAAACGAATCCGGTAAGGTCGCTGACTTTGCTTTCGTTACGGTTGACATCGTCTCCCAGCCATCGGCACCTGATGCATACCCGAACGTCGTTCAGGAAGCAATGGAAAACAACCGCGTCTTGACCCTGGCCGAAGCCATGGTTCACGATCCAAAAGCACAAGCGTACTTCAAGAAGGAAATGGCTGCATTCCTGGAAGTTCTCGCATCAAAGGGTAAAAAGAAATGAAAGTGAATGAACTGTTGGCTCTCAACGAAGAACGTGCTTCTGACGTTGATGTCGTTTATGACCGTCTGCTAAGCGTCAGAGCAAATGATGCAGAACCTAACGCTGAAGATCAGAAGCAAATCAAGGGCGATATTGGCCGGAAGTTGAAGGCTGGTTGGGAAGCAACTGAAATCGTTCGGTACCTCAAGAACACAGAAGAATTTGATGCTGACATCGATGAGACGAAAGCCCTCAATAACATGAAGGCAATCAAAGACAAAGTTGAAGCTCGCCTCAAAGAAAAGAAATGAAACGTCACCCACAAATAAAGGAACACCATGTTGACACTTAACGAAGCACTGAAAATCGCCGGCTTGCCGCAACGTACCGACGAAAAAATGGATGACGAGTTCTGCGGTAAGCTTGACAAAAAGTCTAAGGGTGCTGATGAAGTTGAACACGATGGTAAGAAATATCGTCGCGCTGGACCAAAGAATGCTGAAGGAACGCCTGGTAAATGGAAACAAGTTAAGTGATGAATTGTTAAAAAATCGCCCATCAAATGCGATAAATAATCAATCATCAATAACATAAGGAGACTTCATAATGGCTGAACATTCAGAACTGCTGAAGAGCATGCTGCAAGACATCATCAACGACCGCCCTGAACAAGCGCAGGTCACGATGCACGACTATTTTGTTTCAAAAACCCGTGAAGTCGCGGGCATGGGGCAGCCTGCACAGTCGCCAGATCCAGAGGACGATGTCGACTACGACAACAATGTCCCTGAAGATGACGAATAAGTACCTGTAAAATGTGAAGGCGGCGAAAATCTATTGATTTTTCGTCGCTTTTTTACGCAACGGCGCTATATATCTTAGTGATGTATAGAGTTCACGATGTGGAATTTACATCTGCCACAAAATTCCAGTGACACGCTCACCGAGCAGTGTTATACCCATCAACCAATAAGGAGAAATGCATGGATGAAATTCTGAAAAAGTTGCTTCAGTCCGAGCTGCTCAGCGAAGAAACCAAGGCTGAAATCTCTGAGCAATGGAATACTTCCGTTGAAGCTTTCAAGACGCAAGTGCGTGAAGAAGTTTCGGGTGAAGTACGTTCAGAGCTCGCAGGACAGTGGATTACCGAACGCGACGAACTCATCAGCAAGGTTGATGGATTTGTAGCAGAGGCCCTGTCAAATGAGATCGAAGAGCTTAAAGGAGACATCGAACGTTTCCGTGACCTCGAAGCTGAATACGCTGAAAAGCTCGTCGAAGAGAAACACAAACTCGCCGGCACAGTTGCTGAAGAACTCGATTCCCTGGTAGACAAGATTGATGCATTCTTTGAAATGCGCCTGTCTGCCGAAATGGAAGAATTGAAAGACGATATCGCAGTTGTCAAAGAAAATGATTTCGGTCGCAAGATGTTTGAAGCTTTCGCTTCTACATACGCTGCGCACTACGTGGATGAGGATGCAGTCCAGTCCCAGCTGATCGTAGCTGAAAGCAAATTGGAAGATGCTGAGAAGCAACTTGCAAAGCTCGAAGAAGAGCGCAACAAAATGGTCCGTGAAGCAAAGATGGAAGCAGTTCTGTCCCCACTCACTGGCAAGAAGCGTGAACAGATGTCAATGGTTCTCAAGAACGTTGATACTGCCCGCCTCGAAGAAAGCTACAAATTCTTTATCGGTCGTATCCTGAAAGAAGACGACGCAGCCCCGGTTGCTAAGCCTCTCAATGAATCGACTACCCCGGCCACAAATAAACTGGTCACAGGCGATGATGCCCCAGCAGCTCCAGCAGTAAAGCAAGTTGGTTCCCAACTCGCCGAAATGCGCAAGCTCGCCGGCCTCAAATAACCTGCCATCCAAAACAAGGAGATTAAACCATGCAATTGATTGAAAACTGGGTAGACACCAAAGAGGCACTGCTCGAGGGACTCACCGGATCCAAGCGTAACATCGTAGCTACGCTGATGGAAAACCAAATGAAGATGATGCAAGAAACCGCACCGGCTAACGCTGTCGTGTCGGCAGACGTTGCAACATTCCAAAAGATCATGATCCCAATGATCCGTCGTATCATCCCAGGCACTATCGGTGGTGAACTCGTTGGTGTTCAGCCAATGACCGGACCAACTGGCCTGATCTACTCGATGCGTTTCGCATTCGCAGAATCCGCAGATGCTCCAGGCACTCTGCACGACATCAGCCCAGGCGATGAAGCTTTCGTCTACAACGGCAAAATGAAGCGTTTCTACTCTTCAGCTGTTGCTGGTACTGGTCAGACAACTCTGCCAGGTTCGACCCACCCAGGTGATGGTCAGCCAGTCACATATCCACCAGTTCTCGCATCGACGATGTCCGACGGCTTTGCTGCTCGTACCGAAGATTACGAAGGCTACGGCGGTCGTTCGATGCGTCTGTCTGTCATGAAGCAAGCTGTTACGGTTGGTTCACGTAAGCTGCAAGCTCGCTGGACGATGGAAGCTGCACAGGACATGTCCGCAACCCACGGTATCGATATCGAATCCGAACTGACTGCAGCTCTCGCAGCAGAAATCGCGCACGAAATCGACAACGAAATTCTGACCGACCTGTTGGCACTCGCTGCTACTACAGCAACGTTCGACTTCGCTGCACCACAGCCAGGTTTCACCCCGAACTACATCGGTGACCGTTATGCTGAACTCGGCATCTTGGTTAACAAGATGGCAAATGAAATTGGTGCTCGCACCAAGCGTGGTCCAGCAAACTGGATCGTCGGCGGTCACCTGATCGTTTCGTTGCTGCAGTCCGGTTCGCGCTCGGTATTTGCTCCGGCAATCACCGGTAACTTTGATTCGCCAACGGGCAACCGTCTGGTAGGTACCCTGAACGGTGCTATCAAAGTGTTCACGTACAACTGGGGTCTGAACGATAACTACGATCTGCTCGCTGGCGCTAATAACGCTTCGGGTTCGAACGGCGAAGACATCCTGATGGGTTACAAAGGCGGCAACTCGGAACTCGACGCAGGTTACTTCTACTGCCCGTACGTACCACTGATGTCGACCGGCGTTGTTATGGATGCTAACACATTCATGCCAGCAGTCTCCCTGTCGACTCGTTACGGCAAGGCAACGTTTACGAACCAGCAAACGTCGTTTGGAAATTCTGCGGACTATTACGCGAGAATTTTGGTCAAGAACGTGGCATTTTCCTAAGATTCTATCAGGAAAAGCAGAACAAAGCCGATGTAAATCGGCGTTCAACAAAGCCTCCTTCGGGAGGCTTTTTTACAATCTAAATTTCCTTCAACGCGAAATGCATAGTAGTCGGCTCAGTTCCTTATGTTATAGTAGTCAGGTCGGTTGCTACGTTTATAAAATCCTTTTGTTCTAGGAGGATTCTTAGTGCTATAATGATTTCATTGTTCAACAACATGGAGTCAAAAATGAATCAAGTAGTACAAGACCGTATCGCTCACGAGCAGAACATTCTGCAAGAAGCTGGATACACAAACGTCGAAAATCTCGGCATCAATAAAAACAAGAAACGCGAATGGAGTTTTACCCACATTGAATGTGGCAAAAGTTCCACAATGGTATTCGGAAATATTCAAGCTGGGTTGAAGAAAGACCCAGTTAATGTTCCGTGTTCATATTGTGGCGCCAAACGTCGCATGAATAAGTTGAACACAAAATGACGAGTGCATTTCGTAATCGTGTTTGTACACGCTGTTCAGCTTCGCAAATGACTCGCTCAAAAGCTGAAGTTTGCTTACTCTGTACTAATGCTATTCGACAAGAACGATTAGCGGAAGAAGAGCAAGAAATGCTGGAAGGTTTGTACATCAATGTTACAGGTCCAGTTGTTGATAAGTACAAACATCGCACCTGGACATTCGTTCATCCCGAATGTGGTACGAAACAAACCTGGGTTTATGGTAATATTCTTAAGAGATTAAAAGAAGATCCTAAGTCTGTGCCATGTTCGTATTGTGGTGGTCGGCGTAGATCAAAGAACGCAACAGCCGTGTCGGCTGAAAATCGCAAGATAAAGAATCCAGAAGGTTGGCCAGACTATTTGTACGTTGTTCGACGTATGACGGATGAAATTTATCTGCTACATAAAGATCAAATCAATCCGTTGAATATTGTGCGATCTCGCGAATATCACCTGGACCATATCATGTCCATTGCGGAAGGATATGAAAGCGGACATCCACCAGAATTTATTGCGCGTAAAGAAAACTTACAGATGTTAAAATCATTTGATAATTTAAGCAAAGGCAGAAAATGATTCATGAAGATTGGGACGAAGGATATGAACCGCCTGAGTCCGATACCTATGCAGGTGGTTCAGCAGAGGGCGAAGTGTGCCACAGGACCGTCTGCGACGAGCGCTGCGGGTTTCCATCGTGCATGGGTCCAGAGGTAACGCCATTCAATACTGAAGTTGCCAACGCACTTTCATTGGCGCGTGTTGCATTGGCACACAGTATCCCTGAACCAAAATTCCAGGTGTTCCATCGACAAGCCATTGAGGCAATTGATAAGCTAATACCGGAGCTGAAATGAAAATTGAAGACCGTCTGGTCGAGGACCAAGACTTTTACGTGCGCGTTCAGAAACTGAAGATCGCTGTTATGCTTGGCATATTTTTCATCGTCTGGATCGCGGCATGAGTTTCACACTCCTGCAAAAAGTCGCACTGAACCATGCTGATTCGCTAGTCAACTCGCTTGATGAGAAAATGCGTAGACTGTCGCAAGAACATAATTTCGTAAACCAATTGTGCACACGTGATACTACGGCAAATGATATGGCCGTAATCATTCGCGTGCTTGACGAGATCGTCACTGCACTTCGCCAAGAGAGCTAAAATGATTTTACACGTATTGATGGGCCAGCGCAAATGCAATTACCCGGGCGAGTATGGCCCCGAAGCATTGGAGGTCATGGGTGAGTATGAGTTCAGCGACAACCCTGACTGGCTTGAAGAAAAGAAAGTAAAGTACCAAGGTACGGACGAGTTTGTCAGTGTCGTCATCGTTGATGTCCGTGTTGACGGCAATCAAATAGCTCGTATGCTTTGCCCACCAAACCCACAAATCCGCGGCGAAATCGTCGCATCCTAGGATCAGAATGAAACTGCTAGCTCTCACCCTCGCTTTGGCCATGGCTACTCCGGCTTTTGCAACTCAATCCCATGCGGCACCTGGTGCTAACATGAAAGAATTCTGGCGCGCCAGTATTCACCGCGAACTTGTTTACTGCGCAGGATTCTACGCAGTGTCAATCAACTTCTTCAAGGACGTAAAGCCAGAAGCAGCACGAGACGCCAAGGACCTGAAGAACGGTGCGATCTACTTTGTTGCACAGTTGAAAGTACCTGAAGCAGAATCCAGTCGGCACCTGAATATGTTCCAGGCAGAACTGAAGCGCGACTACAACTATGCCGGCGCATATCCAAAACTGTTTGAAGCCTACGCGAAGAAGTGCGACGGTGTGATGAACAGTTTCCCTGGTCAATATGCAAAACACTACGGGATTCCAAAATGAAACTGACGAAACAACAGAAGCGGAACGAGAAGGTTCTCGAACGGCTAATAGCATTTTCGAATGATGACAGCAACTG
>Ga0326734_1000366_pt1 | contig 12573 bp, 15 predicted proteins | sample 15_GP2_1315_FD_207944 | JGI IMG/M metagenome (GOLD analysis project Ga0326734, IMG submission 207944) | Glacier ice microbial communities from Ngari, Tibet, China - 15_GP2_131.5 | ecosystem: Environmental > Aquatic > Freshwater > Ice > Glacier | place: China: Ngari, Tibet | collected 2018-07-18 | reverse complement strand
ATATATCTAATAGTAGGATTAAAGACAAGAGAAAGGCTCTTCGTAATTGCGTTCATCCCGAAACAGGATTACACATTTTCAACTGTGCTATGAATACCGAAACAGTTAATAATTCAAATCAAGTTTTACAATATTTGACCAATAAAAAACAACTAACAATCTTCTAACATGAAAATCAACATTCACAAAAAACGCCAAGAAATCACCGCACACCTGAAAGAATTGGGCGTTATGGAAAAGATTGACGAGAATCAGATTGAAATATACTTGTTGAATCTCAAATCGTACTGGGACTATGAGGAATACTTCAAAACCCACGACCGCACCATCGTAACGCATTCGGCTGCGGGCGTGATTCGGTACGCTCAGAAAGTTCCCGAAGTGGATTTTCAAAACGCAAATTGGAACATCATTCAGAAGTTGTCTACCGAGTTTGGACTCACTCCCAAATCAAGGGCAGCGATTAAAGCCGAAAAGAATAAGAGTGAAGAAGATGAATTTGAGATTTTACGAAAAGGACTTGTATTTTAATGAACACAAAAACCGCCCTCCAATACGCCCACGACATTCAAAGCGGAACAATACCCGCAAATGAATACGTAAAGCTATCAGTCAAAAGATTCCACGATGATTTGGCAAAAACCGATTGGGATTTTTATTTTGATGAAGCGGTGGGTGATTATTACCTACGTTTTTTCGAGTTACTGAAACTCACGAAAGGCGTGGGTGCGGGTTCAAAGTTTAAGTTAGAGCCTTGGCAGTGTTTTATCATCGCCAATACATTCGGGTGGTTATCGAAGACCACGGGAAAGAGACGGTTTAAGGAAGTGTATATTGAGATTCCAAAAAAGAACGGAAAAACAACACTTGCGGCGGCGGTTGGATTACTTGGGTTGTTTTGGGATAATGAACCCATTCCCGACATTTACGCAGCGGCTTACACCCGTGACCAAGCACAGATTTGTCTGGAAGAAGCCATAAACTTTGTGAACGGTTCAAAATCGCTAAAATCACGGGTGAAGAACCTTTTAAACACGATTGAAAGGCTCAAAAAGGCGGGCGGTGGAATCTTTAAGACCGTTTCAAACGAAGCCAAGAACACAGAGGGCAAAAACGCTCACATTGTGATTCTGGACGAATACCACGTTCACAAAGCCGATGATGTAAAGTCTTCGCTTCGGTCTGGAATGGCTTCACGGGAACAACCGCTATTCTTTACGATTACAACCGCTGGGGATAACAGGTTAAGTCCTTGTTTCATTTATCGAAATCAGTGCATTAATATTATTCAGAGCCACGTAGCCCGTGAGAATGTTTTTGTGATGATTTACGGGATTGATGATGCCGATGATTGGAAGGAACCCGCCAATTGGGAGAAAGCCAATCCGAACTGGGGCGTATCAGTTCAACCCGATTTTCTTAGGACTGAATTTGAAGGGTCGTTATTGTCAGGAAGGGCGGAAGTGGAATTCAAAACCAAGCACCTCAATAAATGGGTGGATAGTGCCGAAACGTGGATTCCTAATGAGTTGTGGAAGAAAACGGTTGTCGATGATTTATTCGAGCAAATACCCATTAATGCCATTTGTTACGGAGGAATTGACTTGGCTTCGATGTCAGACATAACCGCCTTTTCAATCTACTTTCCTGCTCAAAACGGCATTGAAAAACCCTTTTTGAAACGGTACTTTTTTGTGCCAGAAGAAGCGGTGGTAAATTCCCGTAAGTCGGGCGTTGATTATTTCGATTGGGTGCAAAAAGGGCATTTGATTGTTACGCCAGGACTCAGATTAAACTATGATGTGGTGCAAGCCAAGGTGTTGTATATTAGAGATAGGTTCGATTTGCAGTTTATTGGCATTGACCGCTGGAATTCTTCGCAGTTAATGCAAAACCTCAATGAAGAACTTGGACAAAGGTATTTTGAAACGGGTTACATTGATGTGGTTCACCCTTATGGGCAAGGCTACAAAGACATGAGTACACCCACGAAGGAATACGAAATGTTGTTTGTCGAGAACAGAATCACCCACGATGGAAACCCTGTTCACGCTTGGATGCTTGGGAATGTTGCCTTGCAAAAAGATGCAGCCGATAATATTAAGGTTGATAAGGCGAAATCATCAAACAAGGTGGATGGGGTCGTATCTGATGTGATGGCTTTTGGTACGTTTTTAACTTTTTACAAAGAAGATTCATTAACTCCCGTATGCTACTAAAATTATGGAAACACTAATCACTGAGCAAGATTTGGACGAGATTAAAGTATGGAAACGAAGGGATGCCTTCATGGATTTGTTCTTCCAAGTTCACGACCAAGAAACCGCCGAACATTCCGTTTCTTCCCTCATTAATTCATACCGAAAGGCGGAAGTAATTTGGACGAATAATTACAGAGGACGGGCGTATAAGTCCGATGAGTGTTTTCTGAGAACCTATTACAATTACCTCAATGAAAGGCGGATTAAACCAGAATTGCCGATTAAACAGTATTCACTTTTTTAAAATAACAAAACCATGCTGAAACGACTATTATTATTACTCCGCAGTCGCTGCGAAACTTGCGGAAAGCGAACCGTTAAAAATTCGGTTTGTAATTATTGTAACCCTTTGTTTGTGTAAGCAAATCAACTCAAAAATGAATAAAGACCCAAAAGCCTGTACTGGCATACCATTAAGCAAATCAGGCAAAGCCACTGGTAAATGCTCATTGAAAGGAACTTGCGAAAGGTTTGCAGTTCACCAGAAGAATAATCTAAATCAAGTGTATATTCCCGTACCGTTTAGTGCGGTTTCAAAAGAGGCTTGTAGCTTTAAGATGGAATTATGAACCATAAAATAGAAATATTAATATGCTATTTTGCCTACTATTTTTGCAAGGTTGCTACTGTTATGATAGAATTTATTCTTGATGTGATGGGTTTTATGATTAATATTATGGATAAGTTTTCAAAAAAATAAATACATGAAAAAACTAATTACAATCCTTTGCATGGCTTTAATGTCGTGTGGAGTTGATAAGCAAAACAATGTCAATTTATTTGACAGTGGAAGATTTAAGGAAAATGATTTTGAGACAATAGAAATAGACCACTGCCAATATTTAGTCTATAGTAACAGCAATTCGAGTGTATTTTCTTTTACCCACAAAGGGAACTGTAAAAATCATTTAGGGGGTCAAGTTGGGCAATCAAGCACGATTACCATTGATAAAACAAATGGCAATCAAATTGAAGTGAATCAAAAATAATAAACCAAATGAAATCGAAAAAATCAACGATCGACTACGCAATACAGGAAATAATACAAAGTTTTAAATGCTTTGTAAGATTAATGTTTCCGATTGGATAACTTGTAAAATAACAAGGGGCTTGGATATATTTACAGTTCGATTCTGTTACCCTTGTCGAATGGCGTTCAACTCGCCTCGCTGACCGAGATTTTGGTAAATTCCGTGTGTTGTGTTCGATTCACAGAGTCAGTAATGACACTGGTGCAACGGAGGTCATTTTGCAAACTAACCCAAATCCGTCCTAACAAGACGGTTTTTTTATGCCCAAACTCCACTCAAATCCTTTGAACTTCCTTCACAATTAACCGAATGGTCATTCAGTAATTTCAACCCATGAAATTACTGGGTTACGACTTTTCAGTTAGCAGAAGCTTGGGCGTTACCGTTCCCACGTCTGGACAATCATATCCTATCAGTGAACCTGACATATTGAAAATATTCGGAGTTGGCTTAAGCGGGGTGAATGTTACACCCATGACTGCCTTTTCAATTGCTTCTTATTACGGTTCGGTTCGGGTGATTGCGGATATGCTGGCTTCACAACCTTTCATCTTGTATCAGGGTGATGCCAAAAAACGCACCGCTGCCAAAGAACACCCACTTTACAATCTTCTTAACGTCCGTCCACATTGCCAGCAATCCTCTTTTGTGTTTCGCAGAACGATGATGACCAACGCCCTTGTGTACGGGTTCGCTATTGCACGGGTGATTAAAGACCCCTACGGACGACCAACGGAATTTAAAGCACTCGATTCTGCCAAGGTGTCAATCTATCAGACCCTTGACGAAGAGATATATTTCACCTATCAAAACGGTTCGCAAAAGTCTTCTTTTATGATGCTCCACGAATCGGAGGTCATTCATCTGAAAGCCATGGATTTTGGCGGAATTACGGGTTTTGCACCGTCTGGCTATCAGCACCAAACGATTAAAGTGAGTCTTTCAAGTCGTCAATTTGTCGAGTCTTATTTTGGCAAAGGAACGTTCATGGGCGGTATTCTTTCAACCGTTGGGAATGTGAAGCCAGAGGATGCGAAGGAAATCAAAAACAATTTTAAGGAGGCGAATAAACCAGGGGTTCAAAACGCTGGGGAGGTTGCCGTTTTGGGTGGTGGATTAACCTATCAACCCGTTGGACGTACTCCCGTGGAATCACAAATGGTGGAGTTTTTTAATAAATGTGATTCAGATATTTACAAGATTTTGGGCGTCCCTCCTCATATGCTGGGCGATGTAACGAGTTCAACCTCTTGGGGTTCGGGCATTGAACAGCAAAACATTGGCTTTGTAAACAACACTTTAATGCCATGGGCGAGACAACTCGAAGAAGAAGTTAATTATAAGTGCCTTCGGTTTGACGAGCAAAACACACATTTCTGCAAAATAGATTTTAACGATTTACTGCAGGGTGACATAAAGACCAGAATGGAATACGTCAGAACGATGGTGCAAAACGGGGTGATTTCTCAAAACGAAGCACGAGCCATGGAGAACTTGGACGAAATTAAAGAAGGCGATGAACATTGGATTCAGCAGAATATGATGCCAATGAACGATGCCAAAGAAATATTACTATCAAAGAAAAACCAACAAACCGATGTCAAAGCCACAAGCGATAATTAGAACGGTTGATACTTCTGAATTTGAAGTGTCAGAAGAAAACGGACAAATCACGCTGCGGTTCACGCCCATCGTGTTCAATGTTCGGAGCAAAATACTTCCTTCCATGAAGGGGAATTTCCAAGAAATTATTACTCGTGCCGCCTTTGATGGAGCTTCCAAAGCAGACATTAGGGGTTTATTTAATCACGAATCAAACATGGTGATGGGTCGGCATAGGGCTGGTGCAAGCAACAATACCATGACTTTTGAAGTAGATGATATTTGCGTCCGAGCGGTTTGTGTATTGCCAAATACTCAGTGGGCAAAAGACCTTGCGGAGTCAGTCAAAAGGGGTGATATTACAGGTTGTTCTTTCCGTTTTTGGGCGAATGTCAACGATTATTCATGGACTCGTGACGGGGATATGTTGGTCGGTACGCTCGTAAAATGCAGAACGATTGATGATTTCAGCGTAGTAACATATCCTGCTTATGAGCAAACGGAAAACTCGGTAACGGTGCGAAGTTTAGAGGAATTTGTAAGTGCTGAAACGCCCGAAACAGTCGAGCCAACACCTGAACAAACACGCTCACAAGTACAATTAAAAAGGCTCCGTTTAGCCTCCATTTAAACGGTTTGAATTGAATTATTTTCACGTTTTCCGATTGTATGAAAAGTTAATTTTATGTCATTAACCGAATGAGCGTTCATACGAAGAGAATTATAATCCTTATATAAAATCATGTTAAAGCAACTACGTGACCAACTTGGTCAAAAAAGAGAAAGAGCAAAACAGCTTTTCGACGTGTGTACTGCCGAATCTCGCAACTTGACTGATGCGGAAAACACGGAGTCTGAAACAATTTTAACGGAAATTGATAAATTAGAAACTCAGGTTCGCACACAAGAAAGATTACAAGCGGCTGCTTCTGCTGGTGCTACAATCGTTGGAACTGGTACACAAGGTTCTGAATCTGCCAATGACCGCAAGGATATTGCCAAGTTCTCCTTTTTGCGTGCCATCAACACTGTGGGTACTTCTGAATTTAGTGGCATTGAAAAAGAGATGCACGAAGAGGGAACGAAGCAGTTAAGAATGATAAATCAGGTGCCAAGTGGAATTGCCATTCCCGAAATGGTAACTCGTGCGGGTCAATCGGTTGCGGTTGCTGCCGAAGGTGGAAATTCTGTTTACACGGAATACAAAGGTTTCAAAGAATTGTATCGCCAAGCTTTAGTATTACAAGATTTGGGCACTACGGTTATCACGGGTTTACAGGGTAATCTATCTTATGTGACTGAAACGAATCAAATCGCTGCTACTTGGGAAGGAGAATCTACAAAAGCCACTGAGGCAAGTTTCCAAATCGGAAATTTAACGTCAAGTCCAAAACGTCTTGCAAAGGTGTTGAAATACACCAAGCAACTTTTGGCTCAGTCGGTTTTGGACATTGAAGCAAAAATTCAGCAACAAATCGCTTATGCCTTAGCCTATGCGGTGCAAGATGCAGCAATAGCTGGAATCGGAACGGGCTTTATTCCAATGGGAATTTTAAACGCTCCTGGGGTTCAATCTATTTCATTGGGAACGAATGGTGGCTTGCTTACTTATCAGCAAATTGTGGCCATGGAAACAATGGTAGCCGATAAAGATGCTTTGTCTGGTAACCTTGCCTATTTGATGAACGCCGTAACTCGTGGTAAGTTAAAAACCACTGAGAGAACACCCGCCGCACCTTCTGGTCAGTTCTTAATGCCGATTGATGGAACCCTAAACGGTTACAAAACGGCACTCACTAACTATATGCCAAAAGCAGGCACGAAAGGAACGGGAACGAACCTAAGTGCAATGATTTTTGGAGATTGGTCTCAATTAGAAATTCACCGTTGGGGAGCCATTGATTTGACCGTGGACAGAATTACCCTTGCTGATGAAGCACAGGTAAAAGTAACGGTTAATGATTTCGCCAATGTATTGATTGTTCGCCCTACTTCATTCGTGAAAGTAACGGACATTATCACGGTCTAATAATGCAATATAGCACCTTCCCATACCGCCTAACTCCGCCCGCTTCGGAAGCAATATCCGAAGCAACCGCCCGAAAATGGTTACGTCTCGAAACAGGCGTAACCGATTCGGACACGGAGACCATAACAGCACTGATAGCTTCTGCGGTGGATTCCTTCCAACAACGAACCTACATAAAACAGCTGATGCAAGCGGAGTGGGAATGGATGTTGAATTGTTTGCCCGTGAATATTCCAGTCGAGCCAAACGTGCAGAACCTTACGATTAAATACAAAGCGGTTTTAACGGATGCAACTTGGACGGATTTTGACAGTGCGAAATTCATCTTTTATAAAACGGGCGAAAGGACAAACACCATTGATTACTTGATTGATTTGCCAAAAGTGGCAATCGTGAAGGTAAACTTCAAATTAGGCTTTCTCACTGCCAATGAAATTCCGCCCGATTATTTTAGACCCATTCGTGCAATTCTCTCGAATGATTTTGATAATCGAATGGATGGATTAGGTGAGAAAAAGAACTTTTCTGATAAACTCATGGAGCAATACGCTCACTACGCAGTAAGATAATGGCTAAGAAAACACAAGCGGAAACTACGGTTACCGTGAAATTATTAAAATCGTGCGTGGTTGGTGGTGAAGGTAAAATCATCGACTTAGAACCCTCACAAGCAAATCATTTAATTACAATGGGTTATGCGGAAATTCCAAGCGGGGAATCTGGACAGAAAAATCAAGATACTTCAAAAGAGTAAAACCAAAGACCGTTCTGGTCAAGATTTAATTACTTGGTCTGTATTCCATGAATGTTCCGCCCACATTTCCATTAATTCAGAATCATCGGGAACGGAAAAAAATCAAGACATGGGGATTCAAGAGATTAGTAAACTTAATTTCTTGGTTCGTCATAAAGCTGGAATAATCCCTGAGATGATAATTTATTACGATGTTGTGGCGGGTGATTTTACACCAATTGATTTCAGTACGGTTGACTTTGAAACGATACGGGACAAGATTTATAACATCAAATCCGTATCTGAACCGCCAGATACCAGAAGACAGTGGCTATTAATTGAAACGGTTTTTAAAGGTTAAATGAATCTAAATTTTGAAATATCCAACTCGCAAGAACTTCAAAACGCCTACCGTGAATTTGGCTTGGCAATTGGGGATAAATTCCTAAACGCTGCCTTAAAACGAGCGGGGAAAATTGGCGTTCAGGCGGTGCAAGACAAAGCTGAATCAAGTTTTGTTGGCAGAGGATTAACGGGTGGTTCGGGTTTCAAAAGACGTGGTGGTGCAACAAAACAGGACGTAAGAGCCAAAGTTGTGCGGGACGGGGACAGTATAAAATTATTAATTGGTGTCGCAAAAGGGAGTTCGAAAGTTGGTTGGCGTTCTCACTTTTTGGAATTTGGCACTAAGAAAATGGCGGCTAAGCCCTTCGTTTTCGCAAGTGTTCAAAGGGTGTTACCACAAATCGAAGCCGATATTCAAAACTCCTTAGACAGTGTCATTAACCGTTATCGCAACCGATTATAAACATGGATATTCCTTACAAAATCAGAGATATTTTACTGTTAAATCCGCTGATAACTGCCTTAATTTCTGATAAGATTTTCCCGATTTTCGTCACACAGGGCAATAAACCGCCCGCAATTCTCTACGAATTTGAAGAGCGTGAACCCATGCAGAGTGTTAGTTGCAAGGTAAGTATTTCAACCATTGCCCTACACTGTTTTTCGCATAAATACGATGAAGCAAAGAAATTAGCGGATTTAATCGAACAAAGCTTAGACAAATTTCACGACAACGAAATACATTTTTGTTTGATGGAATCTAAAAAAGACATTCCCGAATCATCCGAAGAGGGGCAAGGACAAATTTATCACGTTGAAGTAATTTTCAACATTCAATCAATCTAAAAAAGCGATGGCAAAGACTTTAAAATATTACGGCAATAACGTATTTTTTTACGCCAAAATCGGGGCAGCCCGTGTGATGGTCGGTTGTGCAAAAGGCTACAAGCGAAGCGTGAAGAACACCGCCCAGGACGTTTCGTGTCCGGGCAATGGTTACGCAAAAAGCTACGTAGCGGGCAAATTACCCGACTTCGATTTCAGTTTTGACGGAATGGTGTATGAGTACACTTCGACTGATGCTACTACGAATGTGGGCATCAAGGAGTTTTGGGCGAATGCTACAAATGGAACAAATGTCGAGATTGTATTAGGCAAAGATTTAGCGGTAGGAACGATAGTGGAACGCACGGATTTTATTGTGGAGTCGTGTGATGAAACTGCAAAGTTCGGTGAAACTTCAACCTATTCAGTGAGCGGAAAGGCTTCTGGTGGTTGGATTTCTGAGACCATCGCAGCATAAAAATAATAAGAAAGTGGATTATTGTGTAAAAATAGGGGCTGTAACGTCCCTATTTTTTTAACTAAAATTATCAATCAATAACAATCAACATGGAAAAGAACATAAACGAACAAGGCGAATTAGTGATTCAGTTAGGGGATAAAACCTATTATTTAAAGTATGGTCAAATGGCGTACTCTTTACTGGTTGAATCAAACCGATTGATACAAATGACGATTGACAACGAAATCACCTCTTTATTTATGTGGGTGTTTTATGCGGGTGTCAAGTCTCGACAAATCAAAAATGACCTATCTGTACGGTTTACGATTGAAGATGCGGATGATTTAATCGCCAATCCAGAACTTCAAAAAATGTCAAGCATGATTTATGAATTTTGCTTGGAAAGTCTGGTTTTTATCCTCCGTCAGAGAGGGGCGGAACACCAGATAATCAACATTTTTCAGACTATGCTCGACAACATCAAAAACCAGAATCCATTGCCACAATCCGAAGATTTGCCTACCGTGCAGGAATCACCCCAAGTCAATTCTTAGACTATTGTATGCGTGATATTTTTGAAATCATTGACATTTATCACGAGGAAAAAAGAATTGAACAGGAGCAAAATAAAGAGTTCTTGGGTGAATTATTAGCAAGCATTCACAACAATGGGCAACCGTGGGAAGGCAAGAAAGCAACGGAACGCAAAGACTTTTATCGCCTTAGTTACGATGAAATCGAAGAGAAGGAAGAACCGCAAGATATGCAAGATATGATGCAAGAGGCGAATGAATCACTACAAAAACACATGAATTCCGAAAACAAGTAGAACCCATGGCAATTAATAGTAGATTAGTACTTAATAATGACCAATTCCGTGAAGCACTCCGACAATCTTCGGGTGCAATCGGTTCAATGGTTGCCGATGCCTCTACTCGATTTCAAACCCTTTACGGTCAAACCGATGCCTTAAACGCTCGTTTATCCCGAGGAATTGGGCGTTTTGTTGCGGACTTACAAAGCATTGGCAGAAGCCTTGCGATTGGTGTCAGCTTGCCTTTGCTCGGTTTGGCGGGGGCTTCTCTTGCCGCTTACGGTCAAATAGATTCCTTAAAACGGGGTTTGTTCTCGATTGAAAAAACGGCGGAAAATACCGAAGCACGTTTTAATTCCCTCAAAGAAGTTGCTGCACTCCCTGGTCTTGGATTGGAAGAAGCCGTTAAAGGCGATATTCGTCTTAGAGCCGTGGGAATAGCTGCCGACTTATCCAAAAAATCACTCTTAGAATTTGGGAACGCCATCGCCTTAACGGGTGGGGGCAAAACTGATTTGGATAGGGTTACGGTGCAGTTGGCTCAAATGAGTGCAAAGTCGAAAGTCTTGGCTCAGGATTTAAAGCCGATCATCGAAGCCGCTCCGAGTGTTTCACAAGCCTTACAAAAGATGTTTGGCACGGTGGACTCTGAGGAAATTTCCAAGAAACTCAAAGCGAAGGGATTAAACTCCACGGATTTTATCGGAATTCTGGTCAAAGAAATGGAGAAACTTCCACGGGTTTCTGGTGGGATTAAGAACGCTATGGAGAATATGGGCGATTCTTTGAAGGTGGCGGGGTTTGAGTTTGGCTTGGTTTTGGACAAAACGCTTGGTCTTTCTGAAAAGCTGAATGGCTTGGGTGAATTTGTTGGAAAGGCGGTCAAATATTTTAAAGAATTATCACCTGAAACCCAAAAGCTCATCATCACCTTGGGCGGTATTGCGATTGCAGCGGGTCCCGTTTTGGTGGCGATTGGGTATCTAACCAGTTCAACCACTTTCTTAGCGGTTGGGTTTGGGAACGTTGCAAAAGCCGCACAATTAGCTTCTGCCTTTATTATGGCGAATCCTTACATCATTTTGGGGGTGGCTTTGGTTGGATTGGCGGCTTATTTGTATTCAACCTCAAAAGCCGTTGACACGCTCACGTCATCACAAAAAGCAAATAAAGAGGTTAATGTTCAGGCTCAGGCTTCGGTGGTTGCGGAAGGAGCGAAAGTAAATGCTTTAATTGAGATTACACGCTCAGAGGTTCGCTCGAAAGAAGAGAAATTGACTGCCTTAAATAAGTTGATTGCTATTTCTCCCGATTATTTTGGAAAACTAACATTAGAAACAGTACAGACTAAAAAAGCTGAAATAGCTACAAATGAATATACCGAATCTTTGCTAAAAAATGCCCTTGCTAAGGGTGCAGAAGCCAAGATGACCCAATTAGGAACGCAATTATTAACCGAAAAAGAAGCGTTTGAAGAAGCAACAAAGAAGGCAGAAGCGTATAAAAAGGTAGTAGAAAAAGGGCAAATGCAAAACTTGGGGATGGGTATTTTTATAAAACCCCAAGCCACAAAGGAATTTATCAATCAAATTAATGAGGCAAAGACAAAAATACAAGATACTGAAAATGCTATAAAATCTTTGGCACAGTACACCATTATTGATGAAGTCAAAAAACCTAAAAAAGTAACACCCGATTTTACAGGTGGTGGCGGAGAGCCGAAAGCCAAGAAGCCTGATATGGTGGCTAATCCTGCCAAGTATTTCCAGAATCAATACGAAGACTTCAAAAAGGATATACAAGCCTTTAGGTCAAAGATTAATACCGAGCTGCAAAACATCAAATTTGACCAAAAAGAGTTTGATTTGAATTTTAGCATAAAGCCGATGACACTTGATTTGTCGGGAATTCAACGGATAAAAGATATTTTATTAAGTTCAGGGGACTTATTCCCAACGACTGCCATCGCCAAAAACTTCAATCAATTTGATGCTATTATCACCCAACAGGCTCAAAAACTGTACGCCAATACTGATTTAACCCTAAACGAAGCAAAAGGAAAAGTTGCGGAATTGTGGGCGGGTGTTGGGGGTGCGGCTAAGCAAGCACAAAACGCAATTTTAGAGGGTTTTGCCACGAATGTTGGAGCGTTTTTGGGTGGTGGACAATCATTAAGTTCTGCCATTTCTGGAATTGGTGCAAGTGTTTTAGGTGGTTTAGGAGATTTTTTTATTTCAATTGGTTCTCAAATTGTGGCGGCGGCTCCTTTGTTTCAGGCAATTAGCACGTTTTTGAAAACCGCCTTGACTAATCCCGCCGCACCCGCTTTGGGACTTATCGGAGGTCTTGGATTAATTGCATTGGGTGCGGGAATGAAGGCTTTGGGTTCTTCACTTTCATCAACCACGAGTTCTTACACTTCGGGTGGCGGTTCGGGTGGTGGTGGTGGCGGTGGCTCAGGATTCAGCAATCC
>Ga0326734_1000365_pt1 | contig 12613 bp, 11 predicted proteins | sample 15_GP2_1315_FD_207944 | JGI IMG/M metagenome (GOLD analysis project Ga0326734, IMG submission 207944) | Glacier ice microbial communities from Ngari, Tibet, China - 15_GP2_131.5 | ecosystem: Environmental > Aquatic > Freshwater > Ice > Glacier | place: China: Ngari, Tibet | collected 2018-07-18 | reverse complement strand
CCCTACCTGAACACACCGAACTCCGGTTCGACACCCAAGCAGTAAGGAGCCACCATGAACAAGTTTTCAAACAAATTGGTGTGGGCGCTGGTGCTGGGAACAGCACTGGTGGCGGGTTGCGGTGGCGGGGGTGACAGTTACGCTGAGGCCAGCAAGCCCACCACGCCCACTAATTTAAGCGTGAGTGCGCTGTTCAAGTACATCGGTGACCTGATCGCGGGCACCTCCGATACCAGTGAGCCGGCCGATGTCAATGGATTGACGCTTGCCGTGGATGAAACGACTGAGCCCACGCCGTTGAATTAACTTCAGCGCATAAAGAAAGCCCGGCTGACCTCTCAGGTCAGCCGGGCTTTTTCTCTTTGCCCGCTGGAGTCGATTGGGCGTCTGGGAGAGAATTCTAGAGAGTTGCGCAGGCCAAGCTGACTTGGAGAATGTTCGCATAGGTAGCACCGTCATACTCAAAGAGCGCTCAATTGCAGCGGGGACCTCGCCCAAAGCCAATCGTAAAGTACAAAGAGATTGCGACTGGTATCTGTAAAATTTTGGCCTTTGCAGCAGTTCTCGTGAGGTGAGGCCCGTGCCGGTGGCCAGATCAAGAATACGCTCGCCAGGCTTGGGGGCCAGCCGCAGCACACCATGCGCTATGGAGTCGGAGTCGGAGATGGCGATTGCACGACTTTTCTGATCGTATTTCGCTCCACCGGAACACCAGACGGTGGCTGCGCGCTGGTTGTTGGTTTGAATTGATGTTTCCATAAAAATCTTCGTTTCTGTTTGCTGTGTTTCACTTGCTTATGCCATTGAGCGTCGTAAAGCTCATCACGCGTGAACGTTCAAAGTGAGCGGCTGGACCGAGCAACGTCGATTGAAAGACCCGCCCAGCGCAGCGCTATTTTTTTCTAGGGTCATCCGCCGGGTTGACATAGTTAATGGCCCACGGCCCAATGCCATGAACCTGAACGATGGTCTCTTCTTTGGTCCACGCAAAATGGTTGGTCTTGGGCTGCATGATTGCGACACTGCCCACCGATAAGGGTTTTGTTTTTGACGTGTCAAGCTTGTCTCCGGTTCCCATGTTGAAGGTGCCAGAAATCACCGTGACATGCTCAATGCCCGGATGCCAGTGGGCGGGGAGCTTATAGTCGGCGGGGAACTTCAGGCGGAAGGTAATGGGCACCGCCTCATTCAGCGGACCTTCGATCACGGCGACTTTTGCGCCCGGCGGCGCCGACGGAACATCCGCCCACTTAAGTTCATCCGGGGTGACCATCACGTGATGCGCCGACTCGGCCCAACTTGCGGGCACTCCCAGGCAGGCGCTGGCGACAGCTACGGATAGGGCGATAAGAGTATTTTTCATTGTGCGTTTCTCCTGAGGGTGATGGAGCCATCCAAATAATGATGGTGCAAGCATCGGCTCCGATACGCTCGCATCAATGCACCGCTGCCGCCCGCCACATCAAGCAGGCTGGTCCAGTGCGAGCCATCGACGCGCAGCGCCAGCAAATGTGCTGGCCCCAAGGAGCCCACGTGTTGTGACCGTGAGAACAGCTCGGCCTCAGCGAGGGAAGACATACGCGCGTACATCGGGGTTGTCGGCTTGCCATTCAATGCATCCTCAAGTTCCTCGAACGAGGGATAAATCTGCCGATCAATTTGGTAGCGGAAATAGTCTCCGAAATACAAAGGCGATTTCATCACCAGATAGGCCGCCGCGGCGGGGGAGTTGAAATACCGATCACCATCCCGGCCAAGCAAGCCCAGACTTGTACAGGCACGAAGCAGGGTGCGCAGCCCATTGGGTGCAGATTTTGTACGTTTTTGAATCTCATTGACCGCAAGCGGTCCGTCGGCAAAATGGGAGAAAATTTCCAGATCAAGCGCTGTAAACAACACTTTTGATGCCATGAATCCATAGCCAACATGGGAGATGTCTTTTGCCTCGCTCAAAAGCCTCACGTCAGTTCTCCTTTTTTGTTACCTTGTTTACCTGATTTCTATCGGATGGAACCATCCCATCGACTTGGCAGCAGTGTCTGGCCTCCGTTCAGCCCAGGCAATGAAAAGCGCGTGAAAAGTTGTGAAAAAAACGTGAAACTGTTAGTCTGACCGTGGTATTGCAGCCCTAATTTGATTAACACCATGTCTTCACCCCTGCACGCATATCGCTTCGGTCGCTTTGAAGTCCGCCCAGCCGAGCGGGCGGTTTTCGTTGATGATCACGCCGTGACGCTCGGTGCACGTGCTTTTGACATGCTGCTGACGCTGATTGAGCGCCGTGACCGGGTAGTCAGCGGGGGAGAGTTGATGGAGACCATATGGCCAGGGCTGGTGGTCGAAGAAAACAATCTTCGGCAACAGGTCTCTGCCTTACGCAAAATCTTCAGCCCGCAAGTCATCATCACCATCCCGGCGCGGGGTTACCGGTTTGGGATGGTCCTGAACGCTGAAGCATCCACGCTCAATGGTGGCGTGGCGGGAAACCTTTTTGACTGGACTGTTGTGAGACAGCCTCGCGAACCCGCTTATCACACGGGGACAGGACGGCCGACCGTTGCAGTACTTCCATTCGTCAATATGTCCCGAGACCCGGGCCAGGACTATTTCTCGGATGGGATCACACAGGACATCATCACCCGTTTGTCGCGATACCACTGGCTCAATGTTCTGGCCCGCCATACCACCCTTGCCCACAAAGGCCAGACAGCCGACGTAAAGCGCATTGCCAAAGATCTTCGCGCCCACTACGTCGTGACCGGCAACGTACGGCGTTCCAGCACCAGAATCCGTGTGACCGCAGAGCTCATCGATGCCCGCACCGGGGGTCACAAATGGGCCGAGCAATATGACCGTGAACTTGAGGATGTTTTTGTGGTTCAGGACGAGATCACGGAGAACGTTGTTGCTCAATTGGAACCGCAGATTGGGCTTGCCGAAAGACAAAAGGTCGCGCACACGAAACCCACAGACCTGCAGGCCTGGGATTGTTACCACCTGGGAGTGGCGCACTTATTCAGATTCACAGCAGAAGACAACCTGAAGGCGAAACGCCTGTTTCAGAGAAGCCGGGAGATGGATTCCGCCTTTGGCGAAGCGCATGCATGGTGGGCATACGCAACGATTTTGGGAATGGTTTACTGGAATACGGAACCTGCGCGTGAGCTTCTTGATGACGCGCTGGCGGCAACGGAGTGTGCCCTTGAACTGGACGATCAAAACGCTGTTTTTTATATGCTCAAGGCACGGGTTCAAGTGGCGCGGCGCGAATACGACAGCGCGCTGATTGAGAACGAGATGGCCATCAGCCTGACTCCAACCCTCGCGGGTGCGCATTGTGGCCTCGGAGACACGTTGGCTTATCTTGGCCGCTATGAGGACGCCATTGTCAGATTCGAAAAGGCGCTTGAATTGAGCCCGCGTGATCCACAGCGATGGGCATTCCTGACCCACGGCGCGCTGGCGCTGATTTTTAAGCGCGACTTCGAAACTGCGGTCCAATGGACCAAAAGGGCAAACGAAATTCCGAACCGCCAGTACTGGACAGCTGCGCACAAGACCGTCGCGCTGGCCTATCTGGGGTTGCATGACGAGGCCCGCGATTGCGCTGCCCAGTTGGCTGCCGAGAATCGGGATTTCTCGCGTGCCTTTGCCCAGCGCAAGTTGTTTTACCTGAAAGAGCCAGCGCAGTTGCAAATGTATCTGGCTGGCTTGGCCATGGCTGGCGTTCCATAATCCGAAATTCATCGTGTTGACCACAAAGGCCGACATTGACAGCCAGACCTAATCGAGGGTGCAAACGGGGGAAATTGATGCTGTACCCCCACATCCACCCCGGAGCCATACCCCCATGCTGACCGAGGCCCAATGCCCCAATGCAGTTTGCCCACAGATCAAAAACAAGCCCGGTTTGCAGATTCAGGTGGTATGTACTTGCAAGTCAGTCCAGCCGGTTCAAAACGTTGGTTTCTGAAATGCCGTGTAGCTGGCGCTGAAAAGCCATTGGCAATGGGCATCTATCCAGACGTGAGCCTGATGACAGCACGCAAAGCCCGTGACGCGGCGAAGCTGCAAAAGGCGACTGGTGCTTATCCCGTACAGGTGCGCAAGCTTGAGAAGCTGAAGGCCACACGCACCGATGGCGACACGTTCAAGCGGGGTGGCCTTGGAGTGGTACGGCAAACAGGCCCCCAATGGAGCGAAAGCCATGCCGAACGCTCTTTGCGGCAATTGGAGCGTGACCTGTTCCCTTGGGTCGGTGACAGGCCCATGATCGACATTCACGCCATGGAGCTACTGGATGCATTGCAAAAAATAGAGGAACGCGGAGCAATTGAAACGGCGGACCGGGTATTGATGCTGGCGCGGCGGTTTGGGACTACTGGCTACCGACTGCCCACATTCAGCAACGCAACATCACCGAAGGGCTGAACGGGCAGTTGACACCCTACCGGGGGAAACTTTGCAGTTAACCCCTTATCTGTACCAACGACCCGGAAACCTGTGCTAGATGGTCTCTAGCCGTTGTATTTATTGATATTGTAGCTATTAAAAACGTAGCAATTGAGGGTTTCATGGTCTTGTGGTTACTTGCTATGGGGGGCCGCAGGCGTTTAGGTTGTGCGTCCCGTCGCGTGGGCTGCGGCGTTGCCTTCCGCCTTTTTGGCGAACTCGGCGCGCAGGGCTCTTAATTTCTCGCGCGGGTCTTCTTTGGTGGTGGCTTGGTCCAGACCCATCTCGGCAATGAAGCGGCTGGGCACGGCGGGCACCATTTCCCGGCCCTTTTTGCGCTTGCGCGTCCAGCTCACGGCCAGGCTGCGCTGGGCGCGGGTGATGCCCACGTACATCAGGCGGCGTTCTTCCTGCATGTGCGTGAGGGTGGCCGCATTGGCCGCCTCGTGCGCCTGCTCCGATCCGCCCAGGCCGGCCGCACCCTCGCCGCTGTCGCGCAATTTGAAGGGCAGCATGCCCTCGGTCACGCCCACCAGCATCACATGCGGCCATTCCAGGCCCTTGGAGGCGTGCAGGGTCGACAAAGTCACCACGTCCCTGTCTTTCTCGCGCTCGCTGATGGTGGACAGGAGCGACACGGTTTGGGCCACTTCGAGCAGTGACTTGATCTCTTTGCTGGTCGACACTCCGGCCGCATCGTCGATCTGGCCGCCGCAGCGGGCCGACATCCAGTCGCAAAAATCCAGCACATTGGTCCAGCGGGCGCCGGCCACTTTTTCGCTGTCTTCGCCGTCGTACAGGTGCTTCTCGTAGTCAATTTCCTTGAGCCACTCCATCAGGAAGGCCCGCGCGTCTTCGGCGCCCATCGTGCGCCGGGCGCGAAACTCCAGGTCGTTCACATAGCGGCCAAACTCGTGCAGGCTGCCCACCGCCTTGGTGTTGAGCACGCTGGCCAGTGACGACGAGAACAACGCCTCAAACAGGCTGACTTTGTATCGGCTGGCAAACCCGCCCAGTTGGGCCAAGGTCTGGTGGCCAATGCCGCGTTTGGGCGTGGTCACGGCGCGCAAAAAGGCCGGGTCGTCGTTGTTGTTGATCCACAGCCGAAACCAGCCGCACAAGTCCTTGATCTCGGCCCGGTCAAAAAAGCTGGTGCCTCCGGACACCTTGTACGGAATCTGCGCCTTGCGCAGCGCTTTCTCAAACGTCTTGGCCTGGTGGTTGGCGCGGTACAAAATGGCAAAGTGCCGAAACTCCTGGTACTGCGGCCCACCATGGGGGAGGCCGCTGGCGCGCAGGCTCTGGATGCGGGCCACCGTGCGTTCGGCCTCGTGCTCTTCGCTGTCGGCGTCCACCACCCGCACCGGCTCGCCTTCACCCAGGTCGCTCCACAGGTTTTTGGGGTACAGCTTGGGGTTGGGGCCAATCACGTTGTTGGCAGCGCGCAGGATGGCACTGGTGGAGCGGTAGTTTTGCTCCAGCTTGATGACTTTGAGCGTGGGGAAATCCACCGGCAGCTTGCGCAAATTGTCCAGCGTGGCGCCACGCCAGCCATAGATGGACTGGTCGTCGTCACCCACGGCCGTGAAGCGGGCCCCAACGGGGTCGTTGCCGCCCACCAGCAGCTTCAAGACCTCGTATTGCGTGGCGTTGGTGTCCTGGTATTCATCCACCAGCACATGGCCCATTTGTTTTTGCCAGCGGTCGCGCACCGCCTCATGGTCGCGCAGCAATTTCAGGGGCAGGGTGATCAGGTCGTCAAAATCCACGCTCTGGTAGGCGGTGAGGCGCTCCTCGTAGTGCCCCATCACGCGGGCAATGATGCGTTCGTTGTCGTCCTTGGCCAGCAGTTGGGCCTGTTCGGCGTTCAGCCCCTGGCCTTTCCAGCTGCTGATGGTCCATTGCCATTGCCGGGCGGTGGCCGCGTCCACCGAGCCCCCGGCGTCTTTCAGGATGCTGGTGATGTCGTCGGTGTCGAGAATCGAAAAATTTGGTTTCAGGCCTAGCACCTCGCCGTCCTGGCGCAGCATGCGCACCCCCAGGGCGTGAAAAGTGCAGATCACCACCTCCCGGGCGGGGCGCCCAATCAGGCCCTGGGCCCGCTCGCGCATCTCGGCAGCGGCCTTGTTGGTGAAGGTGATCGCGAGGATCTGGCTCGGCCAGGCGTCTCGGGTCTCAAGCAGGCTCGCGACCCGTCGGGTAAGCACGCTCGTCTTGCCCGAGCCAGCCCCGGCGATGATCAGCAACGCCTGACCGCGAAATTCGACGGCTTCGCGCTGTTGCGGGTTGAGCCCATCGAGCAGGTGACTGCGTTGTTCCCCGCCCGCTCCGGGCCCGATGCCGGCGGTACCGGCCGGGCCACCGTGCCCGTCGAGGATGATCGGGATCGCGCTTGGAGTCGGCGCGCTTGGAGTTGGCGCGCTTGGAGTCGGCACCGAAGCCCCCGACTGGGCGGGCCGCGTCGGCGGCTGGTAGTGCGCTGAAGAAGAGGGTGTCATGTCGGTCCTAATTCTAGGCGAGGCGTCTGACACCCCATCCAGTCAGGCGATCCCGGCAAGTCAGGCGATCCCGGCAAATCAGGCGAGCCCGGCAAATGAGGCGAGCCCGGCAAATGAGGCGAGTCAGGCGAGAAGCAGGTCTTCCTCGCGCTCCAGCTGGGAGCGCACCATCACCGCGAGGTCGGGGTGATCCACGAACACGCCGTCGACGCCCGAACCCATGATCGTGCGAAACTCGGCCGACCAGTTGCCGAACTGGGCCTTGTAGCGGCCACGGCGAAAGCTCGGCGCGAGAAATCGGTTCTCCGGGCGCAGGGTCCAGCAATAGATAAAGAGTCGGGCGGCGTGGGCAGCGTCGACGAGGGGGCTCGCCCCGATGACGCTCCCGTCGGCATCCGTCTCGAGTATGAGCGATTTGGGCACGCTGACGCCGTCGACCGTGCCGCGCAGGTCGTAGAGTCCGGCGTCGGTCAGGTAGTCGGCGTAGCGCGGGGCATCGGCACCGAGCCGGGCCACCAGGTCGGCCGGTTTACCCCGAGCCTCCAGCAGCAGAATGCGCTTGCCGTACACCCCGCGAGAGTGCAGCTGGGCGAGCACGGTGGGCTCGAAGCTCTCGATGATCAGGCGGCCGTCACCCGCGTTCCAGCCGGCCCGATTGACCTCGGCGTCGAGCAGCTCGTCGAGCGGCAGCCCGATCGAGGCGAAATAAGACGGGTGCTTCAGCTCGGCCACCATACTGCGCGGCGCCCGGGCGATCTCCGCGGCCCGATCCACAATCTTCATGACGTCCCGCAGCCGCAGCATGCCGAACTGCCCGTCGAAGCTCGCGCTGTTCTTGCGCAGCGCCGGCAAACGCTCGCGCATGCCGAGGGTGCGCAACTCGGCCCAGGTGAAGTCCTCGGTGAACCAGCCGGTCAGCACTTTGCCGTCAACGGTCTTGGTCGTGTGGCGGGCGGCGAATTCGGGGCGATCGGCGACGTCCGTCGTGTCGGAAATCTCGTTTTCGTGCCGCACGACGAGAACGCCGTCTTTGGTCGCCACGATGTCGGGTTCGACGGCGTCGGCGCCGAGCGCGAAGGCGAGATCGTAGGCGGAGCGGGTGTGTTCGGGGCGGTAACCGCTCGCGCCGCGGTGACCGATGACTAACGGCTGCATGCGGCAAGGCTAGTCCTGTGCCCGCCGTTCTCCGCGATTCGGTGACGTCTAGCGCCTCGTGGCGCACCGGTCTCAGACTGTAAATCCACTGATGGCCGCCGCAAACGGAGGGGGTCTTCGGTACAATCAGAGAACTACCCATATCGGGTGTCCCGTCTCCCACAGCTGATTGAGAGCATCGATTTTCATGGCAACCTCCAACCCCGCGTTCTCCCGAAACGCCGCGTTCGGTGCCCCCGGCGCGCTGGCTGCTTCCCGCACGCTGTCCGACAACGACCTGCAGGACATGTACAACAAGCCCGCCGCGGGCTCGCAGGACACCGGTCACATGACCTACGAAGACACCATCACCAAGACCGGCATCGCATTCGCCATTCTCATTGTGGCCGCCGCGATCGGCTGGATGTTCCCGATCCTGATGATCCCGGGTGCTATCGCCGGCTTCGTGCTCGGCCTCGTAAACACGTTCAAGAAGGAGCCGTCGGCTCCTTTGATTCTTCTCTTCTCCGCTGCTCAGGGCCTGTTCGTTGGTGGCATTTCGGTGCTCTTCAACGGCATGTACGAGGGCATCGTCACCCAGGCGATCCTCGCCACCCTCGTCGTGGTCGGTGTGACCCTCGCGCTGTTCCGCAGCGGCAAGATTCGCGCGTCGAAGAAGGCCACCAAGATCTTCCTGATCGCCATGGTCGGCTACGGCGTCTTCCAGCTGATCAACATCGGCCTGATGGTCTTCACCGGCGCAGACACAATGCGCAGCGGCCCGCTCGGCATCGCCATCGGCCTCTTCGCGGTTATCCTGGCGGCGTACTCGCTCGTGCTCGACTTCGACTTTGTTCAGAAGGGCGTGAACAACCGCGCCCCGCGCAAGTACGGCTGGTCGGCCGCCTTCGGCATCGTGCTGACCGTCGTCTGGCTCTACGTCGAGATGCTGCGCATCTTCGCGATTCTGCGCGGCGAGTAGCCCCCACAGCAACAACACGTCGACCCCCGCGCCGCTTGGCGCGGGGGTCGACCTGTTTTCAGGCAGGTGCTCTGCCACGGCGGTCGCGTCGCTACCCCCGGCATGTGGTTGGCTTAAGGCATGCGTTTCATCGAACTGAACCTGTCCGCCGACATCGTTGCCGACACCTCTCCCCTCGGCTACATCTCGGCGGCCGTGATTCTGCTCGGGCTGCTCGGTGTCGTGATCGTCGCCGTGCGGCGCTGGTTGAAGGCCCCGAAAGACTGACCCAGCTCTCGCCGCCTCTGCCCGGCGGCTCATCGATCTCCACGGCCCACGACGGCCCGCTACGGGGTCAACGGATGCTGTAACGGCGGCCGGTGACCCGTCCTGGACACAGCGGCGGATCGCGCCCGCTCCCGATACGGGTAGCCGCTACGCCGGTTACCGAAACGAGCGCCGGTATCGGGTGCGGCCACGAGCGGCTGTCCAGGACGGGCACACACAGAAGGGCCGACTCACCATGAGCCGGCCCTTCTGTCACACTTCAGCGCGAGCGCTGCGGGATCACTCCCACTCGATCGTTCCCGGCGGCTTCGACGTGACGTCGAGCACGACGCGGTTGACCCCGTCGACCTCGTTCGTGATGCGGTTACTGATCTTGGCGAGCAGATCGTAGGGCAACCGGGTCCAGTCGGCGGTCATCGCGTCTTCACTCGACACCGGACGCAGCACGATGGGGTGACCGTAGGTGCGCCCATCGCCCTGCACTCCCACCGAACGCACGTCGGCAAGCAGCACAACCGGACATTGCCAGATCTCGCGGTCAAGGCCCGCGGCGGTCAGTTCACAGCGCACGATCGCATCCGCTTTTCGCAGCAAGTCGAGGCGGTCCTGCGTGATCGACCCGACGATGCGAATGCCGAGGCCGGGTCCGGGGAACGGCTGGCGCTGCACGATTTCGGCCGGCAGGCCAAGTTCGGCGCCAATGGCCCGCACCTCGTCCTTGAACAGCGTGCGCAACGGTTCAACGAGCTCGAACTTAAGATCCTCCGGCAGACCGCCCACGTTGTGGTGGCTCTTGATGTTCGCCGTGCCACTGCCGCCGCCGGATTCGACGACGTCGGGGTACAGGGTGCCCTGCACGAGGAACGCAATCGGGTCGCCGTCGGTTTCCTTCGCTTCGAGCACGAGTTCGGCCTGGGCCTGCTCGAAGGTGCGAATGAACTCGCGGCCGATGATCTTGCGCTTGGTCTCGGGGTCACTCACGCCCTCGAGGGCGGTGAGGAACTGCTCGCGCACGTCGACGGTGACCAGGCGGATGCCGGTGGCCGCGACGTAGTCTTCCTCAACCTGGCGACGCTCGTCTTCGCGCAGCAGGCCGTGGTCGACGAAGACACAGACGAGCTGGTCACCGATCGCCTTGTGTACGAGCGCCGCGGCGACAGCGGAGTCGACCCCGCCGGAGAGACCGCAGATGACCTTGCCGGTACCGACCTGGGCGCGAATCTTCGCGACCTGCTCGGCGATGACGTTACCGCTGTTCCAGTCGGCGCTAATACCGGCGGCGCGGTGCAGAAAGTTCTCCAGCACGTGCTGGCCGTTTTCGGAGTGCTTGACCTCGGGGTGCCACTGCACGCCGTAGAGGCGCTTCGCGTCGTTGGCAAACGCGGCGACCGGGGTCGAGGCCGTCGAGGCGAGCACGGTGAAGCCATCCGGGGCGGTCGCTACCGAGTCGCCGTGGCTCATCCACACATTCTGTGCGGCCGGCTGGTCGGCAAGCAACACGTTGACGTCATTGCTGACGATGACCGGGGTCGAGCCGTACTCACGTGCGCCGGTCTGGGCAACCGTGCCGCCGAGTGCGGTCGCCATGACCTGGAAGCCGTAGCAGATGCCCAATACGGGGACTCCGAGATCGAAGATCGCGGCGTCGAAATCCGGGGCGCCATCGGCGTAGACGCTGGACGGGCCGCCGCTCAGCACGATGCCGAGCGGGTTCTTCTCGGCAACCTCGGCGGCGGTGATCGTGTGGGCAACGATTTCGCTGTAGACGGATGCCTCGCGCACGCGTCGGGCGATCAGCTGCGCATACTGCGCGCCGAAGTCCACGACGAGTACCGGGCGGTTCAGTCCCGAATCTGCAGAGTGGCCGGAGGCGCTGGCGGCGAGTATGGCTTCGTCGGTGTCCGTGAACGGGGTGGTCGCGCTGGTCATGAATTGGCCTCGGCCTTCTCGGCTTGTGCCGCGGTTGTTTCAGAGTTCTCGGCGATGAAGCGCTTCACCATACGGGCGATGGGAACTTCGACGATAAAAGACAGGGTGGGGACGACACCGCCCAGGGCGATGAGCACAAAGCGCCAAAACGGCCAGCGCATGAGGCTCCAAAGCCGAAAGTCGGCGAAGAGGTACAGCACGTAAAACCAGCCGTGCGCGATCAGAATGCCGGTGCTGAGGTTCACGGCCGTGACCGTGTCGGTCGGAACCAGGGCGAGGAATCCCTGCGGGCCGCCCATTTCGATCTCGTGGCCGAAGCCATACTTGATGACCATTTCGATGCACAGCAGCAACAGAAAGATACCGGTGATGGACGACGCGACCTGGTACAGCCGAAGCGCACCGGGGATTCTGGGTAGATCGGCGAGCTTGGGTTGACGGGACATGGGTTAATTCTACGGGGCCCAAGAGCGAGAAACGGCAGGGTGCGGGTTCCCCGGCTGCGGCGCCGCCGGCGGGTGCTCGCGCGGGGCGTTCACCGTCGCCGCGTCTGCCGCGGCGGGCTCGGCCGCATCCGCGGCATCCTCTTCTTCTCGCTCGACCGCGTCACGCACCAGCCGATACCAGATGTAGACCGCAAATCCAGCAAAAACGGCCCACTCGATGGCGTAGAAGATGTTGAGCCAATTCAGTTCCTTCTCAACCACCGGTATCGGAGAGTCGATGACGACCAAACCCGGCGCCGCCTCCGTGTCGACGACGTAGCCGAAATACACGGACTGGTCGGTGAAATCGGCCCACAGGTTGATGAGCGCTGCCGGGGCGACGGTGTTCATGACGTACGGGTCGTCTCCCTCCGGGTCGGGCAGCACGGGGGCCTCTCCGGGCAGGAACCGACCCGTCAGGGTGGTCGGCGCGAAGTTGTCGGGGGCATCCACAAAGGCGGCGGTGTTGTCGGCATCCGTTGCCAGAGCCGCGAGCGCCGCTCGGGCCTCTCCCTCGTCTTCGGCCCAGCCGCGGGCGACGGCGATGCTCGAGCCCTCGACGGTGACGAAGTGGCTGACGACCCAGTAGCCCAGGGTCTCGCCGTTGAACCGCTCACCGATCAGTTCTTCATCACCGGCCACATAGTAGCCCGCGGTCGTGATCATCTGTCCGGTTGCGATTTGCGTGACCGGGCCGTCGGGCTGCACGACCTCGTCGAGCGGGGTCACCAGTTCGGTGGCGCGTTCCACGACGACACCGGATTCGATCGCGCGCTCCAGTTGCCAATGGCCAAGCACCGCAAAACCGGCGGCGATGGCGAGGGAGAGAAGCAGGGCGAGCACCCAGCGGGGGCGCACCATCATAC
>Ga0326734_1000364_pt1 | contig 12626 bp, 17 predicted proteins | sample 15_GP2_1315_FD_207944 | JGI IMG/M metagenome (GOLD analysis project Ga0326734, IMG submission 207944) | Glacier ice microbial communities from Ngari, Tibet, China - 15_GP2_131.5 | ecosystem: Environmental > Aquatic > Freshwater > Ice > Glacier | place: China: Ngari, Tibet | collected 2018-07-18 | reverse complement strand
AACCACAATTTTAACGGGAGGCGCACCAGCAGCCAGAGAGCCGCCCAGCATTGCGTTTTGCCATGCCTCAACTGTCAGAGGGTCCCAGACTCGTGTACGGCTGCACAGAAGGCGAACGGGCTTGGGCAAAGTGCCAGGCTGTGCAGATAGTCGGTTTTGGAGAGTTTTAAGGGAAATGCACAGAACTGCAGCGAGTTGTGCCTGGGAGATATATGAACGAAACATTTGGCGTACCGGTGTAGCGCTGCAAATCCATGCGGGCGCCGGTTACGCTTCTGCGGTGTTACCGCGAGTTGGTGCAATGTTCTGAATTGTGTTATAAGGCGCTTCTGCCGAAGCTTGCTTGACGCCTTACGAACTCATGCTATCTTGATGTAGTGCCAGGAGCTTACCAAGCCCGAAGCAATAGCGCTGAACATCTGCTATTGTACAGAACTATTACGGGAAGTACAAGGAGCTAACACCCATACGGTACACCCACGCCCAAAATGATATCAGGAATTGTCGGGAAATTGCGGGAATAATCGGGAAGTTGACCCCGTTACGCATACTCAGCTACGTAAACATATATCGCCGTAAACCCTTGATTTCATTGGGTTTTCGGCGATTTGCATTTGGGCTGCTTATTTCCGTGTACTACCTTCACACGGCAGTGGCCTGAGCTTAAATAGCGTTAAATAGACACCCATTAAATGGGTTACAATAGTTTATATAATTGGGAGATTAGCTCAGGGGTAGAGCACAGCATTCACACTGCTGGGGTCGCAAGTTCGAAACTTGCATCTCCCACCAATGAAAGCCCGCGCACATGCGGGCTTTTTTACGTCTGTATGGCGCCGTACTGTGCGTACACAACGCAACGACGTGCAAAGGCACTATATAGCCTGCTTTCTATCTAGTACTACTGCAGTGCTCTGACAACATTCAGCTCTATAAGTGACACCCCGCGTTGACACCCATGCGCCTTTGGCACACAATGTGCGTAAGGAGCAAAAACCATGGCATATGTAGTAACGCTGAACGAGTTTCGGCACGAAGTTCGGGAAAAAGTAGCGCGCGATGTTCGAAGCGCTGACGGTAAGAAGCTGTACGACGCCAAGATGATCAAGAGCTTTTACACTCGTCAAGAAGCTGACCTCTTTATTGCGACGGTTCGAGTAAAAGAAACAGTTGGCGAACGTGTCAAGCTGTCCCAAGGCAAGGTGCTGCTGAGCGTTGTCATCAAGGGGTACATGGACGAGGAGCTCTTGCAGCGTCCAAAGTATGACAAAACTCACCCGTCGGTCATCCGCTGCAATGCATGGCTAACAAAAAAAGACTATGCCTGGCTCGTGTCGAAGAATTTGGGGGATCTAGACTACGAAGACATGGACGAATACATTGAGCAGCGCCTCGACGCCGACTTGGAGCCGTCAACAGTCAACCGCGAGCTCAATATTTTCTCGCCCATGTTCGAATGGTCCATGAAAAAGTACAAGGTTAAGCACTGGGAAAACCCCGTACACCGATGCAACCGACCAAAGGTCAACGACGCACGCAGTCGCACGCTTACAAAAGAGGAGCGCGCGGAGATTAAAGCAGCTTGTGCGGCGTCGGGCGCTCTTATGCTCGAATCATTTTTCGAGTTCGCCATGGAAACGTCTATTCGAAGAGGGGAAATCGCGCAAATTTTGTGGAAAGACGTCGTCCAGGCTGGAGACAATTCGCACGTTAATTTGCGAAAAGAGAGCACGAAAACGAAAAAAGCGCGCACTGTTCCGCTCTCACGTAAAGCTCAGGAAGTTGTTGCCTTCGCTAAAGCATGGAGAGATGAGCGCATGGCTCGTGAAGATGGACTCAAGAAGCGCAGAGAAGTAGACACGGTATACAATTTTGACTACCTATTTGCGGGCGTGTCTCCTCGTTCAATTGGGCAAGCATTTAAACGTGCAATGAAGAACACGACTGTAAAAGATTTCCGCTTCCACGATTGCAGGCATTGTGCGACAACGTGGCTTTCCGAAGTATTTCCAATGCTTGAACTTTCGCAGATTACGGGGCACACAGACCCCCGGATGCTTGCGCGGTACTATAACCCCCAGGGTGCGGGGTTAGCTGCCAAGTTAAACGCAAGGGCAACAGCATGAAAAAACGCGCTTAACTTAGTTGCTACGCTACAAAACAGCCGCCATGGTTCGTCAGGCGGCTTTTTAACGTCAAAAAGTCTATATAAATCATGTACGTAGCTAATCTTCTGGAGAAGTTAAAAAACACCCCCCGATTTCGCGCAAAAGTTTTTCAAAAGCGTATTCTAATTTTAGCTAGGGAGACAAACTAACCCTGACTAAACGAAAGACTAACATGACAAACGAAACTGCAAAACAAACAATCGCCCGTCTTAACGCTTGGAAAGAGTTAAAAGAAGGCCGCACAGTAAACATCAACTGGCGTTGGAAAGGTCGGGACCGCTCCGGAATCGTGTCTTTAATGGAGAACGCAGAACCCATTATTGAGTGCCTTTTCCAGCGTGGCACGCAAACATGGACAGAACAAGACCGCGACTTCACGAGCTGCCACACAGGAAGCTCTAAGCACTTGGCATTGATGGATGTTGCTAACGCAATCGGAGTCTAATCATGAACCCCGGAAAAACCCATCTAATTTCTGAGCTGCAACCAAGTAGACTGAAAACTGTCGCAGCACAGCTGCACGAACAAACCATGACTGTTTACCGTGGCGGCAAGGCGAGCCCTACTGGCGCACAGATGAGCATTAAAGTGCAGAAAGAGTTAACTACGCTAATGGATGCGTATAACGATATAATCTATCGCCACGCGGCCGCGCTGATTTGGGAAGAGGAATACGTCGAGGAGGCGGTATGACCTACGTCGATAAATTAAAATTGATCCAGAAGTATTACTGGAAAGAATTTCAGCAAGATGTCGATCTATTGGCACATTTAAAGGGCGAGCATGACAGGCCGAGCATAGAGTTAAACCGGGAATTTGAAACGATACCTAATTATCCGCCTAGACTTGTAAAAAAGTATTGGTTAATAAATTCCGCAGCGGAACAAGCAATCGACAATTTTCTTAAAATGTTCCAATCGACTACGGAAACCATAGAGCTGCCCACAGATTTCCTGGATGCATAATGAGCCGCGACACAAGCGCCCCTTTAACTTTCCATCTTTCCCGCGCTGCCTGGCATGTAGAGCGCTGGAAAGCACTAGGAGAGCCGGTGATAAGCGTAAACAGCAATAAAGTTTTTGCGTTGTGCTGCATCGTCATGGCTTACGCGCTTGACCGCAACGCTTTCACTACGACAGAGCGGGAATATTTTGAGAGCAATGTCGCGGCCTACGGGCACGCGCTGGGTATTTATCTTGATATAAATATGGAGCCGCGCGAGGTAGCCGCCGCGCACTTCAATAACTTAGGAGCGGAACATTTTGACATCATGGTCTCCCTTGGTATTGACCCGGCAGACCCCATTTTTTGGGTCCGCTATAGCGAAGCGGTGCGCGCCACAAAATACGATAGTATTGAACTACACACAGACATATACCCAATGCAATAAGGCGATGATGACAAAAAAGAAGGTTTACACAATAGACGGATGGCGAAGTGAAGGCGAGAGCAGCAGCTGGTGCCGCATACAGCTTGGTAAACTGCATTACCGGGCTTCTACAAAGATAAAGCCAGCAGGTTTTGGTTATCGCGTAGCGCCTTGGGATACGAAGTTCCAGCAGGGATATGCAACAAATGGCTGGGATTTTGTAGAGCGCATTGAGCTTGATATTGACGCGTACAACGGCGTTTTGCAAGCGTATATAGACACTGAAATCGACGACAAAAATGCAGATGTCTATTGCAATGCAGTTTTTTATATAAATGAAATTAAAAACTGGTTTGAGCTTACTACGCCAAATTTATTGGAGAAAAACGCGAGTTTGCAGCATAAAAAGATAGCGCGGATATTGAAGAACGGTACTGATAACGAGCAATGGATTTTGCTTTGCGATGAACTGACACGAAATAATAAACTTTTTGAGCATGCTTTAACAGCCTGGCCTTTTTTGAATTACTCAGAAAAAGATCAATTTTTCGTTAACTTTTTTGCATACATAAGCGCTGGGTATCTGCACAGAAAAAATATAACAACTTTACGAGATTGTTTAGCAAGAATTTGCGTTGCGCACTATCCAGAAAAAGCAACATTGGATATAGCTCGCTTTTACATAGACGGTATTGAGTTTGCAAGCGAAGATGCTGGTGTACAAGCTTTAATGACCTTACGCCATGCGTTCGAAAATAAGACAATTAAAAACGACACTATCGAGCTGCCAGCGGGGTTCGAACCATAAGAAAAGCCCGCACTAAGCGGGCTTATTTTATTGTGTAGTGCGTTATGCACTACACCGCAAAGTCTTCTATTTTCTTCCCACTAGCGATTGCTGCTACGAGCCATAACTGTTTTTGACCCCTCCCTGACCACTGCGAGCCGCTGGCCTTGTCCGCGTATTTAATTGCTGCAGCGCCGCGTTTAACGCCCTTTCCAGAGCGGCGTTCGATGGCTGAACGACCCAACAACTCGTCGGAAGTAATCCCATATTCGGACATATCCGCACGGATTCGCGCGAGCACGTCGGTGCGCTCAGTTGCGCGGAATGCTTCGAGCTCTTGCTCGGCTGCTTCTGCTGCTTCGCGCGCCTGCTTTGCTTTCGCCAACAGTTCTTCTTTTGTTGCCATGTCATCATCCTTTTTTGTTGGTTCGGTGTACGTAATGGTATCCGACTTTTCCAAGTGTTGGGTTTTAGTTTCGACCTGGGGAACCGGGGCGGCGTGAGTGGCTGCAAACGTCGTTGCGTATACCTTTGCAGGCATTGGTGCCACTTCTACATGCAACGCGGCGGGGAAGGGCATTGCAGCGGATACAGGGGGAGCAATATTGCCCCGCATTGCCTTCGTAAAGCTGGAAAGCGTCAAAGTTGTCATTGATAAATCCTTTGGTTGTTTAGTGAACAGCCAAATTATTGATCTATAGTCCGGCGGCGTATAGTGATTGTGTACTAAAGCGTAGGGTTATTTCGTGCGCTCCGGCATTGCTTTATGTATATAACGCTGGTATTTTATGAATAGGAGATATAATAATATGGATTATTTACAATTGTATATGTGCATTGGGCTGTTTTATGGCGTGGGATCGTTCTGTTGGAAAGTGTGGAAACAGCACGATAAGCTGCTCGCGGAGTGGATACGCGTAGAAGCCTATTGCGGCAAGTACACACAGTACGTTTTTTATTGCATAGTACTGTCCGGTATTCTTGTAAAGATAGCGGCATGGCCTTACCCCGTTCTTCAAAGCATCATGACTTTTTTTATTGAAGAAAAAAAATGAACTTTGTAACGGATATGTCACAAGACTGGGACGGCTATACGCGGCTATGCTACGCACTAGCGTCGTCAACCCTTAAAGTTCTTAAAGAACCGCCGTCTCCAGCTTTAAAAGAGCACGACACAGAAGACGGGCTCAAGCGGTTTTACGAAGTTGATTATTTTCAAGAAGCAGTGAGCTATGCAGACGCGTACATTTTTTTGATGAGTCACTGGTTTGAAAAGGTTTGTGCTGTGAGTGAATTAGATTCGAACAGACTACGGGAATCAGTGGCACACTTTATAGACTTTGATGTAGTAGACGACGGTGAGCTTGAGCTAGCGCGGGGGAAAGTGCGGCCCATCGAGTTGAAGTTGCCCGGGGGCACAATTGAGATTAGTGTGCCGCGAAGATGGAAGATGGAAGACATAAGGACGAGACTATGACGCTTGAAGAAGAGATGGACGGATGGACGTACGACGAAGTTTTGAAAGAGTGGGAGTTCCCTTTCTTGCGCTATCGCTACAAAAACGGTTCACGCACAACGGCTAGCGTTGTAGTTGGCTTCGACGGTGTGCGCTTAGAAGAGGGTACAGAGCGCGGGTGTGACTACGAGAGCTACGAGGTAATTCCAGGACGGGAAAAACTTGCACTTGATCGCTTTATGTCAGCGGAAACGATAGGCGCCCAGAGACTCTGGTGGCTTGCACTGGATACAATTGACTTATACAGTGCAGAGAATGACATTGACGCACGTACAAAGGCATGTGGGAGGGCTTTTGAGCTCGGCTTGATAGATATAGACAGCGTAATAGCTGCTTACCACGCTTTTAGCGACCTTGGTGCAAAGTTTTTTCCAAAGTATCGGCTTGAAGAGCTTATGTACCTGTGCATTTGCTCAGCGCCATGGCAAGTTTTAGACAATGATGAGCCCATGGAGTACATGCGGGAGTACGAAAAAATGGCAGTAGACATGATGGCGCAGATCCATCCGGAGGCGGCGGACGGTTTGGAGTTGTTTAAAGTGCAAATCTGGATGGAATTCCCAAAATTTAAGTTTAACGAGCCAGCGGCGCGTAGATATATAAATGATATGTTGAGAATGTCGGGGGAGCGGTTTGATTTGCCAGACTTGGATATGTAAATCCAGGTGGGTTTCTAGGTGGAGTTTTGGTTTTTACTAAAGGGAAAAATCCCTTTAGTTGGGCGTTTTCTTACTTTTATATAACTTTAAAGATTAAGCCAAAACGTGAAAAAGCCAACTAAAGGGAAAACTGGGTGGAAAACTGAAAGCAAAACTCCACCTAGACTATATACCACACTCATATCAAAAACCACTAAAAACCAATGTTTTGATATCACCCTTATCTAATAACTTTTATATTTCTTCTATATTTTTCTACTAAAGGGAAAAAGTGGAAAAAAATATGAGGTTCAGCCTATGGCGGCTTTTTTTTGATAAAAAAGAGTGTTTTATAGCTTACGAGTGGGGATAGTCAAAAAAACTCCACTTTTTCCCTTTAGTACCTTTAGGGCGTAAAAAAGCCTCCACTGGGGAGGCTTTTATTTGGTCATTTAGTGTTTAAGAAATGTCGACTTGGACTTGCAGACCGTCAAAAACTTCGTATCCGCTTTTGGTCTTTACCGCAAAACCGCGCTCTGCCATTGTGCGTCTAAAAGTGCCTTTTGACATCGCGTGGTGCTTGTTCTCTTCTGCCCAGACCGTGTACATTGCAAAGGCTTGGCTCGTCTTAACAATAAACCCGGCGCCTGGTTCCATCTTCTCAATAACGAAGCTGCCAAAATCGTCTTGGCTGCCTTTGTAGGTGGCTGTGTCCCGAGCTACACGCTCTGGCATGCCTAGTCCGCTTGCAGCTAGCTTCGTGATGCCCTGCTGCGCCCATCGCATGATTGCTGGCAGTTCCGCGTTCAGCTTTGCGCCCAAAGTCTCATCCGGACGTGCTTTAAAGTTGTTGTTGAACTTGATTAAGTGAATGCGTCTCCACATGGCTTCGTCATCGCGAATAACTGGCAGAAAGTTAGTTGCAATCATGACCTTGGCTTTGCTTAACCAGGAAAAGTACTCTTTATGCAAAAAGCGCGCGGTCATTGGTGTTGTGCCGCTGACGTATGCTTTAACCATGGGCGAGTTGAATCGGAAACCCTTCGGCAGTTCGTCAATCGTGGTTCCACGGCTTCCGGCTGTTTTAGCAAGATCATTTGGGATGCTGCTGTCCTCCGCATTCTTGAACTGAAATGTCTTGCAGTCCACTTGCATGCCATACGTTCCAAGAAGGGCGTTAACCACGTTTAGGAACGTGCTCTTCCCGTTCCCTCCCGCAATACCGCCAAGGATGAACATAGCCTCGAAACGCGTGGAGCCGCTCAGCATATAAGCAATAACCACTTGCATGTAGTCGATCATCGCCTGTGTTTCTACTTCGTTGCCGTCGTCAAAAACGGCATGCAGGAATTTAAGCCACTCGGGGCACTCTGCATCTACTGGTCCTATTGACGTGCCTGAGGTGCGTGTCATCAAGAAAGCGGGGTCGTGTGGCGTCTCTGTGCCATGGATTAGGTCGAGTACACCAGAGAGGGTGTTGAGCTTGAAGTCATCGGCGTCGAGCTGTTCGGGACGCACTACAAATGCTGGTGCACTTGCAGCTATCCGCAGGCATGCACCAATCTTCGGCTCTGCGCATGATGCTTCATACTCAGTATTCATCCTTTTAAGTGCTCCACGGGCGGCGTCCACGTCATCATCTAGCGATTCAATATACGCTTCCGACATACCGTCTTCCTTTGCTTTGCGACGGAGTGCTAGTAACTTATTGATTTCAAAGAGTTCAATTTTTAAAGAGTCGCCAAATTTGCATATCGTCGACTTCACGGCTTCGCGCTCGTATCCAAAGCCTTCTGTATGTCCCCAGATTCCCTTTTCGTAACGGAGCCAGCCCAAATGCGGCGCAAAGCGGAACTCATCGGCGTAGAGGTCAAAAAAGCGCTGAGCGTTCCCAATGTCTTTTGGCCGATAGTCAGCGAACGGACGGATATAGCCGGATGATTTCCAAATTGGGATCAAGTTAGACGCTACGGCTTGCGCGTCCTTTCTTGGCTCTACTGGCTCGTTTGCAGCTTTTTTAGAGAAGACGATATCGCCGAGGCTAAACTCGCCGACGGTTCCAAGTTCTGTTATTTCTTGGCGTTTAATTGATTCATATGATTGTTTTAACATTTTCATTTTCCTTTGATTCGAAGGGGGTTAGGGTCTTCGATAAATACAAGGTAGCAAAGAAAAAACCCCAGTTCAACAGAAAAGGGGTATTTGGTGCAAATATTCATTTTGAGTATCTAAAGGGTGCTATTGGTCTGACCTAATTTTTATATCGTTATGCACTACGCTGCACTTGTATATGGGGACCATGCTCAGCGTTTTTCCAATCCACACTTGGGTATAGTGTGAAAAAACTTTAATGCCACCACTTTTCCGGCAGTCTTCATGGTCTGCTGCCACCGCCGCAAAACCCAGTACAGCAAAGCATATCGCGGCTCCGAAGAGCGCTGCAAAGACGTAGTCGTGGCGGTTCATACGATATCCCCCAATTCTGGCAGCTCCACCACCTCGATTTGCCCTTGGAGGCCGTATTGAGGCCACATCCATCGCACAGCAAGGGCTTCGATTGAATGTGTGTACTTGTTTATGGCTGCTATAACACGTGCAAAGTCCTCTGTTCGGGTTTTATAATCTTCGAAATATGACCCATCTTCGTAGCGAATAGTGTGCAACGCTTCTTTGGCAGCGTAGACTACTGCGATATCATCTAGAGAAACCGAATACTCGTCGTAATACGTAGCAACCGATTGAACTCGTGCACTCGGCGAGTAGTGGCAAGCCATTGTGTCTACGGCATTCCACGCTTGCTCGAAGCCCTCCACATCGAACTCCCGCAATAGCGCCACCTTTTCCTCATGTGTAAATTCTTTCATCTCATCACCCCAATAAATCGGTTCGTTTAGTCGCGCGTTCAGCTGCCAGCTCATACACCCGTGCCAGTGCCGTTCCGTGTTTCTTATTTGTCAGATGACTTGAACGCTGTAAGTACGCTAAGCACGCGTTGTAGAAGATGGACCATGCCAAATGGTCATCTGCTTCGAATCCGTGCAACTGCATCCCTTCATGCGCAAAAGCATTGGCCTTGGCGCGCGTTGCTTTAATGTGAGCGGGTAGCACAAGCATCACAGCGCTCCCACTCGGTTCAATTGCTCTGCATAACCTGGCGTTTTATCCCGCGCACATTTAGCACGTAACGACAGCACTAAAAAGACGGCATACAAGCGTTGTTTCTTCGGCTCCAAGCTTTTCGAGTAGTAGCAATCAGCGAGCTCTTCGATATCTCTATCATCGAAGTCGCACACGTGATAGTTCTCCACAGTCCTATAGTCCAGCGCGTGAATGGTTTCATCGCTAGGAAGTACCCACAGCGTCCCTTGCTCGTCAAAGTGGAGGCTGATAGTCGCCTTCGTCACGCGTAAGCACTGGCTGCGCTCTACAAGCATCCCCTTGCTCATCGCGTTCATATCTTCGTTTTTGTATAAGATGTTCATGGTGTTCTCACATGCAAGCGAATACTTCGCCGGCCTCGATTTGTTGTGTTGTGCTCAGATTTGATGCAAGAACTTCCCAGAACTCTTCGGTGCGCGGGCTAAAACCCATGCTCATGAGCATCTCAAACCGAATAACTGCATTGGGTCCATGGTTGAGTGCAATAAGGTCTCTGTATGGCGTATTAAGATTAACTGTGCAGCCAGTTGCCTTGAAATACTCTGCAAGCCAAAACTTCAAAGAATCGTGGCTGGACTCCTTTTCGCTTTCTTCCGCGTCCTTGTTTTCAAGCACGGAACGGAAAGCGTCAAGTGCTGCAAGAATATGTGCGGTGCGTGAAAGCTTCATGTCTTTGAAGCCCAGGCGATCATCGAATTCCGGTGAGACAGCGCCGTTGAGTAGAAACTCTGCTTCCCAAAGTTGGCATAGTCGAGCGTTGCGGGCGTTGTGGGCATCAGCAGCTTTTTTATTTGAATACATGTTAAATCCTTTGGTTAGTAGTGGCTTTGTCGCCACATAAAACACCTTACCAAATTTTTAAACACTCTGCTTTAATTATCGAAGTGTTTACGTAAAGTCATTTAAATATATTTAAATAGCATAAAACGTTGAATAGTCTATATAACCAATAATTTCCCCTCTTTTCCTTGACACGCGCCTATCTACATATAAACTAGATCAATACAATACATAGGACTTAAGCTTTATCTTATTTTATGTATTTGTATTGATATTGTATATATGTAGTACACGCGCGAGGAATGGCCTTGACTTTTGTCGCATAGTCTGCTACCTTGGTTATATTCATAGAAGAATGTTTTTGCGATAAAAATAATGACTGCCTTTGGTCAAATGCGGCTGGTTACCGCCTTAAACCCCCCGCCGCAAGCAGGGGGTTTTTCTTTGGGCGTTTACTTTGACATAGCTAAAATACACGTAATACTATACTTATGATTGAACTACAACTTACCTCGACTCTTGACGCGGTAGCAAAGGAATTTGCCTCAATTCTTAGTCCTGATAAAATTAAAAAAGCACTTGCTAACGCATTAAACGCGGGGCAAACAGAAGCAAAAAAGCATTTTATTGCGCAAGCTTCTGAGCAGTATAGGTACACGCGGAAGATTTTCGCAAAGGCCGATGGATATCGCATACAGCGAGCAAACGCAACGGCGGAAAATATCGTGTCAAAGGCTTTTGTATCGTCCAAACCGGTCTCAATGTCGGCGTTTGTTACGAAAGAAGGCGGGCGCAAAAAGAAGGGCGCAGCCAAGGCGCCGCCCACTATCTGGATTAAAAACAAGACGCTCTTATCGGAGGGTTTTAGCCTTGGAAATTCATCAAAATCAGGCGATGACGCTAGCTCCGCCGGCATCTTCATGCGTGTGCGAGGCTCTGCAAAGGTGGCACCAACAAAAGGGCGCTACGCTAATAAAATCATTACGCGCGGACCCCGTAAAGGGCAACTTCTGCTACGTCAAGCAATCGCGAAGAAGTTCGCCATGACCACGGCTGCAGTGGCTAATCAAGTCAGTGATGAGGCAATGATCCATGTTGACCTGGCTGCGATTTTCCGCGCAAAGTTGGATGACCAGGTCGCGAAATTGAAGACGTAAAAGTATACATTATATGTATATAACTAATCCAGTGTAATGCCCTCACCAAACAATAAAGCCCACATGTGTGGGCTTTTCTTCGTTCTGTGATTCCTCTCAAACCGGCGGCGGCAGAGCATTGGGGAAAGCCTTATCAATCGCTTGGTTCAGTTTGTCCACAAGGTCCTGGCGCTTAAATACAATATGAGCGGTTCCCTTCTTAAAGACTTTTAGCGAGTAGTAAGGCGTCTCAATAGTCGTTGCCCCGGTACTCTTGTAGCCCTTATCGACATGCAACGCGCCAAAAGTTTGGTTGGTTGTGTCTTCTGGCTTTCCATCCGCTATACACATAAGCCGCGCAAGGTCGTCCACGCGTGAGCACTTCACGGCCGACGTGTTTGGCATACTGCTAGACATATAATGTAGGCCTTCAATAATAGCCTTTTTACCGAATTTTACCGGCGTGTTGCTTGCGTAATCATAAGACAGTCCTTTGAAGACCTCAACAACTCCCTCCTCCAGAAATCTGAGGCGGTCATCGTGTATCGCACCAAGCTGGGCGCGGATGTTCTCACGGGTAAGTGCTGGCACTTTTCTGCTCACGATAGCGTTGTCCCATTCTGTGCGTGCCTTGGTGTGCATACATGCATAGAGGCCTGTGCTCATGATTATTGATTCCCATGGCTTGGCATCGATATGACCGGCTAATGCCTCATGGCTTGCTTCCAATATTGCAGAGTAGTGCAGCATATCCTTGATGCTGCCTAATGCATTGCTGCTGGCCTGTGCTGCTGCCTCCTGCAACAGACGTTGCGCTTGCAGCACCTTTGCGAAAACTGCATCACGTACGTCGCACTGTGTGTCTAACGCATTATATGTAGAGAGTTCCATGTGAGTCCTTTGGTTGGTTGATACAACATACCAAAGTAATGTGGTCCATTGCAAGTATTGATTTAGTTATTGCTTAACGTGTTGCCTTGTTAGGGTGTGCTATGTGTGCTGCCCTCACATGCTTACCTATGTCGATGCCTTGGCACATCACAGCCACGCGTTGCTATATAGTTTCATCTCGC
>Ga0326734_1000363_pt1 | contig 12670 bp, 11 predicted proteins | sample 15_GP2_1315_FD_207944 | JGI IMG/M metagenome (GOLD analysis project Ga0326734, IMG submission 207944) | Glacier ice microbial communities from Ngari, Tibet, China - 15_GP2_131.5 | ecosystem: Environmental > Aquatic > Freshwater > Ice > Glacier | place: China: Ngari, Tibet | collected 2018-07-18 | reverse complement strand
CCCCGCCCGCGCGCTTTTGGCCGAGCACCAGGTTCTGCTCGACCGTCAGGGTCGGGAAGATATCGCGGTTCTCCGGCACGTAGGCGACGCCCTTGTGGGCGATCTGGAACGCCTTCAGTCCCAGCAACTGGCCGCCCTTGAAGCACACCGAGCCGGTGGCGCTGACCTGGCCCATCACCGCTTTTACCAGCGTCGAGCGGCCGACGCCGTTGCGCCCCAGCAGGCTGACGATTTCGCCCTGGCCGACCCGCAGGTCGACCCCGTGCAGGATGTGGCTCTTGCCATACCAGGCGTTCAGTTGCTTTATTTCCAACAACGGTTCCAGCAGCGCGCTCATGGCTCCCCCAGGTAGGCGGCCTGCACCGCGCTGTTGGCGCGGATGTTGGCCGGCGTATCGCAGGCGATCACCTCGCCATAGACGAGTACCGCGATCCGGTCGGCCAGGCCGAACACGACGCTCATGTCGTGCTCGACCATGATGAGGGTCTTGCCGACCGTGACTTTGCGGATCAGTTCGACGGCGGCGTCCGATTCCGAGCGGCTCATGCCGGCAGTCGGTTCGTCGAGCAGGATCACGCTGGCGCCGCCGGCAATCGTGATACCGATTTCCAGCGCGCGCTGCTCGGCGTACGTCAATACCCCGGCCGGCACGTCGCGCTGGCGCTGCAGGCCGATTTCCTCGAGCACCTGCAAAGCGCGCTCGTGGGCGTCGCGCAAGCCGCCCAGGCGCTGCCAGAACGAATACTTGTAGCCGAGCGAGTACAGCACCGCGCAGCGCAGGTTTTCGATCACGCTCAGTTTCTCGAACAGGTTACTGATCTGAAAACTGCGCGCCAGCCCGAGCCGGTTGATCTCGAACGGCCGCAGGCCGGCCACGCTGCGCCCGTTCAGGCAGATGTCGCCGCCAGTCGCGGGAAAGCGGCCCGACACCAGGTTGAACAGGGTTGACTTGCCGGCCCCGTTCGGCCCGATGATGGCGCAGCGCTCGCCCTTTGCCACTGCCAGGCTGGCGCCACGGATGATCTCGGACTTGCCGAAGCTCTTGCGCACGTCCTTAAGTTCGAGCGCGTTCATGCGGTGCCTCTTTTCAAATGTGCAACGATTTCGGCATTGACTTCGTCCCATTCGGCCATGTAGACGGGTTGGGTTCGACGGTAGCTCGCATACGCGGCCAGCATCACCACCGTCGCCGCCAGCCACGGCGTCACCGTGTGGGTGTCGAACTGCATGCCGAACACGCGCGTGACGCTGCCGTTGGCCGATTCCAGCGTCAGGTGGTAGAGCAGCTCGGTGCCGAACACCAGGCCGAGCACGCCGAACACGGCCGGAATCGCGACCGCCAGCAGCGGCTTCCACAGGCGGGAAAACTTGCCGAACTTGGCCACCCGCAGCAACAGCATCAGCAAGCTCGACAGCCCGCCCGGCGCAAAGCGCACCACCGCGATGAAGAACAGGCCCAGGTACAGCTGCCAGGCGGCAGTGTATTCCGACAGCATCACCGTGAAAAAGACGCCCACCACCGCGCCCACCAACGGACCGAAGAAGAAGCCGATGCCGCCGATGAAGACGAACAGCAGGATGGCGCCGGAGCGGATCGCGCTGACGTTCTCGGCGCTGACGATCTCGAAATTGATCGCCCCCAGCGCGCCGGAAACGCCGGCAAAGAAGGCCGACAGGATCAAGGTCAGGTAACGCACCCACTGTGTGTCGTAGCCGATGAACTCGACGCGCTCCGGGTTGTCGCGCACGGCGTTGAGGATGCGCCCCAGTGGCGTTTGGGTAAATGCGAACATGGCGACGGTGCTGGCAAACAACCAGGCCGCAATCAGGTAGTACACCTCGATCTGCGGCCCGAACGTGATGCCCAGAAAAGGCTGGCCGATCACCCGGTTGGTCGTCACGCCGCCCTCGCCGCCGAAAAAGCCCGGGAACATCAACGAGGCGGCAAACACCAGTTCGACCAGGCCCAGCGTGATCATGGCGAAGGTGGTGCCGGATTTTTTCGTGGTGACGTAACCGAACAGCACGCCGAAGAACATGCCGGCAACGCCACCCACCAGCGGGATCAGGCTGGTCGGCACGTGGATGCCGGTGCCAACCTGGTTCATCGTGTGGATGGCGAAAAATGCGCCCAGCCCGGAATACACGGCGTGGCCAAACGACAGCATGCCGCCCTGCCCCAGCAGCATGTTGTAGGACAGGCCGAGGATCGTCACGGTGCCGACCACGCACAGGATCGACAGCGCCGCGCCCTTGGAAAAAACCAGCGGCGCGGCAAGCAGCACCAGGGCGAAGCAGGTCCAGACCAGATAGCGCGACAGATTCAGGGGGGCGTAAGTCAGCGTGCGGTGGCGCCTTGGATTGGCTATGTGAGTCGGTTTCATTCGCGCGTTCCCATCAAGCCCTTGGGGCGGAAAATCAGGATTAGCACCAGCAGCAAGAAGGGCAGGATCGCCGCACTCTGCGCGATCGTCACCGTCAACAGGCTGTAGCCCGGGGTAGCGGCGGTAATGCCGGCGCCGGCCCAGTTCAGCAAGCTCATGATCGAGTAATCGAGGGCTACCGCGAACGTCTGCAGCACGCCGATCAGGATCGAGGCGACAAAGGCGCCAGCCAGCGAGCCCATGCCGCCGACGACGACCACCACAAAAATGATGGTGCCGACGGTGGCGGCCATGCCCGGCTCGGTGACAAAAGCATTGCCGCCGATGACGCCGGCCAGGCCCGCCAGCGCGCAACCGCCGCCGAACACCCACATGAAGATGCGCGGCACGTTATGGCCGAGCGCCTCGGCCGCCTCGGGATGCGTCAGCGCAGCCTGGATCACCAGGCCAATGCGGGTACGCTGAAGTACCAGCCAGATTGCCGCCAGCATCGACAGCGCGACCAGCATCATGAAGCCGCGGTACATCGGAAAACTGGTAGCGAACAGCGTAAACAGCGGCCGGTCCAGTTCTTTCGGGATCGGATACGCCACCGCCGCGCGGCCCCAGACCAGCTGCACCAGTTCGACCATCAGGTAAGACAGGCCGAAGGTGAACAGCAATTCGGGGATGTGGCCGAATCTATGCAGCGGCCGCAAGCCGTAGCGCTCGACCAGCGCGCCGGCCAGGCCGACCACCAGGGGCGCGAGCACCAGCGCCGGCCAGAAGCCGAGCTTGGCACTGATGGTATAGGCGATGTAGGCGCCCAGCATGTAAAACGAAGCGTGCGCAAAATTGAGCACGCCCATCATGCTGAAAATGAGCGTCAGCCCGGACGAGAGCATGAACAGCAGCAATCCGTAACTGACGCCGTTCAGCAGTGTGAATAGCGTGAATTCCATGTGTGATCAGCTCATGCCCGTCATGCCCGCGAAGACGGCAATCTCATTGCGCCGATGAGCGACGAAAATTCGATCTCCGCAGTCGCGAGGATGACGGTCTTTAGGTAGTGGAAAGAATCGGGGCTGAAATGCCCCGCGCAAACTCGCCCGGCGTGGCCGGCCTAGACCCCCGGCCGTTTCATCTGGCACGACGTCGGCTGCCCGGCCATATACGCGTCGATCTTTTTCTCCATCTTCCAGCCGTAGCCGGTGTTTTCCTGGTCGTATTTGACGTCCTTGCCATTGACCTTGCTCCAGGTGCCGATGTACAGCGCCTGCTGCAACTGGTGGTCGACCTTCTGCATCGTCACTTCGCCGTTCAGGCTGGTGAACTTGGCGCCTTCCATCGCGAACGCGACCTTGACCGGATCGGTCGACTTGCTCGCCTTGATCGCCTGCGCCAGCATGCCGATGCTGCTGTGGGTCTGGGCGGTGTAGTAGTCGTCGTTGTATTTCTTCTTGTAGCCTTCGACGATTTCCTTGCCCTTGAAGGCGTCGGTATTGATCAGCCAGTTGCCGACTACCTTGACGCGATCGACACCGGACGCGCCCATCGCCGTCGGCACCCCGGTCGTCACCGCATAGTACGTGTAGAAATTGGCCTTCAGGTCGGCGTCCTTGGCGGCGCGGATCAACAGCGCCAGGTCGGCGCCCCAGTTGCCGGTGATGACAGTGTCGGCCCCCGACGCCTTGATCTTGGCGATGTAGGGCGAGAAATCCTTCACTTGCGCGATCGGGTGCAGGTCGTCGCCGGCGATCTTGATATCGGGCCGCTTGCGTTTCAGGTACTCCTTCGCGGCCCGGCTCACCGCCTGGCCGAAGGCATAATTCTGGCCGATGATGTAGACGCTCTTGATGTCCTGGTTGGGCGCCATGTAGCTCGTCAGCGCTTCCATTTTCATGTCGGAATTGGCGTCGAAGCGGAAATGCCAGAAGCTGCACTTGCTGTTCGTCATGTCCGGATCGATGGCGGCGTAGTTCAGAAACACTACCTCCTTGCCCGGATTGCGCTCGTTGTGCTTGTTGACCGCGTCGAGCAGGGCTAGGCCGACGCCCGAGCCGTTGCCCTGCGTAATGTAGCGGTAACCTTGGTCGATGACGGCCTTTAACTGGGTCAGCGACTCCTGAGGACTAGCCTTGTTATCGAAACCGACCACCTCGATCTTGTGCTCGCCCGCCCACTTCTGCTGCGTCGCCAGGTCGGCAATGGTCTGGAAACTGCGCAACTGGTTTTGCCCCACCGGTGCAAACGGACCCGACAGCGGGTCGATGAAAGCGATCTTTACCGTCTCGGCCCGGGCCGCAAATGGCGCGGCGAACAAAGCAAGCGATACTGCAGCGGCCAGTGGGCGAATGTGCATCTTCATGTGTCTCCATCCTTCGTTGTAGTTTTGGTGGGTACGGCGGGTACGGCTGAAAAGCTTATGCGGTCGGCAGCTTGTACTCCTTGAACTGCTCGCGCAGCTTGTTCTTCTGGATCTTGCCGGTGGCGCCGGTCGGCAAGGCCTCGATGAAGGCGACGTCGTCCGGCATCCAGAATTTGGCGATTTTGCCTTCAAAAAACTTTAGCAAGTCTTCGCGGTTCACTTCCTGGCCCGGACGCCTGACCACCAGCAGCAACGGCCGCTCATCCCACCTTGGATGAGCGATGCCGATGCAGGCCGCCTGCAGCACCGCCGGGTGCGACATCGCGATGTTTTCCAGGTCGATGGTGCCGATCCATTCGCCGCCCGACTTGATCACATCCTTGCTGCGGTCGGTGATCTGCATGGTGCCGTCCGAATCGATGGTGGCGACGTCGCCGGTCGGGAACCAGCCGTCCTGCAGCACGTCGCCGCCCTCGTTCTTGAAGTAGCGCGCGATGATCCACGGGCCCTTGACCAGCAAGTGACCGTAAGTTGCTCCGTCCCACGGCAGTTCGACGCCGGCGTCGTCGACGATCTTCATGTCGACACCGTAAATGGCGTGGCCCTGCTTTTGCAGGATCTTGCGCTGTTCGTCCTTCGGCAGCGCAAGATGCTTCGCCTGCAAGCCGCCGGTGGTGCCGAGCGGCGACATTTCAGTCATGCCCCAGCCATGGATGACCTGCACATCGAGCTTGTCGATCAGCGTATCCATCATCGCCGGCGGGCAGGCCGAGCCGCCGATGACGGTGCGGCGAAAGGTGGAAAATGTCAGGCCGTTCTGCAGCACGTAGTTGATCAGGCCGAGCCAGACCGTCGGCACGCCGGCCGAGAAGGTGACTTTTTCGGTTTCGAACAACTCGTAGAGCGACTTGCCGTCGAGCGCTGCGCCGGGAAACACCATCTTGGCGCCCGACAGCAGGACTGAATACGGCAAGCCCCACGCGTTGACGTGGAACATCGGCACCACCGGCAGCACGGTGTCGATCGAGGCCACGTTGAGCGCATTGGGCATCGCCGAACCATACGAGTGCAGCACGGTGGACCGGTGCGAGTACAGCGCGCCTTTCGGATTGCCGGTAGTGCCGGAGGTATAGCACAGCGAGGCGGCTGAGTTCTCGTCGAACAGCGGCCATTCGTAATCGTCCGAGCTGCCGGCGAGCAGCTCTTCGTAGCACAACAGGTTGGGGATTACGCTCTCTTGCGGCATGCGCTCGCGCTCGGCCAGCAGCACGAACGCCTTGACCGTCTTGCAATGCGCGGCGACCGCCTCGATCAGGGGCAGGAAGGTCAAATCGAAAAACAGCACCTGGTCTTCGGCGTGGTTGACGATGTAGGCGATCTGTTCCGGATGCAGGCGCGGATTGATCGTGTGCAGCACCGCGCCCGAGCCGGACACGGCGTAATACAGTTCCAAGTGGCGGTAGCCGTTCCACGCCAGGGTGGCGACGCGATCGCCCATCTGCACGCCCAGGCCTGCCAAGGCATTGGCGGCGCGGCGCGCGCGCGCGTGGCAATCGGCATAGGTGTAGCGGTGCGTGTCGCCCTCGACGCGGCGCGAGACGATCTCGACTTGGCCGTAATGGCGGGCGGCGAATTGAATGATGCTGGAAATGAGCAGGGGCTGGTCCATCATTTGCCCTCTTACTGGACTCATTGGGTAAGACGTCATCGGCTCTCCTGTTTTGTTTCAAGTTTGTTTCGTCAGTATTTCAAGGCAACTTAAACCTGAGTTTCGTACGACCGTTCTATTTCCGTCAATGCATTTCGATGCTGCGGCGCACCAACCGGCGACAGGCGCGCGCCCCCAACATCGCCGGTCACGGTAAAATACTGAAATTTACTACAACACACTTTGACTGGAACCATCATCAATATCGACGACCTGCGGTTGGGCAACTCCTTCGCCGCGCTGCCGCCCGTCTTCTATACCAGGCTGATGCCGACGCCCCTGCCGGCGCCGTATTTCGTTGCCGCCAGCGCCAAGGCCGCGGCCCTGGTCGGGCTCGACGCCGCGCAGCTGGCCAGCGCTGACTTCGTCGAATTCTTGAGCGGCAATCGCGTGCCGGCGCTTTCCCAGCCGCTGTCGGCGGTGTATTCCGGCCACCAGTTCGGCGCCTGGGCCGGCCAGCTTGGCGACGGCCGCGCCATCCTGATGGGCGAACTGAACGGCCCGGCTGGCCCGATGGAGCTTCAGCTCAAGGGCGCCGGCCTGACGCCCTACTCGCGCATGGGCGACGGCCGCGCGGTGCTGCGCTCGTCGATTCGCGAATTTTTGTGCTCCGAAGCGATGCACGCGCTGCGCATCCCGACCACCCGCGCGTTGAGCGTGACCGGCTCCGACCAGCGCATCATGCGCGAAACGCCCGAGTCCGCCGCCGTGGTGGCCCGCATGGCGCCCAGTTTCGTACGCTTCGGCTCATTCGAACACTGGTTTTACCGCGATAAACCGGAACAATTGCGCACGCTGGCCGACTACGTCATCTCCACCTTCTACCCCGAACTGACGGCCGAAGCGAACCCGTACAAGGCGCTGCTGGCCGAGGTGACGCGGCGCACCGCCCGCATGGTCGCGCACTGGCAGGCGGTCGGCTTCATGCATGGCGTGATGAACACCGACAATATGTCGATTCTCGGCCTGACCATCGATTACGGCCCGTTCGGTTTCATGGAAGCGTTCGACGCCGGCCATATCTGCAACCACACCGACCAGGCCGGCCGCTATTCGTACGCCAACCAGCCGCAGGTCGGTCACTGGAACTGCTACGCGCTGGGCCAGGCCTTGCTGCCGCTGATCGGCGACGTCGACGCCGCGCAGGAAGCGCTCGGCGTCTACCAGCCGGAGTTCGAGCGGACCCAGGACGGCCTGCTGCATGCCAAGCTTGGCCTGTCCACTGCGCAGGACGACGACCGCCTGCTGTTCGACGCCATGTTCAAGCTGATGCAGGCCGGCCACGTCGACTTCACCAATTTCTTCCGGGCGCTGGGCAATTTTACGATCGAGGCCGACACCGCGCGCACGCCCCATCCGGACCGCGCGCTGCGCGACATGTTCATCGAGCGCGAAGCCTTCGACGCCTGGGCGCTGCAATACCGCCAGCGGCTGCGGCGTGAAAACAGCGTTGACGCCACCCGCAAGGCAGAGATGGACCGCGCCAACCCCAAATACATCCTGCGCAATTACCTGGCCCAGGTCGCGATCGACAAGGCCGACAAGAAGGATTTTTCCGAAATCGCCAAGCTGCTCGCCATCCTCGAGCATCCGTTCGACGAACAGACCGAGCACGAAGCCTACGCCGCGCTGCCGCCCGATTGGGCCAGCGAACTTGAAGTCAGCTGTTCTTCCTGAAAGCCTCATACCATGACCGACAAAGTAAGCAAGACCGACGAGCAATGGCGCGCCATGCTCGATCCAATGGAGTTTCAGGTAGCGCGTCAGGCTGCCACCGAGCGCGCCTTTACCGGCAAATTCTGGGACCACCACGAGCATGGCATCTACACCTGCGTGTGCTGCAACACGCCGTTGTTCGCCTCCGACGCCAAGTTCGATTCCGGCTGCGGCTGGCCGAGCTATTTTACGGCGCTCGACCCGGCCAATGTGATCGAAAAGGCCGACCGCACCCATGGTATGCTGCGCACCGAGATCATTTGCGCAGTGTGCGACGCCCACCTCGGACACGTGTTCCCGGATGGCCCGCCGCCGACCGGCCTGCGTTATTGCATCAATTCGGCGTCGTTGCGCTTCGATCCACAATAGCCTTAACCTACGACAGACCATGAAATTCTTGTTCGACTTGTTTCCCGTTATCCTGTTTTTTGCCGTCTTCAAATGGGGCGAAGGCCACCAGGACGCCGCCCACGGGGTGGTGTCGCAGTATTTCAGCGGCCTTATTTCGGGCGGCGCGGTGACGGCGGCGCAGGCCCCGATCATCCTGGCAACCGTGGTCGGCATCGTTGCCACGGTGCTGCAGATCGGCTACCTGCTGGTGCGCGGCCGCAAGGTCGACGGCTTGCTGTGGATGTCGCTCGGCGTCATCGGCATCATGGGCGGCGCCACCGTTTACTTCCACGACGACAATTTCATCAAGTGGAAGCCGACCATCTTGTACTGGGTGTTCGCCCTCGTGCTGCTGGGCGGCCAGGTGTTCATGAAGAAGAACCTGATGCGCTCTGCAATGGAAAAAACCATGAAGCTGCCCGACCCGGTCTGGCCGCGCCTGAACTACGCATGGATGTGCTTCTTCTTCTTGATGGGCCTGCTGAACCTGTTCGTCGCCTTCGTCATCTTCAAAGGCAACACCAGCGCCTGGGTCAGCTTCAAGCTGTTTGGCTTCACCGGCATCTTTTTCGCCTTTATCGTCGGCCAGACCGTGATGCTGTCGAAGCACATCATCGAGGAGGAGGCATGAGCGCGCCCGCCGCATCCTCACGCGCTGCCCGCATCCGCGACCTGTTGAACGCAGCGCTGGCGCCCGGCGTGCTCGAGCTGACGGACGAGTCGGCGTTGCATGCCGGCCATGCCGGCGCCGCTTCCGGCGGTAGTCATTTCCGCGTGAAAATTGTCTCGTCCCGCTTCGAAGGCCTCAGGCTCGTCATGCGCCATCGACTCGTGTATGATTCCGTGCACGATATGATGCACACTGAAATTCATGCCCTTGCCATCACCGCTTTGGCGCCGTCGGAACTGTAAAGTCGGCTGTGACTTCAGGCGCATCTTTCAGGGATTCTTAAGAAATCTGCTTGACAATCGTACTGCACAGTAAAAGTAAAAAAACGAACCTTATCTTGTCCAAGCAACTTTTCCAGGAAGTTTAATAATGACCTTAAAGCCAGCCCGCTTGCTGTTAGCACTCCTTGCCATCACCGCCATGCCGGCATTCGCGCAAAACCTCGCCGTAGTCAATGGCAAAGCCATCCCGTCGTCGCGTGCCGATGCAGTCGTCAAGCAAGTCGTCGCCCAGGGCCAGCAGCCGGATTCGCCGCAGTTGCGCGAAGCCATCAAAAAAGACCTGATCGCCCGCGAAGTGATGATGCAGGAAGCGGTCAAGCAAGGGTACGAGAAAGACGCCACCGTCAAGTCGCAGATGGACACTGCCCGCCAGACCATCATCATCAACGCGCTGGTACGTGACTACATGGCCAAGAACCCGGTCAAGGAAGCCGACATCAAGGCCGAGTACGACATTTACAAGGCCCAGGCCGGCGACAAGGAATACCATGTCCGCCACATCCTGGCCGGCACCGAAGCCGAAGCGAAGGCCATCATCGCCAAGCTGAAGGGCGGCGCCAAGTTCGAAGAACTGGCCAAGACGTCGAAAGACACCGGCACCGCGAACACCGGCGGCGACCTCGACTGGGCAGCGCCGTCGTCGTTCCCGAAAGTATTCAGCGACGCCTTTGTCGGCCTGCAAAAAGGCGCTGTGACCGAGAACCCGGTGCAGACCCCGAACGGCTTCCACGTCGTCAAGCTCGACGACACCCGCCCGACCAAGATGCCGGCGCTCGAAGAAGTCAAGGGCCAGATCGAAGAAGCGCTGCAGCAGAAGAAGCTGCAAGCGTACCAGGATGCCATGGTCACCAAAGCCAAGGTGCAGTAAGCATTTAAGGAAGCAAGGAAGTAGGCAGGACCGGCCGGCGCCAGCTTGGCGCTGGCGCGCCCCGTCGCGAGACGTGACCTCATTTTGAGTTTTTATAGGAATCGAACAATGACTTTAAAGCCAGCCAGCCTGTTGTTAGCCCTGACCGCCCTGGTCGCCGCCCCGGTATTCGCGCAAAACGTCGCGACCGTCAACGGCAAGCCAATCCCGTCGACAAAAGTCGACCAGATCGTCAAGCAAGTGGTTGCACAAGGCAAACAAACCGATTCCCCGCAATTGCGCGAAGCAATCAAGAAGGACTTGATCGGCCGTGAAGTGCTGATCCAGGAAGCCGACAAGCAAGGCTTCGGCACCCGTCCTGAAGTCAAGACGGCGATCGACAACGCGCGCCAGGCCATCATCGTCAACGCGATGCTGGCCGATTACGTCAAGAAGAATCCGGTCAAGGATGCCGAGATCAAGGCCGAGTACGACAGGTACAAATCCCAGGTCGGCGACAAGGAATACCATGCGCGCCACATCCTGGTCGCCACGGAAGACGAAGCGAAGGCCATCATCGTCAAGTTGAAGGCGGGCGGCAAGTTCGAAGAACTGGCAAAGGGCTCGAAAGACGGTTCGGCAGCCAACGGCGGCGACCTTGATTGGGCTAGCGCGGCGTCCTACGTCCCCGAGTTCTCGCAAGCGATGGTCAAGCTGAACAAGGGCCAGGTCACCGATACCCCGGTCAAGACCCAGTTCGGCTTCCACGTGATCAAGCTGGAAGACACCCGCGCGGCAAAAATTCCGGCGTTCGACGAAGTCAAGGCCCAAGTGGCCGAGTCGCTGCAGCAAAAAAAGCTGCAAGCGTTCCGCGAGCAGCTGCTGTTAAAAGCCAAAGTCCAGTAAGCTCGGTCCTGGCGACAGGCAGGGGTTACTAAAAAACGTTATACAAAAGGCGCTTCGTTCGGAGCGCCTTTTTTTTGCGCGCTTTTTCACGGCACGGCACGAGAGCGGCTGAACACGATGTCCGGCTTACCTGTATCGTTGCCTGGTTTGTTACTGCACCGCCGCGAAGACAAAACAGGCAGCAGCAGGATAAAAGGCGCAGGCGTTGCCTCTTGCCCCCGCAGATAGAAGTTGTTGATCGAATTCATTTAGACAATCAATCTTACAAACAACCAGGAATGTCTATACTGAGTTATCCGCGCAGACGGCGGCAACGTTGTCTAGAGGACGGGCGCTGTGTATGGCGGGAGAAGCATACGCTGCCGTCCGGATGATTTGACAACTTTTTCTTTTACCATTTTTATTAAAACAGGGGTTTCACGTGAGTATCGAAAAAACTGAAGCGAAGTGCCCGTTTAATGCAGCCGCGGGGCAAGGAACATCCACGCGTGACTGGTGGCCGCAACAATTGCGCCTGGATTTGCTGCACCAGCATTCATCCAAGTCCGACCCTATGGGCCAGGAGTTCGACTACGCCCAGGCGTTTGAAAGCCTCGACCTGCCTGCGGTGAAAAAAGACCTTACCGATTTGATGACGGACTCCCAGGATTGGTGGCCGGCGGACTTCGGCCACTACGGCCCGTTGTTCGTCCGCATGGCATGGCATAGCGCCGGCACTTACCGCATTGGAGACGGGCGCGGCGGTCCTGGCCGCGGCCAGCAGCGCTTTGCTCCCTTGAACAGCTGGCCGGACAACGTCAGCCTGGACAAGGCGCGCCGCCTGTTGTGGCCGATCAAGCAGAAATACGGCGCAAAGATTTCATGGGCCGACCTGATCGTCCTCACCGGCAACGTGGCCCTGGAAAGCATGGGCTTTAAAACCTTTGGCTTTGCCGGTGGCCGCCAGGACGTGTGGGAACCGGATCATGACGTGTACTGGGGCCGCGAAACGAAATGGCTCGGCGGCGACATCCGCTACTCGCAGGGCTCGCCCGGTGTCGACGGCCATGGCGTGCTCGTAAAAGATGACGATAGTGAAGTGGTGCACACGCGCGACCTCGAGAACCCGCTTGCCGCCGTGCAGATGGGCTTGATCTACGTAAATCCTGAAGGCCCGGACGGCAAACCCGATCCGCTCGCCGCGGCAATCGACATCCGCACCACCTTCGCCCGCATGGCGATGGACGACGAAGAGACGGTCGCGCTCATCGCCGGCGGTCACAGCTTTGGCAAGTGCCATGGCGCAGCGCCGACGGAGCACGTCGCGGATGAGCCCGAATCGGCCGGCATCGAAGCCCAAGGCTTCGGCTGGAAGAACAGCTTCGGCAGCGGCAGGGGTGGCGACACGATCACCAGCGGACTAGAGGTCACCTGGACCACCA
>Ga0326734_1000362_pt1 | contig 12672 bp, 9 predicted proteins | sample 15_GP2_1315_FD_207944 | JGI IMG/M metagenome (GOLD analysis project Ga0326734, IMG submission 207944) | Glacier ice microbial communities from Ngari, Tibet, China - 15_GP2_131.5 | ecosystem: Environmental > Aquatic > Freshwater > Ice > Glacier | place: China: Ngari, Tibet | collected 2018-07-18 | reverse complement strand
CGCACGCGATCGTGCTCGAACCGCACCGCGAGAAGTACACCGCCTATTCCAACCAGGTGATGGCCATCTTCGACGACATGACCCCGATCGTCGAACGCCTCGGTATCGACGAGGCCTTCCTCGACGTGGCAGGCGCGCGCGGGCTGCTCGGCAGCCCCGCCGAGATCGGCCGGCTCATCCGGCGGCGCGTGCAGGAGGAGACCCGGCTGACCTGCTCGGTCGGGGCGGCGTCCACCAAATTCATCGCCAAACTCGCCTCCGGGCGCGCGAAGCCGGACGGGCTTCTCGTCGTCCCGGCGGAGGAGACGCTGAACTTTTTGCATCCGCTCCCCGTCGGATCCCTCTGGGGCGTGGGTCAGACCACCGAGGAGGCGCTGATCAAGCGCGGCCTGCGCACGATCGGCGACATCGCCGCCACCCCGCTCGCCAACCTGCAGCGGGCGGTCGGCGACGCCGCGGGGCACAAGCTGCACGATCTCGCGAACGGCATCGACCGCAGGAGCGTCACCCCCGACGTCGCCGAGAAGAGCATCGGGCACGAGGTGACCTTCGAGGTCGACATGAGCGACGCGGAGCTGTTGCGGCGGGAGCTGCTGCGCCAGGCGGATGCCGTGGCCGTGCGCCTGCGCCGCGGCGGCTGGGTCGCTCGCACGGTGGTGTTGAAGCTGCGCTACTCCGACTTCACGACCATCACCCGGTCGCGCACGATCGGCGAGCCCACCGACCTCGGCCGGCGCATCTACGAGGAGGTGCGCGGTATCTACGACGCGGTCGGCGCGCACGGCACGGTGCGCCTCATCGGGGTGCGGGTCGAGCAGCTCAGCCCCGCCGGGGGCCAGGCGGCGTCCCTGTGGGATGAGGACGAGACCTGGCGCGACACCGAGCGCGCGGTGGACGATGTCGCCGAGAGATTCGGCCGCGGATCGCTCCGGCCCGCGTCGCTGCTCGGACCGGCCACACACCTGCTGGGCCGCGGCAAGCTTGGCGACGCCCGCCAGCGCCGCCGCAGCGACGACTGACCACGGGCGCCGCCGCCGCTCGGCGTCAGCGGCCCAGGATCACCGCGCTGTGCCCCGGAAGCCAGATCCCGGTCGGAGTCAGCGCCGTCGCGGCATCCGTCGCCAGCAGCACCCGGCCCGAGTGCGGCAGCTCCTGCTCCGAGGCGGAGAAGTTGATCACGATGCGTGGCCCGCCGCGGTGCAGCACGAACCAGCGCGCGTCCTCGTCGAATTCCACATCCAACTGCGTGAAGCGCGGGTCGGTGAATTCCGGATGCTCCGCACGGAGCCGCGCGAGCGCCCGGTACACGGCCAACAGCCGCGCGTGGTCGCCGGACTGCAGTTCGGACCAGTCGAGTTTCGAGTTGGCGAACGTCGACGGCGCCTGCGGGTCGGGCACGACGGCCGAGTCCCAGCCCATCTTCTCGAACTCACGGATGCGGCCCTCGGCCGTCGCCAGTCCGAGCTCTGGCTCCGGGTGGGAGGTGAAGAACTGCCACGGCGTCGACGCGCCCCACTCCTCGCCCATGAACAGCATCGGCGTGAAGGGGCCGGCAAGGGTCAGCACGGCCGCGATGGCGAGCTGGCCGTGGTCGAGCGAGGCGCTCAGCCGGTCGCCGATTGCCCGGTTGCCGATCTGGTCGTGGTTCTGGTTCGCGACGACGAGCCGCCACGCGGGCATGTTCTCGGTGTCGACCGCGGCGCCGTGGTCCCGCTCGCGGAACGACGAGAAGGTGCCGTCGTGGTAGAAACCCTTGGTCAGCACCTTCGCGAGCGATTCGAGCTTCGCAAAGTCGGCGTAGTAGCCGGTGACCTCCCCGGTGAGCGCGACGTGCACGGCGTGGTGGAAGTCGTCGGACCACTGCGCGGGCAGGCCGTAGCCGCCCGCCTCCCGCGGCGTGATCAGCTTCGGGTCGTTGAGGTCCGATTCGGCGATGAGGGTCAGCGGGCGGCCGAGGAATGCCGAGAGGGCGTCCGTCTCCTCGGCCATCTCCTGCAGCAGGTGCTTCGGCGAGGTGTCGATGAGCGCGTGCACCGCATCGAGGCGAAGGCCGTCGACGTGATAGTCGCGCATCCACATGGCGACGTTGTCGAGGATGAAGCGGCGCACCTCGGCGGAGTCGAGGTTGACCGACGACCCCCACGTGTTCGCGCTGGCCTCGTGCAGGTACGGGCCGAAGCGGGGAAGGTAGTTGCCACTCGGCCCGAGGTGGTTGTGCACCACGTCCTGGATGACGGCCAACCCGCGCGCGTGGCACGCGTCGACGAACCGCTGGTAGGCCTCCGGCCCCCCGTAGGTCTCGGAGACGGTGAACCAGGCGACGCCGTCGTAGCCCCAGTTGTGGGTGCCGTTGAAGCCGTTGACGGGCAGCAGCTCAACGAAGTCGACACCGATCGAGACGAGGTGGTCGAGCCGGTCGATCGCCGAGTCGAGGGTGCCCTCTGGGGTGAACGTGCCGAGGTGCAGCTCGTAGATCATGCCGCCCGCGAGCTGGCGGCCGGTCCAGGCGGCGTCGGTCCAGGCGAAGTCGGCGGGGTCGAAGTCGCGGGAGAGCCCGTGCACCCCGTCCGGCTGCCGTCGAGAGCGCGGGTCGGGCAGGGGGGTCTCGTCGTCGTCGAGCAGGAAACCGTAGGCGGATGCCGGGGCGGGCGCGTCCACGCTCCACCAGCCGTCCTCGCCCGCGGTCATCGGGTGCGTCTGTCCATCGGCCAGCAGCGCGACGGCTCCGGCCCTGGGGGCCCAAATCTCGCGGATCATCGCGCGGCTCCGTTCGGGAGGAGGTCGGTGGGCACGAGCAGCGCCACAGGATAGCGGGCGAGCAGGTCGGACAGCGCGATGGTGCCGCCGCCGAACACCCGCCCGGTGATGACGTCGACGACGGGGCGTCCGGCGAGGATGACGGTCGTGTCGCCCCAGCCGCCGGCGCGGTAGAGGCCGACCGGGAGCCGTGTGGCGACGGTCACGACGTCGCCGCGATCGAAGACGATGGCATGCGTCGCGGCCGAACCATAGGCCTCGAGCGGCGCGTAACGGCTGAAGAGCTCCTGGTGGTCGCGGCGCAGGCGCAGGGCCCGCGAGACCACGAGGAGCTTCGCCGCGCCGGTCTCGTCGACCTCGGGGAGAACCCCGCCGTCGATCGCGGCGAGATAGAGCTGCCGCAAGTCGAAGTCGATGGTGCGGCGGTTGTCCGGGTCGACGAGCGAGGTCTCCCACAGCTCGCTGCCCTGGTACACGTCGGGCACGCCGGGAGCGGTGAGCTGGATCAGCTTAGCCGAGAGCGAGTTGCTCCAGCCTGCCGCGGTGACCTTGGTGAGAAGCCCTTCGATGAGCTCGATCACCCGCGGGTTGTCGAACGCGCTGTCGATCAGCGCGTGCATCCGCTGCTCGAAGTCCGCCGACGGAGCCGTCCAGGTCGTGGAGTCACCGGCTTCACGGGCGGCCTTCTCGGCGTAGGCGTGCAGTCGCTCGCGCGATGCCGGCCAGGCGCCGATGATGGCCTCCCAGAGCAGCACCTCGAGCGGTCCGTCGCCGAGGGGAACCTCCTCGCGGAGCCGACCGAGGGTTCTCTCCCACTCCTCCGGCACCTCGGCGAGCACGTTGATGCGCGCGCGCACGTCTTCGCCGCGCTTGGTGTCGTGGGTCGAGAGGGTCGTGAGTGATGCGGGGAAGCTCGCCTGGCGCATCTGCTGGCGGCGGTGGAACTCGGCCGCGTCGATCGAGAACTCGGCCGGGTCGGCCCCGACCTCGGTGAGCGACCCCAGCCGGGTGTACCGGTAGAACGCGGTGTCCTCAACGCCCTTGGCCATCACCATGCCGGAGGTCTGCTGGAACCGGATCGCGGCCGGATGCCCGGCATCCGACAGCACGACGAGCAGGGAATCGATCTCCTCGGACAGCTCCGGCCGGTGCCACTTCGCGAGGTCGGACGCCTCGTGAAGGTGCTCGAGCCCGAGCGGGAGGTAGGAGCGGTAGACGGGAAAGCAGGCGAGGAGCTCCGCGAGCGCGTCCGCGGTGCGCGAGATCTCGGCGCCCTCGTCGGCGGTGACCTCCTCGACCGACCGGCCGAGGTCGCGTTCGATCCGCAGCACCTCGGAGCGCAGGATGCCGTCGGCGATGGCCCGCTTCGTGCCGTGGATGAGCTCGGTCCAGGAGACGACCTCGGACTGGTCGCGCAGCTTCGAGTCGAGCGCGTCGAGCGCAGCCCGACCGTCGGGGTCGATCAGCACCCGGTCGATGTCGGCGAGGGCGTCGTAGCCCGTCGTGCCGGCGGTGGCCCACGACGACGGCAGCCGTTCCTCGCCCTCCAGAATCTTCTCGACGAGCACGTAGGTGCCGCCGGTGGCGGTGGCGAGGTCATCGAGGTACCCGGCGGGGTCGGCGAGCCCGTCGGGGTGGTCGACCCGCAGACCGTCGGCGAGGCCCTCGCGAATCCAGCGGGCGATCTCGACGTGCGACTCGTCGAAGACCCAGGGGGTCTCCACCCGGATGCCGGCGAGCGTGTTCACGGCGAAGAAGCGGCGGTAGTTCAGCTCGGCGTCGGCCCGCCGCCAGTTCATCAGCTCGTAGTTCTGGCGCGCGTGCACCTCGACCGGTGTCGCGCCGTGGTCGGCGGTGCCGGGCGCAATTGGGAAACGGCTGTCGTAGTAGCGGAGCTCGCCGTCCGTGATCGTGAGCTTGTCGAGTTCTCCGTGCTCTCCCGCGTCGTCGGCGGCGTCCCCGAGAACGGGCAGGCGCACCTTGCCGCCGCCGAACTCCCAGTCCACGTCGAATGCGTCGGCGTAGCGCGAGGCCCGCCCGTGAGTGAGCAGGTCCCACCACCAGATGCTCTGGGCCGGGGTCTGAACTCCGACGTGGTTCGGCACGATGTCGATGAGGACCCCGAGCCCGAGCGCGCGCGCGGCGGCCGACGCCGCATCCAGTCCCGCCGCTCCACCCCGCGCGGGGTCGATGAGCGAGTGATCCGTCACGTCGTAGCCGTGGTCGGAGCCCCCCTCTGCCGAGAGCAGCGGCGAGAAATACAACCAGTCGGCGCCGAGATCGTGCACGTAGCGCGCGATCCCGGCCGCCTTGTGGAGGTCGAACGACTGCCGGATCTGCAGCCGGTAGGTCGAGATCGGGAGGCGCATCAGGTGACCTTCGGCAGGCTGATCGCTCCCGTGTGCATCTGGGACAGCAGGGACGCCGCGACCGAATGGTCGGGCTCGGCCTCCGGGGTGGTGAACGCGCGCAGGACAACGAGGGCCTTGGCGGCGACCGGGATTCTCTGGCCGGCCTTCACCGGGGCGCTGTCCGCGCCTGCGCCAGCGGTGTCGACGACTGTCTCCCACTCGGCCGAGTACTCGTCCGATGGCAGGGTGAACTCGACGACGTCATCGTGCGCGTTGAAGTAGAGCACGAAGTTGAGGTCGTGGATGCGCTCACCGCGCGCGTCGCGACCGCGGATCCCGTTGCCGTTGAGGAACACGCCGATGGCGCGCCCGAATCCGGCGTCCCAGTCCTCGGGGTTCATCGAGGTGCCCTCCGGCGTGAGCCACACGATGTCCGGCAGCGGCTCTCCTTCGCCGCGGCGCACGGGGCGCCCGTCGAAGAAGCGCGCACGCCGAAACGTCGGGTGCTCCTTGCGGAGCCGCGTGATCGCCGAGACGAACTCGACGAGCGGGGTGTCCGCGCGGTCCCAGTGCACCCAGGAGATGTCGGAATCCTGCGCGTAGGTGTTGTTGTTGCCCTGCTGGGTGCGGCCGAGCTCGTCGCCGTGCAGCACCATCGGCACGCCCTGCGACAGCAGGAGGGTGGCGAGGAAGTTGCGCTGCTGGCGGGCGCGCACGGTCAGTACCTTCTCGTCGTCGGTCGGACCCTCTGCACCCGAGTTCCACGAGCGATTGTGTGACTCGCCGTCGTTGTTGCCCTCGCCGTTGGCGTCGTTGTGTTTCTCGTTGTACGACACGAGGTCGGCGATCGTGAAGCCGTCGTGAGCGGTGACGAAGTTGATCGACGCGACCGGGCGCCGGCCGTCCTGCTCGTAGAGGTCGGCGGAGCCGGTGAAGCGCGAGGCGAACTCGCCCAGCGTCGACGGCTCGCCGCGCCAGAAGTCGCGCACGGTGTCGCGATACTTGCCGTTCCATTCGGTCCACTGAGGCGGGAAATTGCCGACCTGGTATCCGCCAGGCCCGACGTCCCACGGCTCCGCGATGAGCTTCACCTGGGAGACGATCGGGTCCTGCTGCACGAGCTCGAAGAAGGTCGAGAGCTTGTCGACGTCGTAGAACTCGCGGGCGAGAGTCGAGGCGAGGTCGAAGCGGAAGCCGTCGACGTGCATCTCGGTGACCCAGTAGCGCAGGCTGTCCATGATGAGCTGCAGCGAGTGCGGGTGGCGCACATTGAGCGAGTTGCCCGTGCCCGTGTAGTCCATGTAGTGCTGCTTGTCATCTTCCATGAGGCGGTAGTACGCCTCGTTGTCGATGCCCTTGAAGCTCAGGGTCGGGCCGAGGTGGTTGCCCTCCGCCGTGTGGTTGTAGACCACGTCGAGAATGACCTCGATGCCGGCGTCGTGGAATGCGCGCACCATTCCCTTGAACTCCTGCACCTGCTGGCCGAGCTGGCCCGCGGCGGAGTAGCTGTTGTGCGGCGCGAAGAAACCGATCGTGTTGTAGCCCCAGTAGTTGCGCAGCCCCTTCTCGAGCAGGGTGTTGTCCTGCACGAACTGGTGCACCGGCATGAGCTCGATCGCGGTCACGCCAATGCGCTGCAGGTGTTCGATCACGACCGGGTGCGCGAGGCCGGCGTAGGTGCCACGCTGCTCCTCGGGCACGTCGGGGTGCAGCTGCGTCATTCCCTTGACGTGCGCCTCGTAGATGACCGTCTCGGCGTACGGGATGCGGGGCGGGCGGTCGCCGGCCCAGTCGAAGAACGGGTTCATGACCACGCCGAGCATCATGTGCGGCGCGGAGTCCTCGTTGTTGACCGAGGTGGGGTCGCCGAAGTTGTAGGAGAACAGCGACGGGTCCCAGTCGAACTCCCCGGCGGTCGCTTTGGCGTAGGGGTCGAGAAGAAGCTTGTTGGCGTTAGTGCGCTTGCCGTTCTTCGGGTCGTACGGGCCGTGAACGCGGTAGCCGTAGCGCTGGCCCGGCTGCACCTGGGGCAGGTAGCAGTGCCACACGTAGGCGTCGACCTCGTGGACTTGAACTTTGGTTTCGGTGCCGTCCTCGTCGAAGAGACAGAGTTCAACCTTTTCGGCGGACTCGCTGAAGATGGCAAAATTGGTGCCACTTCCGTCGAACGTCGCGCCGAGCGGGTAGGCCGATCCGGGCCATGTTTCCAATGCAGCTCCTAGTGAGAAGAGGGGGATAACAACCGTAACCCGAAACGAGGGTTCGGATGCTTCGCGGCCGGTCTGCCCCCGCTGCCGCACGGTAATCTGTGCGGATGCTTGTCCTCGCGCCCATCACACGCGACAACATCCCCGACGCACTCGGCGTGCGTCTGACCCCCGCCCACTCGCACCGGGTAGCCCCGGCCGCGCTCATGCTCGCGAAGTGCCACGATCGGCCCGGGGCCCAGGTATGGCACCCGTTTTTGATCACCGAGCGCGGCGAACCTGTCGGCATCGTCGCCGTCAGCATCGACCGCGACGACAGGCTCGGCGGCGCGCAGTCCGCGTGGATCCATAACCTGCTGATCCAGGCGGAGGCGCAGGGGCGCGGTCTCGGCCGCGCCGCTGTCGCCGCGATTCTCGACTGGCTCGCGTCGGAGCATCCGAGCGTCAGCCGGGTGGGGCTCAACGTGCGCGCGGGAAACGACGCCGCATTCGCGCTCTACGGCTTGTTCGGGTTCGGCGAGGTCGGGAGCACCCGCGATGGGCGCACGATCATGGTCCTCGAGGTGTAACCGGTCGCTGACCGGCGTATGATCGTCTCGAACACGGGAGTCCGGTGAGCCGGGCTGAGAGGGAGCTTCTCCAAGCTTCGACCGTCGAACCTGATCTGGATCATGCCAGCGCAGGGAGGCAGATTCTCTCCGGGTCGAGGCAACCGCCTCGATTCATACCCGTGCCCGCTTCATTCAATGAAAGGGCACGACAGTGCAGAACACACTTATCAACACCAAGGCTCCGTTCCAGCGCATCAACTACCGCTGGAGAGTGGTCGATATTGTCGTCGCGAGCGTGCTCGGGGTCGCCGCCGCCCTGATCTTCTTCGGCTGGAACCAGCTCTACGCGCCGGTCACCGCCCCATTCGAGGCGCTGCTGCCCGGATCGCAGGCGCTGTTCTACGGCGTGTGGCTCTTCGCGGGAGTGCTCGGCGGGCTCGTCATCCGCAAGCCCGGCGCAGCGCTCTACACCGAGGTCGTCGCCGCCACGGTGTCCGCGCTGCTCGGCGCGAAGTGGGGCGGCTTTCTCACCATCGAGGCCGGCATCGTGCAGGGACTCGGTGCGGAACTCGTGTTCCTGGTGTTCCTCTACTCGAGCTGGAAGCTCGGCGTCGCGATTCTCGCCGGCGCCGGCGCCGGACTCGCCATGGCCATCAACGACCTCGTGCTCTGGTACCCGGGAGCCGACACCGCCTTCCAGGCGATCTATACCGCCTCCGCGATCATCTCCGGTGCAATGATCGCGGGCCTCGGCTCGTGGCTCATCGTGCGCGCCCTCGCGAAGACGGGCGTACTCAACCGCTTCGCGTCCGGCCGGGACCAGACCGCGCGGGCCTGATACGCACATGACCGCCTCGCCGCTCACGCCCCCGGAGGGCACCGCCGCGCCGATCCGCGAGGCGGCGCTCGGCCGCGTACCCGGTCGTGCGCCGGGCGGGCGGGCAGGCGGGGCGTCGGTCGAGGCAACCGGCTGGGGCTGGCGGCACGCCTCCCGCGCGGCGTGGGCGCTCCGCGGGCTCGACCTGCGCATCGCACCGGGGGAGCGCGTGCTGCTGCTCGGCGCATCCGGTACGGGCAAAACCACCTTCGTGCACGCGCTCGCCGGTGTGCTCGGCGGGCCTGACGAGGGCGACAGCGAGGGGCGCCTGCTCATCGACGGGGCGGAGCCGGAGAGCGCTCGCGGCCGGGCCGGACTCGTGCTGCAGGACCCGGATTCCCAGGTCGTGCTCGCCCGCGTCGGCGACGACGTGGCGTTCGGCTGCGAGAACCTCGGCCTGCCCCGGGACGAGATCTGGCGCCGGGTGGCCGATGCGCTGGATGCCGTGGGCCTGGACGTTCCCCTGGGGTATCCGACGAGCGAGCTGTCCGGGGGTCAAAAGCAGCGCCTCGCGCTCGCCGGGGTTCTCGCCATGCGCCCCGGGCTGCTGCTGCTCGACGAGCCGACCGCGAACCTCGATCCAGAGGGCGTGGTCGAGGTGAGGGATGCCGTCGCCCGGGTGATCGACGGATCGGAGGCCACCCTCATCGTGATCGAGCACCGCGTCGACGTGTGGTGGAAACTCGTCGACCGGGTGATCGTGCTTGCGCCGGGCGGGGGTGTGCTCGCTGACGGCCGTCCCGACGAGGTGCTCGCCCTTCAGGGCGCCGCGCTCGCCGCATCCGGCATCTGGGTGCCAGGGCACGCGCCGGAGCCGCCCGCACGCGCCGGATTCCGAGGCAGCGAGCTCGTCCGCACCGAGGGCCTCTCCGTCGGCCGGCGACCAGGGGTCGTGCTGCGCTCCGGCATCGACCTGCGGATCGACGCCGGACGCTGCCTCGCAGTCACCGGGCCGAACGGCACGGGCAAGTCCACCACGGGGCTCACCCTCGCGGGCCTGATCCGGCCGCTCGCCGGCGTCGTGGATGCGAGCGGAATCGCCGACGGCCTCGGGGCAGCCCCGCTCTCGTGGAAGTCGCGCGAACTGGTCACCCGGATCGGCACGGTATTCCAGGATCCCGAGCACCAGTTCGTCGCCGGCAGCGTGCGCGACGAGCTCGCCGTCGGCGCCAACGCGATCGGGCTCGACGCCGCAGAGACCGCACGCCGCATCGACCCGCTTCTCGAGCGGCTCCGCCTCGGCGGCCTCGCGAATGCCAACCCCTTCACCCTCTCCGGCGGAGAGAAGCGTCGGCTGTCGGTCGCCACGGTGCTCGTCACCCGGCCCCGCCTGCTCGTGCTCGACGAGCCGACCTTCGGCCAGGATTCCCGCACCTGGCGCGAACTCGTCGCCTTCCTCGCCGAGCTGCTCGACGCGGGCAGCGCGGTCGTCGCCGTGACCCACGACACGAGGCTCGTCGATGTGCTCGCCGATGACGAGTTGCGGCTCGAGGCGCGCCCATGAGCGTGCTGACCCCTGTGGCCGGCGCCCAGGCTATCTACCGGGTGAACCCGGTCGCCAAACTCGGGGCCACCGCGATCCTCAGCATCGCGCTCGTGCTCAGCATCGACTGGGTCTCGGCGGCCGTCGCCCTCGCGTTCGAGAGCGTGCTCTTCCTCTTCGCCGGCCTGTCTCTGCGCAGAATCGCCCTGCGCACCCTCCCCGTGACGATCGCCGCGTTCTTCAGCGCCGTGACGATCCTGCTCTACGGACAGCCCTCCGGGCAGAGCTACCTGCAGTTCCTGCTCATCAACGTGAGCGACGGCTCGATCGAGCTCGCGATCGCCACCCTCCTGCGCGTACTCGCGATCGGGCTGCCCGCGGTCGTGCTGTTCGTCACGGTCGACCCCACCGACCTCGCCGACGGCCTCGCCCAGGTGCTTCGCCTCCCCTCTCGGTTTGTGCTCGGCGCCCTCGGCGGACTGCGCCTCGTCGGCCTGTTCATCGATGACTGGAAGTCGCTCGAACTGGCGCGTCGTGCGCGCGGCATCGCCGACCGGGGCCGGCTGCGTCGCTTCGCGGGCCAGGCGTTCGCGCTGCTCGTGCTCTCGATCCGCCGCGGCTCGAAGCTCGCGACGGCCATGGAGGCGCGCGGCTTCGGCGCGTCCAACCGGCGCAGCTGGGCACGGGAGTCGCGGTTCGGTGCGCCAGAGGTCGGGCTTCTGCTCATTGGTGTGGTCGTCGCCGCTGCGTCGGTCGCGGTGTCGGTGGCGACCGGGAACTGGAATTTCATTGTCGGGGGGTGAGCCGGCGGCGCCCGTGGCAACCTCGGCCGTGTTCTCCGCCCTCGCCGGCGCCTGGACGGCCGGCCGGCCGCCGGTCGTGCTGGTCGACGGCGGATCCGGCTCCGGCAAGAGCACGCTCGCGCGGTCGCTCGTCGCAAGGTGGACGGAGACCAGGCCGGGGGAGACCGCGTCGCTTGTGCGCCTCGACGACATGTACCCGGGCTGGGATGGCCTCGAGGACGCCGCCCGTCGGCTCACCGACGACGTCCTTGCGCCGTTGGCGGCTGGCGAACCGGCACGCTGGCGGCGCTGGGACTGGGAGGCCGGTGCCCCCGCCGAATGGCACAGCGTCGATCCGGGCGCGGCCCTCGTTGTGGAGGGGTCCGGCGCCCTCAGCCGCGCCAGCCGCGCGCTCGCCGACCTCGGCGTCTGGGTCGAACTGGATGCCGCCGAGCGCCGCCGACGGGCGATCGCGAGGGACGGCGAGGTGTACGAGCCGCACTGGGACCGCTGGGCAGCGCAGGAGGACCGGTTCGTCGCGCGGGAGAATCCCGACGACGTGGCCGACGTGATGATCGACGGCCGTACCATTGCCCCGTGACCCCTTCCCCGCGTGTCCCGTCCCCTTTCATTACCGTCGGTGAGCTCGCCGCCACCAAGCACGCCACCCGGCCGGCAATCTTCGACGCGAGCTACCTGCTTGCGAAGCCCGGGTTCGACGGCGACTACAACTCCGGACCCGCCGAGTCGGACTGGCTCGAGGCCCACATTCCCGGGTCGATTTACGTCGACATCGCCCGGCAGTTCTCCGACCCGCACGGAGCGACCCACTTCACGCATCCGGAGCCCCAGGCGATCGCCGACGAGCTCGCCCGCCTCGGCGTATCGCGGCACACCCCCGTTGTCGTCTACGACCGCACCCAGACGATGTTCGCCGCGCGGCTGTGGTACCTGCTTCGCTGGATCGGGGTGGATGTGCGGGTTATCGACGGCGGCCTCGACGCGTGGCGGGCGGCGGGCCTGCCCGTGCAGTCCGGACCCGCGGTGGCTGCGGAGCCGGTCGACAGCTGGCCGGTCACAGGGGAGCTTCGCGCCTGGGTCACCAGGGAGGAGCTGGCCGAACGCAGCGCGACCGACTCCCGCCCGCTGGTCTGCGGGCTGCCGTCGGCGAGCTTCACCGGGGCCGACACCACGCGATACTCCCGCCGCGGACGCATCCCGGGCAGCGTGAACGTGTCGTCCCGCGACCTGTTCGCCGCCGACGGAACCGTGCGCGGGGAGCACGAGTTGCGCGAGGCGTACGTCGCCGAGGGTGTCACCGGCGACGAGGAGGTGCTGCTGTACTGCGGCGGAGGCATCTCCGCGACGGCGAACGCGCTGACCCTCGCCGAGCTCGGCGTCGCCGCGGTGCGGGTGTACGACGGGTCACTCGAGGAGTGGTCCGCCGACCCGGCCCTGCCGCTCGACCTAGGCTGACCCGCGGAGCGGGGGGCTCAGGCCCAGCCGAGTTCGTGCAGCTGGTCGTCGTCGATCCCGTAGAAGTGGGCGATCTCGTGCACGAGTGTCACGTGGATCTCGTCTTTGAGCTCGTCGAGATCGGCGCACGCCGCGAGCAGCGGCTCGCGGTACAGGATGATCCGATCGGGCAGCTCACCGAAGCCGTA
>Ga0326734_1000361_pt1 | contig 12673 bp, 2 predicted proteins | sample 15_GP2_1315_FD_207944 | JGI IMG/M metagenome (GOLD analysis project Ga0326734, IMG submission 207944) | Glacier ice microbial communities from Ngari, Tibet, China - 15_GP2_131.5 | ecosystem: Environmental > Aquatic > Freshwater > Ice > Glacier | place: China: Ngari, Tibet | collected 2018-07-18 | reverse complement strand
CCATCAGCTCATGCGAAGGATTCGCATGGCTCACGGGCTGTTACATCGCCCTTGGAAAATTGGTCGGACGGAAACCTTGGGCGATGAGTAAGGTAAGTGTTATTTAATTATCTAACGCTCTCTAAGGACATGCGGGGACATGCAAGGACATCGCATGCGGTTTCAGTGCTATTCTTGCCCATGACTATTATTTTTTCAGCAAGTGAACATGTGGCGCCGAACCTGGATCCGGACCTGGACCCGAAGCCGATACCGGCCGATGCCAGCGGCGCGGCCAACAGCGCCCGCCTGGCGCCGTTGCAGTCGGTCCTGTGCACGGAGCAGTTGCATCGGCGCCCGGCCCGCACGCCCGATTACGCCATCGAAAACTGCGCACTGCTGGCGCTGGCTCAGGCACTGGTCGACTCGCCGCGCACCTTCCTTCAGACGCTGAGCGACACCTTGCTCGCGCTGTTGAAGGCCGATTCGGCCGGCCTCAGTTTTCTGGCCGATGACGAAACGCACTTTTACTGGCCTGCGATCGCCGGCATGTGGCGTGCGCACGTTGGCGGCAGCGTGCCGCGGGCATCGAGCCCTTGCGGCGACGTGCTCGATGCCAATACCCCATTGCTGTTCCGGCGTTTCGAGCGGCGCTACCCCCATCTGTTGGCAGCCACGCCCGTGGCCGAAGAGTGCTTGCTGGTGCCTTTTTATGTCAAAGGCAAAGCCGTCGGCACGGTGTGGGTGATTGCCCACGATGCCTGCCGCACGTTCGATGCCGAAGACCTGCGTCAGCTCGAAAGTCTGGCCAAGTTTGCCTCGGCGGCGTACCAGGCGACAGAGTCTTTGAATGTCGAGAAAGAATTCAATCGCAGCATCATCGACAGCAGTCCCGACTGCATCAAGGTGCTCGACCTCGAGGGAAATTTGCTGTCCATGCACAACGGCCACGCACTGCTCGGCATCGAAGACCCGTTGCCGTTTCTGAACAAATCGTGGATCGCGTTCTGGGAGGGCGCCGACCAACAGGCGGCGCACGCCGCCGTTGCGGCGGCGGTGGCGGGCCGGCAGGGCCGGTTCGTCGGTTTTTTTCGCATCCTGAGCGGCGAACCCAAGTGGTGGGACGTGGCGATTTCGCCGATGCTCGACACCCACAGCAAGCCCGTGCGTCTGCTGGCCGTCTCGCGCGATGTGACGGCCAGCAAGCGCGCCGAAACGAAGCTGGCGTTTCTTGCCTCGCTCACCCAGGACCTCAGCAAGCTGGCGGGACCGGACGACACGATGGCGGCCATCGGCGCAAAAATCGGCGCCCACCTCGGTCTGTCGCTGTGCGCCTTCGCCCATATCGACGACCCGGCAAACGAGGCGGCGATCGCGCATGACTGGCATCGTCACGATGTGGCCAGCCTGGTCGGCGTGCATCGGCTGGCGCAGTTGATGGGCGCGCAGTTCATGTGCGCCGCCCGGGCCGGCGACGCCATCGTGGTCGGCGATGTGGCGGCCGACCCGCGCGCCGCCGATGGCGCGTTCGCGGCGCGCGCCATCGCGTCCTTGCTCTGCGTGCCGCTCATCCAGGACGGGCAATGGCGGTTCGCACTGTGCCTGTGTCGTTCGGCGCCTGGCGCCTGGCGGGAAGACGAAATCGACCTGGCGCGCGAACTGACCGTGCGCATCTGGGCGCGCTCGGAACGGCTGCGGGCGGAAAACGCCTTGCGCACCAGCGAAGAGCGCTACCGCAATTTGTTCAATTCGATGGACGAAGGTTTCTGCGTCATTGAACTGCTGTTCGACGCCGGCAGGAACGCAGTCGATTACCGCTATCTGGAAATGAATCCGGCGTTCGCAAAGCAGACCGGGTTGTCCCATGGCATCGGAAAACGCATGCGCGAGCTGGTTCCGGATCGGCCGGCAGACGGCATCGAACACTACCAGCGCGTCTTCTCAAGCGGCGAACCGATGCGCTTTGTCAGCGAATCGAATTACGTCAACCGCTGGTTCGATATCTACGCTTTCCGCATAGGCAAGCCGGGAAGCGAGAAAATTGCCGTCATCTTCAACAATATCACCGAACGCATGCAGGCGCAGCACGCCCTGAGTGTCGCCGCGCACGAGTTGGCCGACCTCGACCGGCGCAAGGACGAGTTCCTCGCGATGCTCAGTCACGAACTGCGCAACCCCCTGGCGCCGATTGCCAGCGCCATCAAGATCTTGCATTTGCGCAAAAGCGAAGACCCCATCCAGCAGCAGGCCTGCACCATCATCGAGCGTCAGGTCGGCAACTTGAATCATCTGATCGATGATCTGCTGGAAGTGTCGCGCATCAGCACCGGCCAGCTTCAGCTTCGGCAGGAACGGATCGAGGTCAAAGGCGTCGTCGACAGGGCGGTGGAAACGGCCCGCCCGCTGATCAGGCAACGCCGGCATGCGCTCACCCTGTCGGTCGTGGCGCAACCGCTGTGGCTGTATGCCGACGCCGCCCGTCTCGAGCAGGTGGTGGTCAATCTGCTCACCAATGCCGCCAAGCACACCGACGAAGGCGGCCGTCTCTGGCTGAGCGTCGAGCAGGAAGGCGCCATTGCGGTACTGCGGGTGCGCGATACGGGCATCGGCATCGCCGCGGAACTGCTGCCACGCATCTTCGACATGTTCACGCAGGCTGAGCGCTCGCTGGACCGGTCCCAGGGCGGCCTGGGCATCGGCCTGTGCCTGGTGCAGCGGCTGGTCGATCTCCACGGCGGCAGCGTGGAGGCGGCCAGCGTCATCGGCCAGGGCAGCGAATTCGTCGTGCGTCTGCCGCTGATGCTAGCGCCAGCGCCAGCGCCAGTGCCAGCGGCAGCGGCAACGGCGCCGCTGCCGCTGGCACTGGCGCTGGCGTTTCAGTCCGCCGTCACGGCCTTGCCGCCCGAACAGCAACGCCGCGTGCTGGTGGTGGACGACAACGTCGATGCGGCGCAAAGTCTGGCGCTGTTGCTGCAGGCAACCGGCCATGCGGTGCGGGTGGCGTACGACGGCCCGAGCGCCGTCGACGCCGCGCTCGCGTTCTGCCCGGACCTGGCGGTGATCGACATCGGCTTGCCGGGAATCAGCGGGCTGGAAGTGGCCAGGCGGATTCGCAAGCTGGCCACGATCGACACCATCGTGCTGGTCGCCATGACCGGTTACGGCCAGGCGGCCGACCGCGCCAACTCGCTGGCGGCGGGCTTCGATCATCACTTGGTCAAGCCGGCGGATTTCAACCAGATACAGAAAATCTTGAGTGCGCTTGCACCAAAGTCGGCGTGATTCATCGCTGATGCCGTTCCAGGACGATTCCTGCGGTCAACCTCCCGGGCCCCGGCCGCCACCCGCAGCTTGCCCCGCAGCTTGCCCCGCAGCTTACCCACGTGGCACCGCTTTGGGTACGTTTGCGCACAGTCAGCCCGAGGCGGCGGCATTACCATCGCAACAGCCGTTCGATCCTGCTTTCATGCTGCGAACCGACGCGGCCGCAATCCGCTCGCGCCGGGCGGTGCGCCATCACGCCTGATACGAGGTCCCCCGTTGAACCAGGAAAAAACCATTTTGTCGGAAACGCTGCGCTCATGGCAGGACGTCGTGCGCACCAACCTCGATGGCGCCACCTCGGCGGCCGTCGCCGAAGAATTGCCGCTGCGCTCGGAACTGTTCAGCGCCGCCCAGATGGCCGCCCACGGCAAGCATCTGGCCGCGCGCCACCAGGTGAGCCGCCGCGGCGGCCCCGACCGGCTGCTGGCGCGCCTCGCCGACAACGACGACGTCATCGCCGCCACCTGCGCCGAACTGACCGCCGCCATCAAGGCGGGGCGCCAGATCACCCCGGCTTCCGAGTGGCTGCTGGACAATTTTTATTTGATCGAAGAACAGATCCGCACGGCGCGCCGTCACTTGCCGAGAAACTACAGCCGGCAGTTGCCACGCCTGGCCAACGAAGACGCCGACGGCAATCCGCGCGTCTACCAGATCGCCCTCGAAATCATTTCGCACGGCGACGGCCGGGTCGACCCGGAGAGTCTGGCGCGCTTCGTCGTGGCCTACCAGGACGTCGCGCCGCTCAAGCTGGGCGAGCTGTGGGCGATCCCGATCATGCTGCGCATCGCGCTGATCGAGAACTTGCGCCGGGTCGCCGCCCGCGTCTACGACAACCGCAGGCAGCGCGATAGCGCCAACACCTGGGCCGACCAGATGAGCGAGACGGCCGGAAAGCGGCCGAGCGACCTGATCTTGCTGGTGGCCGACATGGCGCGTTCGCCGCAGACGATGAGCAGCGGTTTCGTCGCCGAACTGGCGCGCCGGCTGCAAGGCCAGAGCTCGGCGCTGACGCTCGCGCTGCAATGGGTCACCACCCGACTGGCCGACGACGGCCTGACCATCGAACAACAGATCCAGGCCGAGATCGGGCAACAGGCGGCCGATCAGGTCACCATCAGCAACAGCATCGGCAGCCTGCGTTTTCTCGGCACCATGGACTGGCGCGAATTCGTCGAGACCATGAGCGCGGTCGAGCAGACCTTGCGCTGCGACCCTGGCAATACCTACGGCAGGATGGATTTCGCCACCCGCGACCATTACCGCCATGTCGTCGAGCAGCTTGCCAAGCGCTGCGATCATACCGAAGCGCAGGTCGCCCAGCAGGCGCTCGAACTGGCGCAGGCGAACCGCGATCCGGCGCGCGGCGGACTCGACCCGCGCACCCGCCACATCGGCTATTATCTGGTCGGCGCGGGCTTGCCGGTGCTCAAGAACACGCTGGCAGTGTCCAATCCGCCCAGCGAGGCGCTGCGCAAGATCTGCCGCGCCGCGCCGCTTGCCACCTACCTCGGCGCGATCGCCGTGCTGACCGCGCTGTTTACTGCCAGCGTCGTGCTGCACACCTGGCAGAACGGCCTCGACGGCGCGCCACTGGTGCTGCTCGGCGTGATGGCGGCGATCGGCGCTAGCCAGCTGGCGCTGGCGCTGGTGAACTTCATGGCTACCCAGCTGACCGAGCCGCACCCGCTGCCGCGCATGGATTTCAAGGACGGCATCCCGGACGACGCCCGCACCATGGTGGTGGTGCCATCGATGCTGTTTACGAACGACAACATCGCCTCGCTGTGCGAAGCGCTGGAAGTGCGCTACCTGGCCAACCGCGACCCGGCATTGCGCTTTTGTCTGCTGACCGATTTTGCCGACGCCCCCAGCGAAAGCATGCCGGAAGACGCCGAACTGCTGGCGCTGGCGCGCGCGGCGATCCGCGACCTCAACGCCAGATACTGCGCGGCCGAAAGTCCCGGCCCGGTCGGCGTGCCAATGCTCGACGGCGTCCCCGACATCGACGCGCTGGTCGCGCCGTTCCTGCTGCTGCACCGCCCGCGCCACTGGAGCGAAAGCGAAGGCGCCTGGATCGGCGTCGAGCGCAAGCGCGGCAAGCTGGCCGACCTGAACGCCTTTTTGCGCGGCGGCGCGCGCGACCGGTTTGCCGTCATCGAGGGCGCCACCGGCGACCTGCTGAACATCCGTTACGTCATCACGCTCGACACCGACACCTTGCTGCCGCGCGATGCGGCGCGCCAGTTCGTCGCCACCATGGCCCACCCGCTGAACCATCCGAAGCTCGATGCGGCAGGCCTGCGCGTGATCGAAGGCTACGGCATCCTGCAGCCGCGCGTGAGCGCCGCGCTGCCGAGCGAAACGGCGTCGCGCTACGAGCGCCTGTGCGGCGGCGAGCCGGGCATCGACCCGTACACCCGCACCGTCTCCGACGTCTACCAGGACGTGTTCTACGAAGGTTCGTTCGTCGGCAAGGGCATCTACGACGTCGATACCTTCAATCGCCTGCTCGGCAACCGGCTGCCGGACAACCAGGTGCTCAGCCACGATTTGCTGGAAGGCTGCTACCTGCGCGCCGGCCTGCTGTCCGACGCCCAGCTCTACGAAACGTACCCGTCGCGCTACAGCGACGACGTCAGCCGGCGCCACCGCTGGATTCGCGGCGACTGGCAACTGGCCGGCTGGCTGCGCGCGCGCGTGCCGGCTCCCGCTGGCAAGCGCGAAGCGAATCCGCTGTCGGCGCTGTCGCGCTGGAAGCTGTTCGACAACCTGCGCCGCAGCGTGGTGGCGCCGGTGCTGACCGCGCTGCTGCTGCTGTGCTGGGCGCGGCTGCCGTCGCCGTGGTTCTGGAGCCTTGCAGTGCTGTCGGTGATCTTCGTGCCGACGTTCGTCAGCGCGCTGGTCAGCCTGATCGAAAAGCCGCACGACGTGCGCTGGCGCCAGCACCTCGCCGGCGGCCGGGCCAGCCTGAAGATCATGTTCGGCCATGCCGCGCTGCAGGCCGCCTTCCTGCCGTACGAAGCCTGGTTCAGCGCCGACGCCATTGTGCGCACCGGCTATCGCATGCTCGTCACGCGCCGCAACTTGCTCGAATGGCGCCCGTCGAGCCTGGCGTGCTCGTCGACCGACCCGGGCACCAACTGGCGCCGCATGTGGTTCTCGCCGGCGCTGGCCGCCGGCGCCGCGCTGATGCTCTCGTTCGTCAACCCGGGCGCGCTGTTCGCCGCCGTCCCGCTGCTGCTGCTGTGGTTCATGGCGCCCGTCATCGCTTGGTGGATCAGCCTGCCGATGGCGCGCAGGAGCGCCGAACTGAGCGACATCAAGGCGCTGTTTTTGCACACGCTGGCGCGCAAAACCTGGGGGTTTTTCGAGGACTTCGTCGGCGCCGCGGACAACTGGCTGCCGCCCGACAACATGCAAGAGCATCCGGTCATGGTCGTGGCCCACCGCACCTCGCCCACCAACATGGGCATGTCGCTGCTGGCCAACCTGACTGCCTGGGACTTCGGCTTCGCCTCGCTCGGCCAGGTGCTGGCGCGCACCGACGCCACCTTCGCCACGATGGACCGGATGGCGCGCCACCAGGGCCACTTCTACAACTGGTACGACACCATTTCCCTGGTGCCGCTGCAGCCGATGTACGTGTCGTCGGTCGACAGCGGCAACCTGGCCGGCCACCTGCTGACGCTGGCGCCCGGCCTGGCGGCGCTGGCCGACCAGCCGATCGCCGGCCCGCGCACCCTGGACGGCATCAACGTCACGCTGCAGGTGGTGGCCGACCAGGCCGCCGCCGCGCCCGGCGGCGGCGCCACCGCCGCCACCGCCGCCGTCGCCGCTGCGACTACCGCCACCGCCGCCATTGCCGCCATCGCCGCCATGCAGCACCACCTGGCCGAAGCGCAGCGCGCGGCGCCCACCTTGCCCGGCCTGGCCCACGTCCTGGCTGCATTGTGCGTCGATGCCGACGCCATCCTGGCCGCCGTGAACGCGGCGCCGGGCGCCCAGCCGCACCTGCGCGGCTGGGCTGCCAAGCTGGCCGCCCATTGCCGCCACGCGCACGACGAACTGCTCGCACTGGCGCCGTGGATGCAGGCGGCGCAGCACGACCTGGCCGACTCGCGCCTGAGCCGCATTCCGACCTTGCGCGAGCTGGCCGGCTTGGGCCTGGCCGCCCCTGCCAGTGCTACTGCCAGCAGCGACCTGGCGCCGGACGAGCGGGCGCGCCAGCAGGCGCTCGCGCACCTGGTCGGCGCCGGCAGCGCCGAGGCGCAGCGCCGCCTCGGCCACATCGCCGAACTGGTGCTGCGCGCGCGCCAGTTCGCCGCCATGGACTTCAGCTTCCTCTACAACACCACCACCAACCTGCTGGCGATCGGCTACAACGTCTCCGACCGCCGGCTCGACGCCAGCTGCTACGATTTGCTGGCCTCGGAAATCCGGCTCGCTTCCTTTGTCGGCATCGCCCAGGGCCAGTTCCCGCAGGAGCACTGGTTCGCGCTCGGCCGCCAGCTGTGCGTGGTGGGCGGCCAGCAGCTGCTGCTGTCGTGGTCCGGCTCGATGTTCGAGTACCTGATGCCGCTGTTGGTCATGCCGACCTACCAGGACACCTTGCTCGACCAGACCTACCGCGCCATCATCAAGGCGCAGGTCGACTACGCGCGCCAGCGCGGGGTGCCGTGGGGGATTTCCGAATCCGGCTACAACATCGTCGACGCCCACCTGAACTACCAGTACCGCGCCTTCGGCGTGCCTGGCACCGGCATGAAGCGCGGCCTGGCCGACGACTTAGTTGTCGCGCCGTACGCCACCATGCTCGGCCTGATGGTCGACGCCGAAGCGGCGTGCGAGAACCTGCAGCGCATGGCCGCCATGGGTTTCATGGGCAAGTACGGCTTTTACGAAGCGATCGACTATACCGCCTCGCGCTTGCCACGCGGCCAGGATTTTGCCGTGATCCGCTCGTTCATGGCCCACCACCAGGGCATGGGGCTGCTGGCCCTGTCGTACCTGCTGCACGACCGGCCGATGCAGCGCCGCTTCGAGTCCGACCCGCTGTTCCAGGCCACCATGCTGGTGCTGCAGGAGCGCGTGCCGAAAGCGGGCGCCTTCCAGTCGCACAGCGCCGACCTGGCCGCGATGCGCGAGCCGGTGGCGGCAGCGTCGACGCCGATGCGCATCATCACCACCGCCGCCACCGCGCAGCCGGAAGTGCAGCTGCTGTCGAACGGCCGCTATCACGTGATGGTCACTGCCGCCGGCGGCAGCTACAGCCGCTGGAAGGACCTGGCCGTGACGCGCTGGCGCGAAGACGCCACCGCCGACAACTGGGGCAATTTCTGCTACGTGCGCGACGTCGACAGCGGCGCCTTCTGGTCCACCACGTTCCAGCCGACTTTGGCCGAGCCGAAGAAATACGAGGTCATCTTCTCCGAAGGGCGGGCCGAATTCCGCCGCCACGACCGCGGCATCGACCTCTACACCGAGATCGTCGTCTCGCCCGAAGACGACATCGAAATGCGCCGCACCCGCATCACCAACAAGTCCCAGGTGGCGCGCACCATCGAAGTGACCAGCTACGCCGAAGTGGTGATGGCCCCAAGCGCCGCCGATAGCGCCCACCCGGCGTTTTCGAAACTGTTCGTGCAGACCGAAATTCTGCACGCCGAGAACGCGATCCTGTGCACCCGTCGTCCGCGCACCAAGGACGAGCAGATGCCGTGGCTGCTGCACCTGATGACGGTGCACGACGGCGTGCTCGAGGGCGTCAGTTTCGAAACCAGCCGCGCCGACTTCATCGGCCGCGCCAACAGCACCGTTGCCCCGCGCGCGCTGCTGGAGCCTGCCGCGCTGGCCGGTGGCGAAGGCTCGGTGCTCGACCCGATCGTGGCGATCCGCCACACGCTCACGCTCGCACCGGACCAGGTGGTGGTGCTCGACGTCGTCACCGGCATGACGGACACGCGCGAAGCGGCGCTGCACCTGATCGACAAGTACCAGGACCGCCACCTGGCCGACCGGGTGTTCGAACTGGCATGGACCCACAGCCAGGTGGTGCTGCGCCAGCTCAACGCGAGCGAGTCCGACGCCCGCCTCTACAGCCGCCTGGCCAGTTCCGTCATCTACCCGAACGCCGCGCTGCGCGCCGACGCCGCGATCCTGAGCCGCAACCAGCGCGGCCAGTCGGGCCTGTGGGCGTACGCGATTTCGGGCGACCTGCCGATCGTGCTGATGCAGATCAAGGACCCGCAGAACATCGAGCTGGCGCGCCAGATGGTGCAGGCGCACGCCTACTGGCGCCTGAAGGGGCTGGTGGTCGACCTGGTCATCTGGTACGAGGACACCTCGGGCTACCGCCAGGCGCTGCACGACCAGATCATGGGGCTGATCGCGTCCGGCATCGACGCCCAGGCGATCGACCGCCCGGGCGGCATCTTCGTGCGCCTGCTCGACCAGATTGCGCCGGAAGACCGGATCCTGATGCAGTCGGTGGCGCGCGCCATCCTGTCGGATGCGCGCGGCAGCCTGGCTGACCAGCTCCAGCGCGCCGCGCCGCTGTCGCCGAAGCTGCCGGCCGGCGTGTTCGAGCCGCGCACCGAGCCGTACACGCTGGCCCCCGCGGCTGCGGCAACTGCCCCTGCCGCGCCCGCGCTGATCCTCGACAACGGCAGCGGCGGCTTTACCAGCGACGGCCGCGAATACGTGATCCGCACCGACGGCGCCTCGCGCACGCCGGCGCCGTGGGCCAACGTGCTGGCCAACCCGAGCTTCGGCTCGGTGGTGTCGGAGTCGGGGCAGGCGTACACCTGGAGCGAGAACGCGCATGAATTTCGCCTCACGCCGTGGGACAACGACCCGGTGTCGGACCGCGGCGGCGAAGCGTTCTACATCCGTGACGAGGCGAGCGGCCGGTTCTGGTCGCCGACCGCGCTGCCGGTCCCGGCACAGGCCAATGGCCGCTACACCACCCGCCACGGCTTCGGCTACAGCGTGTTCGAGCATGCCGAGGAAGCCATCCACAGCGAGCTGAGCGTTTTTGTTGCGCTCGACGCGCCGATCAAGTATTCGGTCATCACGCTGCGCAACGACAGCACCGTGCCGCGCAAACTGTCCGTCACCGGCTACGTTGAATGGGTGCTGGGCGACTTGCGCGCGAAGTCGTCGATGCACGTCGTCACCGAACTCGATGCGCAGTCCGGCGCGCTGTTCGCCCGCAACGCCTACAACACCGAATTCGCCGGGCGCGTCGGCTTCTTCCAGGTCGAGGCGCAGAACAAGACGGTGACGTCCGACCGCAATGAATTCATCGGCCGCAACCGCAACCTGGCCAACCCGGCGGCGATGCAGCGCGCCCGCCTGTCGGGCAGAATCGGCGCCGGCCTCGACCCGTGCGCGGCGATCCAGGTCGCCATCGAACTGCAGCCCGGCCAGGAACGCCAGCTGGTGTTCATGCTCGGCGTGGGCGGGCGGCGCAACGCCGACGCCAGCGGCCTGGTGCAGCGCTACAAGGGCAGCGAGGCGGCGCAGGCGGCGCTCGACATGGTGCGCGCGCACTGGGACGCCACGCTCGGCGCGGTGCAGATCGAGACGCCCGAGCCGAGCCTGGACGTGCTGGCCAACGGCTGGCTGATGTACCAGACCATCGCCTGCCGCATGTGGGCGCGCAGCGGCTACTACCAGTCGGGCGGCGCGTTCGGCTTTCGCGACCAGTTGCAGGACGCGATGGCGATGATCCACACCCAGCCGCAGATCCTGCGCGAGCACCTGCTGCTGTGCGCGGCCCACCAGTTCGTTGAAGGCGACGTCCAGCACTGGTGGCATCCGCCGTCGGACCGCGGGGTGCGCACTCACTGCTCGGACGACTACCTGTGGCTGCCGCTGGCGACCCACCGCTACGTTTCCTGCACCGGCGACAAAAGCGTGCTGCTTGAGCAGGCGCCGTTTCTCGAAGGACGCCTGCTGACGCAGGAAGAAGAATCGTATTACGACATGCCGGGCCACTCGCAGCAGAAAGCCGACCTGTACCAGCACTGCGTGCGGGCGATCCGGCGCGGCCTGCGCTTCGGCCAGCACGGCCTGCCGTTGATCGGCACCTGCGACTGGAACGACGGCATGGACCGGGTCGGCAACGAGGGCCGCGGCGAAAGCGTGTGGCTGGCCTGGTTCCTGTACGACGTGCTGACCAAGTTCGCCGAAGTGGCGCTGCTGCACGGCGACCCCGTGTTCGCCGACAGCTGCCGCCTCGAAGCGAAACGGCTGGCCACCAACGTCGAGCAGCACGCATGGGACGGCAACTGGTACCGCCGCGCCTATTTTGATGATGGCACGCCGCTCGGATCGATGAGCAACGACGAATGCCAGATCGATTCGATCTCGCAAAGCTGGGGCGTGCTGTCGGGCGCGGCCGACCCGGTGCGCACCGCCAGCGCGATGGCGGCGGTCGACGCGCGCCTGGTGCGGCGCGACTTTGGCCTGGTGCAGCTGCTCGATCCGCCGTTCGACAAGGGGGTGCTCAATCCCGGCTACATCCGTGGTTACGTGCCGGGCGTGCGCGAAAACGGCGGTCAGTACACCCACGCCGCGATCTGGACCGCGATGGCGTTCGCCAAAATGGGCGACGGCGCGAAAGCCTGGGAACTGCTGCGCATGATCAATCCGGTCAACCACGGCGCCACCGCGGCGGCCAGCGCGCTCTACAAGGTCGAGCCGTACGTGGTGGCGGCCGACGTCTACGCGGTGTCGCCGCACATCGGCCGCGGCGGCTGGAGCTGGTACACCGGCTCGTCCGGCTGGATGTACCGTCTGATCGTCGAATCGCTGCTTGGCCTGGACCTGGTGGGCGACCAGTTGACCATCGCGCCCCATCTGCCGGCCGAATGGCACAGTTTCAAGCTGCGCTACCGCTACCGCAGCGCCAGTTACGCCATCACGGTGACGGCGGGCAATGTGGCTTCCCTGAGGCTCGACGGCAGGGACGTCGGCGGCAACGCCATCATCCTGGCCGACGACGGCGGTGCGCACGTGGTGGACCTGACCATCGCGGCCCTGCGTTAATCAATATCAATTAAGCATTGCCAAAAAAGACCTGTTGTATTCTTTGCATCAATTTGCGCACTTGCCAGCTTGCGATCATGAACACACCGATCGACGTTGGCAAGTGAGGACCAGATGGGAAGAATTCATCGCAATCGCAATCGCAATCGCAATCGCAATCGCAATACTGGCCGGTCGCTGACGGCCCGCCTGTTGACGGTGCTGCTGGCCACGGGGCTGGCGCAGGCAGCCGGCCCCGTGGCGGCGTCGTTTGCCGACCACAGCGAGTTCGACGCATCGCTGGCCGCGCCGTACCGGGGCGACGCCAGCGGCGCGC
>Ga0326734_1000360_pt1 | contig 12705 bp, 15 predicted proteins | sample 15_GP2_1315_FD_207944 | JGI IMG/M metagenome (GOLD analysis project Ga0326734, IMG submission 207944) | Glacier ice microbial communities from Ngari, Tibet, China - 15_GP2_131.5 | ecosystem: Environmental > Aquatic > Freshwater > Ice > Glacier | place: China: Ngari, Tibet | collected 2018-07-18 | reverse complement strand
CATTTACGGATAAATATCTTGTCGATATTAAAGCGGGCAATTCAATAACCATTTTATCCGTTTCTATTGCTTCACGAATTTCTGCAAATACTCCAGTACTAATCTTTCCATCAGGAAATGATCTAAATGCTACCCCATCACATTGTTGTATCAATCTTAAGAAAACAACCATACCCTCAAGTTTATAAGCAGTATCATTTTCTTTTGTATTGGGATCAATAACTTCAAAACCTAAATCTTGCAAGGTTTTAATATCTCTTACATCCTGAGGAGAATTATACAAATGTATTGGACGAGCAAAATAAATCTTTTTCATTATTCCCAGTTATAAAATGGTTTAACAGTTATTGTATTAGTTCTTACTTCTTGAACATCAAACTTATTTGCTTTTAATGTTTCAACAATATTATTTAATAATGTTTTACCAACACCATGAAAATAAATTAAATTTGCAATAGTACGGTCTAATTCATAACCTGTACCATAATGAACATACCCTCTAATTGCCGTCGAACTTTTAGAAGATGTTTTCAAATCAAAAGATTGTAAGATTTTTTTAATACCTTTATGATTATAGATTATTGATTCTTTCTGTTTCCAAAAAGCATCAATTTGTTTTAATCTTTCATCAACAAATGGATCAGATTTTCTAAATGATTTTCTGTTGTCTAAAGCAATTTTTGGCCCTAATGATGGTTTACCAATAGTCGGTTTAGAACGCATTTTATATTCGGTTATTCTTTTACGCATAAATTCAATGCGATTATTAATATCCGTAAATTCTTCTTTATCTTTAACTTCAGCAGAAGGTAATATTAAATATTTTGGTTTTTCTTCTTTAACAACAACAGTTTTAGGAATACCATTCTTTTTAAGATTTAATAAAGCATCCATTACTTTTTTGGAAATAACACCTTTCTTTATATTCTTAATATCAATAAGCAATCCAGATTTTAAAGAAATTTTCTTTATCAACCATTCATATTCACTTTCATAACCTGATATTAATTCAGTTGCATACTCATCAGTATCATCTGATAAAACACCACCATTAAAATGATTATAAACTTCAGGATTTTTCTTCATAAAAGTCAAAGTATATTCAACTTTAAAAGCTCCTTGAGATTTCAGTTCATCCTGATTAACAATAATTAAATAATCATTTTTAAACATTTCATTGTCAGCATAATAATCTTGATTATCCTTATCATCCTTATCAGAAAACGATATAAATTTTGCAAATAATGGAGTGAGTTCACCTTTAGTTAAAAGCAACAATATTTCTTTTTCCGAGCAAATTCTATATAACTTATTGGACATATTGACAGTATTTTAATTATATATTTACAGTAAATAATGACCTCTTCCTTGTTTGTTTCCACGACCCTTTCTTGAGTTGTAGCATTTTTCAGAATTTCTTAAGTGGAATCCTGTTGAAATAGTATATAAGCTTTCTTGTTCCTTACGTATTTTTTCTTCTGCTGCTAAAACTTCAGCCGTTAAGTCACGACATATTCTACGTAAATCTCCTTCAGCTTGTTTTAAAAACTCATTTGCATACATGTTGTTAGACTTTACAAAATGGGCCATGGAAACATCGACCATAACAAGGTCATCTCTACCATACTGCGCAGCATAAGTATCGTTAGCGTTTTTACCAAAATTTAAATATTCTTCAACACTTAAATAATGGGTTTCATCAAATGTTAAATTAGATATTAAACTACTGAATGATTTTACAGCAGTTTTCTTATTATACTTGTCCCATCTAACACCGCGTTCATAATCATCTTTCGATTGTCTCATGAATTTAGCAAATATAATATTATCAAACCAAGAATATTCTGGGTTGTATAATAATAGATTATCTATTTGATTAAAATATTCACCACCATAATTATTAGTTTCAACAATTACGCGTAACTTATCAAAAGTAAAATGTTTAAATAAATTTAAATTAAGTTCAGCAAAATCTTCTACCGATATATCATTGTTTTTAAATACACCAACATTAGTAAATTTAATACGTTTGTTTTCTATATCCCAATCCATTTTACGGATTTTTGCAACTGTATTGTCTTGACCAAGACCTTCAGATAAATCTATTCCGATAATAAAGTAATCTTGTTTCAAATCATAAACAGTACCTAAATTAACTGTTGTACCATCTTCTAATTCTTTGAAAAATTCTTGAGCTTTCCATTGAATACCTAATTCTTCACCTGTAAAATGATTCTCTGTTGACCATAAATCTTTATTTATGTTTTGTTCATTACGAAGATGTTTCTGTATTTTTGTGTTAAATATGGATTTTAACTGAGTATCGAAAGAACACTCAAAACCCATTTCCCAAGCTTCAATACCAACGTTAGCTATTGTGTCTTGTTTGAACTCTTCTTGATTTTGCTTTCTAGGTACTTCATACCAATAAATCCTAGAATTAATAAATCTGTTGGTATGTTCAATTGCACCTAACCAAAGCTCATAGAATTTATTTCTACCATTTGGTGTTGAAGCAATAATACATCGAGAGTTCGGGTTATTGACTAGCGCCGGATAAATGTTATTCCAGAATTTATTTACTTTAGATGATGGAATGTATGCAAACTCATCAATAAACAAGAAATCCAAAGAGAACCCTTGTACAACAGATTCTGATGCAATACCTATTGAAAGTCTGCAACCATTATCTAATGTAAATCCTTTAGCATTGAAAGATATAAATCCAGGTTGCATAAAGAATGGTAATCCTGAAAATGCTTCTTTGATTTTTTTCAGGATTTCATTAACAACCATTTCTGACTGTGCAATAACAACACAATCCTTATCATAATTGAAACAACAAAAATGGACAATTTCAACAACTGTCGTAGTTGTTTTTCCTGACTGTCTGGGAAACATCAGAATATTCCATTTATGTCTTGTATAACTTTCTAATAAATTTTCCTGATAAGGTCTTAACGTAATTTTTTGCCAACCTTCATCACCATCTTTTAACTGTACGAAATTGTTACCAAACATTATCTTATGTTCCATACACATAGATAACACCGCTAATTCGTCTTCAGTATATTTAAAAGGAATATTACCTTTTCTTAATTGAGCATCTTTTACAGTCTTAAGGAATGGAGATTCCTTTAATTTATAACCTTCTGAAATACCAGATTTAGCAAGCTCAACTGATTCACTTGTCCATAAAGATTTATTTGCCTCATCAGCAACGTGAATACGAGGGTCAAATATACCAGCAGTTATTGCTAACTTCTTATGTAATGCTTCGCTTGTTTTATTTATCTGGGTAGCTGTTTCAGTAGCCATAGTATCTGCAATTAATAACTATTTATTTCCAACTCGTTACAGCATAAATATTTTTATATTTTGCTTTATATTCCGAGGGTATTCCGTTATTTGCAATATTATTGAGTTGAATTGGAATATTGGGGTTTATAAATAAATCAGAAAAAATAACAAAATCAGTCATCAATTTAAATATGGTACAATTTAGTATTGATAATTTATCTGATGTTTTTAACCTTTTTGTTTTTGATATTATAGAAATATATTTATTTTGTTTTTCTTTTCCTGTGATATTATCGATATATTTAAAATTACCACGAAAATCCAAATACAATACATTTCTTATAAGATCATATTCAAAATCGGTTACATTTAATTCAAAATTAACGAATCTTTTAACCCAGTTCTTTTCTTTAAATTTCTTATAAATTTCAATATAAATCAAAGATAAATGACGTTTAATTAATTCTTTATCATCTGGATTATCTTTATATTCTATGAAAGATTCGAACAATATTTTAATAAAAACTAATTCGATAACTTTTTCATTGCGTGATTCTTTTTTTCTTTCAAAATGATAATAATCATTAGAAACAAAAGGTTTATTTTTATTTTGATTTGATGAAAGCTCCGAATAACTAATTCCAATAATTATTGTTTTATTTGTTGGTTTATACTTTATTTCATTAAATGTATTTGAAATAATATTAAATTCTGAATCATCAAATGCTCCAAATTCATAAATTGATTTAACCTGATCTTTTTCTATTAAAATTAAATCAAAACAATTATCAGCCAATACAATCTGATTGAAATCTTTCAAGGATATAATAGAAAACATTTTGTCTTTTGAAATATCAAAATATTTTTTATGTTTATTCATTAATGAATATAATTCATTAGAACTTTTTGAAAGCTTTAATAAATATTGAAATATTTGCAAACTATTTTCCATAATTATAAATATATATCAGCAGGTATATCACTGAAATTATTATTACATAATCTTTCAGCAATTCTATGGTAACCGTCAATTAAAATATATCTTGGTTCTCCTGTTAACAAATCACCACAAGCAACAACTTTAATTGGTTTATCTGATGATCTGCTACCGTTTGTATTTACTTCTATCTGAAAAAATTGTAACGAATCAATACTAATTAATTTCTGAGGAGATTTAATACAAACCCTATCAAGTTCGTCAAATATTGTTTGAATATCGTAAATATTTTTAATATCGTCAATATTGTTATCGAACCCAATATGAGGTACCAAATGTTCTAAATCAAATATCTCAATAAATTCATCCCATAATTTTGGTTCAAATATATTATTAGGTAATCGAGATTTTAACAATTTATCAAAACGAATTTTAGTAGAATCATTTTTAGTAGTAAATTCTATTAATTCTTTTGGAGATAATTTTAAAGACATAATTTTTTAAAATAATAAAAGCGATAACGTATATATTACGTATCGCTTTAAAAAGTTTTTTGATTTATCTATTTCCGTAGATAATATGTTTTAATAGAATTTAATTCAAAATATGGTGATTCTGATTTTGTATGTACTTTTATACCAATAGGTTTTTTACAAAATATCCAAGTACGTTTATAAATTTTTTCAGCAACATACATTAATGAATCAGTTACTTTAATTTTAACATCACTTAAGTAAGGAGATTTTTGCGGATAATTTTTAACATTGATTTTTCCTTGTAAGGAATAAAAATTATCTTTCTGAGAGAAATCGTAAATATCTTTGGTAGTTGTATCACGTTTAGTAACAATAGTGTCAATATTAACACTATACCCAACAACCATTTCAGTTGATGCAAGAACATTTTTAGGATTTACTTTAATGTTTTTAAATTTATCAACTAATTCGCTATTATATTTCTTCAATTCCTTATTGGTTAATTCAAGAGCACTAACAGTATGCACTAAATCACCATTTTTAGCTGTTCTTTGAATTACTTCAAATTTTGTATTAACAAGATTTCTTTTAAGAATTTCGTTATCCGCTTTAATAACCTTATTTAAACTGGTTATATAAGCAATGGTTCCAATTAACCCTACGAAAATAACTATCATTATTCCGTACTTTTGCAATTTAGCTAATATCATAATATTGTTTTTTATACGCTATTTATAATACTTTAAAAATTAGGTTTTCTTAGCCTTTTTTAACGAAGCTTTTTTCATTTCTTCTTTCTGAATCATTTCACCATTAATTTGTCTAGCAAGGTTTTGAACTTTTTCAGAAAATTTAAAATATTCAAAATCTTTTGAATCATACTGTAAGATATTCATTATTTCAGTACGCATGCCACTAGCAAACTCAGTAATTGCATTTGCTGGTAATTTTTTACCTTTATCAACTTCAACTTTAGCTTTTTTAGTTGATTGTTTGTAATAAATAAATTGAGGTACTTGTCTTCGACCGAAAGAATTGATAAACTTAACACGTTGTAAAGCTTTCAATATTGCAGGAGATTCCAATGCTTTAACAGCTGGTGAATATAAATTTAATATTTCATCAGCTAAATGTGGAAACCCCTTCTGAATATTAATTAACAAAGTTACGGCATTTTGCTTTATTTCGTAATTAGTATATCTGTCAAATTCTGCAATGTCGGTATAGAATAATGTTTGAAATTTATTGAAGACGCTATAATCTTTTACTTTTGCATTTACTGAAGGAGTTTCCATATTCGGTAATATTATTTAGAAGTTACTGGATTTTCAATATCGTATTTTTGATTGATTTTTTCAGCATCGCTAATAATAAGATACGCTTCTAAAAAAGTAGTTAAATCAAACGGCATTAAAGATTCGATATTATTGAAAATTGCCTTAACCTTATGGTTAATCATTAAAATCGCAGGTCTAACAGAAATAGTTTTATCCTGATAAAATGGCAAAAATAATTCTTCTTGAGTTTTTTTATTGGTACAATAATAAATTTGTGTATTATCGATAACTTCAAACACTTTATCCAATAAAACTTTTTTGATTGAATCGTCTGCTCCAATTTTCATCTTGAAAAATTCATTATAAATTTCAGGATTCGCCATTACATCGAATAATTTATTCAATTCTTCAAGCAAGTAACAACTGTTTGTATCAGCAGTATCGAAAATCAATAATGAATTTTTATCAGTTCTGATATTTGGAACATCATCATTTAATGTTTTGATTTCAAAAATATTATTTATTTCTTCCATTGTTGAAAGAACAATAACATTATTGTCAGACATTATTTTTTGTAAAACAACATCAATATTTATTTGAGTATCTGTATTCATTATAAAAGGTTTTTTCTAAGTTTGAATAAATTATCTTCTGAAATTGGTTTGTTAGCAATACGTTCCATATGAGGTTCGAATGTTAGTGTTCTTGGATGAGTATTAATAAATCCCATCGCATTATCTAACATATCTAATGCTTGTTGAAAAATGTTTAAACCGGATAAATCCTGAACAGTAAAGATTTTGTCAATATTATTATTGATAACAAATAATCCAGGTTCAACAGAAACATACTCGGAATTTATTGTAGAAAATAATTCCAAATTAACAAATTCATTATTACAATAATAAAATTTGATTTCTGTTAATTTTTGTTTTTCTTCAACTGAACAACTTTCTGAAAAGATATTTAATTCATTTAATAATGAACTAGTATCTTCATTATGTTTATCAAATATTATTATTGTATCTGATTGAATTTTAAGATTTACTTTATCTTTTCCGAAAGTATAATTCAAACATATTTTATTATCAAACTCTTCTCTAGTAGGAAGAAGTTCAACTTTAAACAGCTGTAATAATAATTCGATTGATAATTTTTGATGGCTCATTGCTTATGAATTAAAAATTTCGTCAATTAATGCGTTATGGGTACTTTTTATTGTATCAGTATTTAAACTGTTTGGACTAGGTACAGAACTAACAAGTAAATCTGTTGCATTGTCAGTAATTTCCTTATGTAAATTTATTGACAATATTTCTTCGCGAGATATAGATTTATATATTCTATCTTTAACAGTATTAAAATGATTATCAAAATTACCTTTAACGTAATCAGGAATAAAATCCAATTGCAAAAAGATGATTTTCATATTATGTTTAAAATGATCTCCAACAGATTTCATATTAATAACATCAATTTTGCATTGTGCTTTTAATCCTAATAATAAAGCAACAAGTAATCCTTTATCATTAACTGTTTTAACAGCACTTTGTTCAGAGAAATCCATATCAAGACCTTTCCAAACTTTCTCAATCATTTTCTCAGTTACCTTGTAATTTTTAGAACCTTTAATCCAACGATAAATTGGATAAACGTTATCTTTTTTATCACCACAAATTGTTTTAGTTAATGCTGTTAATACCGGATCGGCAACAGCAATACCTTTACCAGGAGTTCTAGAAATATTTCCACGATAAGTACCACCATTTAACGCAACTTTAAACATTAAACTACGATGAGCATCTAACAAGCTTGAACTGCTGTCAGTCATTCTTTGTAGTGGTGTTCTTTCGCCAAACATTTTATTAAAAATACCAGGACTTAAAACAAATTCACCGTCAGGGCATTCACCAGACCTAATATTTCTGAATAAAAATACTTTGTTTGTAACTGTTTGTTTTAAGTCACCGTCAGTACAAAATACCCAAAAAGTAATATCTTCGTCTTTAAGTTTATCTGTCAGTAATGTTATACCATCATCACCTTCACAACCAGGAGTTTTAAATGAAACAATTACATCTTCAATACCTTTATGAAATTTATCCATAACAATATCGAAATTATCCCAGTCAACATCAGATTCTTCTTTTATATCAATACGATTTGCTTTATAATCGATATTTTCAGTTTCTATTTCGTCAATGTAATACGGACGAAATGATGGAATTTGCTTACGCCAAGATTCATTATCGAAAACAAAAATAATATTATCGATAAGATTATAATGCTCGTTATTAAATGATGAATAAAAACTTAACAACCCATTATTTAATGAAGCTAAAAAATTGCTTTGTTCTTGAATAGATTTCAAAACAAATTCCTTATTTTTAGAACGCATTCCATGCAACATACGGTGTCCAAAATAGTTACCGTCAACTAATAAATAATTTCTCATATTATTTTATATTCCAAGCACAATTAGGTAATCTTTCATTTTCACAACCGTTAGTAATATCAGGTCCTGTCATTTGATTACAGCCTTTACAAAACGCTGTTGTTTCCGGATCACAATCAGATATTTCTGTACCAACACTTAAATTGCAAACAGCTCCAGGAGGACAACATTCATCATCACAAACATTTTGTGTGATGGGGCAGATATTATCTACCCCAATTATTAATAAGTTCGACATTATTTAACCAATTGTAATTCTTCAAGAATATTATCGAAAAACTCAATTAAGTCTTCGCCTGTTGGATTTTCATCCATCACATATACTTTAGTATCTGGATGCAATGTTTCTTTGATCGTATCAATAGCGGATTCATCAAAAGAACCACCATTAAAAATAACAATCATTTGTTCAGCATTATGATTATTCGATAATTCGCCTAACTGACCGTTCATAAACATGTTATTCTCAGTATAATGAGCAGCATGTTTAAATTCATCAGTAGTACGAGCAAGAAATATACCAACAAAATCATTATTCAATAATATTGTTGCTTCATCAAATGAACGTACATCAGAAATAACAACAGGTTTTTCAGGATCAAGAACGATATTAAAATCGTATGCTCTACGTGAAGCGATTTGATGAGTTCTATTTAAAGAAGCAGCAGGGCAACCAAGTAAATCAGAAAAAGTATGATGTTCCATACGGAAATCAGGATTTTGTCTTTTAAGTTCTTCAAGTTCTTCATGAGTCAAATCATGTTTTTCACAAATTGCTTGCTTAATAGTTCCAGCAATTCTCATTTTACGATACTCGTAATATGCTTTAATATAATCACTTATTGTATCCTTACCTGATCCGGTCATTCCGTATACAAATACATCTGGTTTATCAAAATTTTTCATTATTTGTTTTTATTGTGTAAGTATTATTGTTTGTATCCAAATTTTTATTCAAAATATAGATGATTTGATTGTCGCTCAATATCAAGATCAAGAAGAACAATATTGGAAAATGTTCCATTAGTATTCGCTTTATCTATAATTGCTTCATTTACTTGATTTTTTGTAAAGCCATTAACAAGTGCCCAATCATAAGCTACTTGTATTAAATCAGCAAATTCTTTAATGTCAGAATGTTCAGCAAATTTTATTTCCGAAGTTTCTTCCTGTACTTTTAAGTCATAAAGTTTATTTAATTCCTTATGATCGTAAACATACTGGGTTTTTGTGATTTCTAGTTGAGCGCTAATTTTATCACGGATTAATTTTTTCGGAATCGGCATTTTTATTAAGTATTAAATCTAAGAATTTACGGTGTGTTATTTTATAATTACTTTCGTTAATACAAAGTTTCCAATCATTATTAGTTATGTCTGAAAATGTTTCATCGACATAAAGAATACTAAAACCATGGTTAATTGCCATGTTTTCATTGATAGGATTATTGTGTGAAATTTTTTGGATTAGAATTGTTTTAGTTAAAAGAATAACAATACTGTAATTGAAACGTTTAACTAGTTCCAGATTGTTATATGCACAGGACGGGTGCCAAAGAACGAAATCATTTTCTTGAATTTCGCTAAGAGAAGATTCAATTATATGTTGTGGAGTATAAATAATTTTATACTCCACGTTGTTAGATTGTAAACAACATTTCAAAAACTTAAATATTTTTGGTTGAAGTTCGTCAGTTCTATTTTGTGTGGCAATAATATATATCATGAAATTTAACGGAACAAAGTTTTAAGTTCAACAGTACATGCTAAGAAAGTACCAAATTTATTTATCGTCGTAACAAACCTGTTAGAATAATCAGCTACAATTTTAGCAGCTTTCAATGTTTGATCCCACTTGCCCTTACCATTTAAATAGTTAAAATATGGTTCACCAAGTGATAAAATACATTCGCGTTCCTTACCTTTAAACTCAGTCATTTTTTCATAAAACTTTTGTGAATCAGTAGGATTTTCAATAGCCTCGTAAAGTTCTATGTTTTGTTTTCCTGATTCAGAAATCAACTTAACATTAACAGCATTTACTGTTTGTTTAGTATCATGAAAAGTTTGTAATGCAACTAAAAGATGTCGAAAATCAGGAAAATTTATTTTCATTAATTCAGTTAGTCCAGCACCATCATATGGAATACCAACTGTTTTACAAACATTTACCATAAATGTTGCATAGTGAACTTTTTGTTCTTCTACTTCTTGCATTCTAAAATCATACTCAATATGAGTTGACCTAGATTTAATGGCGGAATTAACTTTTTCAACTTCATTCGTTAAAAATATAAAGTTTACTTTTTTGGAACTATCAAGAACCATTTTAAATGAATCCTGAATAGCATCTTTTATATTCTCACACTCTTCAATGATTAAAGTTTTTTGCTTATTTAATGCAGAAAATGATGAAACAAAAGGATATACTTTTTGTCTCATTGTTTCAACATTGAAATCATTACTTCCTGATAACATCATAACGTCATGACCCATAGCAATTAATTTTGCTGTTGAAGATTTTCCTGTTCCAGGAGTGCCGCTACATAATAATCTAAAACCAACACGATCTTTATTTTCAAGTATTAATGTAATAATACGTGCAGGTAATTTTAATTCATCTAATGTCTTAGGTGCAAATATTTCAAGAAGTGTCTTTGATTCCGCCATTTTAGTTTTTGTTGATGATGTTTTTATTTGTCAGTTGATGGTGTTTGTAACGAACTAACCTTTGATTGAACCAATAATTTGATTTTATTTTCAAATTGTTTTAAGAACAAATCTTGATTCTTTTCAAATGATGAAGAAATTTCTTTATCTAAAGAACCAACAATATTTTTTACTTCAGTGTTAAATAATTCAGTCACAATTGTTCTGATTTTTTCTTCATCAAAAGAATTATCGTTATCTTTATAAGTTTCTAACTTATCAACATATTTTTGAATTACTGGATCAAATACTAAAGCTAATTGATCTTCGGTAAGCGAAGATGTTTTAATTAATTCTTTAACTTCTTCAATTTGATTTTCTGTTAAATTACCAACCACAACATTTTTTTCATTTTCTACTTGTTCATCTTTTGATATAGTAGCTAATTCGTTTTTCTCTATTGCGATTATCCATTCTTTTGCACGTATATTAGATGAGTATAATTTAATGGTTATTGGTATTAATGTCGATACCATGATAGCAAAAATAAAATCAAATATTTGGTAATCTTGATTATTTGCAATTCTATCTAACAATAGGTGTCGAGTATAATAATAAATATTTATAATAACTTCAATGATTGTAAACATTAATACAGCTCGGTGAATTTTACGTGATTCATCTGAATCTTCATTATCAGATATTGCAGTAAAATACAATAATGATGATGATATAAAAACCGATAACATAACAGCTTGTATAGTTTTGTAAGCGCCGTCTAAAGAAGATATGCTTTCAACAAGAAAATATGTGTGTGATACTTGAGCAACAGTTCCCAATACACAATAACAAAATGCAAATTCTCGTGATATTATGATTGATACAATAAATCTTATTGAAGCTTTAAAGTTTAGTATGAATTTTTTCATAACGATAATACATAAAAAATCCTGGAATAGTTTAAGTTCCAGGATTCTATAAATTTAATTAAATTATTTAGTGGTTGTAACTTTCTTGGTACGACCAGTTTTTTTAGTTGGAAGCTCTTCACCAACAGGAGCTTCAATAGCGAAAGCTGTTTCGTAAGAATTTTCATCAGTAACTTCAACTGAATAGAAATCTTTAAGACATTGTAGGTAAGAAATTTTAATTTGATAAACATCAAGCTCTTGAACTTCATCAAAAAGTTTAACAAAATCAGCTTCGTTGTTCATAAGATAATCACGTAACGTTACGTAAGTTCCTGTTTGACCACCATTAATATCACATTCTTCAATTAATGCAAGCATTTGATGAAGATGTTTATATGTTGATACCTGGTTTTCAATTACCTGTTGCAACAAATGTGATTTTCTTTCGCTTCCATTAATTGATAATGTTGAAATAACATCGTTCAAATAAGTTACAACCCGGTAAATTTTATCTTCAGGAATTTCAGCAACATATCTTTCGGCTAATGCTTTATATTTAACAGCATAATTATCCCAAGCATCTTTAATTGCTGAAAGAACATTAGATTTTAATGAAGGTAAAATACCGTCAATACCTCTACGATTTAAATTCATGTTAGCTTTCATGAATTTATAAACATGTTGAACAAGATCTTCTTGAA
>Ga0326734_1000359_pt1 | contig 12732 bp, 14 predicted proteins | sample 15_GP2_1315_FD_207944 | JGI IMG/M metagenome (GOLD analysis project Ga0326734, IMG submission 207944) | Glacier ice microbial communities from Ngari, Tibet, China - 15_GP2_131.5 | ecosystem: Environmental > Aquatic > Freshwater > Ice > Glacier | place: China: Ngari, Tibet | collected 2018-07-18 | reverse complement strand
GCATCGAACTCCGCCATCCATGTGCCGACTTCCCCGGCGCGCGCGCCGTAGCGCTGGACGAAGTCGAAGGCCGGTTCGGCATGCGTGATGTTCATGCCGCCTTTGCCCGCCAGCAGGAACTTGCGCCCGCTCGACGGCATCGCATCGTACAGGTCGACACGCACGCCAGCCTGGCTGAGCACCTCGGCCGCCATCAAGCCGGCCGGACCGCCGCCGATCACGGCGACGCGGAAATTTTGGAAAGTACTGGGCGCCATGACAGCTTTCGTGCGCAGTGATGCGGGAGCCGGATTGTAGTCGAGAACAGGCAAGCTCGACAAACCGGTGCTGATCGGGCACAGTCTCGGCGCCGCGCTGTTGATCGGCTTTGCCGAGCAGCATTCACGCGCGATCGACGGCCTGGCGCTTTGCCGGCACCGCAAACATCGCGCCCTCCGGCAGCAGCAATACACCGTGCCGGTGCTGCTGCCATACGAGCCGTATTGCCTGGCCTTGCCTGAAGAGCTTGGGTGTAAACTGTCGGCAAAATTTAGCCCTTTTACTCGAAAGAACTCATGCTCATCAATTGCGTTGCCTACCAGGACGGCAAAAAATTATCAGATATTCCGGTTGTGGACATCAGCGAGTTCATCATTTTGCCAAAAGGCTTCGTGTGGGTTGCTCTGAAAGATGCTGAGCCGGAGGAGTTGGCCGAAATGCAGTACGAGTTTGGCTTACACGAGCTCGCCGTCGAGGACGCGCGTGTAGGGCATCAACGCCCCAAGATCGAGGAATACGGCGATTCACTGTTCGCCGTTATCCATTCCGTCGAACTGATCGACCATGTCATGCACATAGGTGAGATCGATGTATTTGTCGGTGAAACTTATGTCCTGTCAAACCGCAACAATTACGATCAAGGATTTGCCGAGGTGCGTGCGCGCTGTGAGCGCGAGACACAGCACCTGAAACAGGGGCCGGCATTTATTCTTTACGCCCTGATGGATGCGATCGTCGATCGTTATTTTCCCGTGGTCGACGCACTGGAAGCGGAGCTTTGGCAAATTGAGGAACAAATTTTCGCCTCACCCGCCCATCGGTCCACGCTGGAGCAGTTGTACCAGTTGAAAAGAAAAGTTGTGCTGTTCAAGCATGCCGTCGCGCCGTTGATGGAAGCGGTCGGAAAACTGGATGGCGGCCGCGTACCGCATATCGTGGCCAATACCACCGAGTATTTCCGTGACGTCCATGATCACCTTCACCGGATCAACACTGCCATCGATTCCATCCGCGATACGATCAGCACAGCAATCCAGGTCAATCTGTCAATGATCAGCCTGGACGACAACAGCGTCAACAAGCGGCTCGCCGCGTGGGCCGCCATCTTCGCCGCGGCGACTGGCATGGTCGGTGTGTGGGGAATGAATTTCGAGCACATGCCCGAGCTCAAGTGGAAGTTTGGGTATCCGCTGGCGCTTTCAAGCGTCTTCGTGACATGCACTTATTTGCACTACCGCTTCAGAAAATCCGGCTGGCTGTAAGCAATGTCGACGGGCCGGCAAAAGCGAAGCCGTGGCTGTCTGCCTTGAAGTTGAAGGCTAACTTGCCGCGGCGGTCAATTGCGGCAGCGACGCCATCAGGTCTGTAAAGCGTTGGCCCTGGATCATCACATGGTCGCGCGCCCGCTGGGCGGCCAGCTCGCCATTGCCGTCGATGAGCGCCTGCACGAGCCCGTCGTGCTCGGCGAACGAGGTAGGCAGGCGGTCGCGCACGCGCAACTGCAGGCGGCGGTAAGGACGCAGCCGGCGGGACAGGCTGCGTGCCTGGTCGATAAGGAACTGGTTGTGGCTGCCGGCGTAAATCGCGTAGTGAAACGCTTCGTTCTTGTAGTAGTAGTCGTCCGGATCCTTGGCAACGCTGGCGACCTTGCACTCTTCATGCGCGTCGAGCAAGGCCTGCTGTTCAAGCGGCGTCATGCGGCGCGCGCCCAACCGGGCGCAGGTCGCCTCCAGCTCCGACATCACCTCGAACATCTCGACCAGTTGCCGCGGTCCAAGTTCGGCCACGACTGCGCCGCGCCGCGGGCGGATCACCACCAGCCCCATCGACGCCAGCTGGATCAGGGTTTCGCGAATCGGCGTGCGCGACACCCCGAACCTGGTTGCAAGTTCCGTTTCGTCCAGGTGCTGGCCAGGCGCCAACGTCCCCACCGCAATCATTTCCTCGATCGTTTCGCGCAGTTCCTCGGAACGGCTTTTCATGGTAAACCCAACTGTTGTATGTGATTGTTAAGTATATAAGTTCAAATTGACTTGACAACGTATTTTATAGGAATATTCTTGTATACATAAAAAAGAATATTGCATACGACATTTCGAAGCGTGTGCATGGATTATCCCTGGTCCGTATAAAACATCTTGGAGGATGACATGTCGGTAATGAATCGTAGAACTATTCTGGGCGCAATCGCCACCACCCCGCTGTGGCTGGGTAGCAGCGCCTGGGCCCAGGCCAGCACCCTGAAAATCTCGCACCAGTTCCCCGGCGGCACAGTCTCCGAGGGGGATTTCCGCGACCGTTTGTGCCGCATGTTCGCCGCCGAAGTCGAGAAACGCAGCAAGGGTAGCCTGAAATTCGAGATCTATCCAGGTTCTTCGCTGATGAAGACCAATTCGCAGTTCTCGGCCATGCGCAAGGGCGCGCTCGACATGTCGCTGGTGCCGCTGTCCTATGCCGGCGGTGAAGTGCCGGAGGTGAACATCGGCCTGATGCCGGGCCTGGTCACCTCTTACGAACAAGGCTACAGCTGGAAGAACGCCGAAGTAGGCAAGGAACTGAACCGCATATTGCTCGAAAAAGGAATTGTCGTGATCAGCTGGATCTGGCAGGCTGGCGGCGTTGCCTCGCGCACCAAGCCGATCATCGAACCGGAAGATGCCCGTGGCATGAAGGTGCGCGGCGGCTCGCGCGAGATGGACCTGATCCTGAAAGCGGCCGGCGCCGCCGTGGTGAGCTTGCCTTCCAACGAAATCTACGCCGCCATGCAGACCGGCGCGATGGACGCCGCCCTGACCTCGTCGACGTCGTTGATCTCGTTCCGTCTCGAAGAAGTGTCGAAGGCGCTCACCACTGGCCGCAACAGCGCCTACTGGTTCATGTTCGAGCCGCTGATGATGTCGAAAGCCGTGTTCGACAAACTGACAAAGGAACAGCAGTCGGTCGTCATGGCCGTCGGCGCCGAGATGGAGACTTTCGCCCGCAAGTCGGCCCAACTGGACGATTCGGCGGTCGCGGCGGTGTACCAGAAGGTCGGCGCCAAAGTGGTTGACCTGACCCCGGCCCAGGTCAAGAAGTGGCAGGCGATCGCCCGCACCACCGCATGGAAAGACTACGGCGACAAGAACGCCAACTGCGCCAACCTGTTGGCGCTGGCGGAGAAGACGCTATGAGTCATGGCTTCGAATTGGGGCCGGCCATCGGGCCGGCAGTTCCCGACCAACCGACGCTGGCCGGGTTTTCGCTGGTGCTGGACCGTTTCAACACCCTGCTGCTGAAGGTGTCGATGGGGGCGATGGTCCTCACCGCGCTGGTCCTGACCTACTCTGTGGTGAGCCGTTATTTTTTCAACGTCCCCACCGACTGGCAGGACGAGGCATCGGTGTTCATGCTGGTCGGCGTGACGTTCTTCTGTACCGCCTACGTCCAGTCCTACCGCGGCCACATCGGCATCGAGGCGCTGTCCTCTCTGCTGTCGCCGCGGGTGAACGCGGCACGGCAGTTGTTCGTCGACGCCATCTCCTGCCTGTTCTGCGCCTTCTTTTCGTGGAAGTCATGGACGCTGTGGCATGAAGCCTGGGCCGACGGCATGACCACTTCCTCGACCTTCGCCCCGCCGCTGTGGATTCCGTACGCGATGATGGCGTTTGGGATGTCGATGCTGACCTTGCAGATTCTGGTCCAGGTATTGACCCATGTTACCAACAAGCGGAGCGCGCGATGAGCGACCTGACTCTGGGCGCCCTGTACGGCGCGGTCACGATCGTCGTGATGTTTTCCGGAATGCCGATTGCGTTCGCACTCGGCGTCGTCGCCACCGGGTTCATGTATTTTTTCATGCCGACGTCCTCGCTCGACACGGTCACCCAAAACGTGTATGAAGAGATGGCCTCGATCACCTTGCTGTCGATCCCGCTGTTCATCCTGAAGGGCGCCGCGATCGGTAAGTCGCCGGCCGGCAAAGACCTGTACTCGGCCATCCACACCTGGCTGCACAAGGTGCCGGGGGGGCTGGGCATTGCCAACGTCTTCGCCTGCGCGCTATTCGCTGCGATGGCGGGCTCGTCGCCGGCGACCTGCTCGGCGATCGGCTCGGCCGGGATTCCCGAAATGCGCAAGCGCGGCTACTCGCCCGGATTCGCCGCCGGCATCATCGCCGCCGGCGGCACCCTCGGCATCCTGCTGCCGCCGTCGATCACGATGATCCTCTACGCGGTCGCCGCCGAGCAATCGCTCGGCCGCCTGTTCCTCGCCGGGATCGGTCCCGGCCTGCTGCTGGTCGGATTGTTCGCCGGCTATGCGGTGTACCGCGCCCGCAAGGAGTATGCGATGGCGTTGGTGCTGTTCGAGGGCGGCGGCGCAAAGTCGGCCTATCTCGAGACCGAGCATTTCACGCTGAAGCAAAAAGTCGAGATGCTGCCGCGCGTGCTGCCTTTCATCATCCTCCTGATCGGCGTGATGGTGGCCCTGTATGGAGGCTACGCCACGCCGTCCGAGACCGCGGGCCTGGGCGCGCTGCTGGCGATGGTGCTGATCGCGGTGGTGTACCAGGTCTGGCGGCCGAAGGACCTGGCGCCAATCCTCACGTCAACGATCAAGGAATCGACCATGCTGCTGCTGATCATCGGCATGTCGCTGTTTTATTCCTACGTCATGAGCTACCTGCACATCAGCCAGTCGGCCGCGCAGTGGGTGGTCGACATGCACCTGTCGCGCTGGATGCTGCTGACGGTGATCCTCCTGATGGTGGTCGGCTTCGGCTTCTTCCTGCCGCCGGTGTCGATCATCCTGATGACGGCGCCGATCATTTTGCCGCCGCTGAAGGCGGCCGGCTTCGACCTGATCTGGTTCGGTATCGTCATGACGGTGGTGATGGAAATGGGGCTGATCCACCCGCCGGTCGGCCTGAACATTTTCGTCATCAAGAACATCGCCCCCGACATCCCGCTCAAGGACGTCATCTGGGGAGTCATGCCGTTCGTCGGCCTGATGTTCGTCGCGGTGGTCCTGCTTTGCCTGTTCCCGGGCATCGCCACTACCTTGCCGAACGTGATGATGGGAGCGAAGTAATGAGCGCGCCGTCGAGGGTGTGGGATACGCTACAGTCGAACCGCGCGGGCCGCCTGGCGCGCGCGCGCAGCGTGCTCGGCGCCGCCCTCGACGGCAAGGCGGTACCGGGCGCGCGCATCAAGGACTTGCTGCACAACGTACTCGAATGCGGCGACCGGGTCTGCCTGGAGGGGAACAACCAGAAGCAGGCCGACTTCCTTGGCAAGGCATTGGCGGGGCTGGATCCGGACCGCATCAACAACCTGCACATGCTGCAGTCGGTGCTGGCCCTGCCGGAGCACCTCGACGTGTTCGAGCGCGGCATCGCATCAAAGCTCGACTTCTCGTTCTCCGGGCCGCAGGCCGCCCGGGTGGCGAAACTGGTGGCGTCCGGCCAGCTCAATATCGGCGCCATCCATACTTACCTGGAACTGTTCAGCCGCTACTTCATCGACCTGCCGCCGCGGGTGTGCCTGGTGGCCGCCGAAGCGGCTGACCGCCACGGCAACCTGTACACCGGGCCGAACACCGAAGACACGCCGCCGATCGTCGAAGCGACGGCGTTCAAGAACGGCATCGTCATCGTCCAGGTGAACCGCATCATGGACGTTCTGCCGCGCGTCGACATCCCGGGCGACTGGGTCGACTTCGTGGTCTGCTCGCCCGAGCCGTACTACATCGAGCCGCTGTTTACCCGCGATCCGGCCTTGATCTCGGAAATCCAGGTGCTGATGGCGATGATGGCGATCAAGGGCATCTATGCCGAATACGGCGTCGAACGCCTCAACCACGGCATCGGCTTCGACACTGCGGCGATCGAACTGCTGCTGCCGACCTACGCCGAATCGCTGGGATTGCGCGGCAAGATCGCCCGCCACTGGGCGCTCAATCCGCATCCGGCCCTGATCCCGGCGATCGAGGCCGGCTTTGTCGAGTCGGTCCATTCCTTCGGCTCGGAACTCGGCATGGAAGACTACATCCGTGCACGGCCCGACGTGTTCGCGGTCGGGCCCGACGGCAGCATGCGCAGCAACCGCGCCATGTGCCAGGCAGCCGGCCACTACGCCTGCGACATGTTCATCGGCTCGACCCTGCAGATCGATTTGCAGGGCAACTCGTCGACCGCGACCCTCGGCCGCATCGCCGGCTTCGGCGGCGCGCCAAACATGGGCGCCGACGCGCGCGGGCGCCGCCATGCCAGCCCGGCATGGCTGAAAGCCGGGCGCCAGGCACGCGAAGGGCGCAACACCATCCCGCGCGGCCAGAAGCTGGTGGTGCAGATCGTCGAGACGTTCCGCGAACACATGCAGCCGGCCTTCGTCGACAGGCTCGACGCATGGGAACTGGCCGAGCAGGCCGGCTTCGAGATCCCGCCGGTGATGATCTACGGCGACGACGTCACTCACATCCTGACCGAGGAAGGCATCGCCAACCTGCTGCTGTGCCGTAGCGACGAGGAACGCGAACAGGCGATCCGAGGCGTTGCCGGCTACACCCCGGTCGGCATGGCGCGCGACAAACGCATGGTCGAGAACCTGCGCGACCGTGGCATCATTGTGCGCGCCGAAGACCTCGGCGTCGACAAGCGGCTCGCCACGCGCGACCTGCTGGCCGCCAGGAACATGAAAGACCTGGTGCGCGCGTCCGGCGGGCTGTATTCGCCACCGCGCCGCTTTCGCAACTGGTAAGGAACTTTAGGGCAAGGAACAAAGAAATGGAAACGCTGACATATCGGTTCGAGAACGGCACACGTGCGCTGCCGCCGCAACCCCGGGTGGTCGGGGTGGTCGGCTCGGGCAACCTCGAAGTGCTGATCGAGTCAATGCCGCAGGGCGGCGCCTGCACGGTCGAGATCAAGACCGCCGCCGCCGGCTTCGGCGCGACCTGGCAGGCGGTGATGCTCGATTTTCACGAACGCTGGCAACTGATGGACGCCAGCATCGCCATCAACGATATGGGCGCTACCCCGGCCGTGGTCAGCCTGCGGCTGGACCAGGCGGTCGAGACGATGCTGGGAGCGCTGTCGTGAACAACTACGTGAACAGCTACCTCGAATCGACCGCACGCGAGCGCATCGAACGCCTGTTCGACCCCGGCAGCTTCGTCGAATTCCTGCCGCCAGCATCGCGCGTCATCAGTCCGCACCTGGGCCAGCTCGACGCGGCGGTGGCGTTCGACGACGGCGTCGTGGTCGGCCGCGCCTTCCTGGATGGCGAGACGGTGTTCGCCGCTGCCCAGGAAGGTGGCTTCATGGGCGGCGCCGTCGGTGAAGTCCATGGCGCCAAGCTGGTCGGCCTGCTGCGGCGCGCCGTCACGGAGAAGATTGGTGCGGTGCTGCTGCTGCTGGAAAGCGGCGGCGTGCGGCTGCACGAGGCCAATGCCGGCCTGATTGCCGTCTCCGAAGTCATGCGCGCCGTGCTCGATGCGCGCGCGGCCGGCGTCGCCGTGGTGACGCTGGCGGGCGGCAGCAATGGCGTCTTCGGCGGCATGGGCATCGTTGCCCGCTGCACCAATGCGATCGTGATGTCGGAAGAAGGACGGCTGGCGATGTCAGGGCCGGAAGTGATTGAAACGGCCAGTGGCGTCGAAGAATTCGACTCGCGCGACCGGGCGCTGGTGTGGCGCACCACTGGCGGCAAGCATCGCTACCTGCTGGGCGACTGTCAGGCCATCGTGAGCGACTCAGTGGCCGAGTTCCGCCAGGCGGCGATCGCCGCTTGCCGCGCGCAGCCGACCTTTCTCTGCCTGGCCGAACTCGACCAGGAGCAAGCGATGCTGGGCGAGCGGATCGAACGCTTCGGCGCCATGTCCGACCCGCTCGAGATCTGGGCGGCGCTGGGCGTCGAACAGCCGGCCGCGATACCGATGTTGGACGCGGCGCAGTTTGTCGCCGTCGCAAGACCCCGCCGACTGGGAGGCCGCTGATGGATTGGCAAACACGCGCAAACGCCATGTTCCCGCTCGGTCACAGCTTGACCGAGCTTGACAATTTCCTGTCCGGCAGCGCGCAGTCAGGCGCGCAAACCATCGCCGTGGTGGGCACCACCGGTCACGCCCCGATCGGCGTCGAAATCGCGCTGGCGCAAGCGCGCTTCGTGCTGCAAACGGTGCGCGAGCATCCGCGCCGGCCGATCCTGATGCTGGTCGATACGGCAGGCCAGCGCCTGCGCCACCGCGACGAGATGTTGGGCATCAACAGCTACATGGCCCACCTCGGCAAGTGCGTCGAACTGGCGCGCCGCCAGGGCCACAAGGTGATCGCGCTGGTGTACGACCAGGCGCTGTCGGGCGGCTTCATCACCAGCGGCCTGATGGCCGACGCCTGTTACGCCCTGCCCGACGCCACCATCCGGGTAATGGGATTGCCGGCAATGGCGCGCATCACCAAGGTGTCGGAACAACGGCTGACCGAACTGGCGGCCAGCAATCCGGTGTTCGCACCTGGGCCGGAAAACTATCTGCGCATGGGAGGTTTGCAGGACATCTGGAGCGGCGACCTGGCCGCGCGGTTGCAGGAAGCCCTTGCCGCCGAGACAACGGGCGACTTGCGAAGCAGGCTCGGCCAGGAACGCGGCGGGCGCATGTTTGCCCAGCGCGTCATCGAGGCGATCATGGCGGACCGCGATGTTCTCGCGCCATGAACTGATATGGTTGACAGGTTCCGGGTGGGACGCGGCACTCGAGCGCGCCCTGCCCGGCCAGCACGCGGCCATCCTGCAGTGGCGGCGCGAAGACTGGCCGGCAGTCGTGCGCCGCGCCGACCCGGGCCTGGTGCCGGGACAAGTCAGCCTTGGCATGCCGCTGCCGCCATCGCCTGCTGGCGTCAAGGGCCGCATCGCTTTGTTCGCCGCTGATTGCGACGTTGCGCGCCGCAGTTTGCCATTGACGCTGGCCGATGCGGCCCGCGCCGCACCCGAACGCTGGCGGGCGGCACTGGACTTGCTGGTTTTAATCCAGTTCAGCATGCCGCTGCGCACCTATGGATCGCTCGCCATGCAAGCCATCACCGGCCAGCCATACCTGAGCGCGACGTCGGATATCGACCTGCTGTTTTTCCCCGCCAACACGCAGGCGCTGCGGATTGGACTCTCGCTGCTTGAACAGCATGCCGCCGTCCTGCCGCTCGATGGCGAAATTGTCTTCCCGTCGGGCGACGCCGTCGCGTGGAAGGAGTGGATCAGCGCGACCAGCAAGGGCGCGCGCGTATTGGTCAAGGACGCCGGCGCCGTGCGGCTGGCGACGGTCGAGAACCTGCTCGCGACGCTGGAGGCGGCTTGATCCCTGGCGCCCAGGCATTGCTCGCCGCGGTTGCGTGCGCTCCGCTCGACCCGCGCGCGCTGCGCCGGTTCTGCGGCGAGACGGCGCGCATCGCCGTCGGCTGCCTGCACACGGAGCTGGTTCTGTATCCAAAACCTGGCCTGGTGTCGCCAGTAGACAATGGCAGTCACGTCGACATGACGGCGGTCACTTTCATGCGCAGCCTGTTCGCACTACGCCACTACTTCGCGCGGATTTGCCGGGCGGGCATCGACGATGCGCCGTTCTCCAGCCTCAAACGACTGGGTATCGAGGCCGAAGCGTGCATGATGAAAGCAACCGGCGGCGTCAACACCCACCGCGGCGCCATCTTCAGCCTTGGCATGCTGTGCGCCGCGATCGGGCGCGCCCGCGCGCAGGGCATTTCGATCGACACCGCACCTGACACGGCGCTTGGCAGCGACCGGCTGCGCGCCATGCTGTTGATCCGCTGGGGCGAAGAGCTGGCAGGCCATACCCGGCCGGTTGGGTTGAGGTCGCATGGCTTGCAGGTGGCCGCGGCGCACGCGACCAGCGGCGCGCGCGAGGAAGCCGCGCTCGGGCTGCCGTCCGTATTCGACGTGGGCTTGCCGGCGATGCAGCGCACCCTGGCCGCCGGGCGCGGCATGCACCTGGCCCGGATCGACGCCTTGTTCGCCTTGATGGCCCATGTCAGCGACACCAACGTGCTTTACCGCGGCGGCGCGCAAGGCGCCTTGACGGTAAAGCAGCAGGCCAAAAGTTTTCTCGACATTGGCGGCACCGCGCATCCGCACTGGCACGCCCACGCGCTGCAATGCCACCACGCGCTGGTCGGGCAAAAGCTCTCGCCCGGCGGCGCCGCCGACCTGCTGGCGGCCACCTGCCTGGTGCACGCCGTCACCAACGGCACGTGATTGTGATTGTGATTGTGATCGTGAGCCGAGCATGAGCGCCCGCCTGCTGCTGCTGTGCCCCGGCCAGGGTGGCCAGCACCGCGGCATGTTCGATCTCGCGCGTACCGATGCGCAGGCGGCAGCGTGGCTGGAGCGCGCCGGCCTACCCGCGTTTGACGACGCCGCCATGTTCGACAACCGCATTGCCCAGCCGTCGATTGTCGGCGCCACCCTGGCGATGTGGGAAGCCTTGAAGCCGCGGCTGCCGATGCCTGCGCTCGTGGCTGGCTACAGCGTCGGCGAACTGTCGGCCTACGGCGTTGCCGGCGCCCTCGATCCGCTCGATGTCGTGCGGCTGGCGTCGACCCGCGCGCAACTGATGGACGCGCAAGCCGGCGCGACGCCGCCGCAGGCCTTGGTGGCGGTCAAAGGCGTGCGGCTCGAACGCGCGCACATGCTGGCCAGGGACCACGGTTTGGCCATCGCGATCGTGACAGGCATTGATGGCTGCATCGCCGGCGGCCTGGTGGCCTCGCTCGCCCAGTTCGCCCAGGCGGTGGAGGCCGCCGGGGGCAGTTGGCAAAGGCTGCCGGTTGCCATTGCCTCGCACACCGCGCTGATGGCCGGCGCGGCGGCGCCGTTTGCCGAAGCCCTGCTGGCGGCGCCCTGGCATCGGCAAGAGTGCCCGGTGCTGTCGGGGATTGCTGCCCAGGCGGTAACGGCCCGGCCGCGCGCGGTGGCGGCGCTCTCGCGCCAACTGAGCGAAACGATTCAGTGGAGCGACTGCATGGATGCTTGCGCCGAGGCCGGCATCACGGTGGCCCTGGAACTGGGACCGGGCGCGGCGCTGGCCCGCATGCTGCAGGAGCGCCATCCGCACATCGCCTGCCGTTCGGTCGACGATTTTCGCAGCCTGAACGGCGTTATTGCCTGGCTCGGCCGGCAAATCGACCAGATAGCTTAGCCGGGCGGCGCCGCGGTCGGTTATCATCGGGTCGCGATTGTGTCATAACACTTGGAGAACATCATGCACGGCATTCGATATTGGGTTTTGCAGTACTTGCTGGCGGCGGGCTCCCTGTTCGCCATCCTGGTCGTGGTCGACCTGGTCAGCGGCAAAAGCGTGGCCGACGGCGTGTGGATGGCGCTGGCATGGGCGCTGGTCGCGGCGGCAATTTTTGTCGCGGCCCGCTACAGCCAGTCGCGCAAACGTTAGATCAGCCGCCGGTGACGGGTGGGAAAAACGCCACTTCGCAACCGTCGGTCAGCCGCGTGTCGGCATCGCACATGACCTGGTTGAAGGCCATGCGCAAGGCGCGTTCGGGCGCGAGCGCCTCGGCCCAGGCGCCGCCGCGCGATGCCAGGTGGGTGCGCAGCGCGGCGACCGTGGTGACGGAAGGCGGCACGGTGGCCGTCTCTTGCGAGACCTTGACCGTCTCGCGGACGCTGGCGAAAAAACGCAGGGTGATGTTCATCTGGTGCCTGATTTGATTTATACAATTAATACAGTTAATGCATTAATTCGCTGAACGGGATGAAGCGCACGCTGTCGCCGCGCGCGATGCGATTGCCGGGCGGGTTGTCGACCAGGCCGTCGCCCCACACCGTCGACGTCAGCACGCCCGAACCCTGGTTCGGGAACAGCTCGAGGGCGCCAGCGTCGTTGATGCGCGCGCGCAAAAATTCGTTGCGGCGGTCCGCTTTAGGCCAGTCGAAATCGGCGCGCATGGCGAAACCGCGCGGCGCTTTCTGCTCCACGACCCCTTGCAGGCGCAGGATGAACGGGCGGACAAACAACAGGAACGTGATGAAGCTCGACACCGGATTGCCGGGCAGGCCGAGGAAGAACGCCTCGCCTTCCCTGGCGTCGGCGTCTTTCCCTCCATCGCGCCGAACCTCGCCGAACGCCAGCGGCTTGCCCGGCTTGACAGCGATCTGCCACATCGTCAAACGCCCTTCCGCTTCCACCGCCGGCTTGATGTGGTCTTCCTCGCCGACCGACACGCCGCCCGAGGTGATGATCAGGTCGTTGTCGCGGGCGGCGCGCTGCAAGGTGGCGCGGGTGGCGGCCAGGGTATCGGGCACGATGCCGAAATCGGTGATGATGCAGCCGAGGTTCTCCAACAGCGCGCGCAAGGTAAAACGGTTCGAATTGTAGACCGCGCCGGGGGCCAGCCGCCCGCCCGGCGCTTCGCCCGGCATGGTCAGCTCGTCGCCGGTGAAAAACACCGCCACGCGCAGCTTGCGCACCACCGGC
>Ga0326734_1000358_pt1 | contig 12746 bp, 8 predicted proteins | sample 15_GP2_1315_FD_207944 | JGI IMG/M metagenome (GOLD analysis project Ga0326734, IMG submission 207944) | Glacier ice microbial communities from Ngari, Tibet, China - 15_GP2_131.5 | ecosystem: Environmental > Aquatic > Freshwater > Ice > Glacier | place: China: Ngari, Tibet | collected 2018-07-18 | reverse complement strand
CTACCAGCGTGCGCTCTACTCTGCTTGCGACGGTAAACAATCCGGCTTGCATCGCGTTGTCGGGCACAGTAGGTGACATGTTGGCCAGCCAGATAGCAGCTATTTCCAACCAGGCGGGCGCAAACATTGCCCATGTCGCGCCGTGGCTGCAAAGCACCACCCGCGAAGTCGATGACAAAACCTTTCCTATTTTTGCCACCCGCCAAGAACAAATTTCCCATGCGCTGAAAAATCTGGCGGCCATGGGAACTAAAACGCTGGGTGCGGTGTTCGCAAGTAGTGTGGAATATGCCGCGTATCACGTTGAGATAGAACGCATCGCCGCCAGCATGCAGCTTGAACTGAAATCTTTTCAAGGCACCGGAGACCTGCGCCTGCTGGGTCAAAAATTTACGCCTGAAACGCCGCCCGTCTTGCTGTTTTTGGGTGGCACGCCGGAGTTGGTTCAGTTCACTCAGGGACTGGAACAGCAAGCGCGCCAGCGTTACATCGTTGCCCTGGCAGACGTTAACCTGCAAACCCTGCAGCAGATGGGCGCCGCCCGCAACACCCCGATCATTGCCACCCAGCCGGTGCCGATGGTCAACGCCAGCATTCCGGTAGTGCGGCAGTTTCGCGAAACACTTGCTAGGTTGTTTGACGAGCCACCCACAACCCATAGCCTTGCGGGTTTCATTGCAGCGCGCTACACCTTTGAGGTGCTAAACAGCATTGACGGGCCGCTCACGCGCCAGAGTGCATTGACCGGTTTCCAAAGCCGTGCGAGCCTAAATGTTGGGGGCTTTCGGGTCAGTTTTGATGCCGCGCGGCGAAGTGGCGCCTACGTGACACAAAGCATGGTGGCGGTGGACGGCCGGCTGATTGGCTAAGCGTTGACGCTGCTGCTGAGCAAGCGCAGCCGATGCTATGCTGGCCGCCACAACACAGAACCAGACATGCAAAACGGAACCTTGTTAGCTGCTGTGGACTTAGGGTCCAACAGCTTTCGGCTTGAAATTGGCCGCTTCGACCACGGCCGCATCCACCGGATTGAATACCTCAAAGAAACCGTGCGGCAAGGCAACGGTCTGGATGCCGACCGCAATTTGTCGCCGGACGCCATGCAGCGCGGCTGGGACTGCTTGGCACGCTTTGGTGAGCGGCTGGCTGGGTTTAAAAAAGAGCAGGTCCGGGCTGTAGCCACCCAAACCCTGCGTGAAGCGCTTAACCGCGATGCGTTCATCAAGCCGGGCCACAAACTGCTTGGTTTTCCGATTGACGTGATTGCAGGCCGCGAAGAAGCCCGGCTGATTTACCAAGGCGTTGCCCATTTACTGCCCCAATCGGATGAGCGGCGTCTGGTGGTGGACATTGGCGGGCGTTCTACCGAGATGATTTTGGGTCAGGGTTTGCAGTCGCGCACGCTGGAGTCTTACCGGGTGGGCAGTGTGGCTTGGTCGATGCGGTACTTTCCAGACGGTCAGTTCACAGCACGTTCATTCGAGATGGCAGAAATTGCCGCCAAGGCAGTTTTTGACGAAGCCGTGACCACCTACCGCCGCGATAACTGGGACACGGCATTTGGATCATCAGGCACCATTGGAGCAGTGGGCGATGTGCTGGCTGCAGCGGGCTGGCCTGTTGACATCGTGACCCGCGAAGGTCTTGACTGGATGCTGGACCGCCTGCTGAAGGCACAAAGCGCCGATCGCCTGAAAATCGAGGGCATGAAAGACGACCGACGGGCGGTCATTGGCGGTGGCCTCAGCGTGTTGAGGGCCGTATTTGGCCTGCTCGACATTGCCGAAATGAGGACGGCCCAAGGCGCTCTGCGCCACGGTGTGTTGTACGACCTGGTTGACCGAGACGAAGACCTGACTGACCTGCGTGCGACCAGCGTGCAGCGACTGGCCCATAACTTCAGCACCGACGCAGTCCATGCCGAGCGGGTCAGCAAGGTGGCCCAGCATCTGTTTGCATTGGGCGGAGCAACCCTGCCACAGGCGCAGTTAATTACCTTGAAACGCAAGCTGGCCTGGGCCGCGCAGTTGCATGAAATTGGCAGCCAGATTTCGCACAACTACTACCACCGGCACGGCGGCTACATTTTGGACAATGCAGACGCGCCCGGCTTTGCGGTGCACGAAATGCACCGCTTGAGCCAGCTGGTACTGGGCCACCGGGGGAAACTGCGCAAGCTGGAGGCTAATTTTGAAAATCGACCGTTTGTTCAGCAGCTTCTTTGCTTGCGCCTTGCAGTCATTTTGTGCCACGCCAGGCGCGAGCCAGACCTTACAGGCATGCAACTTCAATGGGAAAACGAGCCAGGCCGACGCTTTTGGCTGACTTGCCGGGAAGGCTGGGCCGACGCATTCCCCCAGTCTGCCTACCTGCTCCAAGAAGAAGTGCTGGACTGGCAAAAAACTCCCTGGAATTTGCTGGTTTCTTAATTTCAAGCTGGCAAATCTGAATGTGAGCGGCTGACGGTAACCGTATAAACTGTATAAACCATTCATCAAGGAGATACAGTCATGGTGACCACACCGCAACCCACCGATTCAGCAGCTTCACCTGCTTCAGCCACACCCGCTACATCGGCCCCAATAACCACAGCTTCGCTGCCATCTAGTACGCCCCAAGCCGTGCAGCCAACAACCCCGGCTTTTAGCGTCAAACCTCGGACAACTCCTGCGAAGCGAACCCGAAAGCCTGCATTAAAAACTACTGCCACTACCCCGGTGTCACGCCAGCCCGCAGCCAAACAGGCAGCCGCTAAAAAAACCCCTGCCAGCCCAACGCCAGCATCAAAAACCAGCGCTAAGACAAGCGTTAAAGCCATCACGAAATCCACTTCGCCGACATTGGCCGCACCTAAAGTGGCGACGGCCCGGCCCGTGCCGCGCAAAGTGGCAGCGTCCAAGACAGCACCCCCAAAACCCGTGCCAGCCAAAGCAGTTGCACCTAAGGTTGCGGCACCAGCAAAGGCAGTTTTTTCTAAGCCGGTTACGCTCGCAAACACCGCTAAAAAGCCGCTTGTCAGCAAGCCTAAGAAGGAAGTGAAAAAGGAAAAACTGGTTCGCGACAGCTTCACCATTCCAAAATCTGAATTTGCGGTGCTGGACCAGCTCAAGCGGCGAGCTGGCGTGATTGCCCGCTCTGTGAAAAAGAGCGAGTTGCTGCGCGCTGGCATCAAGCTGCTTGCGGGCTTGTCAAACGACGCACTGCTGTCTGCGTTGTCTCAGGTTCCTACCATCAAGACCGGCCGGCCAGCGCTTAAAAAATAAGCGCTTTCGCGGCAGTTCAAAAACAGGTGCTTAAAAAACAGGTACTTCAAGCAGCCGATGAAAGCAGCCGATCAAAGCACCTCGGGCGACTGAACTGTCACCACGACGGTTTGCCGCTGGCCTTCACGCTCTCGGGTACGCAGCCACCACAGCGCACCTTTTTTCAAGGCGCATTCGCTTTCTTGAAAACCCAACAGTTGCGCAATCGTTTGTCCCAAGATGGGCTGGTGCCCTATTACCAGCACTGGGACTTTGCTCAGTGGCCATTGCACCACCTCAAGCAACTCGGCAGGCGTTGCCCACGGCGACAGTTCAGGGCGGGTCTTGAATTTTCGCCCCAGGGCCAATGCAGTTTGCTCACAGCGCCTGGCCGGACTCACCACGATACGGGCGCTGCCAGTCAGCTGCCTGTCCAACCATTCAGACATGCGGGCTGCTTGTTTTTCTCCGCGTGATGTTAGTTTGCGCTCCAGGTCGCTTTGTGCATTTTGGGCGTTTTGTGCATTCAGCTCAGTTTGCAGCCCTTCTTCAGCCTCGGCATGGCGCCACAAGATCAAGTCCATGGCGCTACCTTGGGCGTGACTTGGAAGCCGAGTACCGGTCCATCAGCGCCGACTGCACGCCGTGGCGCTTGGACGGGTCAACCGGATTGACCCGAATGTACTTGCCGTCAGGCTGCAAATCCCAGGCGTCCCGGCCGTCATGCAGGTAGCCTGTCAAGCACTCATCGATCAAGCGCTGGCGAATCACCGGGTCATTCACCGGCCATGCCAATTCAACACGCCTGAGCATATTGCGGTTCATCCAGTCGGCGCTGGAAAGCAGCAAGGTGTCGTCATTTCCGCAGCGGAAATAGAACACGCGCGAATGCTCCAAAAACCGGCCAATTACCGAACGCACTCGGATGTTGTCGGTCACGCCCGGCACCTGCGCCGCCAGCATGCAGGCACCGCGAACAATCAGGTCAATCTTGACGCCGCATTGCCCGGCTTTGATCAGCGCGCGCATCAAAATTTCGTCGGTCAGGGCGTTTGTCTTGACGACGATTCGCGTGTCTTTGCCTTGCAGCGCAGCCTGGGCCAGCGCATCAATTTTTTCAAGCAACTTGCGCTGCAGCTGAAACGGCGCAAGGAGCAGGTGATTGAGTTTGGGCAGGCGGCTGTGGCTGGCCAGGTGAACAAACACATGGTCGACGTCAGCCGTCAAAAGAGGCTCAGCCGTCAGGTAGCTGATGTCGGTGTACAACTTGGCCGTGCCAGGGTTGTAGTTGCCGGTAGACAGGTGGGCATAACGCACCAAACGCCGGCCTTCGCGCCGGGTCACCAAGAGCATCTTTGCGTGGGTTTTAAGACCGACCACGCCGTACACCACCTGCGCGCCAATGGACTCCAACATTTCGGCCCAATTGATGTTGGCTTCTTCATCAAACCGGGCTTTCAGCTCAACCACCACCATCACTTCCTTGCCCCGCCTGACTGCCTCGCGCAGCAGCAGCATCAGCTCGGAGTCTGATCCGGCGCGGTAGATGGTCTGCTTGATGGCCAGCACCTGCGGGTCATTAACCGCTTCGCGCAAAAAGTCGAGCACTGCGTCAAAGCTTTCAAATGGCTGGTGAATTGCCACGTCGCCTTGCGCAAGCCGCTCAAAAATTGACTGGCCTGGCACCAGCTGCCGGGGGTAGCACGCTTTGTAGCGCGGAAACAGCAATGCCGGATCGTTCACCAAATCGACCAATTGAGTCAGTCGCACCAGATTGACCGGGCCCTGCACCCGGTACAACGCTGGCTCAGGCAAATTGAATTGCGTCAGCAAAAAGCTGGACAAATACTCCGAACAACCGGACGACACTTCCAGCCGTACGGCTTGTCCATAGTGGCGCTGCTCCAGTCCCAGGCGCAGGGCAGTGCGCAGGTTTTTAACATCGTCCTCGTCAACTTCCAGATCGGAATGGCGGGTCACGCGAAACTGCGAGAACTCGCCCACCTTTCTGCCAGGAAACAAGTCCACCAGATGCGCCCGAATCACGCTGGAAAGGGACAAAAACAGTTTTTCGCCCTTCTCGCTTCCCCGGCTGGGCATGTGAATCAGGCGCGGTAGCACCCGGGGCACCTTGACGATGGCGATTTCGTTTTCGCGCCCGAATGCATCTGACCCACCAAGGCGAACAATAAAGTTCAGCGACTTGTTGGCAACTTGCGGAAACGGATGCGACGGGTCCAACCCGACCGGAATCAACAGTGGCCACACTGCCCGCTCAAAATAATCTTTGACCCAGCGCCGCTGCACCGTATTGCGCTCGCCATGCGAGACGATACGGATGCCCTCACGACCAAAAGCAGGCAGCAGCTCTTCGTTGTACAGCGCGTACTGACGCGCAACCATGTCGTGCGCAACAGCTGCCAGAGCTTCAAATGACGCGGGAGTGTAGGGTTCCTTCTGGTCATTATTTTGGGCCGCCACCAGGTGAGCAACCGCGCGGACTTCAAAAAACTCGTCCAGATTGGACGACACGATGCATAAGAACCGCAGTCGCTCCAGCAGCGGCACATCCACGCGCCGTGCCCAGTCAAGCACCCGCTCGTTAAAGGCAAGAATACTGTGATCGCGGTCAATAAATTTGATGGACACAGCGTCGAAAGTGGATGCTGCGCTCATGGCAACAGTCGGAGCAGGAATCGGCAACGCAGACTTTCGCAATAAAAAAATGAACCCCAGTGTTGTGGGCGTCGATGACAGGCGTGTGACAGCCGGCCTAAAGCGATGGTGCGCCGGTCATGCCAGGCATGCAAGCAGGGCAACGCCTAGCTGCCTGTATTTTATATCGAAATATGCCATTTGCGCATACTGTATATGCGAAAGCAGCTATTTTTTTCATAGCACTTGGTCAAGACTATTTTGGGTGATCGATGACAGCGTAGTGCGTGTCGTGATGACTTCCGGGTCCAGAATCACCTCAATCACCGTGCCCTCGGACCGGGCCAGTGCGGCCAGCAGTTCTGCCTCAAATTCATCGGTGCGGCTGATGCGCACGCCGGCATAACCATAAGCGTGTGCCAAGGCAGCAAAGTCGGGATTGACCAAGCGCGAGCCGCTTTCATGCTGGGGATAGTACTTTTCCTGATGCATGCGAATGGTGCCGTACATGCCATTGTTCAGCAGCACGATGATGGTTTTAGCGCCATGCTGCACGGCTGTGGCCAACTCTTGTCCGTTCATTAAAAAATCGCCGTCACCCGCGATGGTGAACACCACGCGCCCGGTCGTGATAGCGGCCGCAATACCGGCCGGCACGCCATAGCCCATCGCGCCGACCGTGGGCGCAAGTTGGGTTTTGCAGCCCTTGGCCAGCCCATGGTGTTTGTAAAAGCGGTGGAGCCAGCTGGCAAAGTTGCCCGCACCGTTCGTCAACACCGCGTCCGGCGGCAAATGGCGTTGCAACAAACCAATGATTACTGGCATGTCAATCTCGCCAGGCAGGGGTTGAGGTACCAAGTTTGCCAAATAGTCTTGATTGGCCGATGCGGTCCAGTCATTCCAGGGCACCGATGCTGGCGCACTCAAAACTTCCAGCGAACGAGCGGCCGCATTCATGGTGGCGTTGATCGCCAGATCGGCTTGAAACACCCGGTTGAGTTCTTCAGCGCTGGCATGGATGTGCACCAGCTTTTGTTTCGGGCGGGGCGCTTCAATCAGGGTGTAGTTGCCGGTTGTCATTTCGCCCAGGCGCGGGCCGATGGCAATGATCAGGTCGCTGGCTTTGACACGAGCCGCCAGAGCCGGATTCAGGCCAATGCCAACATCGCCGGCGTAAAGCGGGTGGTGGTTGTCAAACGTGTCTTGAAAGCGAAAGGCATTGCCCACCGGCAGCTTCCAGTTCTCGGCAAAGCGCTGCAGCGCTTGCGCCGCTTGCGGTGTCCAACCGCCGCCGCCGGCAATGACCAGCGGTTGTTTCGCCGCTAATAGCAGTTCACGCAGGATGCGCAAGGCACCAGGGTCGCTCCAGGCCTGCACCGGCTCGACCCGGGGCAAAGGACAGGCAGCAGTCGTACGAGTCAGCATGTCTTCGGGCAGCACCAGCACGACCGGACCGGGCCGGCCATTCATGGCGGTGGCAAACGCGCGCGCCACATATTCTGGAATCCGGTCGGCATCGTCAATGCGCTCAACGCGCTTGGCAAAGCCCTTGGTACTGGGACCGAAAAAACTCGAATAGTCGACTTCCTGGAAGGCCTCGCGGTCCCGGCAGTCGCTGGCCACATCGCCAACCAGCAGCACCATCGGCGTCGAATCCTGAAAAGCCGTGTGCACCCCAATCGACGCGTTGGTGGCACCTGGCCCGCGTGTGACCATGCACACGCCGGGGCGACCGGTGAGCTTGCCGTGGGCTTCAGCCATGAAAGCCGCACCACCTTCCTGGCGGCAGGTGATAAACCGAATCCGGTCACGACGGGCGTACAAGCCATCCAAAACCGCAAGGTAACTTTCGCCCGGAACGCCAAACGCGTGGGTGACACCTTGGTCAATCAGGCAATCGACTAAAAGATGTCCGGCAAGTTGTGAAGTCATGCCGGAATTGTGCCTTCGCAGTCAAACCAAGATGCAGCGCCTACCCTGCCCAACTTGACCAGCACCCTGGCCTATTCGGGTGTTGAGGGGTCAGCGTCGGCTCCACCGCTTTCTAGAGCCTGGCGGGCCAGTTCTTCATCGCTCAGCGGCGGTGCGTTTTCCAGCACCGCCAACTCTTCGAGCAGTGCATCGTCGGGCGCTTCATGCCCAAGCAAGACCTCTTCAATGCGCTGGCTTTGGGTTTCGGCGTGCAGGGCTGCAGGGCCGCTGGTGGCGGGCGGAAATTTGTCGCCAATGTCGGCGATGACAGCGTCTGATTTTTCTTCTACCCAGCGAACAAAATCGTTCGCGGGAGGGGTCTGGGATGCGGTCATTGAAGTCTCCTGAAGTTAAGCCACTGTAGCAGCCAGGCTGCCTGGAAAAAACAATGTACGCCCGTGCCGCAGACCGCGCAACTGGCGAGCAGCCGTCCTAAACCAGCGCGGGTGGCCCCGCCACAGGTCCGGGGGCTGGCGATGGCGCTGTCAGCTCAAGCGCTTTGTCCGGCGCTTCCCGAAGCACCAGGCCGGCTGGCCTGAGCAGCGAAATGTCGGCTTCGCGCAGCCGCCTGAGCACATCAAACAGCAAGGCACTGCGCACGCCATAAGCAGCTCTGGGCGAGTTGACGAACGCCGTGGCGTTAAACACCACCATGCCCGCGCTGTCGATGCTGTCCAGCTCTACGGTGGGCGCAGGGGTTTTCACCACATCGGCATGGGCATTGAAAATTTCCAGAATCAAGCTGCGTACCAGGTCAACGTCGGCGGCCAGCGGCACCGGCAGCAAAATTTTCACCAGCCCCAGCGGATTGGCGTGGGTGACATTGCGCACCGTTTTGGTGATGAATTCTGAATTGGGAACAATCACGGTCGAGCGGTCGCCCATCTGAATTTCGGTGGCGCGCACATTGATGCGCCGAATATCGCCTTCAATGCCGCCCAGCGACACCCAATCGCCCACCTTGACCGGCTTTTCCGTCAGCATGATGATGCCCGACACAAAGTTCTGCACCACCGCCTGCAGTCCAAAACCAATCCCGACCGACAAGGCACTGGCCACCCACCCGATCCGCTCCAGGCCAATGCCCACGGCAGCCAGTCCAAGCGACAAAGCCAGCACATTGCCGGCATAGGCCATCAGCGTGGCGGTCCAGACCTGCATGCCAGTGTCCAGCGAGGTGGTGGGCAAAAACACATCTTTTAGCCAGCGCCTGACGATTCGCACGCCGGCCAGGCATAAAGTCATGATCAGCACCGCCTGCAATACTGCCAGCGGAACAATTTGGAAGGCGCCAATCGAGATGCCTTGCTGGAGCTTGTCGGCTCGCTCGAACAATTCAGACGGCCCCTCGCCAAACGGCGCAAGCAGCAGCATCAGCGTGAGAAACACGACCAGCAACCGGCCCACGCCCGACAGCAGCACGGCTGCCTGAGCGCGGATCTTGACAAAAGCATCCGCAGGACGTTCTGCTGCGCCTGCGATCAGCTCGCCCGGAAGGCTCTGCTCGGTACCAGGCGCGGGTGCCAGCAGCGTGGTGAAGCCATCGTCCACCAGCACCGCCAACAAATAAGCCGAGCCCAGCACCACCGCCACCCAGGCAATTTGGTGCACCACAAAACTACCCAGCGCCACATATCCCAGCAGCAGCGCCAACAGACTGCCAGCCGTGCCCAGCCAGGCCAGGGCCACCAAGCTGCTCAGCCACAGCGGACTGACCGGCCAGTTTGCAGCTTCCACCGGGTCGCGCAGCGCCTGCCGGCGCGTCAGGTCGGTGCGCAGCAAAGCCAGTCCCATGGCAACAGCCATTGCCAGGGCAATGAGGCAGTCGGCGGCCACCGTGGTGACCAAACTGGCGTTGATCTGGCTGGTGAGCCGCACAACAACCCAGGTCAGCACGATCATCAAGGCCAAAAATGGCGGCAGCCAGCGCAGGTTCAGCGCGACCTTGTCCGGCAAGGGCAGCAATCGCCATGACGGGCGATTTGGAAGCAGCAACGCATGCCCCAGGCCGACCACATATCCGCCAAAACAAATCACGCCAGCCAGCCGGCTTGCAAGCGAGCCAAGCGCCTCGGGCAACGGCACCACCCAAACCAGCCCCAAATAAACCGTTTCCGCCACCAGCCCGGCTGTAATTGTCGGCAGCAACACACGCGTCCAGGCATGCAGCGAGCGGCGCAGGCGGCCTGGGGGAACCCGGGTGGTGGTGAGTCTGAGCAGCGCCTGGCCAGCCCACCAGTGCAGACTCAGCAGCACCAGCACCAAAGCGCCCACACTGACCCACACCCGGGTACCGCTGGCCTGGGCAGTGGCGGCCAGTCCGTTGAACAAAACTTTGGCGCGCTGCATGTCGCCGGGCAGGTCCGCCTTCAGTTCGGTCCAAAACAGACTGCTCATGATGGAGGACGTGCGTTCACCCAGCCGCGCCTGAAATTCCGAGCGCCGCAGCGCTGAAATATCGCCCGCGGTTTGCCCGCTTTCCACAGCCAGCACCCGGGCGCGTTTTAACTGGGCATCAAGCTCGGCGCGCACCTTGTTCAGCTGGGTGCGCAAAATCGCCACTTCAGGCGCTTCAAGCTGTCCCGGCGTGACCGGACCCAGCTCATTCAGCCGTGCCTGGATGCTGGTCAATTGCGGCTCAAGCAAGGCCGCCGAGGCATCGGCCTGGGCACCTGCCGCCAGCACCTGGGCGCGCAGTGGGAGCAGATCCGCCGGATCCTTGGGCGGCTTGTCAATGATCTTTTGCGCCTTGTCAATTTGCAAGCGCGCCGCGTCCAACGAGCTGTCAATGCTGTCAATCTGAGCCAACGCGCCAAGTGCAGCCAGCAGCAACAGCAGACCTACAACCCCGCGGCGCAGCATACGGTAAAAGCCAGTAACTGCCGGAGAAAAATCAGCCTGGCCCGCAGAAAAGTTGTGAAAGTAGGACGAAGTAAAGCGCATGAATAAGCAACGCCGCTGGTGAGCAGCCGGCAAAAATCAAGAACGGGTCATCATAAAGGCCGCCTACTTTGGCCGATGAATGCCTAGTTTCTCAAGCAGGCACTGCGGCGGTACGGCGCACCCGCCGCACCTTGAAAGCGCTGGCAATCAGTGCGCCCTGCATCAATGCCAGACCCAGCAACACGCCCGTGTAATGCCCGCCGTCCATCAAAGCGCCAAACACGAAAGGCGATACGGCCTGCCCGATGTCCAGGCCGGCATACACCACCCCATACACCCGGCCCGATGCATTTTCAGGGGTTGACTGCTTGACCAACAGGTCACGCGATGGCCCGGCAATGCCCGAGGCAAAACCCATCATGCCAAACAGCACCGGCACCATCCAGGGCGGCGGGCTGCCCAAAGCCAGCACCAGAGCCACCATGACCGCTGCCCCAAAGCCAAGGCCCACAATGCGCTCGCTGCGAGAAGCATCAGCCACCAAAAAGCCGCCTAGCGCCATGCCGCTCGCGGCGCAGATCATGTAAACCGTCAGGCAGACGGCGACCAGGCTTAGGTCCATGCCGTGCAGCTGGCGTGCGGCTTCCGGGGCAAAGGCCTGAACCGCACTCAGCAAAGTGCCAAACCAAAAGAAAAAACCAAAGCACATCCACACCGCAGGAATCTTTAAAAAATCCAGCTTGCCACCACCGGCTTGGGCGCTGGGTGCCGGCACCAGTGGCTTGAGCGCCAGCCGGTCGCGCTGCAAGAACATCACCACCAGCACCACCAACACCAGCACCCCCGCGGCAGCCAACGCAACACGCCAGGAAAAAGCAAGTGTCAAGGGCACAACCAGCGCTGGCGCCAGCGCCCAACCCAAACTGCCTGTGATGCCATGCACGCTGTAAGCATGGCCAAGCCGAGAGGCGCTGACCTTGCGGTTCAGCAGTGTGTAGTCAACCGGGTGAAACACGCCATTGCCCATGCCGCCAACAACCGCAAAGCCCGCCAGCATCCAATAACTGGTGCTGATTGAATACCCCAGCGCCGCACACCCCAGCAAAGCCAGGCCACCGAACAAAATAGGTCGTGGGCCAAAACGGTCCACCATAAAGCCCGACAGCGCCTGCACCGCGCAGGACACAACGAAAAACAGGGTCATCAAAAACCCAAGCTGGGCATAACTGACTTGAAATTCGTCCTTGAGCCAGGGAAACAGCGGTGCCAGCAGCAACTGGCTGAAATGACTGGTCAAGTGGGCCAGGCCGACCAGGCCAATCAAGCCAGCGTCGCTGCGCAACGACCCTGGATCAACCGCGGTGCTTGATGTGTGTGATGGGCTTGTGGCGCTTGCCGAATTCATCGGGCTATCGTAGTCCTGACGACCGCATTTTGAAAATGGCAGATGCTCATCTGCATCAAATGCGGGAGCACCTAACCGTGCGGACTGGCCTGCGCTAAATCAATCGCCGTAGCAAGCCCATCGCCTGGGCAAATGGCCTGCCATACGGCGGATAAAACAAATCTCCACGCGCCCACTTGGACTGGATCAGCACCGGCTTTTGCTGCGTCAGCCGCAAAAAGCCGGTTTCGCCATGATACGCACCCCATCCGCTGTCCCCCACGCCGCCAAACGGCAGCGCTGGGTGGGCAATGTGCATCAGCGTGTCATTCACCGTGACCCCACCGCTCACCGTGCGCTCGAGCACCACATCACGGGCCTCAGCGTTTTGTCCGAACCAGTACAACGCCAGCGGTCGGGGTTGGGCGTTGATGTACTGAATAGCGCCCTCAAGCGATTCGTAGGTCAGCACTGGCAGGATCGGTCCAAAAATTTCTTCTTGCAGCAGCTTGGCTTTGGGTGCCAAGCTGAACACCAGCACTGGCGCCATCTGACGGGCTGCATCCGGCGCTGCCTTGTCAGCGGCGCTACCTGGGTCGACAACCTGCAAC
>Ga0326734_1000357_pt1 | contig 12771 bp, 5 predicted proteins | sample 15_GP2_1315_FD_207944 | JGI IMG/M metagenome (GOLD analysis project Ga0326734, IMG submission 207944) | Glacier ice microbial communities from Ngari, Tibet, China - 15_GP2_131.5 | ecosystem: Environmental > Aquatic > Freshwater > Ice > Glacier | place: China: Ngari, Tibet | collected 2018-07-18 | reverse complement strand
ATGGAATGAATTATCTTCAATACCAAAACCAGCATAACCTTCACCTTCATACATTGCAAACACAAATCCAGTATCAACACCTAATGAATTTACTAATGTTTTATAAATTATTTTAGGTCCAGTATTGGTATATCCAGCATAAGAAACAATATTATTCCAATTTAAGTTAGTTGGAATATCTCCAGGTAAAACAGCAGATGCTGAATAATTAACTCTTACGGTTTGTTCAACTAATGTTGGATCAGCAGCTCTATTTGTAACTAATTGATTTATGATTGGGTTTATGTTTATATTATAAGCTGATTTAATTAAACTTTGTCCTGAATCATAAGATAAAAATAAATTATTACCAGGTAATATTGGATTTCCTGAAATAATACCTCTAATTATTTTTGAATTACCAGCATCTAATGCTAATGAACTAAAATTATGTAAAACAGGATTTCCCGCAATATCTTCAATTACCGATAAAGCATTAGCGTTTCCTGAAGGATTTGCCATTTCAATATCAAACATAATAGATACTCTACTACCTGAGAATGAACAAATTGCAGAAGTTACACTTGGTGGTTGAATTGATGCTTGATCAGTTGTCATACCAACAGCTAATGTTTGTACTGAAGAATCATAAAGTTTTTTAGCTGTAACTTTATAATAATATGTTGTTTGTTCAATCAATCCACTATCGATAAAACTTCTATCAGTTTTTGGCCTGGTTGCTATTAATGTATAACTTCCTAATAATGTTGATGACTTAAATATATTGAATGAATCAATATTAGAATCATCAACATAATCCCATAATATTTGAATCTGTGATGGTGAAGTTATTCCAACACGTAAATTAGTTGGTGGTTGTATAGTAAGCGGCAATGTAATTCCAATAGCATTTGTTAATTCAGAAATACTATCAGCATTTTGAAATTGTATTTTAAAGAAATGTGTTGAACCTTCTAATAAATCAGAAATATTAAATTCAGCCGTATCTATATAAGCATCATGTATTAATACAAATTCACTATCGGAATTAGTGCTTTGAAATATTTTGGTATTATTTAATCCGATATTTTTATCTGTCCAAGCTAATTTAAGTGTTGATGTTGATGTTGCTTGTATTTGAATATTAACTGGATTAAATAAAAATGGTACTCCAATATTTTTAGTTTTAATTATTACTGGACATTCTGTTAATTCAACACTTACGAATTTTTTACCATTAGCATCTACTTGAACAGGTAGAATAGTTGTTATTCCAGCATAATCTTTACGTACTTCAGAATTTTCAAACCTTACCATTACGATTGATGATTCAGTTACGTCAACATAAATTTTTGTAATCTCAGAATCAAATATATAACTACCTAACCAAGCAACAATACATTTTGAATTATCTGGTTTATTATAAGCGCAAGCATTAGTATTTGGATTTGCTGATTCAATAATTACTTGTGAAGTATTACTAATACCATCTTCTTTAATTATATGTGATAGTTTAAAATCAATAAATTCATTCCTAAATGTTGTAAGGTAATAATGTCCTGCTAATGGTTTTCTGTTAACCCAATCATTATATGCTGTAACGCCATCAGTAACTCCGCAAGTTAAAAACATGTCACGAGTCACAGAAGTTTGTGTTATTTCTTCAATTCTAGCTGTTGTATTTGCATACCAATAAATAAATGTTGCATCAATTCCTAACATATTAGAAACTAAATGCGTACGTAATAACCAATAACCTTTAAATTTTTGACGCCCTGCTAATGTCGGATAATTAGGTGCAATAACACCACCTTTTTGTTCATCATAACCAATTTCAGTTACCCAAACTTCTGCATTTGGCATCCGTTCATCACGTAATTTTACCCATGCTTTAACAAGTTGTTTGTATTGACATGTTGGTGCTTCAGGAGGAACACCATATTGAGCATAATTACTATAAACTTGTACGTCAGGTATTTCGCGGTAAGCATTATATTGATGAAAATTTAAAACATCAATAGGATAATCACCAGGACCTCGTAAAACGTCCCAAATTTTCATCATTTGTTTAACAGCTCCAGGATTAGGAGTAGCAGCACCACCCATTACAAATTTAGCTGTAGGGTCTGCTTGTTTTACTCCATAACCAGGACCCATTAATCCTTTATGTCCATCTGAAGCAGCTGACCATCTTGCTGCTAATTCAGCAGGATTATTGTAACCATTTTCACCTGACCAAAATTTGTCTTGTTCATTTCCGTATTCATAATATTCGCAAAGATTCAATCCAACTTTCATTGGTTCTCCAGTATGTAATGTCATATACTGTTGATCAGCACTTGGATTATTACCATAACGTGCTGCTAAATTATAAGCGTGTCTTGCGTAAAATCTGTAATTTAATGGATTTGTTGTTACAGATAAATCAAAATTATTTAATCCCCAATCAACAGGTTTACTATCCATTGCTCCTTCGTACCCGGCAGGACGCAAAAAATGAGGATTATGAGATACGCAAATTAATGATTTAATACCTAATGATTTTGCAAGTTCTAATTTAGTATCGTAATTCCACATATGAGATGTTGAATATACGAATTTTATATCTGAAGGTACTGCGTTTGCTAATTCACCAACACCTGTAGTTTCTGGACCACCAAATCCACCAATATTGTTAACTGTCCAACCCCACTCATTGTACCACCGCATCATTGTAGTACATTGTCTAAGCATATTGAAATTTCCTTCAAGAAGAAATCCATTCATTCCCATCTGATCGTTTAATGTTCTAACGGGAACGTTGCGTTTATATTTTTTACCTTTAAGGGTAGGTTTAATAATTCTATTACCAAAAAACAATAATCCTAATATTTCACATAATGGTTCATATAATTCAAACATTATATGTGTTACATTTTTTGATACTGCTGGATTAAAATCGTGTTTATTCCACAAAGACATATTTCTTGAATATGCTGGCATATCCAAAGCCATATTATAATTGACACCATCTTCACTTACACTAAAACTAAATCTAGATTTTGTTTCATCAGTAGTTCTAAACCAAATATATGAAATATCAAATACTCCATTTAATTCAATTATAATTTTATTTGTACTTTCGTTATACCAATTAGATAATCTACCCCAAGTAAGAGTAGATACTTTTCTTGCCATATTAGTAATTGGAACACCAACATCATTATAATTAATAGCTGAAACTTCAGCAATTGATTCAGCTGAATAGTCTATGTGGTTTTCATCAAATTGATATAATATTCTCCAATCATAAATATCATCTTTACTTAATGGTATTCTTACAGGAATATTTATTGTTGAAACAACTTCTATTGGGAGAGTTGTGAAACTAATGATATTGCTTTTTGCTGATGTTTTAGTTTTGCCTAATCTAGCTTTTTCACTAATGATACAAACATATAATTTTGTTGAAGCTGGTAAATTTGTTAATACTATTGTTTGGGGGACTCCTGGCAATCCTGGGGTAATAATATTTGTAAGCGCTTTTAAACCAGATAAATTAGTGTTTGCTGTAATAATTGATTGACTAATATAAATTAGGTAACGATCTGCTTTCGTTAATGGTTCTGGTGGAACTCCACTAATAGATGTCCAGTATATTTCAACCGCTGCTGTATCAATATAATTATATACTAAATCATTTATGGTTTCCGGATTTGGTATTATTATTTCAGGATTTAATATCTCAGAAGTCCAAAATGTTTTTAATCCTGTATTTCTCCAAGTTAATTCTGTAACCTGACCAACTTGATAACCGATTTCAATATCCCCTTCATTATCAGCACCTAAAATAACTTGATGAAGACCAGTACTATCTTGAACAATAAGTAAAACTCCAGAAACTAATGGTATCGATGTTGATGCTGTTAAAACAATATCTTCTAATAAATTTATGATCGAAGCTTGATTGATAACAACTAAAACACCAGCAATAGATTCTGTATAAATAAATTCAAGAATTGCTCCACTAGCAGCACCGCCACCTGATGGAATATTCCATTTTATCTCAGAATTAATTAAATCAGTACTTAATGTTTTACCACCTGTAAAACCTTGACGAGCTTTTAAATACTTTTCAACAACGGTATTATTTGTTTGGTTACCGTTTAATTTTGTTTTAGACATTAAACTGCTATTGTATCGTAAGAAACTAAAATTTTATCTCCGCTTATTAATTCTGAACCTACCGCAATAGTAATTTTTTTTCCAATAAATGTATAATCTGAATTAGGTTCATCAGATTGTAATTGACCATTTACAAAAACTTCTAATGAATCAGGATCAGCAAAATTCAATATATCATAATCTCGATTTATTCCATTTATTAAACCTATTGGAACTTGTCGATAAATACGTTTTTCAGAATATCTTTTTAAACGAATCCAATCTTTATCTTCACCACCATATAACCAATAAGAATCATCAGAAATCCTATTCCATATTTGTGCTGTTGGTAATTGTTTAAAATCTACTCCATATGCTGGTTGAATGTCTTGTGCCATTATAATTCTTTTAAAATTTCTTCAGACAAATATATTTCTGTATTTATTTCGTCTTTTCTTTGTTCCGTAATATTTTCAAAATTTAATTCCTTACGTAAATTAATTATATTTTGCAATACATTTGCACTATATTTACATTTTTCAATATTATCAATAATTTGTTTTTGAATTAATTCTTGCTCTGACATATTAAGTTATTATATATTTTATGTAACTACATAATTTTACTACTGCATTACTTGTATCGGCAATATTTCCATTTTGCATTCTATAATAAAATATATTTCCTGTAAGCACCGAAGCTGTACAAGTTAATACTCTAGAATTTCCGCTTCCAGTAATACTACTAATTACATTACCAATAATTTCAAATCCTGTATTACCTGTTACTGATTTATTGAAATTTACTGTAAGTGTTAACCCATTTCTAACAACATTTGTAATTTTTGGTGGGACAAGATCCAAATTTGGATCATTAACTTTTTTATTGGTTTTATATAAATTAATTAATCCTGTATTTCCATTAAAAGAACTACTATCGACATTAGTTACTTGAATATTTTTAATACTTCCGCCTGATATTAGTAAACTCATATCTCTACGAAAATTATTTCCACTTATTGCTGATTGGTTTATTGTTATTGTTAATTTATTGCCAACTAAATTACTATTGATTACGGAATTATTTATTGTTTCATAATATTCATAAAAATCCTGCATACTTTCAACTAAAAGTCTATCATTATTTAATGGATGATTCATAACATAACTCCAAAATTCATTATACCTTGCTAATGATGTTGGGTTACTTATATCATGTGAAAAAACACTTCGCACTAATGGTGATGCAAGAGTACTGTTTAACATTAAAGTATCAAAATATGTTTTGTGTCCTTCAATTTCAGAAAAATCATTACCAAAATAATCTCGAGATAAGATCATTTGTTGTTTAGGTAAATTAATAATGTTTTGATTACCATAATTAATAGTGTAACCATCTTTAGTATTTTCAACACCAAAACCACTAGTTACAAATACATAATCTAAGTAAAATGATGTTGAAACATAACCTTCATCAGCTGTTGGTATTATAGTTGTTCTTGTTCTAACTTGTTTACCTCTTAATTTAAATTGATCCCACATTCTAATTTCAGCAGCTTTGAGTTCATTATAAATATCAACACCACCATGACTATAACCATGATTTGAAATACTATGGTTATCATCAATTATACTAGTTAATTCATCATAATCTAATATTTGTGGATGGACAACATCATGACCTCCAGCATTTAATGCTATAGAAGCTCTATAATTTCTTTTTTTCCCAGCACCATCAGTACCGTAAAGTGTTTGAAATACTGGTTTTAAAACTGTTAAATCATCTGCAGTTGCATCATCTTTTTGATAAAGTAATACAGCTTCTTTATTATGTTTTACGTTTGCTGTTGTAACAGTTGGTGAATTAGGTATGCTATTAAAAGTTACCTCTAAATTAATAATAGCAGTAGAAGCTTGAGCTCCTACTGCTAAATTATGTGGAAATAATATGTTTGTCATTAATTATATTGTTAAATTATGATAAACTATACTTGATGTTTGACAAGGTAAAACATCCATCCATGATTTAACAAATAAATCAGCGGCTCCTTGAAAAGCAACATGTAGTAATACCCAACTAGCTCCTGAATCAACAGAATATTCAGCATATAAATAAGTACCATCACCTCTTACTCTACCATATAAAGTAGATGCTTTTGTTTGAACAATTTCATCTGAATAATAATTATTAGTTTTTCTTCCAAGTATTTTAAAATTATTTGCCATAACTAATCCAATGGCATAATCATTACCACCAAAATTCATATCAGCACCATTAGTAATAAACCCTATATTACCGCTTTGGTTACTTGTTTGATTAAAAGTAAATCTAACAAATCCTGAAGTACCAACAGCTAATTTCATATTTGACATTGCTCTACCATAAGTGCTTGCATTAACAGGAGTATCTAATGTATTTTCTGTAACAACAGTATTTTGTAATGATGGCCAACTATTAAGATTTACTGTTGAATAAGTTTTTACAGTATATATTGATGCATTTGATATTGAATTACTTTTATTTCTTCCTGTAATTGCTCTTACTCTTACTTTAACAACACCCGATGCTTTATTACCATCTCCAATTGGTTGTGGATTTGCAATACATTGAATCCAAGTAGTTCCATTATTTGATGTATATTCATAATCAGATGCTGACGGTATATTTGTACTATTTGTCCAACCAATTGTTTGTAATATATCGTCAACAACTGGAGTTGTTGGTGCAATTGGGTTATTATTACCTAATAACCCATATCCGGACATATTGTGCATTACTCCACCTGGATTATCACTTAAAAATGCTTTAACATATAAGTTTACGTTTGGTTGTATTATTGAATTAACATTAATCCATGTAGCCATATTGTCTTTTGTATATTCAACATGACATTGGGTACCATCACATCTAACTCTAGCTTTTGTATTTGATGAAAGTGCTAATACTTCACCTGTTCCAAAATAACCGCTTAATGCTCTTCCTTGTAATTTAGCATCAAACGCAAAAGCCATTGCTATTTCAAAACCATTACTACTTTCTCCAATAGTTCCTTGATCTAATCCAATCATACCGGTTCTAACTTGTAGTAAATCCATCATAATCCAACCAGCACCGCCTGCTGGAACATAATAATCTGATACAACAAATGTATTTGTTGTAACAATTGTAAGATCACTGTCTATAATAGTAGCTCCTGTTGTTGGACCTGAAACAACAAAAGCATTATCATTTAATGGTATTGGAGTTTCAACAACAGCAATAAATGCTATTGAATTTGTCAATACTGTTGAAGGTGAATACGATGCAGTTAATTTAACTCTTACAGCAAATCCACCTATAGGTATATTTAAATTACCAACAAATTTAGAATTTGTAGTTGCTGCAAACCAAGTTGGTGTTGCTGCTGTATAATTTAATGAAAATTCATGATCTGCTGCTGTTATGCCTGAGGTTGTACTTAAAGTCCATGTTGCTGTATTTGCTGTATCGTCAACTATTAAATTTGTTGGTGGATTAGCTGCTGGATTTGGTGCTGCAATTGCTGTATCATTTAATAAAGTTGCTGATTTAGTTCTTCCATCATCCAAAGCTCTAGTTCTTACTTGAAAATCTCCAATTGCTATTTCTTTACCTACAGCATCAAAGGAAGTACTGCTTTGACCAACCCATTGAGTAAAAATACTACCAACAACTCTATATCTCATTTGAGTATCGCTATTGAAAAATGTTGCTCCATTATTCCAAGTAATTGTTTTTGTTGTATCATTTACAACCATATTTGTAGGAGCTGCAGGAATTGGCTCTGTCATGGTCATATTGTAATATAAAACATTACTTATTCTGTTAGGAAATAATCCCATAAATGTTTTAGGATATAAATTACCTACTGGCTGTACTATTGAAGCTAATGTTGTCCAACTAGTTCCACTATTTGTTGTATATTGTGCTAAAAGATTAGTTCCAGTTGCTGTAATACGTAATTTTGTGTTAACACCTGGAGCTAAACTAACACTAGCTAATTGTACTCCAGAAGCATCACAATATAAAATATTGTTATCTCCTCTACGTACCATTTTAATAATATATTGATTAGCATTTCTATTTATATTAAATAAATTATCTAATCCTATATCACCACTAGAATCTGATGTAATTAAATCACACTGTACCCAACCAATTCCAGCTGAAGGAATTTTATAATCACTTACATTTCTTGAATAATTTGCTAGTTGTGCAGTTGTTATATTATTTTCATCAACAATAGCTCCAATAGTACCACCCCAATCAGCAAATGCCCATGATGTTAAAGGTACTCCAACTTCTGTATTTGCAACAGTAAATGCTGGTGAATTTGATATTGGTGATTCATTTCTTCCCGATATTGCCTTAATTTTAAATTTCCAATAACCGGTAGCTACTGCAACATCTCCAATATTTATAATATTACCTGTAAATTGTGTATAAACACCATTATTTTCACTAACCATTATTTCAGTATCACCTAAAACATGTGTTGCATCTAATGTATTTGTACCATCATCAGCAATAATTGTTGGTGCTGCTGGATCTAAATTGATATTATTAGTTACTGATTGATTTGTTGATGTTGCAACTAAATTACCTGGAGAATCTTGTAATCTTCCAGCAGCTGAAGTATAGGTAAATGTAATTACGTTACCATTAACATATGCACTATTAACATCAATATATAAATAAGGTCCACTAACTGAAACTGCTAATACTGTTTTACCTCCACTAACTGTAACATGTCCTGCTACTGTATTACCAATAACTAAATTTTCATTATATAAAGCAACTATACGAGTACGTAAATTGTCTGCAATAATTGCACTAGTAAATAATGGTGCTGTTAAATCTCCGGCAATTGCCGTTGTTTTACTATCTGTGTCAAAACCAGAATCTGTATATCCAGGAGCTGTTGCTTTTAATCTATAATAGTAAAGTGTGTTTGCTGTTAAACTTGTATCAGTATAAGTTAATAAAGCACCGGTATAAATTGTTGTTAGATTTATTGAAAATCCACTATTATCAGCACGTTGTAATGTATATGATGTTGCATCATTTACCCCTAACCAATTTATTGTATTTTGACTTGTACTTGAAGTACCAAAAGTCATATTTGGAGTAGTTAATTGCGGTAAACTTGCAGCACCACCAGAAACCCAATTAAATGCAGTATTTAAGAATAAGTTTGTATTTATTGGATCATGATTTGGTAAAGTGGTTAATGCAATTTTTAAAGCATTAATAAAACCAGCAGCTATTGGATCTATTTCAATAATGGGATTTTCAACAGTACCGGTATTTTTAAAGAAATTACCACTCATTATTTGAGTAGTTAATGCTGTTGCTTTTAATGCAAGTAATTCGCTTATTTTATTACTAGAATAAACTGTACTTACAGAAGGAGCAGCATCATTTATTCCAGGAGCGGAACTTGAAACATTTTTACGCCATCTTCCAGTTGCAAGTCCTGTTACTTGAACTACTGTATTATCATTATTTGTTAATGTAGATAGCGAATCCCAATAATAATTATTTCCACCACCATCACCTACAGCATTTAATCCTAACAATACAATGGGAAGTCCATCATAACTGCCTCTTCGAAGTTTTAGTTCTGCTAAATTTTTTATAAATAAACCCATTTTATATTAGAAATTTAAAATCCAATTAATTATTACGTTATTACTGCCTGGTACAATACCTAAAGAATAATTAATATATATATTAGTATTATCCCATGTAGTAAAAAAGTCTCCAATTGCATCGAAACTACCTGCTGAAGCTGCAACAAAAGTTGGTGGAGTTGCTGAACCATGTGCAATAGTTACCATTACTTGTCCTGAACCATTTAATGTTACAGAACCTGTTTTAACATTTCCACTTCCTGATGGACCTGTTGGGCCTGTTAAACCTGTTGCTCCTACAATAGAAAAACCACTACCCCAAGCACTATTGGTTTTTGGCCCATAAAATATTTTTGTTGTTGTATTTAAATAGAAATCTCCTTCAGTACCTAATAATGTATCGGGTGCAACAGTACCGTTTAGAATAGTCTTTCCGTTAACACCACTCCCTCCAGAACCTCCAGAAGATAACTCGCTAAAGCGAGCTATCCTAATCCATCCAAGAGATACTCCTCTGTAATGCCATAACGAGTCATTTGTCACGTCCACCCAAAATTGCGCAATTGGTAACTGTATAAAACTAGCGCTTAACGCTGGTGATGTTTCTTGTGCCATTATTTTATTATAAATTAGTAATTTTTATTATATAAAGTACTTTTAGTATTCATATCCTGATATACTTACCAAAATATACCCTACAGCTGTAGGTGTTACGGCTGCAAATCCTTGAACACTTATCCCGATACCTGTTCCTGCTGAAAACTCCATACCTTCTGAAAAAGGTACTTCTATTGTATTAGCAGCATTTGCAGTAATAGGACTTTCAGAACCTGCAACTAACGTAGTTGCTACAGGACTTCCAATAGCTACCACTCCTGCGGTATTAAATCTTAATCTCACCATTGCATAACCAGAAGTACCAGTAGCTATGTATGAAGCAGACATTTTTGTAACCCTAAATGTTTTTCCTGTATTTACAACTGCTGGAGTTGTTGTAGCGGCAACCGTAACACCCGCTCTTGTTCCTGTTAAGGACTGTAAAGTATCTGTTGCTAATGATAATACAGGGATAAGACTATAAAACGTTACGTGACTTCTACCGCTATCTTTTAAATCTTGTGTATTTAAGGCATTAAGCCCCTGTACTCCTTTTAAAGAAGAACGAATCCTGTCCCAACTTGTACCATTGTAGCCCATTAAAAAGCCCAATGTTTCTACAAAATCATTATCATTTGCCCGTCCGTCTTGTGGCTTTACCGAAGAAGGTTGTTTATCTGATTTGTGGTATAAAACCTGAATAACAAGCTGTGTCGTTGCCGTTGCTCCGTTTGTATATACAACCCTAAAGAATTTCATGTTTGTAGAAGTAGAAAAACTCTTTAGTGAAACGGCTGGAATAGTATAAACATCCATTGGAAGCCATAAAACACCATCATGTGATTGCTGATAACTTAACCCATCTGTTGCCGAAGCGTGACTACTGTAAACGTTTACTTTTACATTTGAATAAACAGTTATATCTTCTGATGTACCCGTAAAAACTGCATTAGCTGCTAAGTTTACGACCGAACTGTTAACCGTACTTACTACACCTTCTGCGGGTACTGATACAGGTAAGGGAGTGGCCCTAATTTGTGTATCAGTCAGTGCTAATGTGTTTGACATTGTAACAGGAACAGGTGTTGACCGGAGCTGTGTGTCAGTAAGTGGCTGTGATAATCCTGTAGATACTGTACCTGAAATTGGTTGCGTTGCTTGAAAAAATGTTCCTGTTACAGCTAATGAACCATTTAATTTAGTCCAAATAGCACTTAACCAGCCTCTTATGCCTGAACCACCTGTAGGCATTGCTGTAGGTGTATTAATATCTGTTCCGTCTTGCGCAGCTCCGGTAGGAAGAGGTAAAGTAGTAGCCGATATGGGTTGAGTAGCTTGAAAAAATGTACCTGATACGTTTAAAGTTCCATTAAGTTTAGTCCAAATAGCGCTTAACCAGCCTCTAGTGCCTGAACCACCTGCAGGCATTGCTGTAGGCGTAGTAATATCTACACCGTCTTGTGCAGCTCCAGTAGGTAAAGGTAAACTAGCAGCTGATACAGGTTGCGTTGCTTGAAAAAATGTACCTGATACGGGCTGCGTTGCTTGAAAAAATGTACCTGATACGTTTAAAGTTCCGTTAAGTTTAGTCCATATAGCGCTTAACCAGCCTCTAGTGCCTGAACCACCTGCAGGCATTGCTGTAGGCGTAGTAATATCTACACCGTCTTGTGCAGCTCCTGTAGGTAAAGGTAAACTAGCAGCTGATACAGGTTGCGTTGTTTGAAAAAATACTCCTGATACTGGCTGCGTTGCTTGAAAAAATGTACCTGATACGTTTAAAGTTCCATTAAGTTTAGTCCAAATAGCACTTAACCAGCCTCTAGTGCCTGAACCACCTGCAGGCATTGCTGTAGGCGTAGTAATATCTACACCGTCTTGTGCAGCTCCAGTAGGCAAAGGTAAACTAGCAGCTGATACAGGTTGAGTAGTTTGAAAAAATGTACCTGATACTGGTAAGTTTGTAGCTCTAATTTGTGCATCAGTTAAAGCTTGAACTTGTCCAGTATTAACGTTTAAAGTTCCATTAAGTTTAGTCCAAATAGCGCTTAACCAACCTCTAGAGCCTGCACCACCTGTAGGCATTGCTGTAGGCGCAGTAATATCTGTTCCGTCTTGTGCAGCTCCAGTAGGTAAAGGTAAACTAGCAGCTGATACAGGTTGCGTTGCTTGAAAAAATGTACCTGATACGGGCTGCGTTGCTTGAAAAAATGTACCTGATACGTTTAAAGTTCCATTAAGTTTAGTCCAAATAGCGCTTAACCAACCTCTAGAGCCTGAACCACCTGCAGGCATTGCTGTAGGCGTAGTAATATCTACACCGTCTTGTGCAGCTCCAGTAGGTAAAGGTAAACTAGCAGCTGATACAGGTTGCGTTGCTTGAAAAAATGTACCTGATACG
>Ga0326734_1000356_pt1 | contig 12797 bp, 9 predicted proteins | sample 15_GP2_1315_FD_207944 | JGI IMG/M metagenome (GOLD analysis project Ga0326734, IMG submission 207944) | Glacier ice microbial communities from Ngari, Tibet, China - 15_GP2_131.5 | ecosystem: Environmental > Aquatic > Freshwater > Ice > Glacier | place: China: Ngari, Tibet | collected 2018-07-18 | reverse complement strand
GTCCTGCACCGCCGCCAAGTCCGAAACGTCGACGATAAAGCCGGCCGCCTGGGTGCGCGGTGAGCGCTCGCCGATGCGTTCGAGCGCGCCGGCGATAGCGTCAGCCTGGTAGTCCCACAGCGCCACGCTGGCGCCATTTTCGGCGCAGCGTTCGGCAATCGCCAGGCCGATGCCTTGTGCGCCGCCGGTGACGACGATGACCTTGCCGGCCAGGTTCATGGATGTGGCGTGGCCGTTCAATCGACCTGCCCGAGGAAACCGCGCAGCGCGGCCTGGGCCGCCGTCTCGGTCAGCATCGGCGCGTGGCCGACGTTCGGCACTTCGGCGTACGCCATCTTGGGCGCCGCGGCGCGCATCAGCGCAAGCTGTTCGTTTTCGATCAGGTCGGACAGGGCGCCGCGCACCAGCAGGGTGGGGCGGTTGCGCGCCAGGCGGCGAAAGGCAAAGCGCGCCAGCACCGACGACGGTTTCAGTTTGTCGGGGCGAATCGAATCGGCGATGCGCGGGTCGTAGCGCATGCCAAACTGGCCGGGCGCCGTTTCGCTGAAGGCGCGGCGCGCCCAGCGCGCCCAATCTTCTGCGGTATTGTCCGGGAAGGCGCTCTGGTTAATCTCGCGCACGTAGTCGGCGGCGTCGCCCCACGACGCCAGCACTTCGCCCTTGCCGGCGTAGCTGGCGATGCGCTGCAGGCCGCGCGGCGACAGCGCCGGGCCGACGTCGTTGAGGACCGCCGCGGCAACCAGGTTCAGGTGCCGCATCGCCAGCGTCATGGTGATCAGGCCGCCCATCGAGGTACCGATGAAGACGGCGCGCCCGATGCCCAGGTCGTGGGCCAGTTTGACGACGTCGTCGGCGTACACCATCAGGTTATAGTGGCTTGGGTCGGGATCGTAGGCCGAATGACCGCGGCCGCGCACGTCGATGGCCAGCACGCGCCGGCCCTGGTCCGCGATCCATGGCGCCAGTTCGTCGAAGTCGGCCGAGTTGCGCGTCAGGCCGTGGATGCAGATGACGGGCAGGCGCGCCGGCCCGCCGCACGGCGCATAATCGCGCGCATACAGCCGCAGGCCATCGGTGCTGGTAAAGCTTGTCTCGGTGTAGTTGGACATATGATTGGACACGCGGGCGCCGTGGTGATGGGTTGTCGATTGCGTTGCAGTGTGCGCCAAAATAGCGCTGTTCGAAAGACAGGGCAGCGCCCACCCTTTGTGCATTTATGCACAATGCTACTTCGCAGGCCTAGGCCCGTCCCGGTAGCACCGCCGCAAGGGCGGCAATGAAAAAATTGCCATACCGCTGTGCACTGATGCACAATGGGCCGTATGAAAACTTTGCCTGAGTGGACCGATCTGCGCTACTTCCTCGAACTTGCCCGCACCGGCACGCTGTCCGGCGCGTCGCGCGGGCTGGAAGTCGAACACACGACGGTAGCGCGCCGCATCGACCGTCTCGAAGCGCAGCTCGGCTCGACCTTGTTCGACCGTTCGCGCGAGGGTTACGAGCTGACCGAGATGGGGCTGGCGCTGCTGCCGCATGCCGAAGTGATGGAAAGCGCGGCGCTGGCGGCCCAGGACCAGTTGAGCGGCAACCAGGTCGAAGTGCGCGGCGTGGTGCGCCTCGGCGTGCCGGAAGTGCTGGGGGTGCGCGTCATCACGCCGCTGCTGGCGCGCTTTCTGGCCGAGCATCCCGACCTGTCGATCGACCTGCTGGTGCAGCCGCGCTTTGCCAATTTGGCCAACCGCGAGGCCGACCTCGGCGTGACGCTGGACGCGCCCAACACCGGCCGCTACATGGTAACGCGGCTGGCGACGTTTCGCCTGTACCTGTATGGCGCGCCCGACTACCTGGCACGCCATCCGCCGATCCTGCGCCAGTCCGACCTGGCCGGTCATGATTTCGTCGATTACGTGCAGGACCGGCTGGCCAGCAACGAGCTCAATTTTCTCGACGCGCTCGGCTTCACGCCGCGCCGGCGCCTGTGCTGCACCGGCATGATGGCGCAGGCCGAAGCGGCAGCAGCGGGGCTGGGGCTGATGATGGCGCCGCCGTACGTTATTGCCGACGATGGCCGGCTGGTGCCGATCCTGCAGGGCGAGGTGTTTGCCGAGCGGGCTTACTGGATGGTGGCGCCGGTCGACCTGTATCGGCTGCCGCGGGTGCGCGCGGTGTGGAACCTGCTGCGCGAGTATGCCGATGCGCAGCCGGACTTGTTTGTGCATGCCGATGGCGCGGCGGGTATCGCCCGGCCGAAAACGCGCAGGGCTTGAGCCAGGACGACGGGTGGCAAGCTAACGGCCAAAAAAAGGGCGCCTTGCGGGCGCCCTTTTCGATCCAGCATTTTTTAATCCTTCAAACCTGGCCTAGAACTTCAGGCTCACGGTCGCCTTCACCGTGCGCGGGTCGCCGTAGAACGCAGTGACGGTGTTGGAGGAGGCGGAGAAATTGTAGCCGGCGACCTTGTAGCGCTTGTCGGTCAGGTTGCGACCGTGCAGGCCGACCTGGACCTTGCGGTCGGCGCTGGTCCAGACCAGGCTCGCATCCCACAACGTGTAGGCATCTTGCGCCAGCAACAGGTTGCCAGGCACCAACGCGTCAAGCCCAGGGGTATTGCCGGTGCGGACGATTTCAGTCTGGTACACGCGGCTCTTGTACGACACGCCATTCATCAGCGACAGCATGCCGGAACGCCCGCTCAGCACCAGTGGCCAATCGTAGCTTGCCGACAGGTTGCCCGAGTGCTTGGGCGTATTCTGGAACTCGGCATTCCTGGCCAGGTTGATCAGGTTCGGGCCGTTGGCGACCAGCCACTCGTCATACTTGGCGTCGATGTAGCTGTACATGCCGCTGACGTTGAGCGAGTTGGTCAGTTGCGAAATCGCTTCCAGTTCCAGGCCCTTGATCTTGGCCTTGCCGGCGTTGGTGAGCGAACCGGAGAAGCCGTTCGCATTACCGGCTGCGTCGTAGGTAATGATCGAGCCAGGAATCTGGACGTTTTTGTACTTGGTGAAAAAGACTGCCGCATTGGTCTGCAGGCGTCCGCCATTCATGCTCGACTTCAGGCCCAGTTCGAACGCGGTGACTTCTTCCGGATTGACGCCCTTGCGCTTGAGCTGGGAGGCCAGCGTGTTCGGCCCGCCGGTACCGGTCAGGTCCATGCGCGGATCGAACATGCCGCCCTTGAAGCCTTGCGAAGCGGTGCCGTACATATTGTGTTGAGGTGCGAACTTCCAGCCAAAGCCGAGTTTCGGCGTGAACTTGGTGTCGGTACGGTTCAAGGCATCCGGTCCGAGGTCGGTGTTGGCGGGGCTTAAACCGGCGGCGGCGGGATTGCCCAGCGTCGGCGAACCGGCCAGGCCGATGTAGGTCCTTTTGAAGATGCGCGCGTCGTGCTGGTCGTCGGTGTAACGGCCGCCGACGTTGACGTTGAACGTATCGGTGACGCTGTAGCTGACATCGGCGAACACGGCCTTGGTCCTGCTGTTGATGTCGTCCATGGTGTACGCTGCCAGGCCGCCGAGGGCCGGAAAGTTTATCAGCACGTCGAATTCGTTGAATGCATTGGCCTTCATGTAGAACACCCCGGCCACGCCCTGGATCTTGGCGCCGGTGTAGGTCAGCTGAAATTCCTGGCTCTTCTGATTGTCGGCGTAGATCGTCGGCGCTTCGAACAGCGGCGTGCCCAGCGAATCGAAGTCGATCGGCGCGAAGCTTTTTGATTTGCGGTAGGCAGTGACGGACTTGAACGACAGTTCCGGATTGACCTGGTACTCAGCCAGCAGCGCGGTGCCCTGGGTGATCACCTGCTGGGCGTGGCCGTTGACCGCGTACAGGTTGGCGCGGGTGTCGTACTTGTTCTCGAGCGGCGCCAGGCTGGCGGGCGCCGGGCCGGGCGTGAGACGGTAGCCTTGTTTGGCCTGCGAATCGTCGACCGTGCGGTCGCTCGACAAGCGGATGAACAGGTTGCTGCTCGGGGTCAGCTCGATGCTGATGCGCCCGGCCACGGCTTCCTTGTTGTAGTTATCCTTGCCGTTGACGACGTTCTGGCCGAAACCGTCGCGGTTGAAGGTGGCAACCGAGCCGCCGATGCGCAGCATGTCGGACAGCGGCACGGTGGCGTTGAGCACCAGGTCTTTTTCGCCGTAGTTGCCGACCGTTGCCTTGACGCCGAACGTGGTCTTCGGCGACAGTTTGCGGGTGACGTACTTGACGGCGCCGCCGATGGTGTTCTTGCCGTACAGCGTGCCTTGCGGGCCGCGCAAGATCTCGACCCGCTCAAGGTCGTAGATGTCGGTCAGCGCGCCTTGCGGGCGGGCCATGTAGACGTCGTCGAGGTAGATGCCGACACCCGGCTCGTAGCCGGCGACCGGATCCTGCTGGCCGATGCCGCGAATGAAGGCGGTCAGCGTCGTGTTGGTGCCGCGCGAGGCTTTCAGCGTGGTGCTTGGAACGAGGTTAGCCACGGCCGTGATGTCGGGCATCGCCTGCTTCTCCAGCTCGGCGCCGGAGATGGAACTGACCGCGCCCGGCACGTCCTGGATCAACTCGGCCCGGCGGCGCGCGGTGACGACGACTTTTTCGATTGCTCCGGTGGCGTTTTCCGTGGCGCCAGCCGTTTGTGCGTATGCCGTGGTCCATGACACGGCGGGGATCGCCATGATGACCGCGACAGAACGACGCAACACCGTTTTTTGTTTGCTCGACATACGCATTTCAGTCTCCTTCAGTTGTTATGCTTTTTTAATCGATAGGGGTTATACGCAATGCAACGGAGTGTGCGCGCTTTGTATGCTGAGTGAAAGCCATCAGCTTGCACGGCCAATGTGCAATTTTGCACAAGACCGAGTCTGGTATGCGTTCGCGCAGAGGGAGCCGAGGCTCCAATAGCTGTTTTTGCAGGGATATCCGGCTTGCGCCTGATCAGGGTGTAGCGTAGTTAAGATGCAACATGTTGTTTCTACGCAAATCTATAAGGAGGATCGGGCAACTCGCGACGGTGATCCGGGCGCACCAGTGTTCGCGAACACCGAAATCGTCCGCATCCGGACGGATTGGCTTGTCCGTGCCGGTAAAGCGCCCCGAATCAACGATGGCATGGGTGTTGCAATACTTTTTTTATTTCCCCAGCTACTCAAAGCGACTATCCATGGCACGACGAAGTTTGCGCGCCTTGGTGAAAGAGCCCGCTTACTCGATCGTCGTCGTGGGCGCTCCCGCCGGCGCCGGCGTAGCCCAGATCGGTTTTTACTTCCTCGCCGAATCGATGGCAATACGCTGAGCATACGGTCCAGGGCCGACGCGCTGCGGGTTTACATGCAGATCAGTCGCGCGCGCGGAACGGGTTGCGGTCGTTCAGTTCGTCAATATAGTCGTCGATGCCGCCGGCTTCGCGCTCGAGGAAACGTTCAATGGCGTCGGCGAACGCCGGGTGGGCCAGCCAGTGGGCCGACCAGGTCCTGGTTGGCAGGAAGCCGCGCGCCATCTTGTGTTCGCCTTGCGCGCCGCCTTCGAACACGGCGATGTTCTGCTCGATGCAGAACTCCAGCGGCTGGTAGTAGGCTGTTTCGAAGTGCAGGCAGGGCACGTGCTCCAGTTCGCCCCAGTAGCGGCCGAACAGCGTGTCCTGCGAGTGGATGACGAGTGACGACGCCACCGGTTTGCCGTTGCGCTCGGCGATCACCAGCAGGATGTTTTGCGGCATGGTGCGGCCGATGCGCTGAAAAAAATCCAGGTTCAGGTAAGGCGTCGAATGGTGGGCCGCGTAGGTATGCTTGTAGCAGCGGTTGAACAGCCGCCAGTCCGCGTCGGTGGCGTCGATACCGCGCACCCGCCGCATGGTGACGCCGGCCTCGCGCACCTTGCGCCGCTCGGCGCGGATGTTCTTGCGCTTCTTTGGTTCGAGCGTCGCCAGAAACGCCTCGAAATCAAGGTAGCCGGCGTTGAGCCAATGAAATTGCACGCCGCTGCGCAGCATGAATCCGGCCTCGGCCAGCTGACGCGCCTCTTCCTCGGACGGGTACAGGATGTGGGTCGACGACATCCTTGATGCCTGCTGGGTGGCGCGCACCACTTCGATCAGCGCGGCGCGCGCCCTGGCGTCGACTGCCATCAGGCGCGGACCGGTGACGGGGGTGAACGGGATCGCCGACAGCAGCTTCGGGTAGTAGTCGAGGCCGTTGCGCTGGTAGGCGTCGGCCCAAGCCCAGTCGAACACGTATTCGCCGTACGAGTGCATCTTGACATATAGCGGCATTGCCGCAGCCAGCGTGGCGCCGTCGTACAGCGCAATGAATTGCGGCTGCCAGCCGGCGTCTTCGCCGGCGCTGCCCGACTCGTGCAGCGCATGTAAAAAAGCGTACGACAAAAAAGGGTTGGCGCGCTCTTGCGCCATGGCCAGGCCGTCCCAGGCCGGGGCGCCGATCTCGGATAGGGAAGATACGATATGCGTGCGATAATTCATTGTTTACATTCTCCGAAGATCTGCTGCCACGCGGTGTATTTTACGCAAAATGGTGCAATGCACCGGCGCGCCGGGTTTAGTGCCCGGGTCAGTGCCGGGTCAGTGCCCCGTGCCCACGCCGGCAAAGGTCGAGCGACCCTTGATGAAAAACCTGTTTTCCAACTGCTTCTCCAACTTATACACGCACGGTTTCGCCCGCGTCGCCGTGGCCACGCCGCACCTGCGGGTCGCCGATCCGGCGTTTAATGCGGCCGAGACGATCGCCCTGGCGCGCCAGGCCCATGCGCAAGGGGCGGTGCTGGTGGCGTTTCCGGAACTGGGCCTGTCGGCCTACACTTGCGAGGACCTGTTCCATCAGCGCGCCTTGCAGGACGCCTGCGAGGCCGCGCTGGCGCAAATCGTCGCAGAATCGGCGGTGCTGGGCATCGTCATGATCGTCGGCATGCCGGTGCGCTCCCAGCACCTGCTGTTCAATTGCGCAGTGGTGGTGGCGGGCGGGCGCATCCTCGGCGTGGTGCCGAAGTCCTTCCTGCCCAACTACGGCGAATTTTACGAATCGCGCCAGTTCAGCCCCGCCGACTGTGCCCGGGAAACCACGGTCGCCCTGTGCGGCCAGCAAGCCCGCTTCGGCGCCTGCCTGCTGTTCGAACTGGCGGCGCTGCCGCTGCTGCGCTTTCACGTCGAGATCTGCGAAGACGTCTGGGTGCCGATTCCACCGTCGTCGTTCGCCGCGCTGGCCGGCGCCACGGTGCTGGTCAACCTGTCGGCCTCGAACGCGCTGGTCGGCAAGGCCGGTTACCGCCGGCAACTGGTGCAGCAGCAGTCGGCACGCTGCATCGCCGCCTACCTGTACACCTCGGCCGGAAACGGCGAATCGAGCACCGACATGGCGTGGGACGGCCAGTCGCTGATCTGCGAGAACGGCGAATTGCTGGCCCAGTCAGGGCGCTTCCAGGGCGATTCGCACCTGCTGTTCGCCGACGTCGACCTCGAACGGCTGTCGCGCGAGCGCATGCGCCAGACGACGTACGCGCAGTCGATGCAGCGCCACGCCGGCGAGGCCGCCAAATTCGAGGTCGTCGCCGTTGACCTGGCGCTGGCGCAGGGCCGCCCGCTAGCTTTGATGCGCCACGTCGAGCGCTTCCCGTACGTGCCGTCGGACCCGGCCCGGCGCGACGAGCGCTGTACCGAGGTCTATAACATCCAGGTGCAGGCGCTGGTGCAGCGGCTCGCCTCCAGCGGCATGAAAAAAGTCGTCATTGGTGTTTCGGGCGGCCTCGATTCGACCCATGCTCTGCTGGTGTGTGCGCGGGCGATGGACAAGCTGGCGCTGCCGCGCGCAAACATCCTGGCCTACACGATGCCGGGGTTCGCGACCAGCGAACGCACGGTTGCCCAGGCGCGCGAGCTGATGGCCGTGATCGGCTGCAGCGCCGCTGAAATCGACATCCGGCCGAGCTGCATCCAGATGCTGGCCGATATCGGCCACCCATACGCCGGCGGTGAGGAAATCTACGACGTCACGTTCGAAAACGTCCAGGCGGGCGAGCGCACCAGCCACTTGTTTCGGCTGGCGAACCTGCATGGCGCCATCGTCATCGGCACCGGCGACCTGTCCGAGCTGGCGCTGGGTTGGTGCACCTACGGCGTGGGCGACCATATGTCGCACTACAACGTCAACGCCAGCGTGCCGAAAACGCTGATTTCCCACCTGGTGCGCTGGGTCGCCGAGACCGGCGCGGTGGGTGCCAGCTCGCAAGTGCTGCAACAGATCGTCGACACCGAGATCAGCCCCGAACTGGTGCCGGGAAAAAAAGGCGGGCAAGGCGGGGAGCCGGCGCAAAAGACGCAGGACGTGATCGGCCCCTACGAGCTGCAGGACTTCAACCTGTATTACACGCTGCGCTACGGCTTCGCGCCGACCAAGGTAGCGTTCCTGGCGCTGGCGGCGTGGGGCGACCGGAACAGTGGCAGTTGGCCCAATGGCGAGCACGTCGAGCGCAACCAATACGACCTGGCGGCAATCAAGCGCAACCTCGGCATCTTTTTGTACCGCTTCTTCAAGACCAGCCAGTTCAAGCGCTCGTGCGTACCGAATGGGCCAAAGGTCGGTACCGGCGGCTCGCTGTCGCCGCGCGGCGACTGGCGCGCGCCGAGCGATAGCGAAGCGACAGTCTGGATGGCCGACCTGGAGCGCATTCCGCACGGGGCCGACGAAGGCCTGGCCTGAGGGGCCGGCACGGATCGACGCCACCATGATCGGTTAAAATCGGTCAATCGTCTTAATTTGCAGTACTGAATAACCCGAGTAACCCGAGAACCAAAGGAAGCAGTCATGAAACAGATTACCTGCGTGATCAAGCCGTTCAAGCTTGACGAAGTGCGCGAAGCGCTGGCCGACGTCAACGTCACCGGCCTGACGGTCACCGAAGTGAAAGGTTTCGGCCGTCAGAAGGGTCATACCGAGCTGTACCGCGGCGCCGAATACGTCGTCGATTTCCTGCCGAAGGTAAAGATCGAAGTCGTGGTCGACGACGCCATGACCGAGCAAGTAGTCGACGCCATCATCAAGGCCGCACGCACCGGCAAGATCGGCGACGGCAAGATTTTTGTCCAGGATGTCGAGCAGGTGATCCGCATCCGCACCGGCGAAACCGGCCCGGAAGCCGTTTAAGTCCCCCGGGGTCAGTTCCGACATTCGGACACGGCCCCATGCGTAGCAAGCTCTGAGTGTCGAGCTCGTGTCTGAATGTCGGAACTGACCCCAGGGTTAGCTTAGCGAGTTCAGCGGCCGAGCCGCATGTCGAATTTCCAGCTCAGGAGCCGTAGTGCGCTGATGAAAGTCGCGCTCGACCAGAGCGCGAAGTCGTGCGGCATCTCGAGCTTGCGCATGATGAGAAACATCCAGCTGCCGAGGAAAGCGCAGATGGCGTAGGGTTTGCCGTCGCGAAAAACCATCGGTACTTCGTTGCAGACGATGTCGCGCAGCACGCCGCCAAAAATACCCGTGATCACGCCCATCATCGATGCGATGAACAGCGGCATGCCGGCGTCCAGCGCCGAGGCGACGCCGGCAATCGAGAACAGCCCTAGGCCAATGGCGTCGGCGATCACGATCAGGCGTTCAGACACCATCTGGCGCAAGGTGCGGATCAACGGGGAGGCGACCAGCGCCAGCACGAAGATGAGGATGGCGTACTCTTGATGGGTAACCCAGAACAGCGGGCGGCGGTCGAGCAGGATGTCGCGCAAGGTGCCGCCACCGAATGCGGTGATGAAGGCGACGGTGAAAACGCCTACCAGGTCCATGCGCTTGCGCCGCGCTTCGATGAATCCGGAAAAGGCCCCGACCAGGATCGCCATAATTTCAATAAACTTAATAAGCGTCATGCGGTGCGATGTGCTGTTGGCGGATGTTGCAGCCTAACATGCGCGGGACGAAAGTCACAAAACGTCATGTTGTTGCCTTTATACGGTAGTCGGTCCACAAGCTTGCCAGTGCTGTTGCCAAGTCGCCAGGACTACACCTTCTGTTAAACCAGTCGCTCACCGCACCTGGCAGGCGAAGCCGCGCGTAAGGCTGATACCTTAACTCCTTGTCCACCGGCGCTATGCGCTGCATCAGGCGCTTGCGGGGCTGCGATTGACGGCATGCCCGGCTGCGCGCGAAAGCAATCTTGAGCCGACCGGTTTCGCCATGGGGCCGATCCTTGCCGCTCTTGTCCTCAGCCGGCTTCGTGCCGCGCGTCAGCAGCCATCGCCAACCGCCAACCACATGTTGCACAAAAGCAATGTTGTTTAAAGTATCTATTTTGCAATACTATTGCTGAGTTGTATTGCCTTAACGCACCGAGTAGCAGTCCAGGAAAAAACTGCAATCAAGAGACCGACGGATGCAAAACTCACTCCCTGAAGGGGCGCCGCATGACACTGAAGCCTTGGGCCCCGCAACCTCGCGGGCTGCAACAGCGGTGTATTGCTCCTGGCTTCGACGCGCGCGCCGAATTTATCAAGGAGGCAATGCTGCCGGTACGATCTGGTTGGTATTTAGCACCTTGCCCGGCCCTGCGCCGGGCGCATCTGGCAGCCTGGCGGAAGCGGAACGGCGCCGTTAGCGCTGGCGCTCCAACGCCGGCTTGAGCAGCACAATCAAGGCCCCGTGCCCCCCATCGCCCTTGTTGGCAACGCAAAACGCCACGACCTCGTCTTTTTGCACCAGCCAGCTGTGCACCATCGAACGCAGTACCGGCTCGCCGCGGGCCGAACCGTACCCTTTGCCGTGGATCACGCGCACGCAGCGCAGGCCGCGCTTCATCGCGCGGCGCAGAAAGTCGCCCACCTGGTCGCGCGCGGTGTCGCGCGTCATGCCGTGCAGATCGAGCTCGTCCTGCACGGGCCAGTGCCGCTTGCGCATCTTGCGCACCACGTCGGCACCGACGCCGGGCGCCGAGTAACTGAGCGTCGGATCGTCCTCGAGCAGGCCGTCGACGTCGAACTGGTCGGACAGCGATTCGCGCATCACGCTAGCGTTGTCTTCTTCTACCGTGCGCACCTTGCCGGGGGCGCCGCGCACGGCAATCGCCGCCATGGGCGCGACGTAGCGGTCCGACACGGGAATCGGCTTGACGCCGCCAAGCGAACCGCGGAACACGTTCGCTTCCTCGCGGGCGACCTGCTGGCGTTTTTCGCGCGCGGCTTCTTCGAGCGCGCGCGCCTGATCCTGTTCCTTGAGCGTGTCGCCAAAGGCTTTCAGGTCGGCGAAATTTTTGATTCCCGCCATCGCAATCCTCAGTCTTCCAGGCTTTCCAGGTAGCGCTGGGCGTCGAGCGCGGCCATGCAGCCGGTGCCGGAGCTGGTGATCGCCTGGCGATAGATATGGTCCTGCACGTCGCCGGCGGCAAACACGCCGGGGATGTTGGTCGCCGTCGCCATGCCTTCGAGGCCGGTGCGGGTCTTGATGTAACCGTTGTGCATGTCGAGCTGACCTTCGAAGATGCCGGTGTTCGGCTTGTGGCCGATCGCCACGAACAGGCCATGTACCGCCATCGGCGTCACTTCGCCAGTCTCGGTCGACCTGAGGTTGACGCCGGTGACGCCGCTGGCGTCGCCGGTCACTTCGTCGAGCGTATGGTTGTACTTGATGACGATCTTGCCCTCGAGCGCCTTGGCGTTGAGGCGGTCGATCAGGATCGCTTCGGCGCGGAATTTGTCGCGACGGTGGATGATCGTCACTTTGGTGGCGATGTTCGACAGGTACAGCGCTTCCTCGACTGCGGTATTGCCGCCGCCGACGACGGCCACTTCCTGGCCGCGGTAGAAAAAGCCGTCGCAGGTGGCGCAGGCCGACACGCCCTTGCCCATGAACGCTTCTTCGGACGGCAGGCCGAGGTATTGGGCCGAGGCGCCGGTGGCGATGATCAGTGCGTCGCAGGTGAATTCGTGGCTGTCGCCCACCAGGCGGATCGGCTTCTCGTTGAGGAACGTGGTGTGGATGTGGTCGTACACGATCTCGGTGTTGAAACGCTCGGCATGCTGCAGCAGGCGGGCCATCAGGTCCGGTCCCTGCACGCCCATCGGGTCGCCTGGCCAGTTTTCGACGTCGGTGGTGGTCATCAGCTGGCCGCCTTGCTCCATGCCGGTGACCAGCATCGGGTTCAGGTTGGCGCGCGCGGCGTAGACAGCGGCGGCGTAACCGGCGGGCCCGGAACCGAGGATCAGGACTTTGGCATGTTTGGTAATGGTCATGGAGGGCTTCTGGATATTGTGTATGGAGAGAAATGGGGCCGATCGCAGCGACATCAAGGGCCAGCCTCGACGTACGCAATTATAGTCGATGATGCGTCCCGGTATGAATGATGGGCCCGCCGCACAACATATGGCTTAGAATGAGCGCATCGTATTCATGCAGCAAATCACACGCTTCACGTATGAAAAATCGCGTATGACAAATCACGTATGAAAAATCAAGTATGACAAAGCAAGCATGACAAAAACCAGCCCCCCCGCCAACCCCAGCTACACGCGCAAGCCGACCACCCGGCAACCGCTGCCGAACCGCCTGGTGCGCCTGCTGTCCGAGGCGCGCTGGATCGCGCTGGCAGTGCTGTTCGTATATTTCGTCATCATCCTGCTGTCGTACAATAAGGCCGACCCGGGCTGGTCGCACGACGTTGTCGTCACCAAGGTGGCCAACCTGGGCGGGCGCGCCGGTGCCTGGCTGGCCGACCTGCTGTTGTTCATCTTCGGCTTTTCGGCCTGGTGGTGGTGCGTCTGCTTCCTGCGCCTGGTATGGAAAGACTACCGCCACCTGACCCAGAAGTTCGTCATGGAAGCGCAGTTC
>Ga0326734_1000355_pt1 | contig 12809 bp, 8 predicted proteins | sample 15_GP2_1315_FD_207944 | JGI IMG/M metagenome (GOLD analysis project Ga0326734, IMG submission 207944) | Glacier ice microbial communities from Ngari, Tibet, China - 15_GP2_131.5 | ecosystem: Environmental > Aquatic > Freshwater > Ice > Glacier | place: China: Ngari, Tibet | collected 2018-07-18 | reverse complement strand
AAATATGCCGATGAAATATCAGGTGTTATATCTAAACGTTTTAATGTATCACCTGATGGATCTGTTCCTACCGATGATGCGTCATTAGAGTTGCAAGATAGAATAAATTCTAAGTTCAAGGCTACTGGTAATAATATTCACGATGGCCGTGCTCAAATACAAAACTTAATTAATTTAGGTGATTACGAAACTTTAGCTGATATGGGTATTGTCAACGAAGATCATACCAAAATCAATTTTGAAAAGCTAATGGATTACGCTTCAGGTGTTACATTTAATCCTGAGATACAAGGTGTATTAGGAAAAAATAGTACGAAGCGTTTGCCTAAACAACGGACTCAAACAGTCATACCTATCGCACCTGAACCAATAGTCGCTCCAGCGATGAACTTGAGCAACACTGCGAGCGTTACTCAAAACAGACCTCAGCATTCTAGTAATGAAGATGTTGTAAAAATTGGGACCACTCTCGATAGAATAGAATTACTCATCGCAGAAGGAAACATGGCACAAGCAGGTTATTTTTCTAACCTTGTAGAAAGCCTAGGTGCAATAGGTAATAGTAGTGGTCAAAATAATGATCCAAAAGCTAAAGTAGATAATGGGAAGATTATTCAAGGCTTTAGCGTTAACATGCGTAACTTGCTAGGTAAAACTACTAAGCTAGTTGGCAAGGGAGTTTCCTTAGGAAACAAAATAGGAATGTCTGGTTTGCGCGGAGCTGCTTCTGTGTTGTCTACTAGCTTAGCTGCTGGTAAAGCAATAGGTACGACTGCTCTTTCCATAGTTGGAAATCTTGGGCAAATAAAAGACCTTTACATGCCTGGTGAAATAGAACCACGTCTTACAGAGATAGGTATCAAAGCAGGTATCTATTACGATAAAGCTTCAATGAAAGTTATTACTACTTTGGATGACATCAAAGGAGCTGTTGTTGATGTTACTGGTAGCAAATACTATCTGAAGAAAGATGAGATTGCCTTGTCTTTCCTTAAGATGACCAAGGGTGGTATCTTTAAAATAGGTAGAAGTATATTCAGTAAATTATCAAGGCTATCTTCTTTTGCTACATCAGCTATTCCACCTGCTATAAGTGCAGCTTTGTCTGTTGGTAATTTCTTCTTAGATACAGCTAAAGATTTACTAGATCAGCCTTTGGATATTTATATAAAGGGCTCAACGACACCCGTGATGTTGGCAAGGATTATGCAAGCTAGTGGATATTTCTTAAAAGGAACTACTACTGTTATTCGACGCCCTTCACAAATAAGTGGAAGCGTTATTGATTCTACTGGTAAGGTTGTATTAACAGAAGAAGAACTTAAAAAAGGTATCTTTGACTATAGAGGACAACCTATTAGTTCTGGTTTAAGCAAACTCTTAAATATGGGTAGAGCAGCAATAGGTGCTGGTATACGTGTTGCCAAGAACGTCTTTAAAACCGGTGTTGACATGGTCAAAGGAACTTTTAAAGGTGTTGGTAAAGGCATCGGAAGAATGATAGATGGTTTTGCAGGTGGTGATACATTTAACATGCTCACTAACATCTACAATGTTCTTAATGAACGTCTACCAGGTAAGAAGGTACGTGGCGACAATGACGGTGACGGCTTAAGAGAAGGCTCTTGGAGATCTAAAAAATCAAAGAAAGCTAAAGATGGTAAGGCAGCCGAAACAGGTCTAACTGCTGATAAGCCAAAAGAAGCTCCCGATAAAAAGGGAATAATTGATACAATCAAAGATAAGTACGATACTTATCGTGATATTAAAGACACACTGGGTGATCGTGATGAAAAGAATAAACCTGGTCGCAAATCTAAAAAACGTTCTTCTGGAATGGGTAGGAAAGCTTTAGGCATTGGAGGAAAATTATTAGGCGGTGCTGGTTTAGCTGCTGGTGCATACGGTGCTTACTCGAACATCAAAGAAGGTAACTATGGTTCTGCTGCTTTGGATGCAGGCATGGGTTTGGGTAGTTATGCTTTAATGGGTGGTAGCCTTAGTGGTTTAGCATCAGGTGCTTTAGCTGCTGGTGGTACTATACTTTCTGGTGCAGCTGCAGTAGGTGGTGGTTTAATGACTGGTCTTGGAGCTGCTGCGGCTGCTGTAGGGACTATCTTAGCTTCACCAGTTGTGCTTGGTGCTTTAGCCATTGGTGCCGTAGCTGTAGGTGGTTACTTTGCTTACAAATACTTCACTGCTAAAAGTAGTAAACTTACTGCTTTAAGAATGACGCAATACGGCTTTAAAGCTGATAGCGAAGACGCTGCTTCTAAATCTATAGAGTTGGAAAACTTAGCATCAAAAGCTATTGTCATGACTGATGGTGTAGCTAAACTTTCCGATAAGAAGTTTGATGTAAAGAAAGCTTTATCAATCTTCAATATCGACACCAAAAATGAAGAGGCAATGGATAAGTGGCTGAACTGGTTCGGCAACAGATTCAGGGCTATATACCTTACACACGTAACTGCTTTTAACAACATTGCAGGTAAAATAGATCTATCTGAGATTGATAAACTTAAACCAGAAGAAAAGGTTAAGTACCTTGAGCTGGTTAAGTTTGACGGTGGTCCTTATGAGTTATCTACTAACCCTATTGGAACTGATGGTAAAAATCTAGCTGACTCAGGTGATGTTGAAGCTGCTTACAAATTAGCTAAAGAAGAAGTCGACGCTGAAGTGGCTGGCAAGAAGTCTGGTGCTGAAGGTAAAGCTGCTACATTGGCTGCAATAGGTGCTACTACTTACGATGCTGCCGGTAACGTTACTTCTAGTGACAGTACACCTCAAGGTGGTGATAGTTATGTTTCCACTAATAAATCTTTAAAAGATTTTACAAAAGACAGTACATCTTTAGCTTCTAAAGGAAGCTCAGTAATCACTGTCACTGGCGAGCTTTCTAAAACACCTAGAGTAAGCACAATAGATGCCTTAGAAGGTATCCGAATGCGTGCTTATGGTATTACTACAATGGAGTCCAACAAAGTAGGTGCTCTTCGTAAACTTGAAGATCTTATACTTTCTAAGGTTACTTATGATGGATCTGGTAAAGCAGTTTATAAAGCTGACTTAGTTGATACTATTGTTGCTGGTGGAATGTTCTTCGGTATTACAAACGGAAGCAATGAAGCCAACACATGGACTATGTGGTATCAGACAAGATTCTTACCTATCTACCTGAGCTACTTAGGTATGATCAGACAGATGACTGGCTCTATTGCTAAGCCAGGTATCATTCCGTCTTTGACACCTTCGCAAGCACTGAGCATAGCTACAGAGATATCCTCGATTGATGGCACATGGTCTGTTGAAGAGTCTCCATGGTCAAATTACAAAATGGGTACTGATTCATCCATAGTTAAAGAAATCATACAAGGTTTAAGAGATGCTGCTAAACAAGAAGTACTTCCTGAAGCAATAATTACAAAACCAAGTACAGTAGATTCTTCTACTTCTATTGAAGCTACTAAAGACAACTCCGCTAAACAAGCGGTAGCTCCTAAAACTCAAGACAAGCAAGAAACCAGTCCCGATGCTGAAAACCCTGAACTCAATAGAGCACCAACTGGATCGAGTGGTGAGAGTAAACCATCTACAGGCACACTTGCCATGGCTGGTGGTCCTATCAGTGATGGTAGAAACGTAAGTAGGTGGATGAAGTTTGCAGGTGGTGTGAGTCTAGATGGTGTCAATCCAGCATTAAAGAAGAATTTCTTTGGTATGGTTGACGAGTACGGAACTCTTACAGGAAAAGCTACTTATGTAAATTCCGGTTCTAGAACGTATCAACAACAAGCAGCTCTTCACGCTAAAGATCCTTCCAAAGCAGCTAAACCAGGATCTTCTCTTCACGAGCAAGGTCTTGCACTTGATGTTCAAAGTAGCACTTTGGATGACATGGACAAATTAGGTTTAATGCGTAAGTATGGATTTACAAGACCTGTGGGTGGTGAGCCATGGCATATGGAGCCAGCAGGTATACAAGGTGATATACAAGGATTTAAAGCTAATCCAGCATTAGCCACACAAGCTATCGAAGCATCACTTGGTAAAGGTGGTGGTGGATACGGAACACTCAAAGACGCTAAGAAGTATTCCAGGAATGGAGCACTTGCTAAAGAAGTAATGAATGCGTCTGTTAGCCCTAAGGATAATAGCGGTGTTAAACCACCTGAAGTTCCTGCACCTACAATGGCTGGAGTAGCTCCTACTGCACCACCAGCAGCTTTAGGTAAAGTCGTCACTGCTGTGAGTACTGCTATTTATGACGATACGGGTAACATGATCTCTGGAGGTATAGATTCAGAGCCGAGTATTCCTAAAGCTACAGCTGTGGTTACATCTGCGTCCGCTGGTAACGGTAAGATAGATGCATTTAAAACAGTCGTGCCTGGCAGCACTGGTAAGTACGCAAGTCTTCCAGATTCTAAAGGTGTTGGATGGACTAATAACAAGGACGTGATTCTTGGCTCAGCTACAATGACCGGAGTAGACCCAAAACTACTGTCGTCTATTATTGCTGTGGAGTCTGGTTTTAATCCAATGGCTAAGGCTGGTACTAGTAGTGCTTCTGGCTTAGGTCAGTTCACTAAAACTACTTGGCAAGAGTCAGTTGATAAGCATGGTAAAAAGTATGGAATAGATCCATCTACTACACCGTTTGATGCTAGGGCTAATGCCTTGATGACAGCTGAATATGTTAAGACGAATTCTAGAAGCTTGTCTAGTGTTAAGCCAAACATTAGTGCTACAGATATTTACTTGGCTCATTTCTTGGGTGCTGCTGGAGCTAATAAATTCTTGTCAGCTGATCCTAATTCAATTGCTACACAGATCATGCCTGATGCTGCAAAATCTAATTACAACATTTTCTACAATGGAAACACTCCTAGAACTATTGGTGAAGTTTACGCTTTACTCAATGAAAAAGTTCAAACGAGTCTAAAGAAGCATGGTGTAAGTTCTGACTACATGTCTGCTCCTAGTGCTCTTGCACAGGTAGCGACTAAACAAACTACACCGAACACAACGACTACACCAATCACATCGTCTGCTCCTTCTGTTATAACAACAGCTCTTACAGAGCCTACAAAGAGTTCCATCTATGGGTCAGCACCTTCATCAAGAGGTACATCTCCTAGCTTAACTGCAGCCATCTCTCCGATGGCAGACAATGGTGGATTTAACTTACAATCGCAACCAGCTACAAACCAGAATCCACGCAGTGACATGACTGCAGCAATGGGTGATGTTAATAATACACTTAAGCAGTCGTTGGATGTTCAAAAGAATATGCTTGACGTATTGCAGAAAATATTTACAGCTGGTAGTAGTCCTAACAACACTGCTAGGAAAGATATCATTACACCGGTAGCGGACGATTCTTCTACGAAATCGTATGAAAGAATAGGTCCAGCAAGAGACACACAGATTCCTGTTCGTATGAATAGGGTGTAAGTGTCTTTTGCGTCATAGAGCAAACTAGCCTTACCTATCCTTTTGGGTAGGGTTAGTTTGTGTCTATTCGTATAAACTTAGAAAGAAATTAATAATGGCCGATTACGCAACCTCAGCAACAGTAGAAACAAAAGTTGTCGCAAGACCTTTCACAAGAAATAGATCAGTATTAGCTACAGATTATCAATCAACCGTTTTAGATAGTGAGTGGGCTAAACAAGCATTTTTAGTAAAATCAGTGGACTTAGATCCAATTGACGTACGCAATCGCACCTTTTCATCTGTAGAATTAAAGTTCACAGATACTACCTTAGGTGGTAATTATGCTATCAATGCAAAGCCTCAGTTTACTAGGTATTCAGATATACGTGCTCAGGGAAGAAAAACAGATAGAGTAGAAACAAGTATTGGTGCTAATCAAGGTAAAGTGGGTATGGGTAGATATTACAGTGAAGCTATCGACGATAACTCACAACTTATCCACATGAGGTTTGGTGTTCCTCAGTATAATTCTTTAACCAAATTCTTTACTGGTTTTTATAATACAAGCGCAGGTCGTTTAGCAAGAACGGGTCGTACTAATGACTTCTTTGCTTCTGCTGGTTTTGCAACAGGTTTAGTGGCACAGATTATTATCTGGCCAGTAGCAGCAGTCATGGCTATTGGTCACGTCTTACGTTTTTTCTTTGATAGACAAACGAGCAAGTACTATTATCTAAAACCAACTATGTTCGTTTACTGGAGTGCTGTGAACTCTATGGTAAACAAGATTGCGGTAGGTAGAGGTTTGTTTCCGCTGGTACTAAGAAAAGAAAAAGATCAGAACCTCGGTAGTTCTTACGAAATAAACAAAGAAACATTAAGTAATCTTCACGAAATGATGCCTGATGTTTTTAGCTCTAGTGGTGGCTACGACATTTATGCTGCAGCTAACAGAGCGCAACGTTTAAAGATAGCAAACGATGCAAGACTCTATGAAGCTTTTGAAGACAACGAAGAAGCAGCTGCTGGTGATTTCTATGGCAAAGTTAAAACAGCATCAGAAGAGAAGGTTTACCAACCACGTGGTAAACCTACCACTATCTTTAATGCATTAGGTAGTTGGCTGGAATCTGGTCTTACAAAAGTAAACAACAATAATGGTACTGAAGCTGATGTCAAGTCTCCTGAGAAACAACAAGATAGAGCTTCATTTTGGAAGTACCTACAAGCCGAATTAGACGACGGTGGAGCTTTCGCTACTATGCGAGTAGACTACACCGGACCCGTGCAGGAGAGCTTTAGTAATTCCGTACGTGAATCCGATATTGCTGGTAAAGTAAATAGCTTATCTAGTCAGGCTAGGTCAGCATCGTTTTCTTTTCAAGGTGGTAACCTTGTCGGTGGAGCTGTCGGTGCTGTTGCTGGGGGTGTTGCTAGTGCGGTTACTAGTTTTGCTAGCGGTGTTTTAGACTCTATGAACTTTAGTGGACTAGTTGGTGTTGGAACAGGTGCGTTTGTAGATATTCCTAAACACTGGGATAGCTCATCTGCTAGTCTTCCTAAATCGTCTTACACGATGCAGCTCGTGAGTCCTTACGGTAACGTAGTATCACAAATGCAAAACATCTACATTCCAATGGCTATGCTTTTAGCGGCAGCTTTACCGTTGTCAACAGGTAAGCAGTCTTACACAAGTCCCTTCATTCTTGAGCTGTACGACAAAGGACGACATCAAACACGATTAGGTATGATCGATTCATTATCTTTTACACGTGGTACTTCTAATTTAGGATTCAATAAATCTAGTCATGCAATGGCTATAGATGTATCGTTTTCTATAGTTGACATGTCTTCTATTCTACATATGCAGATAGCAAAAGGTCACTTCGAAGGTGAAGGTATCTTCGATGAAGAAACAGTATTTTCTGACTACATGAATACATTAAGCTCTTTAGGATTGCATGAGCAATTTCACACTATCCCTAAGTTGCGTCTTAGAGCAGCTAGATCTCTAAGAAATTTAGAGTCTCTTACAAGTCCAGCTAGGTGGGCGTCATTCGTTAAGAACGAAACACCTATCGGGATGCTAGAAGTGTTCTTCAAAGGAACAAATAAATAAACACGACATATTCCCACAACAGAAGCTTAATTGCAACTGTTGTGGGAATTATGCTGTCTATGTAATAATGATATCGTTAGGATCAAAAATATCCTTACTGCCTTTATAAAACTTGTTATCACTACTTTCGTTAAAGTTTCTTTGAGTTATCTCGTGATCTCTAAAAGATCTACTAGGACTGAGTTTAATAGTAGGAAACATTTTCCTCAGATCATCTTCAACAGTGCTTGTTTTGTACTTCTTCATCAGTAGCATGAACTTCTCATCTTCAATCAGACTAGGTTGTTGTGGTCCAACAGCGTTTGATGTGTTCGGGATAAGGGCTTGTTTAGAAAATACCTTAGCTTCTACAAGCTTTAGAAAATCAACACCACCACGAATGTTCCTTAAAGAAAGGATATCACTTCCTGCTCTAGACTTTAGTTTCCATGCAGCATCAACTACGGTGAGTCCCGTATTTACTTTATCGTAATAACCGGCCCAATCTTTAGCTTCTAACGAGGAAGGTAATTTGAAACCACTAATCATTGAACTAGCCGCATCAGGAATAATTCTCGATATGCTCTTTCCAATGCTAGTAGTAGTAACATCTAAGAACATATCCATGTTGCCAGTCTTAAATGCATTAGGAAGAAGCTCCCTAGCTGCACCAAACAGAATTACCTTATCGCTAATCGACGCAGCCATCTTGCTAAACACGTTAGGAAGACCCAGGCGGCTTCCTTGTACTGCTAGTGATGTAATGAGACCAGATACAGCTCCAACGTCCTTAAAGGTGGCTGCATAGTTACCATTAGTAAAACGGTTTACTAGTCCAGCAATGTTAGTAGCGTCTGATATTCCTTTAGATATGATGTTACCTATTTTACCACCAACCACTGCTCTTACTACGCCGCTAAGATTCTTATTGATAGCGCATGCTTTTGTAACAGCAGAAGATAAGTTACGATAAAGACTTTTAAGCTGATTATCATCTCCAGAAAAACGCTTAGCAACTTCGGCAGGATCTACTAAGCGTTGGAGCTTGTCGCTATACGGCACAGGCATTTGGCTTTGAGCTGAAACAAATGTATCACTCTGTGGGTTATTCTCTATTGCTTGAATACTGTTTACAACTGATGAATCTGTTTTAGAATAAGTATCAACTACAATTAAGTCATCATCGGGTCCTGAAAAGAAAGTAGTGAGAGCTAGATCAGAAGGTACTGTAGGAACTTTAAAATCTGAAATACCTTCCAAATTAAATGAATTAGCCATTGTTATCAGTCCTTAAACTTATAAAAAAAAAATATGTCGACATACTAAGCAACAGAAGACTTAACTTCTGTTGCTTAGTAGAGTGGTCACATTATTTACAGTTTATTCTGCAGTTTGTGGTTTTGGTGGTTCTTCAACACTTTCATTCATCTCTTTAGCAGCTGCTGCTTGATCTGCAATAAGAGCTTGGATATGCTCTGATTCGGATTGTATAACACCTGTAATACTTGCATTTGTATAGCAGCTTCCAGTAAGTGATGCTGTCGATTCCTCAATAGCCTGCAAATCTGGTTTAGGTTTATTAGGAGAAACAGGAGCTAGCAATGCGCCATTCTGTTTTTTCTTTTGAGGTGGTTTAACGCTATAAATGTTTTGCAAGTGTGAATTAAATCCTGTACGGTTGGTCTTCTTATTTTCGTAACGATCAATACCGATGTTCTGCTCTTCATCAGTAAGGAAACTAAAATCTGGTTCACGTTCTTCTTGCAAAGCAACGCGAATCTCATGCAATGCTGGAACTAACCACATTGATGACACAGGACGAATACGAACATTTAGCTCTGGATTGTTGATGTAATAAGCATCAATAGGCAACAGCAGTTCTTTGAGTTCTTGCTTAAGCAATGGGTAGGCTTTAATTTTTTGCCAGTTAGCGTCAGCAATAACAGCACGGAAGTCTTTAACTTTCTTTGCCTCAAGGTTCATACCGAAGCGACGTGCTCTGAAACCACTCATTTGACGAATTTGATCGTCACCTGATTTGCTACGAATGTAATACCAGAAAGCTTCCATGGAATGAAATTTACCATAGATATCGTGTTTGAAAGGCATGTCAGCTAAATGGTTCAATGCTTTACCAAGACTGGTCTTTGCGTATTCCCACACGTTGATATGATCAACACCGTCTTCTCCAATGAAGTTCAACGAAGGAAGAGTCATGTCACGAGTCTTACGAACGTTCCCAACGATAGGTGCTAGTTGTTCAGACATACTTTTTTTTTCTGATTTCATTATATTTCTTTCTTGTCCGTTAGGATGTTTTTTCTATAGAGGGACTATTAGTCCCTCGTGATGTTTCACCAGTTTGAGCTGAATTTTTAAATACGTTTGTTTTATATAAAAATAGATTTATTAAAACAATTGATGTCAACCACTTATTGTGTTTTAGGATACTTAAAATGATATCTGAATCTACTTCAATATTATCTCGAACTCTCTCAGGCATAAATACCGGAGAAGGATTTGTCGTATTTACATCAGAGTTGTAATGACTAATACCGTTCGATAAGAATTTCTCTACTAGAAAATCTCTAACATTACCTAGACCTAACATTACGCCTAACCTGTCGGAAAGACTTAATACAAAATCTCTGATCTGTGAATTCTCATACACAGCAGCGGTAAGACTAGTAATACGCGAAGTAGTAAATTGCGTGTGTAACTTTTCTCCTAAGAAAATTGATAATACAAAAGGAAGTACCGATTTCATTTCTGATTCAGATAATTTTTCAAACTCTAAATCAAATGACAAAGCAAATAAATTGCTTAGATTATCTATTTCCTCATATGGTAGATGTCTGTCAGTATGTACTATTGCCATCACTTACTTTCTGGTGATTCCGAAATCTCAAGCGGTGAACCTAAGTCAACAGTTTTCTTGTGGACTGTAAGTGTTCCGTTTGTGTGAAACGCTGTTATTTGAATCTCGAACCTCACTATGTTTAAAAAGCGCATGCCCTTACAAAAGACTTTCCAAGTCATCTTAGGTTTGAACAATTCCTTATGTAGATTTCCCCGAGCAGAAGACTGGTCTTTATTGTTACGAGGAATTCCGTTTTTGGGATCTATCAAATACGCGTTCATTAAATGATTCCACTTACTGTTCGTTATGCTTATCCCGTGATAAATCGTTGTGAACATGCTGGATAAAATCGTATCGCTTCCGCCTGCTCGTATCTCTTGTTTAGCGTGACCGATGCTATCTGGAGTAGGAGCAACGTTATTTTTCTGAAATGTATGAATAGCCATAAAGCCTTCTTATTAGAAAGAGCGCGTTATTTAAAACGCATGTATGTAATTTTACTGTAAAGTAAAATATTTTTAAAAACTAGTTTGTAGTTTCTGTAAATTTATGAACGACTCTATAGTCGATTCAAGACTTCTTGTAAAATGCGTAAGCACTCTAGCGTTATGTCCTTTATTTCCGGTGGTGTGGTTTAAGCATTCGAAGTATAGATCGAAGTATTTCATGCTAAGCTCTTTAAACTTCTTAACATATATTTCTTCGTTTAAGTAGATTCCTTTATCAGTCAAGAAAAACGTAGGTACATCAACATTGCTAGGACTTGAAATGTCCCATGTCTTGTACACTATTTTGTCTCCATGTAAAATTTTAACTACTTCATCAAGTTTTGCAACAAGTGTATCTATATTGCCGTAATGACAGGTAACGATTTCATTCGCATTTTCTTGTCTATTGTAATGCGCAAATAGAACTGGATCAATCGTATTGATTAATTTAAGAGTTTTATCTTTATCCGTTTCTTCCTTAAGAAACTTTTCTTTAAGATTTTTAATCCATTTATCGATATAGTCAACATAGATTTTATACCACTTTGTAATCATTAGCTCTTCCTTTAATTATACTCATTACTGTAATATGTGATTAATATTTTTTATGTTATGATACTGGTACACAAACCATCAAACTAATTTAGGAACACTATGTCTGAAGAAATCGAACAAACAGCACCCAAATCACCTGAAGATCAGATTTTGGAATATACCCAAAGTAAACGTAGGAGTTTAATAGAATCTCTTACAAAGAACAATTCCCAACCAGATGATCGTGGTGATAAGATGGTTCTGTTATCTGCCCTAGACGGTATGGATAGAGCTACGCTTACTAAAATGCGTATTAAGACCGATGACAAGCAAGCTAACGCTACTTCTCAAGCAGCAACAGCTATTGCACAGTTACTCAACACAGTAGTTCCTAAGCAGCTAGAAAGATTCGATGAATCTAGAACGGCTCCTATGTTGGATAATGATTTCCCATTACCAACGTTTATAGAAGGTGAAACAATAACAGGAACGCAAGGTGGCGACTATGCTGAATTCATGAAGAAATTTCCAGATGAAATTCAAGGTGAAAACACAAACGTTCAATAAGAGGGCATAAGTATAGTAGAAGTATAAGGATTTTTACCTTGTACTTCTACTATTACCAATATGCCGTTTAGTTTAAGACTTCTTAGGAGTGTTAGCACAAAACAGATCAATGTCATAAAGCTTTAAGTTTATGAAAGGAGCAGAGATTAACTCTATTCCTTTTAAAGGATGCATAAACTTATCAAGTAATTCCGATAGCTCTTCTTTAGTGGGCTCTCGTACGAAATAGATACCTGGTACGATCACCGTTATATCCGAACATCGGATTGTCTCAAAGTTCTTAGCTTGTGCTTCTAGCCACACACTGTAATTATAGATAAACATAATAGCTAAGTTATCTTTACAATAAGAAGGTGTTAATCTATCCGGTGGCATGTTTACAGCTTCAACATCGCACAGTTGTCCAGAGGCTGCTGCAATACCTTTTATAATGGCTTCTGTTTCTTCTTTTGATAATTGGTAAGGATAAACATTAACAATTAGTTTGGGACCCGTATGCATGGGTGTTTCAGTGGCTTGTTTGATCATACTAACGATTAGCTCACGAATGAATACAATGCTTTTTGTGATAACGGCATCTTTCAACGTGATCTTATCTCTAAGCTTATACTCAGAATCAAAAGCTTCTTTAGGAATGCCGTAAAATTCTTCTTTACTTCTAGTGAAGTATCCGTTGTCAAGAATGGTTGAAAGATCAACTCCTTCCATTTGAAACAGCGTAGACAAACGTGTATCTAGCAAAGCATCTAACTCAATGTAGATACCTTGTTTTTTGTTTAAATCAAGATCCATGTTTGTTAATGTCCTTAACTTTATTTAT
>Ga0326734_1000354_pt1 | contig 12828 bp, 14 predicted proteins | sample 15_GP2_1315_FD_207944 | JGI IMG/M metagenome (GOLD analysis project Ga0326734, IMG submission 207944) | Glacier ice microbial communities from Ngari, Tibet, China - 15_GP2_131.5 | ecosystem: Environmental > Aquatic > Freshwater > Ice > Glacier | place: China: Ngari, Tibet | collected 2018-07-18 | reverse complement strand
GCACTAATAGTACATTTCTGTCAGCACCTCCGGTGGCACAGCCGTCAGTACAACCGTCAGTACAACCGTCAGTACAACCGTCAGTACAACCGTCAGTACAACCGTCAGTACAACTCGCTCGCGTCATTCCAGGCATCACTACTAGTATGGTTGGCAAGTACTATCAGGCAATTCGTAAACTAGCAGCGGGTTCTTTCGGCGAAGTGTATCTGGGTTTGGACATTAGAACACAGATGAAGGTTGCGATTAAAGTGGAGAACCGCAAGGCCAAATACCCTCAACTACTTGACGAATATGCTATATACCGTGCAATAACACCGATAGAAGGCCTACCCCTCGTGCATTGGTGTGGATCTAACACTAACGTCCACGTTATGGTGTTAGATCTACTCGGAAATGACCTGGAAAAAGGAGGACAGCTACCAGTAGCAATGGTCAATAACTACGCTCAACAGCTGTTGACTATTTTCGAACATGTTCATGATGCGGGTTACATCCATCGTGACATCAAGCCTGATAACATGATGCTCGGCCTCGACTCGTCAACTACTGTACACTTGGTAGATTTCGGACTGGCCAAGAAGTACTTGATTGATGGCAAACACGTACCTTATCGCGATGGTAAATCACTCATAGGAACACCTCGATATGCTAGTATCAACACCCACGAAGGCAAAGAACATTCGCGTCGCGATGATCTAGAATCGTTGGCGTATGTGCTAGTGTACTTGTTGAAGGGTCAATTACCGTGGCAAAAAATCAAGGCTACCACCAAGCAAGCCAAGTACGATGAGATTCATCGCCGCAAAGCTGGTATGCCTATCGCTGAATTATGCACTGGTCTTCCGCATGCGTATGAAGTCTTACTTACCGTATCAAGATCGTTGGCCTTCACCGAGCGTCCGAACTACGTACAACTACGAAAGCTCTTCGTATAATTCCTTTCACTTGAAAGGAATACTACGGGTGGTTAACAACGAACTCTCAACTTCTCGATAAGTTTAGACTTCGCTTCACTCTTCGAGGCCGCAATGCCAAGCGATTGGCAGAGTTCGAATAGTTGCTTCTGGGTGTAGCCTTCTTTACTACGACCACTGGAAGCTTCTAGTCGAGCTTGATTCAACGTTGAGGAAGAACTCGACTCAGGAGCTAGTGGTGATACAGGAGCTAACGGAATGTCACATGCAAAGTCCCGCCAGAAACCAGCCCTTAAACCGGAGAACAACGACCACTTGATCTGATAGTTTGACCACCGACAAGCTTTAAGAATCTCGTTGAATATTGGAGAAGTGAGTACGCTGACGCATGCGGTGGCATCTTCGGCGTCACGTACGACCAACGCCATAGAATGCTGAGTCATACCGTAACGTCCTTCCAGATCAACAACTGGGGCGTTGATGCCACTATCGCCGAAGATCACCTTCAACGGATCGAAAATCGAGGCATCTCGAGTGTTAGTGTAGTAGAAACGAGTACCGGTCTCCGGGGTCGAATGTACTAGTGGGTAAACGAATTCCTCGCTTTTCACCGCTGACACCGTGTCCTTGCGAGTCTCGTAAGTGTATTTGAACAGTAGCTCAGCTCCCTTCTCGCCCTTCACCTTCATTAACTGAATCAGGTGTTGGAAGTGAGTGTTCGGCAACCAAGGCCATTGTTCTAAGTCAAGCACTTGTTCGTGACCGTGTTCGCAACGAACAACCGTAGTAGTATGACGAGGTACTGCGTGTAACAGATACCAATCGTACTTGGTTCCACAACGAAAGGTAGTTTGACCAGCTTTCGCATCGTGCATCGAAAGATAGAGTAGTTGGTTCTTAACCGTCAGTAGGTTGTAAAGATCCTTCGTGACCGCATTGGGAGACGGAGCCTGACGCCAAATGGGAGGGTGAACCAGTAACAAGTAGCCTCCTGGCTTCAACCAAGGAGTGTTTAAGATGCGACGTATGAAGTCATCCCAGATAATGTTGCGTTGGCTACCAGGTGCGTTGTAGGGTGGATTACCCACGATGACATCAGCTTGGAAGTTCGCAGGAATCGTACCTTGCACCAGTGCATCACCTTCGAAGATGTTCAGCCTGTAATTACCCGCTCGGAACAGTACTTTTACTAGTGCTAAGTTCTTCGGCTGGATCTCATTGAAGTACAACATGTTCTCGAGGATGTGACGACGACGAATCTCCGGGTCTTCGTAACCGACCACCGTCTGAAGACCAGTCATTAGACGTTGATAGACTTCGAAGAGAAAGGGAGCGAGACCGCACGCCGGTTCTAACCACCTTAGAGAAGGGTTGTTCCATAATTCCATAGGTAGGCGATCGAGCATCTGCCTTACCAACGACAGTGGGGTGTAAACCTCGCCGTATGCGGCCACTTCCAGGTTGGTAGGGTTACCAAGAGTTGCGATGAAGAAGTTATAATAGACCTCTGGTTCTTCCAGACTGGCCGTAAGTTGAGCTTGCGTCTCTGCGATGAGATTCATGACGCTTGGTTGACCACTCATCTTCGAGTCTTGAACTGCCTTGAGTAGGATGCCGAGAGCTGGTTGAGATGGAGGTGCTGGTGAGCGGATAAGTGGTGACAGACGTTCCTTCTGTTCAGCTGTCTGTAATCGAGGGGCACGTAGACCTACGATCTCTTGGAATAAGAAGGCAGCATCGGCACTTGCTTCAATTTGTGACAGCAAGAAGGCCAGATTGCTAGTCGCACTCGAAGGGCACACTAGTACTGCTAGTTGAATGAGTGGGATCAACTCCTGATCCAAGCTCTTCAGCATCTTGATGAAACGAGGATTGCGCGCTCGAACAGGACGCTCTTCTTCCTCTTCTGCGAACAATCCTGATGGCAGATCAGCTACTTCTTCACCTTCAGGGTCAATCCGTAGATCCCCAAGCGACGGAGAGCGTTGCTCCTTCTGACGTATTCCTTGAAAGTATTCTAGCAACTTGAAGGAGTCATCTGTGAAGTCGCCGAAGTCAATGAAAATCTTCGGATGTAGGATCTGGTACTTCTCATTGGATGTGAAATCGCGATACTGTTGCAGTATACCCTTGAGTTGTTCGATGGGAATCTGTTCTCCTCGTAGTCCATCAAGGTAGAAGCAGTTGGCAATGCGACGGAGGTTGTTGAGTGCTTCTGAGTCATCGTCCTTGGTTGGTGGTATGATCTCATCGCGTAGTATGACCGACAATGCTCGCAACACATGTCCCTCCTGGAAATCGACAATGTAACCGTGCTTCTTACCAGCCTCCGATGTCATCGGACGGAAAATAGTCTGGATGTACTTGTCGGCTGAAAGAGTACTATCAAGAAGGATAACGCTGTCGAGCTTCGGCAGTGAAACGGCACGTCGCAGCATGTTACATGCTAGTACGATGAGTCCATCATTCGAATCTTTATACCACTGAGCTATCTGCGACTTGAGGTCACTTTTGCGTTCCATACCCCCGCTAACGATCTTGATACTGTAGCGTTTTAGTCGCTGATGTTGCTGCAGGTAGAGTTGAAAGGCCTTGGCACGAGCCACGAAGCTCTCGCCCTTGACGTATGGAATGAAGATAACGTGGAACCACTTTTTCAGACCACCCCCAGCAGTCATTTGCATGCGTTGAAAACAGCTCTGATTACGGGGTACTAACTGCGGTGGGTAATCGTCAGTGCCATCTTCACCTACCAATGTAGTGATGACCGCTCGAACGGCTTGTGGGTTCTGAAAGTCCTTCTGGTCAGGGGTGAGTGTAAGTACCGTGTTGAGATTGTAGCCATAGTCTGTCTCTCGATAGCGAGATAGCAACGCCTGTACCTGTTCCGACATACCACGCACGGTCATGAAGTAAGGAGTGGGCTGTGCCTTGTACCATACAGCAGGATGTTCTTCCTCTCTTGCGATCGCTACTAGACCAGGATACCGTGCTTCCAACCGCTCTACTGCATCACCACAGTCCGCATCCTCCAAACGAGCCATATCGCCGATGTCCCATAGCTCAAATCCTAGTCTAGCCTCTTGCGGGATGGCGTGGTACACGATAGTCTTGCTGGCGGTGTAAGTCATGTAGATGGTGAGAGCTGCCGCATCACGTAGCTTCTGCATATTACGCCAAAGTCTATTGGTGGTTCCCGCGAAGTCATTCTCATCCGAGAACAGGAGGTTGAACTTGGTGATATCCTTGAGGCGTTGAGGATTGGCATCGAGTGCTTGCTTGCTGATGATGACGATAGTATAGGGAGCGTTGAGTTCGGCAAGGTTGTAGGTACGCAGACTACGTTCAACTGTAATGATGCGATAGCGGGTGAAGTTGGAATAGAGTTGGAATGTCTCTTCGCCATACTGCTTGTAAGTCTCACTGGGCTGCGGTGTAACGATAAGAACCCGCAAAGGTTGCAATCTATCTACCACCCCCGCAGCCATGACAGTCTTCCCCATACGCATCAAGTGGTGAAATAAGATCTCCATCTTACCGTTCTGATACAACTCTACACTTCGACGAACCGTCCATTCTTGATGCGGGAGGAGATGGAGCGGTGGTTGCGGAGAGATCCACTGGTCGATCTTGAGTTCACGTAGACGTTGCCAGTAACGTACCAATTCAATGTACCCGTAGACTCGGTAGTTGCCATCTTCCCCTCTTAGCCAATCACGGAACTTAGGCTCCTGACATCGCTTTAGCTTGCGTAGCACTTCACTACGGCTACGTACGCATAGGAACATTGCTCCCGTCCCATTGGCCTCTCGATTCAGCTTGTCCAGATCGTACTTCTCCATCGATCGCTGCCGGTCATCGTTGAAGAACTTGGATGAGCCTCGTAGTACAGTCACTCCATGTTGTAGCCGATAGTCAGCACATCCTTCTGCATTGCCATTACGCACACTCGCACTCAGAACGTCGCTTACCGTTCTTATCTTACTATCTCGCCCCAGACATGAGTACTTGTAGCCCATCACACCTGATATGAAGACCAGTCGCCACATAGCCTCGTAGTGAAATCCCGCCTCATCGGTAGATAACCCTTGAAGGTAAGATAGGAGCTCACCGCCACCGAGCTTTAACAGGTCTTGATGTATCGTCTTGCACGGAGAACCACTCATCTTCGGGAATTAGTGAAATTCCCACAAGTTCGAATCGGAAACACAAGAAATTAAGGATCGGTAAGAACTCTGATGACATGCGTAAACGTTACTTTCATTCCAGTGGAATGAAACTAAAACCTCTTCGACGCTCCTACCTTCCATCCTAGCCGATCGCAAACAGGAGTAGTGCGAGTACTACTCGCACTACTCCTCTTCTCAAGCCAGTAACTAGCAGTATAAAGAACACTAGCGTTGCCTCGATAGTTATTGACAATCCACTGCAAGTATCCACTATCCACGTCCGCCCACTTCTTCCCCTTGTGTTTCGGAAGGAAGCAAGTTGTTAACAACCGCGGCTTAGCATCCTCTTCCTCCAGAAAAGTTACTAGTTGAGGAATAGTAGTAACCATAGGATATTTCTCCACGAATAGAGGGATGAGGTGGAGAAATAGTCGAGCAGTAACCTGTGCATCGTACAGTGCGTTGTGTGGATTGCCCACAAATGCACTACAATCTAATTTCAAGTGTTCCCGTAGAGCCTCGTTGCGATAGGATTCGAGGTCTGGGTATACTAGATGAGCCATAACCAACGTGTCAATCCACGGAAGGGATGTAATTCCTGGCACCATACGACGATCAAAAGGTGCGTTGTGAGCTACATATGCATTAGTGGTAAGTACTTGCGTGCATATATCAGGTAAGGTTGCGTCTAACGTGGGAGCATCCTTAACATCGTCATCCGTAATACCATGAATCGCAGTCGTCTCCGGTGGAATAGGGAGTTGGGGGTTGAGAAGGTAGTAGGAGTGATCTTGCACTACCCCCTCTACTACCCGAACTAGTGCAAGGGAGACAGCACGATCTTCTTGTTTCAGTCCAGTGGTCTCCGTATCAAGTACGGTGTAAGTAGCTTTCAACAACGACATTTTTTCTTGTATGATGATACATTTCGATTAAAACAGATATTGCACTCCTTCTCATCACCATCTACTCGCCGTAAGAAGAGATATACTAAGAAGATTTGAGAAGAAAAAGTTTCGTAATAGTCGAAACATACGATGTTTGTCTTCGGAGGCAAGAAGCCATCACCTTCTGATAGTCGTTACCGATCAAGTAATAGCGGCCGTCGAATGGTACAGTCTAACAACGAGAGCGGTAGACGGATAGTTACCGGAGCGGTAGCCCCTCCAAAACTTGTCACTACTACGGAGGGTGAAGTGCGACCTGCTAAGCGTCGCAAATCACAGGGAGGAGGTAAACGCAAGAAGACTCGCACGGAGGTAGATGACGAGGAATATGCTGTCTCGGTACTTGGGTTGGTGCCAAAGGTGGCAGCCACCAGAATCGCTGTCGTGACAACAGTGGCAGCCATTGCCACCTACTGTCCGTGGAAATGTCGTCACTGTCTCCCACTCGCTGAATGTACTCCTTGTTGGCAAGTTGCATTCCTGCAATACGTCGACGAAAGTATTGAGGCCTCTCGAATTTGAAACTTATTACTCTACGTCGGTAGAGTAACAGCAACAGCAACAATGACTTGCTTCTGGGATGGTATTATTCAGGGATTGTGGAAGCATCGTCTCAAACTGCCACTTCCACACCCTGCTAACTGGACACCTGAGACAACTATTGTCTACCTGAAATCACAGAACCAGGAAACCACGGACGTTCTCTTTAACGGCGAAGAGTTATCTGCTAAAGAACGCACCGCAAACTTCCAATACATCCAGAACTTCGACTACGAGCAGATAGCTCACGGTTATCTCTGCAGTGCCGCAGATCCTTTCCTTCTACTCGTAGTGCAGTTGGTACGTTTACCAATCGAGTACAATTTCAACAGGACTCTCATCCACGTCACCCCTGTCCAGAAACATCATCGACGAACACCTACCCTCGAGCAACCACTTTCAAGTAAGTGATCGACGTAAGTGCGGGAAGCAACGCTTGGGCGTTTGAATTTCACCTCTTCGTAGAGGTGAAATTTTAGAATGATTGAGTATCTCGACCCATATCACTGGTCAAGTCTCGGCCTTGTACCGCACGAAGATGCACAATGGCGTGATAAAGTAATGGTCAGATACGACTACCGAAATGAAGAAGCTTATTATCTAGAGGTTGAAGATGGTCGTCTCTTCATTGTATACGTTGATGAGGTTCGACACCTCACCCATCGCAGAGAGGAAGGAATTTCCCGTGCCAATACGATTCTTGGCATTGGTAAGGGAAGACGCAACCCCGACGGTGATAAGGAATATCCTATTCTCACCACCGACAAAGTCTATCTCTATCGTCAATGGTCTGAAGGCTACCGTATCGACGACCACCCTGGTTCATCTAGTGTCTTCTATCCAGCGTAAGTATTAACGTTTTGCTCATTAAAATCTCTTTCTACTCGTAAAAGACATGTCTCGTCTCCTGCGTACTACGACATGTAATGGCAAGCCTGGATTGTGCAAAGTACAATTGAACCGCAACATTCCACCATCTAGTGAAGGGGTAGGCTTGAATATCCAGAAACTTGAGACACGTCTGTATCAGATTCACGCAGATCTTAAGAAACTCCACCCGCAAGATGTTCATCGTGCTCGGGTACTGCAAGCAGATGCCGAAGCAACTGCCGCTGCCGTTCGCACAGCTAACCGCGGAGAACTTACAATTAATGTTACCCATATTCTGAACCGTATTAATGACATGGTGAAGTCTGGTTTTGGTAAGATTGGTGAGTTCTTCACTCACCTATCGCAACGACAAGCTACAGTAGACGTCGCCACCCCACTCGAGACGGAAGAGGCTATTATCCAAGCTGAAAAGCAACGCTTCTTACACAGCTTTCGTTTTCGCAAGCAGCTACCGTCGTTATAAACTTAACTCATAGTTAAGTTATCGCCTACGTTGATATTCAGTGTACTGGAAAGGAGTGAGAGCTACGGTTGCAGAAGGCCAATCCCCAGATAACTGGGCATGCTCTCCCAGAGTTAGGTCACTGACAACAAACTTCTCGCCGACAGTCGTGATTATTCTTGGTCTAGCTTCATGTGTGGACGAACACATGAAGCTGAAACAGTCAAGTCGACGGCCTACTGTGTAGTTGACACCTGCTGGACGCTGACCATACAGTGGAGTGGTAGGATTGCGGTTGTATACCGCCTGTAAATCCTTGAGCGGTATCCGAATAAAATTACTCATCTCTTGCCTCAGGAAGCAAGGATACGTAATGAATCAATTCGTTACAGTAATTCAGCTTCGTCGTAACACTGAGCTACGGTCGTCAATGGTTTGGGTTCGTTAGCCCCCAGCATCGACAACAATCGACCTCCTGACTTTAGCAGTCCAGTCGCAGCTAATAATTGCGAGAGTTCGGCTGGTTGCGGAGTTGGAGAAGTCTTCGGATCACCATCTGCGGGTACCGCTGAACTAGCAAAGATCTCTCTTATTCGCGTGTAGTTCAGTGACTCCTTGGCGTAGCGTTCGCTTGGTACTTCATCTAACGTCCCAAACTCTTGTAGCAAGTTGTAGCTCTTGACTGGTCCCGCCCCCGGGACGTTGTCGTTGTAATCACTACCACACATGATACAGAAATCCACGAATTGGCGTTCGCTCAACGCCAGCTGTTTCATTACTTGTTGGTAGTAGATCACCTCGCACATCTGCACTCGCTGACCGTCGCAAGTGTAAGTAGCTTGATCAATGCTAATGATTACACGAGGTGAGAGATAAGCACCCATATCACTATCCTGGGTGTAAGTAGCATAGCAATCGCCATCCTTTACTAACGAAGCACACAGGGCTTCACCTTCACCCGTGGCTTGCAATACACTAACTCCGGCTAGTAGAAGAATCTTACGCAGCGTATGAATTTGCTCCTGTGACACGTAGATATCGCGAGCCAACAACTTCACTAGTCGCTCACGAGCCGCTATATCTACTTCCAAATCTTCCGCTGCAATGACGGCACGAAGTTTCTCAGCTTCCTCGCGGACATTCTCCTTCCCCGCCTGACGCTTAGCTCGGGTAGCGGTCTTCTCCGGTGGTACGCTTGGTCCGTCAAATACCACTACGGGTATCAGACCCGCCTCCTTCAATTTGGTTATCTCCTGTAACCAACGCCCGAGCCAACTATCAGTAACAAGCTTCGTGTCGACCTGTACTTTACGAGCGTGTAGTAGCTTTTTGGCTTCCTTGCCAATAGCAGTAGACATGAAAGCGTAGGAGAGTAGGTGACCATCGATGCAAACCCGCTTCCGACGGAAGAACTCTACGGGAACTCGACGACGAGCATAAGGGAATCGCTTCTTGACGAAGTCCGAAAGACCCTTGATCGTCATAGTTGACAGCTTACGGTTCACTGTAAAATGAAAATCAAAAGGAAGAAGTGTCTCCGGCTAGAAGACACTTTAGAGGCGATGTTAGAGTACTTGCTAATTGACGACCAGTGCTGGGTGAGTGAAGTGATCGTCCGCGAGAGTGATTGCTTTCTTTTGAAGTTGCTAGTACTAGGTAACTACCTATCTTATGACCGAGCCGGAGATGACGCTGGTGATTACTGCCAGTACATGATTCCAGTGGCTAACGTACGAGGACTTGCGAAAGACAACGATATCATTCTCGTACGCACTGATGACAGCACCTACCTCTACCGCGAAGAAGCCACCCTCACTCCCATCCACCTTCTTTCACTCTCGGGCGTGTAACCTTTACACTACAGTGGTAGTGTAAAAGTGTTCACTTAAGCTCTGCATCGTATATCCACACCTCTGCCGTCGTGGAACGCGAGCAAGCAATAGACTGTAGATGTTTACCGGTAATTAATAGAGTCGAACCATGAGGAAAAATTAGTTCGACTTCATGAGAAGGGATGTATACACACCTCGTACCCGACTTCACCTTAATACGAAGCATAAACCCAGGATTACCACTGGAAGCGTAACGTTTACATCGACTTCGCATTACAAACCTAGCGGTAACCATGATGGGTAAAGTTTCCTTGTTCGGGGAGATATTCGGTACTAAAATGGCGGTACACAATGGTATCGTCGGGTAAAGGGATAGCTTTAGCGATAATATCATTGATAGGAGCATTTTGGGACGGTTTGTTTCGTAGGCTACGATTCATCGTTTCGTAATTAGTGTATTGACTTACAAGCGACCTTTCAGCGTCTGAAAGGTTCGTATACCACAAGATCATCTTTTCCTGCCAATCTAGCGAAGGAATCTCACGGCTAATGATATTGCACATATCATCGTTCTCTGTTAGTCCACGACTAACACCTTCTAGGTATAGCTCTTCTTCATCTAGTAGAGTTACATTAACATCATCGTTTGTAAGTGCTTCTCCGAAGTTGAAGGTTGTGACTTGGAAAGCACAGTTTGTCATTCTATATTTTATGCAAGCATAAAAATAACGCAATGAGCTACGCAGATGTAACTCAGTTGGAGAAACTCTTCCGCCAACAGAGTCCTCCGTCATCAGAATGGCCTTTCTACTTTCAATACAGTGATTACCTAGTGGGTATCGAATTTCACCCGGTCGTATTATCCTGGCGATCGCTTGATACAACCAACGACCTCATTACTCTTCTCTTCCAGTTATCATACGCTCAGTGGTTAGAAGAAATTGGAGAGGTGGAATCTCAGCACGAGTTTGCACTACTAGAATATCAAGTTCCGCTAACGTTTAAACTACGTGACTTACCCTTCACTCATAAAAAGAAGTGCAGTGATTCTGCCCTGAAAGTCATTAGTTTTTCCAACTGCGATTCCATCGTCTATGACAGAAGGAGAACAGGTTACTCTGATGGAACGACTTCAAATAGACACCCCTGTGTATGATATCGTATCATTTGTGCATGGTCATAAGATTTGGGTTAAACAGAGTGAAGAGCTAGGACTTTACAAGCCAGATGCAGTTCGAGTAACAGAGTCAACGACTACTACATATCAACTCTACCTTGAGTATGCAATCCGAGTTATGAATGAAGCTTATAGAAGTCAGCCTTCGTACGAAGGCATAGAACATAAAGGAGCAATGAATGTTCAACAATATCGGCAGTGGCGAAAATCATGGAGTGCTTGGATTCGCGATCAGACCAAGATCCTCGTCCTATTCCTTTCGACGCTACAAGAATACGTTAATTATGGTTATAGACAGTGGAACCATAATTGTAGAGAACGAGGAACTATTATTCCCGAAGTTAAGAAACTACAATTAGCTTCCTCGCTTGTCCCTTCGTTACCAACACCCGTTCAAGTTAATCGGTTTCTTCACATACGTGAGGAATTGCCGATAGGTAAAATAATCACCGAGGAGTCACTAATGAGTACTTGTCTTATAGATAGATTAGATGTTCTAGCTGATGAACGTGACAAAGATACTTACTATCTAGTACTAGATGTTCCAGCTGGAACACCTGTCATCTGCCTGTTAAATATTAACGAGAAAGAATGGGAGTTCTTGTTCCCGGCTGGTGTTCAGTATATATTGGATAGAAAGGAAGGAAACCGTAACTTAACCACTAGTTAAGTTTTATTTAAGCAATCGACTACCACCCCAAAATGCTTCGTCCTCGTGTTGCAATTCCTACGCTTCGGGCTTCGAATAGTTCGGCCATCTCACACTACAATCAACCAGATCTTTCAGTAGCCATAGCTGACATTTTACCTCATGAGGAATCACTGTCGGTACCGGCCATTGTAGCTCAAGCTATCAAGGAAGTACTTCGGGAACGCCCCCCGACTCCTCCTCCTCCGACCGAGGTCACAAACTACACTCCATTCATCATGGAGCCTGTATTTTCCGGAGCAGATACGGCACTTGAGTCAAGTGATAATAGCACTGTTATAACACCTGTACGTAGCGGGTTGCATATTAAATGCGACGTGGTGCTAGTACCTTCTACAAATCCAGTACCCGTGCGTTTGTATCTGACCGGTAAGGAGATCGATTTACCTATCATCGGGCAACGATGTACGATCGACGTCTTCTGTCCCAAGGGTTATGTTAAACGTTTGGCGGTGGTCAAGCACGATAGTCAAGGTAATCTCTACTTGGAGATTCAAGAGAAAGGCACTCTCTGGCAGACAAATCATCCTACCGAATCTATCCGCTTCCATCTAGATAACCTCTTTTCGCTTAAATCAACAACTGGTTGAAAATCACTCACGTAAAGCTTTTTGACGTCCATGCTAAAGATGGATATTCCCGACTTGCTACGTCAGCTGGAGGGTAGCGACTGTCCCATTAAAAATCGAGAGTTGCTGTTGGCAGCATTACAAGACCTTAACCAAATGGTAGGAATGATTGGGCTGAAGCGAGCGGTAGTTGATCAACTACTGTTCTTCCTTGCGAATATCCGTAGCAAGGGAATTGCACACGCCACCGACGGTCATGTATTACACACCCTACTATATGGACCACCTGGTGTAGGTAAGACCGTAGTCGGATCGATCCTCGCTAGAATTTGGTCTTCGTTGGGTATTCTTGGTCAAACATCAAACGAAAGTACTCCTGAATCTCTTGCATCTAAGTTATTACGCGACAATCTTAGCCTAGTAGTAATGCAAAAAACATCATCCGAGCGTATGGAACGAGCGTCGACCGCAGCGGAGGCTACTCGTCTGAAGATTCGCGAGATGCGTGCGAAGATCTTCGCACTACGCACGCGAACTCGCCGACGTGGTCAAGTACAAGAAACAGAAGCTCTGCGTGCAGAGCTGACACACGTAGAATCGGAGATCCAGAAGCTGGCTCGTATTTCATCGGATGC
>Ga0326734_1000353_pt1 | contig 12887 bp, 11 predicted proteins | sample 15_GP2_1315_FD_207944 | JGI IMG/M metagenome (GOLD analysis project Ga0326734, IMG submission 207944) | Glacier ice microbial communities from Ngari, Tibet, China - 15_GP2_131.5 | ecosystem: Environmental > Aquatic > Freshwater > Ice > Glacier | place: China: Ngari, Tibet | collected 2018-07-18 | reverse complement strand
GGTGCGCGGCCGGCCCGGCCCCGCGTTGTAGGCCGCAGCAGCCATGGGCATGGAGCCACCCAGGTCGTCCAATGCCAGTTTCAGGTAAGCCGTGCCAATGGTGATGTTGGTGTCCCGGTCATTGATCTGGTCGGGGGTGAAGCCGCTCAAGCCAATTTTATTGGCCGTCCAGCGCGCCGTGGCGGGCATGACCTGCATCAGGCCGGAGGCGCCTACGCCCGAGCGCGCGTCCATGATGAAGCGGCTTTCCTGGCGGATCAGGCCATAGACATAGGCCGGGTCCAGGCCAATGGCCTGGCTGCGGCTGACGACGCTGCTTTGAAACGGCATTGGAAAGCGCTGCTCGAAATTGACCGCGCTGGTGGTGCGCTCGCTGGTGTTGATGCAGCGGTCCCAGATCTGGCGGCTGCACGCCAGCTGGGCGGCGGCCAGCAGTTCGCGCTCGCCCATGCCGCCTTTGCGGTGCAGGTTGGTGGCGTAGTTCCATTCACGCACGCCTTCGGAGCGCAATCCGGCCTGGATGGCGTAGGCGGCCCGTGCCAAGCTGGGGTTGAGCCGCGCCGCGTCTTTTTCTTCGGCCGTGAGGGGCGCCGGCTTGGGCGGCGCCGAAATTTTCTGGCCTAGCTCTTCGAGCGCCAGCTGCTCGTAAAAGCCGCGCACCGAGGCGATCGACTGCAGCAGCGCCAGTGCTTCGGCACGCTGCGGCGCCACCATGGTGACTGACGTCGGGCCTTGCGGGGTGACGGCGGCGGTGGCAATGTCGGGCGGGGATGTGGCCAGCAGTGCGCGCGATTTCCAGTAAACCCAGGTTGGGTCCTTGCGGCCTTCGTCGCTCATGGCATTGACGGCCTTGAGCACCAGCTGCCAGCTGGGCAGCGAGCCGGCGCGCAAGGCGGCGCGGGCCTTCCAGGCCAGCATGTCGTCGGTCAGGTCGGTGTCTTGGGTAACGCGGGCGTAATACGCCAGCGCGTCGCCGGCCGGCTGCGTGCCCATGCGGCTGGCGGTCTGCTTGCCAATCAGGCCCCAGAGCCAGTTGCGTTCCTCGGCAGTGAGCTGCAGCGACCATTTGCCATCGAGCTGAACCGCGGCGCCTTCCGAATCGCCAACGGCCAGCTTGACCAGCGCCAGCGTGATGATTTCCTTGCGCACCGTGCGCACGGCTATGAACTTGCCGGACAAGAACTTGATCGGGCTGGCGTTCAGCTCGGCCAGCATGCTAAGGGCCTCGGGCGCGACGATGGCCACCGCACCGCTGGCCGCGCGCGGCCGGTTGGCCTCCAGCGCCAGCCGGGCCTTTTGCCAGACGTCGAGCGGCGTGAGGTTCTGGCTGCCCGCCAGCCGCTCGGCAGCGGCGGTGCAGCCATCGTCGGCATCACGCTGGGCATACCAGTTCCTGCGCACCTCGTCGGACAGCCGCGCATCGAGCGTCGGGTTTTTCAAATGCTCGACCAGCAGCGCGTAGCAGCGCACCTCGCGGTCGTCGCCCATGCGGTAGTTCGGGTATTCGGCGCTGAAAGAGGCCCAGTCGCGGCGCTGGCCCAGCAGCAGCAGCCAGTCGTTGCGCAGGCGGTCTTCCTGGTAGCTGCCGGCATGGCGCACCAGAAAATCCTGCACCTCCTGCGCACTGGCTTCGCCCAGGCGCGCCTTGAGTTCCCAGTAGGCCGCCCAGGGCTCGAGCACATGGCCCCTGGCCTGCGGCAGCAACTGCGTCAGCCGGCCCTTGTTGCCGCTTCGAAAGGCCTTGTTCATGTCCTGAATCAGGCTGTCGCCCGCCGCATTGGCACCCGGCGGCACATCGGCGCCAGGGCTTTGCGCCAGGGCTGGCGCGACCAGCGCGGCGATAACTGCCGCGCTGCAAAGAATTTTGTATAGCATTGGAGGATTATGGACAAATTAAGCACACGAAAAGCCCTGGTGCAGTCGCGCCTCGACATGCCCGACCGGCTGGCCCGGGCCGACCTGCTCCAGCGGGTGATGCGCATCTGGCTGGTCGGCTCGCCGCACGAGGTGATTGGCGCGTACTGGCCGATCAAGGGCGAGTTCGACCCGCTGCCCGCGCTGTACCGCTGGCAAGAAGATGCGGTGCTGAGCCCGGAATTTCAAGAAAATACCCCTTCCGCGCAAGAAGGACGGACACAGTTGGCTACTGAAAGCATAGCAAGCCGGTCACCGCGCAAGATCGGCCTGCCGGTGGTCGACAAGCTGCACAAGACGCTGACCTTTCACGCCTGGTACCCGGGCTGCCCGATGGAAGAAGACGCTTACGGCATTCCCAAACCCAAGGACACTGAAATCATCGTGCCCACGCTGCTGTTCGTGCCCTGCGTCGGCTACGGGCCGGGCGGCTACCGGCTGGGCTACGGCGGCGGTTTTTACGACCGCACCCTGGCCACACTGTCGCCGCGCCCCATGACGGTGGGCCTGGGCTACAGCCAGGGCTGGCTGCCTGACCTGCTGCCCGAGCCGCACGACGTGGCGCTCGATGTGCTGCTCAATGACAAGGGCGTGGTCTGGCCGGTCTAGGCCTTGCCAGGGTTTAAAGGCGCTATTGAAAAAGTAGCTGCAAGCGCAGCAGCGATGTGCGTCTGCTGTTCGCCGGGCTGACAAGGTTCAGCGTAAGGCGCAAGTGGGCGGCACGCCGCCGATTGCCTCGCGCGTTTGCGCTGCCTGCGCTTCGATCCAGCGGCAAAACGCCTGCACCTCGGGCCGCCCGGCACTGCGCGGCCCCACGATCAGCCAGTAGGCCATCGGCGAGTCCAGGCGCTGGTTCGGCAAAACTTCGACCAGGTCGCCGCTGGCCAGGCTCTCGGCCACCAGCGGCATGCGCGCCAGCGCCACGCCCTGGCCCGTCAGCGCCGCCTGGACAATCTGGTGGGCGTAGTTGAAATACAGCCAGCGCTTGGGCTCGAAACGCATCAATCCCTGCATGTCAAACCAGCGCTGCCAGCTCAGCCATTCCATGTGCTGCGTGCGGTGCGCGTCGCTCGCTTCAATCAGCGCGAACCGGGCCAGGTCCTGCGCGTTTTCCAGGCGCGGGCCGCTCTTGAGCAGCCACGGGCTGACGACTGGCGTGAGCTGCTCGCCAAACAGGCGCTGCGCCTGCGCCGGCAGATGGGCCGGCAGCCTGCTGTAGCGCAGCGCCAGGTCCACGTCGGTGGTGTCCAGGTCCACCGGGGCGTCGGTCGCGTCGATGCGGATGTCGATGTCGGGGTGCTCGCGCTGAAAGGCCTCCAGCCGGGGAATCAGCCACATCGAGGCAAACGACGCCCAGGTGCTGATGGCCACGCTTTTGCGGCCGGCGCTCCGGCGGATCATCCGCACCGCGCCGTCGATGCGCTCCAGCGAAGGAAGCACGGCGCGCAGCAACTGCGCGCCTGCGCTGGTGAGTTCGACCGCCCGGGTGTGGCGCAAAAACAGGCTGACGCCCACATCCTCCTCCAGGCCCTGGATCTGCCGGCTGACGGCCGACTGGGTGAGTGCCAGTTCTTCGGACGCCGCCCGAAAATTCAGGTGTCGGGCAACGGCCTCGAAGGCGCGCAATTGCCCGGCAGCGATGGGCCGGGAACGAGGATGGGCGCGTGGAGGCGACATGAAAATAAATTGGGCGGTGCGCCGATTAATGCATTTATGGAATTAATAGCGTAACCCGATTTCATTGGACCGGAAAGTTGCGCCGCGTGATCATTCATGCCTGGCGCTTGAACCCAGCCCCTATTTGGAGCCCACCATGATTTCTTTCCATGCTTCTCCGGTTTTTCACAAGGCTGCCCAGGCGGCTGCCTTTTCCAGCCAGAACGGCCAGCCGGGCATTCATTCCCGCTTGCACGCCGGCCAGGCCGTCACCCTGAAGGCGCGCCAGGCCGGCGAACTGCACATCAGCCAGGGCGGGGTCTGGCTGACCTTCAGCCCGGGCAGCGGCAAACACCTTGGACCGGCCGGTGACTATTTCTTGCCGGCGGGAGCCACGTTGCGGCTGCGCGCCGGTCAGGCTGTGGTGGCGGAATTCTGGTGCCCGCCAGGCGTCCGCCGCACAATGCCCGCCTGCCTAATCTGGAAAACCGGCGCGCCAGGCGCTGAGCAAGTGCGCGGGGCTGTGGCGCAGGCGCTTGATGGCTTGCGGGTTATGGGTGGGGCAGTGTGGGCGGCAAGCTGTTTCATTCGTCCACGTCCAGGCCTGCCAGCAAGTCCACAAAGGCGTTCACAGCCGCCTGTCCCCGCAGTTGCTGGAGCCGCTCCAGCAGTTCGATGTCTTCCACAGACGTGTAACCCAGGCTGAAACGGCTAAAGCGTCGCCTGTCAAGCGGCCCCTGGTACACGATGGCCACGTCATGGTGGCGCGGGTCCAGCTGGATTCGCGCCATCACTTCAGCCACTTTCGCCGCAACGCCCTCGAGCTGCTGGCAAAAGTGCTGGCCGTCAAAAATTAGCAGGCCGGTAATGTCTGCGTCCTTGTTGTGGCTGCGCGCCTTTATGGCAATATCGGCCACCACGCGAACAGACGCTTCGGCCGCAAGCGTGCTGACATAAATGATTTCCTGAAGGGCGGTCGGCGTGGTGCTCATCTGTGCGCAAAATGTACAGGCCGGTACCCGTCGTGACAATGTGAAAAGACACACTGTTGCAGTTAATTTTCAGCAGAGGCCAGGATGCGAATTTTTCAGCCCAACGCGGTTTCCAGCCCGCCGCCCTGCGCCGCCTGCCGGCTGCGAAAGACGGGGGCTTTCACGGCGGTGGCGGGTGAAGAGCTGGCGTTCATCGAGTCGTTTCGCCGCAGCACCTTGAGCCAGCCGGCGGGCAGCATCCTGATTCATGAGCAAAAGCCCAACGGCAAGCTGTTCACGCTGTACGCGGGATGGGCTTTTCGCTACAAGACCCTGAGCGACGGACGCCGGCAGATTCTCAATTTCCTGCTCCCGGGCGACCTGATCGGGCTGCAGCAAAAATTCAGCGACAACGCCCTGCACGGCATTGAAGCCGTCACCGACGTCAGCCTGTGCCTGTTTTCCCATGAAGGACTGTGGGAGTTGTTTCGCCGCTTCCCCAGCCTGGGCTATGACATCACCTGGCTGGCCGCGCGCGAAGAAGGCCTGGTCGATGAGAACTTGCTGACGACCGGCCGGCGCAATGCCGCCGAGCGGGTGGCCATGCTGCTGATGCATTTGTACCGCCGGCTCGAACGCCTGGGGCTGGCGCACGACGGCTCGGTGGAATTTCCCATCAACCAGCAGCACATCGCCGACACCCTGGGCCTGTCGCTGGTCCATACCAACAAAACCCTGCGGCGCCTGCACCAGATGGGGCTGCACGACATTGCCCACGGGCGGCTGCGTCTGTTCAATGCCAGGGCGCTGGAGCGCCTGGCTGACTACCACGATGCGCCGCCCCGAAAAGTGCCGCTGCTGTAGCGCCGTGCAGCAGTGCTCCGGGTTTCAGGACTTCTGGGCGTTCAGAATCTTGAAGTCCTGCTCGTAGCGCTTGAGGGTTTCCAGGGCCTTGCCGCGCTGGGCCGGCGTGGTGCTGTTGTGCAGTTCGGCAAAGGTCTGGCAGTTTTCCTGGCCCAGTTGCTCCAGGTACGACCGGTAGGCCGTGTCGGGCGGCATGAGCGAACGCGCCACCAGCCCTTGCAAGGCAGCCAGGGCCTGGTCGGGCGGGGCCTGCCCCGCCGTCAGCGGCTGCAAGGTGCGCAGCGTGTCGCGCTGGCGGCGCTGCTTTTCGGCAAAAAGCAGCTTGGCGTCGAACCGCGACTGCTCCAGGCGCCGGGCAAGCACCGCCCGCTGCGGTTCGTCAAGCGTGCCGTACAAGCTCTCGGCACGGCTGAGCGTCTTTAGGTAGCGCTGGCTTTGCCGGATTTTCGAGCTGTCGCTGCGGCGCTCGTCTTCTGCCTCGGCATTGTCCTTGGCGTACTTTTTCTCGAGGTGCTGGAGCTGGTCCGGCGTGAGCATGCCCACCAGCCCGGCAGCCAGCGGTTCAGCCTGCTGCGCGACCAGGCTCACCTTGCGCCGCACATCGGCCGTCACCGTGCACGCCGCCACGGCCGTGGTGTCCAGGGGGATTTGCTGCTGCAATTGCTGCAGCGCCGCGATGTAGCCCGGCAGCTGGGTCTGCCGGTGCCAGGCCTGGAGCTGGTTCAGGCTGTCCTTGAGCCGCAGGCTTTGCTCACTGGTGAAGTCCAGGTGCCCGTCAAGGTACAGGTAGGCCAGTTCAGGCGACTGGTTGTAGGCAATTTTCATGACGCTGCAGGCCTGTAGCCCGCCGGCCAGCGCCAATGCGCCCAGCAAACCGATAATCCGCTGGGGAGAGCGCGGACAGGCCTGCGCTTTCAACGCAGTTGATGGCCAAAAATTTACAGGAAACTTCATGTCGAACCCTCTTGACGTCGTCATCATGGCCGCAGGCAAAGGCACGCGGATGAAAAGCACATTGCCCAAAGTGTTGCACCGATTGGGCGGGCGTGCATTGCTGGCGCATGTCATTGACTGCGCCGCGCAGTTATCTGCCCGCCAGGGCGTCATCATCACCGGCCATGGTGCCATGCAAGTTGAAGCAGCCTGCACAAGCGGGGCAGGCGCTGCAGCCGGTTTGAGCCTGAAATTCGTGCGGCAGGAGCCGCAGCTGGGCACCGGCCACGCCGTGCAGCAGGCGCTGCCCGAACTGCAGGACGACGGCGTCACGCTGGTGCTGTCGGGCGACGTGCCGCTCACCCGGGCCAACACGCTGCGCGCCTTGCTGGCCGAGTGCGGCGGCCAGCGGCTGGCGCTGCTCACGCTCAGCATGGCCGACCCGACCGGCTACGGGCGCATCGTTCGCGCCGGCACGCAGTCATCGAGCCAGGTGCGCGCCATCGTCGAGCACAAGGACGCCAGCGAGGCCGAGCGCGCCAACCATGAAATCTACAGCGGCATCATGGCCGTGCCGACACGCCTGCTGCGCGCCTGGCTGGCCCAGCTGGGCAACAAAAACGCGCAAAACGAGTACTACCTGACCGACATCGTGAAATTTGCCGTGGCCGACGGCGTGGCCGTGGTGGCGCACCAGATCACGGACGCGGCGCAGGTCGCCGGCGTGAACAGCCCGGTGCAGCTGGCCGAACTGGAACGCGTCTACCAGCAGCGCCTGGCCGTCGGCCTGATGGAGCAGGGCGTTCGCCTGGCCGACCCGGCGCGGCTGGACGTGCGCGGCACGCTGGAGTGCGGCCAGGATGTCGAGATCGACGTCAATTGCGTGTTCTCAGGGCGTGTCAGCCTGGGCCAGGGCGTGCGCATCGGCGCGAACTGCGTGATTGCCAATGCGGTGATTGAAGCCGGCGCGGTGATCCACCCGTTCACCCACATCGACGGCGAAGCGCTGGGCGTGCAGGTGGGCGAGGGCGCGCTGGTCGGCCCGTTTGCCCGGCTGCGGCCCGGCGCCAGCCTGGGCGCCGAAGTGCACATCGGCAACTTTGTCGAGGTCAAGAATTCCACGCTGGCCCGGGGCGCCAAGGCCAACCACCTGGCCTACCTGGGCGACTGCACGGTGGGCGAGCGCGTGAACTACGGCGCCGGCAGCATCACCGCCAACTACGACGGCGCCAACAAGCACCGCACGGTGATCGAGGCCGACGTGCACGTCGGCAGCAACTGCGTGCTGGTCGCGCCGGTGACGATTGGTGCTGGCAGCACCGTGGGCGGCGGCTCGACCCTCACCAAGGACGTGCCGGCCGGCAGCCTGGCCGTGGCGCGGGGCAAGCAGGTGAACATGGCCCACTGGACGCGGCCTGTGAAGTTGCCTAAAGTTTGAAGATGTTTTAGGCTGTTTGCTCAGTATGGGTATGCGCTGGAAGCTATTGAATTCGCAGCAAAATTGACTTGTCGCGATGGACTGGCCTGGCAGCCCCAGACCTTAAAACCACCAATACCCAGGTAAAAAGCCGCTTTGCGCAAGCCAGCTATGCGCAAGCAGCTATTGAATCAAGAGCATATTTAATCGCCGTCAGCCCTCTGATGCGTCCCGCGCCCTTGCAGCACCGCCTGGGTATGCCGGGCGATCATCCATTCCTCGTTCGTTGGCATCACCCACACCGCCACCCGGCTGCCCGCCGTGCTGATGCAGCGGGCGCCGGACCCCGCCGCCTGGTTGGCAGCCTCGTCCAGCTCGGCGCCGAGCCAGGCAGCGCCCTGGCAGACGCGCTGCCGAACCCGGGCGCTGTTCTCGCCGATGCCGGCGGTGAACACCAGCGCGTCCAGCCCGCCCAGCGACGCGGCCAGGCTGCCGAGCTGCTGGTTGAGGCGGTATACGTACAGGTCGATGGCCTGCCGGGCTGCAGGCGTTTCACTGGCCTCGACCGTGCGCATGTCGCCCGAGATGCCCGACACGCCGAGCAGGCCGGACTGCTCGTACAACAGCTTTTCAACCTCCATCGCGGTCATGCCCAGGCTGCGCATCAGGTGCAGCACGACACCCGGGTCCAGGCTGCCGCAGCGCGTGCCCATCATCAACCCGTCGAGCGCAGTGAACCCCATGGTCGAGGCCACGCTGCGCCGGTCCCGCATGGCGCACAGGCTCGCGCCGTTGCCCAGGTGGGCGACCACGACCCGGCCTTCGCCGCAAGCGCCCAGGTGATCGGGCAGCACGCTGGCGATGTATTCGTACGACAGGCCGTGAAAACCATAGCGCTTGATGCCTGCCTGCGTGAGGCGGCGCGGCAGCGCATAGGCCTGCGCCACCCAGGGCTGGGTGGTGTGGAACTCGGTGTCAAAGCAGGCAACCTGCGGCAAAGCGGGCAACAGAGCGGCGATGGCGCGGATGGACGACAGGTTGTGCGGCTGGTGCAGCGGCGCCAGCGCGGTCAGGCTGTCGAGTTGCGCCAGCGTGTCGGGCGTGACAAGCACAGGCTGCGAGAAAATCTCGCCGCCATGCACCACCCGGTGGCCCACGGCCAGCAGCGTGCGGCCGCCGGCATGCTGCCCGAGCCAGTCGAACAGCTGCCTGAAGGCGTCGCCGGGGCCCAGGGCCGGGTCGGCCGGCAGGCTGATGCGGCGGTCTTCCAGCGCCGCGCCGTCGTGCCCCCAGACCCGCAGGCGCGGCGCATCGCCCAGGCCTTCAATGCGGCCGTTGGCGATGCGCCGCAGGGTGGCATCGGCCTGCTGCACCTCGTAGGCGGCAAACTTGATGCTGGACGAGCCCGAGTTGATGACCAGCAAGGCCTGGCTCATGCCGCATCCTTCGTCAAGGCCTTGAGCCGGTGGTCGATCAGCAGCAGCGCGATGGCGCACGAGGCGATGCGCGAATGCGCCGAGTCGGCGCGGCTGGTCAGCACGATCGGCACCCGCGCGCCCATCACCAGGCCGGCCGCCTGCGCGCCGCCCAAATATTCAAGCTGCTTGGCCAGCATGTTGCCCGACTCCAGGTCGGGCACCACCAGGATGTCGGCCTCGCCAGCGACGGGCGAAATGATGCCCTTGGTCTTGGCGGCGGCCAGCGACACGGCATTGTCGAAGGCCAGCGGGCCATCGACCAGGCCGCCGGTGATCTGCCCCCGGTCGGCCATCTTGGACAGCGCGGCCGCGTCCATCGACGAGCGCAGCTTGGGCGTGACGGTTTCCACCGCCGACAAAACCGCGACCTTGGGCCGGTCGATGCCCAGCGCATGCGCCAGGTCGATGGCGTTTTGCACGATATCGACCTTGGCCTCGAAGTCGGGCTCGACGTTGATCGCCGCGTCGGTGATCAAGAGCGGCTTGGGGTAGCGCGGCACGTCGAGCACGAACACGTGGCTGATGCGGCGTTCGGTGCGCAGGCCGGTCAGCGCATGCACCACCGCGCCCAGCAGCTCGTCGGTGTGCAGGCTGCCCTTCATCAGCGCATCGACTTCACCGGCCCGGGCCATCTCGACCGCCTTGGCCGACGCTGCATGGCTGTGCGGCACATCGACAAGGGTGAAGCCGGCGAGGTCGAACCGGCATGCTTCGGCCAGCTGGCGGATGCGCGCTGCCGGCCCGATCAGGATGGCCTGGATCAGGCCCAGCCGGTCGGCGTCCAGCGCGCCTTCGAGCGCCTCGCGGCTGCACGGATGGACCACGCCCATGCGGATTCTGGGCAGGCTTTTGGCGGCGCTCAGCAGCTGGTCGTAGCGCAGGTTCTTGTCGGCCATCAGCGAGTCGGGCACGTCGGTGCGCCGGATGCGCAGTTTTTCCAGCGGCGCGGCCACATGCGCCTCGCCCTCGATCACCACGTCGCCGTCCTGGTCGACGCAGCGCGTGTCCAGCCAGGCCTGGTGATGGACCGACGCCAGCGCGGTGACCGTGACGGTGACGGTGAGCGTGTCGCCGACATGCACCGGCTTGAGGAATTTCAAGGTCTGGCCCAGGTAAATCGTTCCGGGGCCGGGAAACTGGGTGCCCAGCACGCTGGAGATCAGCGAGCCGCCCAGCATGCCGTGGGCAATGATCTCGCGAAAGCCGCTGCTCTTGGCGTACAGCGCATCGACATGCGCCGGGTTCACGTCGCCCGAGACAGCGGCAAACAGCTGGATGTCGCGCTGCGTCACCAGACGGGTCAGGCTGGCGCCGTCGCCAATGCGAATTTCGGCAAAAGGATGGTTTTCCAGAAAGTCGTTCGGGACTCCAGGCTGAATGGCGAGCGTGTTCAGGTCCATGCGTTCTCCTTGACGTATTTGACGTGCGGGCCGCTTGGCCCATGATGCCGGCCGCTCACTCGCTCACCCGGTCATTCGCGAAGCGCCAGGTTCAACTGGTCCACCAGTTCCGCCCAGTCCGCGTCCTCCAGCTTTTCCTCTTTCAAGAATGCCGCTTGCGCATCGGTCCAGAAAGGCGCGTCCGCCACGTCAATGTCGGGCCGGAGCGGCGAATGCGCTGCGATGAACTGCCGGATGGCCGTTTCGTCAGAAGGCAGGCCGAGTTGCGCAAAGAGTTCGCTGAAAGGATGAATGGGTTGGTCCATGTGAATTCCTGAAGGGGTGGGGTTGCCGGTTCAGTGAATTGAACACCCGTTCAGGCAGGAATTGACGCAATGCCCACTTTGGCTGAAGGGGATTTGACTGTTCGAAGGGTCAGGTGTCTTCGTGAAGGCAGGTCATGAAATCATGGCTGTCGATCAGGGGAAAAACGTGCGCGTCCGGCAGCTGGTAATGCCACCATTCGCGCGGGTGGTGGACAAAACCGGCTTCCAGCATGAAGGTCAGCAAGCGCATGCGGTTGAGCTGCACGGCCACCGGATGGGCTTCGTGAAAATGGTGCGACGCGGCGGTCATGGTGTCCACCGGCGTGCCCATGTCCCGCACCTGGCCGTCCAGGCCTATCAGGGTCAGGTCGATGGCCACGCCGCGCGTGTGGTTGGAGCCTTTTTTTGGGTCGGCAATGTAGTCCGGATTGGGCGCAACGGCCCATAAAGCCTCTTGCGCCTCCTGCGGCCGGTAGGCATCGAGAATCTTCAGCCGGAAGCCCGCCGCCTTCGCCGCCGCAATGGCTTTGCGCAAACAGGCTTCGGCCTGCGGGTGCAGGAAACACAGCGGATGCGCATAGATGGCCTGGCCGGTGAAGTTGTTTGCACCGGCATAGATCAGGTCAACCACCACATCGTGGTTCTGTTCGGTGATGTGGACAAGTGCGGGTGGAACGGGCATGGCGGGCATAACAGGCCTGCAAAACCGTGGCAGGGGCGATCCGCCTCAGCCCGCCAGGCCCACGTACACGTTTTGCACGTCGTCGTTTTCATCGATGGCCGCGAGAAAGGCTTCCACCTCGTTCAGGTCGCCGGTGCTCAACGACGCCGGGTCGATGGGGTTCTTCGGCTTGTAGCCAAGCTTGGCCGACAGGACCGTGAACCCCTGGGCCGGCAGCGCGCGGCTCACCAGGTCAAGGTCGGCATGGTCGGTCAGGAACAGCGTCACGCCGTCTTCATCGCCCGGCTCAAAGTCCTGCGCGCCCGCCTCGATGGCGGCCAGTTCAGGGTCGGCACCGGCCTTCAGCGGCTCGGCTTCGATCATGCCCAGGTGGGAGAAATCCCAGGACACCGAGCCGGAGCTTCCCAAGTGCCCCTTGCGGAACAGCACGCGCATTTCCGACGCCGTGCGGTTCACGTTGTCGGTCAGGCATTCGACCATCACCGGCACCTGGTGCGGCGCAAAGCCTTCATAGATGACATGCTCGAAATGAACCGCCTCGCCGGTCAGGCCCGCGCCTTTCTTGATCGCCCGGTCCAGTGTTTCCTTGGGCATGGACACCTTGCGCGCCTGCTCCACCACCAGCCGGAGGCGCGCGTTCGACGCCGGGTCGGCTCCGTTGCGGGCGGCAATCATGATGTCCTTGGACAATTTTCCAAAGACCCGGCCCCTGGCATTGGCGGCCAGGTCCTTGTGTTTTGCTTTCCATTGCGCGCCCATGAGAAGTGTTCCTTGGTGTGTTGGCGCTTTAGCGCCTGGCTTGGTTTGAAATGTCCGGGGCCGCAGCACTGCCGGGTTGGCGTGGGCCGCGGGGGACTTGGGTTTATACACCCAGCGTGGCTGATTTGAAAAACACGCGCCAGGCTGCTTTTTGCCCAAATCGGGGAATGACCCGCGTTTTGCCAGGCGCTTGTCTGCCCAGCCGTTCTTTTTGGTGCCTTGCAGCGAACTGACACAATCCAGACATGCCTGCGTAAGAAAGTGCATCCTTTCATTGTCGATAAAAGACTACAGCGCTCTGCGGTCGATGCCTGGTGCCGAATTCAACCTTGCTAACATTCACCGCTCATGCAAAGTACCTCCCCGCAGTTGATCGTCGACAACATCCAGCCCCGGTTCACCTGGGTCGATGCACTGGTCTTGTTGACCCTTTTCGGGTTGCTGTGGAGCGTGATGCACTTTGGCAAAGGCATGCTGGTGGCGTTCGATCCAGTGTCCGTGCCTGAAC
>Ga0326734_1000352_pt1 | contig 12898 bp, 11 predicted proteins | sample 15_GP2_1315_FD_207944 | JGI IMG/M metagenome (GOLD analysis project Ga0326734, IMG submission 207944) | Glacier ice microbial communities from Ngari, Tibet, China - 15_GP2_131.5 | ecosystem: Environmental > Aquatic > Freshwater > Ice > Glacier | place: China: Ngari, Tibet | collected 2018-07-18 | reverse complement strand
ACTGTGCGGTTCATGTGGATCTGTTCAACCTGGATGGGTCTGAGGGAGGACATGGTGATGATGTGTCGCTGTGGCACATCCTCTTCCGCGGTGTCGAGATCAATATCAAGTTGAGCGATGAGCACAGAGAGAGCAAGGACTACAAAAAGACCTTCACTCTGAACGAAAAGTCGTTGATCAAGGCGTGGCAGGAGCACCTGAAGGAGAACCCCGACATCAAGTATCAGAAAGATGGAGACTATGATGGTTATGGAGACTATGATGGGTATGAAGGCTCCCACGCATGGAAGTTCGTGATGCGCGCATGCTTCGGTCGTCTCATCTTGGGTTCGGACTGAAGCAGGTCTACGCAATGCCTACATAAGACCTACATAAGACCTACATAAGGCCTACGCAATGTCATTCTAGTCGCCACACTCGTGATCGCGCATTCTGATCACACGTTCGCACGCTGAAAATAGTTACATCGCACTTCATACACTGTACGCATATCTTCAATCACAACAAAAAATGTTTGGATTGTTTGGAGACAAGCGCACATTGATGCTCTGCTGCTGCTGCTCTGCTGCTGCTCTGCTGCTGCTACCGCTTAGTGTGCGCCATAAAAGTCACGAGACTTGAAGCGTGTGGGTGTTGCTTGTTCGCGATCCGATCTAGTCTCGGGCAAGTGTCCGATGATTCTGGGACTCATGCGCATATTGATGTTTCCTCGAGGCATTTCGCGCTTGACAGATGTCTCCTCTACACCTCGCGTACTGTGCAAGTCGTACGAGCCGTACGTACTCTGTACGCTGTGCAATTGACTCGTGTTCATACCTGGAGTGAAGCGTTGCTGACACACATTTGTATACGGGTCGATAAACTCGGCCGTTGAACGCTCTGTAGGACGCTCAGCATACGACGCCGACGCATTACGCACGACACCATTCGCCAAATCACTGTGGAATCCAGTCAGAGGAGTGGCGATAGCCTCGAGAGAAGACTTTTGATTCTCACGAAGACCACCCTCGAAACCCTGCGAGGTACCAGTCTGCCACTCGGTATTGTAGCGGTTGGTCTGACGACCAGTCTCCTCGACGTAGCCCACACGCTGAGGAAGTTGTACCTGCGTATGTGCCGCACGCCTCTGTGCATTTGCAGTATCGATAAAGTCCATAGTTGCCATACCCACCGGTCGCTCGTGCTGTGCATTCATGTTCTTTACTGTATATGGGTTGGACTGGATACCAGCCTGATCGGCCATGATCGCATGATGTCCCAATGCAGGTGTGCTAGCCTGTACACCTCCCACATTAGTCTGATAGTGCTGCTGCTTGAACGGATCCACGCGTGTCTGGTCAAGACCTGCTTGAGACACATTGGCCTGAGTGCTTGTGATCTGCAAGTGGTCCAGGCTGGTCCCCATCTGTTGACGGTGCGTGTTGGCGAGCAAGTCATTCGTCTGTAGTTGGGCCACCGAGTACGGATTCGCAACCGAGTGCTGGATGTTCTGATGCGACTGGTCACGATATGCACCCCCATTCTTGGTCGAATACAACGATCGTTCCGACTCGGCCAACTGAAACACAGGCAGATCTCCCGTCCCAACAGGGAGTTGTACATGCGTGGACGTTGCAGCGGAAGTATACTGCTGTTTCTGAGTCATAGGAAGATCAGACAACTGGCTTCGATGCGCATCGGCATGGTTCATAGGAATGGCAAAGGTGGATGATCCTTGGTACGTCTGTTCGTACTGTCCTGCCGTCTTGCTAACAGGTGCCACAGTCTGTAGGCGAGCATTTGAATCCACCACATGCATGTGGGTCGTGTCGATCACAAGGTTTTGAAGTCCGGAAGCAGACAGGCCCTGCTTGAGCACCGAGGCATCGTAAGTCTGTGCGTACTCGGCTACCGTATGCGAACCACCAGCGACCTGTAACGATGTCTGACCCTGTGGACGAACCTCGGCTTGCTGCGTCAGCATCTTGGCTGCACTCGTGTCCAGATTGGGACGAGCGGACAAGACGTTGGCGGAACCACCCAGAATCCAATCCATGTTACTCAACGTCGTCGAGAACTGATGACCGGACTGATGAGCCTGCTTGATGGTCGTATCCTTGGTCTCAGTCGGCAAGGTATCCGACCTGACACCATATACAGGTGCGGTAGTATGGAAGGAACCCTGACTGTACACGTTTGCTTGCTTGATAGCGGTGTTCTTGCTGTCTGCTTCTGAACCAACCATGAATTGAGAATGAACCTGTGTCGTAATGTTCTGTCCAACTGCATGCGTGGCCTCCTGCTGGGGCTTGAGTGTCGATCGCAAGTCTTCTGGGTTCCATGAAAAGGTCGACGCGGTGTGGTGTACGCCATTTCCACGATGCGTCTGTCCATACACCTCTGTTCCAGTACCAGCACGATTCTCCATTGCGACTCGAAGGTTATGATCATTGATGGTCGGCTGTTGCAATCCTGTGCGTCCCTCACCAATCAGTTGATTCGCAATGTGACCTCCATGAATCTGTCCCTGATGTGGATCGTTGGGGTCGTTGCGCAGACTGAAATTGGTCGGAGCAATACCTTGTGGCATGGGGATGTTGAGGTGACTCACCGGCTGATGAAGAGGTACACGTGTGTTTTGAGATTGTCGGATCTCCTCCTTGAGGGGAACAGAGACACCGTGCTGGCCTGGACGGATGACACCCGCATGCTGCCCATTAGGCGCCTGAGCATTCGGCATCCACCCTCGCGTATCCAGTTGCTGCGTCTCCGCTAGAGCCGGAATAAAGCGCACGTTCTGAATCTTGTGCTCTCCATGCGCGTACTCGTGCTTGTCTGGAGTGATACCATTGCGGTTCATAAACTGCTGTCGACGAAAGTTCTCCTCCTGACGCTCTCGAATTTGAGCCGTGTACAACTGGCTTCCAAACACATTAGGGCCATCGGCGCGCGTTGGTTCGTCATTCAAAACCTCCTTCTTGTGTCGCTGTGGCTTGTTGTGATCGACGCCACCATTCAAGAAGATCATGCGGTGATTGGTGTGTTTGAGTTGATCCGGAGGGATGAATCCCATAGTCGTATTCGGGGGTGGTAGTTCCTTCTCCATGATCGGTATCACCTCTCCGGTGTGAGGACTGATGAAGGTGCCAGTCTGGATTTGCTTCGGTTCCGTCAGACTCGACTGAAATAAAGAGTGATCAATACCAGTTGTAGTCAGACGCTGAGCCGTCATCTTCTGATACCTCGGTGGTAGTCCACCCTGGTCATCGACACGAACGAGAACCTTTTGTGGCGTCGAATTTTGACTACCGTTACTGCCGTTACCACCGTGGTGCATCGTCTGACCGTAGTGATTCCGACGATGTGGTTGGTGTTGAGGTTGCTCCATGGTGAACATACTTCCGAATGAAGATCCGTAAGCCGTCATGATGATGTCAGAATCGGAAAGTTGAACCTATGAAACCTTGACTAAAGTCGGAAGCGAAACAGCCTGTGTGCCTTGTATTCAACAGGAGTGTGAGAAATTAAAAAAAATTACATTGGAATCAATCTGTCTGTAGAAATGAGAATGATTGGTTTGTGAGAAAAAAAAAGATAGACTTGAGCAGATAGCGGTTGTCCCATGTACCAGTCTCGGAAACACAAGATCACAAGATCACAAGGCCACAAGATCGGAAATGTCCACCCCCCACTTTTTTTTATTTTTTGGTCAAAAAAGTCAGACTCAGTGAATAAATTGAGAAACTTGGAAACGTTAGAAATTTTATTTTGAGTTGTCTCTGGATATAAAGCGCGCACAGGTCCCCTGTTCCGTCTCCTCACTCCAGACTCAGTAACTTCTAAATTCCAACCAACATGAGCGGATACTACGACAATGTCAAGTATGATGCGGTGAATCGCCAGGCTCAAGAGTCGGATTCAGACAAGATTACCAACCGCACATTCTATCGCCCCGCTGTGATGCGTTCGGACTTCAACTCGTGTCGTGTGGTGGGTGGACGTGATGTCCGCCCGGATTTCTCGGGACCGATGGATGCCAGCCGCGTGAACCGCGATTCGTTCATGCATGGACGTGGTAGCGTGCTTCATGGAGGTGAGAAGTCGACCCAGATGTACGTGCCTTCCAAGAGCGCTGGTTCGTGTCCGGCTCAGGATACGTGCCGTCGTGTGGACCTCGCCAAGGAGCACGTCCGCGTGAAGAAGCCGTTCAATGGTCTACTCGAGGTCGACAAGTCCGGCTTCTCTATGTTTCCGGGATACCTGCGACCTGGATACCAAGGTCCGAACGCGATCGTTGCAACCCATATTCAAACTCGCATGCCTAGGACGGAGGAGCCCAAGACTCAGTGTGGTCCTCGTACGACGTACGGAAACTACACGACCAGCACTCTCGCACAGTACCAGTAATCCAATTCGATGGCTTGATCAACTCCTTTTTACTCAAACTCAAGCAAGTACATTTGATCACTACGTGTTCAAGATGAACGTTCATAGCCAACGTTAATTGACTGACAAAAGATCAGATTCAGCGGTTGCAAACGTGACTAGAGAGGTTGCAAATGAAACATTCAAAATTTGACTCGATGTAATTGTTTAGTCTATTGCATACAGCCTGAACATTCATTTACTCATTTGCCTTACGACTGATCATTGACAATGCAGGGTAAGTCAATGCTGATGAAACTACCACCTTGGTTGTTCCCAAATATGGAGGTCAAATTATCAGTCGGATGATCCGTGCGTATCAGACAACGACAACGCCAGTGACAGCGACAGCCAAGACGACTCGTCAATATCTTTCAAAGACTGGCAAGTCGAGCGACGAGGACTGATTTCCGATTCTCTCTGAAAACCAAGACCATCCGTGTTTCTGCCAAACGATCCACATCCACACGTTCCAAAACACGTTCTAATAATGTCGTGCGACCAACCTCCTGCGTGTTACGGCACACCTTCATATGTCAGCGTTGGTCAGCCGGCGTCAAACTTCTGTCAACTGTATCAGCAGTTCCGTGATCAGCAGATCAACCACCATCACGTCCAACCCATGGCGTGCTCGACGACAACGACGACATATGCCAACCCCATGATCGTACAGCACATACCTCACGTCATGCAACATGTGTGTCAGTGCAGTCGATGCATACAATTTGGAAACGGCGCTTGTCAAATGTACTCTGATATGGGAACAAATTCATTCGGTCATGGTCGTTATTACTGTGAGGTGACTCGTGGTCCTTATCGCGATACCTGCGTGTGTTCCACATGTACTGGTTCTCGTCGTGGAAGTACGGCTGTCTCATCTGACCCTCATCCCGCTGGATGTAGGTGCCATCATTGTATGCCCACGACGATGCCTCCGGGGTTCCCGGTGTGCCATTCGTGCAGAATTTCTCCCTGTCGTTGCTGGCAGCCTCAACACGTACATGTACCTGCATACTCCCCATGTGCCCCGTCAACGACCACATGTCACCCTATGACCCCTCACATTGTCTGCATCCGCGACTAGGTTTCTTTTTTTTTAAATCAAACCCAAAATGTCGCATGCATATCATGCGTATCTTGTTTTTTTTCTGTCCAAAGAATTGCGTTCATCGAACTAGTCAAACATCATAATTTTCGTTTCAGTTCAATAATTAAGACGGGCAAGTGTATGTCTGTATTTTCGAACGCGACGCACACCTGACTTTCTGATCACATTCATCTACCATCAGATGTCTACTATGAGCCGAAGAGACATTATTGCGTTGGCGGCGCTTAATCGCTCCATGGTGTACACACCGACACCACATGATTGCCCCGCACCAAACTACCTTGCACGTATGCACACCCACAACTCACGCGTGTTTTCTGAGCAGTGCCAGTTCCATGACATTTTTTCCGCTACTCCACGAGGATTTGGATGCTGTGCCCCAGCACCACGAGGAAGGAAGAGACCTGCACAGGACATGTCGTTGATAACGGATATGGACATTGATGAGGAGATGCATACAGACAAAAAGGCTCGTCGAGTGACTTCTCCGCGTCGTGCAGCATCACCGCGCGTTCGTAAGCGTGTAAGACCTGATGACTTGCAGAACGATGACATGCAGAAGCGCAAACGTACTGTCAGTCCTTCCGAGCAAGCATGGATGATGTTGCAACAACTTCACTTCCAACAACTTGAGGTACAGGCACAACAACAACAAGTGGCTGCCGCTGCTGCTGCCCCTGCACCATCAATGCTCATCCCTTTCAATTCTCATAGTCCATACGGTAATGTGCCCCACCCTACTTCTTTCTTCAACTTCTCAAATGGTCCTGGTCACCCGAATCACCCGAAGTAGGGTGGGACTTGCAAGTTGGGGAGCATGGACAGTGACTGGCTTGCACCGGAACTGAGTACACCTTTGTACTGAGTAGTATTCCTACGATGCTTCAGGATCTTCCAGATGACAAACGAGATGACCACTGCAGCCATGACAGATATACCTACCTTGATCTCTCGCCTATGTGCCTTGACCAGAGTCTTGGCATAGAATGAGATGCTCCAGAAGCCACCCAGACCGCGATTCGAGACGATGCGCAAGTCTTCCTGCCAACAGAACTCGGCACTATCCAGGTCACGCGTGTCTCGATGCCAGCGCTTCACAAAGTTGTTGTATGTTGTCGTGATCTTTCCGGGAAAGTGGACGACCGAAGGCCACGTCTTGGTAACGCGATGTTTATATCTATTGTGCTCATGATCAAACACCAAATCATTGACAAGATCGTCACGATTCATCGTTACGATGTGACGCATTCCCGACAAATTGGCGAATAGATGCTGATGATAGTCGATGAAACAAAGATCTGGGTCTGCCAGCCACTCGATCTGCAAGCCTTCTTGATCATCCTCGTACGACTTGAGTCTCTCATACAATGCAATCACATAGTCCACATATCCAATACACAGACCTGCATTGACCCACATGTATCGCGGGCACGTTCGTATTCCCTGCTTGTTGGTCTTACTGGAAGAACTGGATCGTTCACCCAGTCTCTTCTCAATGATTTGAGCCGCCAGTTCACGAGTCAACCCATTTGCAAACTGTCCGACAAGTTGAGTGTCATCTGCAGATACCACGACCGTCTGCTCAAGTACCTTGAACTTGTGGACGAGGTCATTCATGGGCTGTAGAAAGAGTACGTCGGTAGAATCGCACGTCATGACGATGTGATTACCTCCATATTGTTGCTTGAGTTTGCGCAGGTACTTGAGATACATCTTACTACGCCACTTGAAGCCACGCCACTTTTGACCCAAACCCAATATTGCATACTCCGAGTAGCCATTGTTGGTCAGACTGAGTTTCCAGTTGTCCAGTGCGATACTCTCGTCAGTATTGACTGTCACAACTGTCATCATGTGACTCACTTTATACTGAGTATCTGTGTTTCCAAGATGTGCATCAGAAGTGTGACTTTGATTAACAGAGAAACTCTGACCAGAAACTCTGACCGCACCTGGAAGAAGTGTTACATTGGCCGGTGATAAAGATGGGTTTTCGCCAGGAAATACAGGAGCAGATGGCAGGTACGACATTTTTTTGGAATTGTATCACGATTGGACAGAGTGTACTTGGGTGCAGTGCAGGTGCAGTGCAGGTGCGTGTTAGCCTTTATACATACATGGAATTTAAATAAACGTTGAAAATGTATAAGGTGACAACTGATCAATTATGCACACAGCAAAAAGCATGCGCACAACACTCGATTCATTCCTTGTACAAATGAAACCTAGTCCATATTCATTGCGGCCAGTCTTGCTTTGATTCCCAAATCCTGACTTGATGAACTTGCTGCGTCGTTCGTTCCAACTTCGTCGCTAACATCTTCAATCTCGGTACACTTACTGATGCCACCCATCATGTATTGATGAACGACGCGTTGGGTTCGCTGTAGGATCGAACTGTTTACTTGAGACACTTGACTACAAAGTGTGAACATCGGTACGTGGATCTCGTCAGCGCGCTTCACCACGACTCGGATGTCATCATTCCACTTTTGTCGCATTTGGGGTGGCACATTATCAATCCAGCACGACTCATCAAACACCAATGCAATGTGGCGCTTCTTCTCGAGGAACGCAGAAACCTCATTGTTGAACGCATCCGGGGCCGACGGAGTTCCTTGTAGGGACGCAACCTGCATGTGACGACGTCCGGTCAGATGGGGATTCTGTGAGTATGCAGTCGCCATCGGCGTGTGGTCAGTGCATGTGACGAGAAAAAAGGTAGGTTCAGCCGAAGAATTCTTCATCTTCTCATCGCTCAGATTCAAACAGACAACGTCCATCAAGGCATTAAGGCGACCCTCAGTGACAGCACCTTGCACGAGTACATTCTTGATTCGATGACGAGAGGCAGACATTTCCGATTCCGATTGACTTTGGATAGTAAATGAAATGTTAAATGACAAATCGGAAAGTACAAATGTTGGTCGTGTGGCTCACTGGATCAATTTTGTGATCTGGATAGCACACCAAACATTTAAGAGATGCCCATTTGTAAAGTTTAAACAGAAACAAGTTTAGGAAACTATCAAACAGACGTTTCCGATCAGATTATGTATTTGATTCGGAATCTGTACATTCTGAATTCAATCCGATGTCACATTCCGATTTATATGTGTGATATATCGGAAATGTCACACTTGTCACATTTGTCACAATTGTCACACCGGATTGATCTATCTCTAGGTACCAAATCCTCAAGTTGACTTGTCACCAATGTATCATCGACACGATTCAATGCAATGAAAAAAAGTTGTTTGACGGTTTGATCAAAACAGGTTTTGGAATCGGAAACTACTTTCCGATCAAATTCCGATCAAATATCGGAAATGTCACAATTGTCACACCGGATTGATCTATCTCTAGGTACCAAATCCTCAAGTTGACTTGTCACCAATGTATCATCGACACGATTCAATGCAATGAAAAAAGTTGTTTGACGATTTGATCAAAACAGGTTTTGGAATCGGAAACTACTTTCCGATCAAATTCCGATCAAATATCGGAAATGTCACATTTGTCATACCGGATTGATCTATCTCTAGGTACCAAATCCTCAAGTTGACTTGTTACCAATGTATCATCGACACGATTCAATGCAATGAAAAAAGTTGTTTGACGATTTGATCAAAACAGGTTTTGGAATCGGAAACTACTTTCCGATCAAATTCCGATCAAATATCGGAAATGTCACAATTGTCACATTTGTCATACCGGATTGGTCTATCTCTAGGTACCAAATCCTCAAGTTGACTTGTTACCAATGTATCATCGACACGATTCAATGCAATGAAAAAAGTTGTTTGACGGTTTGATCAAAACAGGTTTTGGAATCGGAAACTACTTTCCGATCAAATTCCGATCAAATGTCACAATTGTCACATTTGTCATACCGGATTGATCTATCTCTAGGTACCAAATCCTCAAGTTGACTTGTCGACACGATTCAATACAATGAAACTATACATGAACTCGATAATAAATTTATTACATAAGGGCACATGATGATGATGACAATGCTTGTCGTATGCTGGACATCAAGGTTGTCGTGTGGTAGCGCTTTCTGGCAATTTCAGGAATGTATATAGACTGTGTGATAGGTGCATGTCCATCACGATTGCTGACTGAAACCAGACCCCACATTGTCATGTCCGAAGTGTAACCCGTATTGATGTTGACTGCACGTGCGGTGGCGTGCTTACTGTCGGAAAAGTTGACGCTGGCATCTACATGCATTGCCACACTTGATGGTAGTTGCACATCACCGCTTGTCACGTGTAAGAAGATGACATCGTTGACACACAACACTGGCAGGATTCTCAACCAGTACTCATTCATTGCCAATGACCACGTCTGATCATTCCACACGTCCTCCATAATCACAAGAAGTGGGTCATTTGGGAATCGTATTCTCACCCGCATGATGTGCTTCAAGTCATCGATGCCTGACAGACATTGTACCTCAGTGTGTCTTCCATGACGATGTGACGAAAGCAGCGAATAACTCTTTTGCAAAAGCAACGAATTCACCATAATGACTAGGCGCGTATTGACAGGAAGATGACCATGTAACAGTTCTTGAAAGAATGTCCCCTTGCCAGTTCCTCGAAGGACATGAATGCACACTGCCGGTGTGTCGAGGACATGCTCGAGTACCTTGCAACGTTCGGACATGGAGTGGATCACCTTGCAGCGTTTGGACACGATTTTCAGTCTCGTCTTAATTTACTTACACTTGCGAAGAACGAGCATAAATATCAAAGTGACGATGAGAGCGGTCACTCCAACGGAAAACGCGCGCGAGGTGTTCTTTTTGGCAACTACGCGCTTAATCTTGGCCAAGAGGCTGAGATGTTCCGGTAGCCGATCCATATGCTTCAGACCGTGTGTAACCTGGCGCAGATCTCTCCACATGTGCGACCAACTCATTGGTCCAACGCACTCCAACTTGTCATCATCCGAATAATCGTCCGAATCACGGCACATACCACCGTCAGTGACACGCTTCTTGGCAGGTCTGGAACACTTGCCGTCCATTGTCTCGTACGGCGCCGAACAACTGTCGTTCCACTGACGACGAGGCACTGTCGTGACACACCTTGCGATCGCAGCGGTCGGTCCTGACGGAGGTCCTACCGACGGCTCCGGGTAGTCGGGGACGTATGTGGGGACCTTGCATCGCGGTGCTGCCTCCGTCACACGAATCGTACCGATGTCAACCGGCTTACAGGCACCACGCACGAATGCTTGATGAACGACTTCCTGAATGCTGGGTGTGTCAAATGGGACACATGCATTGGTTGCAGGGAGTAAATGTGAGATGGGGCTCTGATCTACCGAAGCACCACTGTGTGGATTGAACGACTCATTCAGACGATTCTCCAGAAAAGGTCGATCCATGCTTCGAGACGGCTTGCGCTGATCCTTGGGAATGTGGCTCCAACGATCCTCGGTCAAAGGAGTCGTCTTCTCCGCACGCCACATGGGAATATCCATCTTCTGCTTGGAATCGCACTGCTGATTCATATTGGAAATGAATGAGATCAGATGAACCTACACACACGTCGGAAAATTAGGATTCTCGAGTGCTCTTATCCATTAAGGGCAACCTGGAAGAATTGACAAACAAAAACCTTGGTCAAAAAAACTTGTCAAAATATTCCACACCATCGCCACTGACTCTGGATGTCGAAACTTCGGGACGCCATCGGTGTCTCACTGCTCGTTGTGTAGTGGTGGGCGGTGTGGAACGGTTGCGATCTCATGTTTCAGAAACTCAAGTTGCGCCATGTGAATGCTTGCTGCATCCTCACAATCACATTCATCATCGCATTTCTCGTCGGTCTCAAATTTCATTCAGATGAGAATGAGCATGTCTAATAATAACATAATCTGTTGACTGTACAAACGGTCAATGTACGGTGAAGTGTGATGAAAGTGCATGATCATCATGAACCTGAAGAGTGACTGGAACTACCATTTAGTAGCACGTCGAGAGATGACCGTGTGCGTCGATGTCAGAAGTCGGGATACAGACGGGCTGACATAGAGTTTTCTTCCAGATGTCACTGGGTGGTGCAACGACCAAAGACGTTTTCGGTCGCAGCCACCACTGCCCCTCTTCATCCCACATCGTCCTGATGAGGACATAATGCGTCGTAGTCAAGTCGCCATCCATGGTGTCGTTGATGTCACCGTCGTTGATACCAATGGGATACGAAGACGCCAATCCTGTCGAAGTGGCTATGATGGCCAGGACAATCACAATGATGAGGACTTTGAAGCCGAGTTTTCCGATCATGATTGACTTGTGTGTGTTTTCCGATATTTGCCTTGATGTGTCTGAGGAGGTTCAGTATAAGGAATGAATGAATGTGAAGATGAAACGAGACATGTAATGTATCGCACACAGGATTTGACACTTTTGCCTCCCACGCCATTTCACACCGGGTCACATACGTCTTTGTCGCTCTCGAATTCCGATACTGATCGGAAAAATGAACCTCTTGATTCCGACATCGGATGCTGAGACGCAGCAAGGTAGCATCAACAGAACGAATTCGATCACTGCTCCATTTGCTGTTGGTGATCAAGTCTGCACCTTTATCAGCAAGTATTGTGGTGCCTGCTGTGAAGTCTTACAAGTGAACGTGGTCAAGCGAAAATTGCGAGTCAAGTTCATAGACATGAATTGGATTCGTGAAATGGATTGGACCCAGTTCTATCTCAACAAAGTGCCACAGCCCAACTGGGATGACATAGAGTCCGTCAACGACTGGTACAAGGCCAGACATCGCCAGTATCAAGACGTCGTCAAGGGAACACCGCGAGAGTCAGTCTCCTACATGGGACTTTGTAACATCGATCCTCGGGAATTCGAACCCGAGATGTGATGCGACAGACCAGGTCTCATATTGACAATGCAACAGCGCACTAGTGAAAACAATGTAACCGTGCAACATACAATAAATTATTGTTTTTCAACAACTCATTTTTTTATTGTGCTTTATTACAACGAATAACTCTCGCGCTCTCGCTCCCAACATTACTTCACACACGACATCACTTTTTTCACGCTCACAGTCATGTCTTCCGATCTCAAATCCACATCTCCCTTGTACATCGTGTTTCTCGACTGCGATGGTCAACAATCTGTCGAAAACGTATATGTTGAGAATCAACGCGACGAGGCATTCAATGACGCTCGTGCGATTGCGCGCAGTCACAAGTTTCCGGGAGGGACTGTCTGTGTGCAAAAGTGGATGACGGGATATACCAATGGTTTCGATGTGCCACTGACGTGCTTCTGCGAGTAAACATGAGCGCGTTGTTGTGTATTGATGAAGATAATTGGTTTTTTTATTACTTTTGTAGACTCATATATAT
>Ga0326734_1000351_pt1 | contig 12898 bp, 12 predicted proteins | sample 15_GP2_1315_FD_207944 | JGI IMG/M metagenome (GOLD analysis project Ga0326734, IMG submission 207944) | Glacier ice microbial communities from Ngari, Tibet, China - 15_GP2_131.5 | ecosystem: Environmental > Aquatic > Freshwater > Ice > Glacier | place: China: Ngari, Tibet | collected 2018-07-18 | reverse complement strand
CCTCATCGGAGATGCCAGTCGTGGTCGTGGGTGCAGTCATCTTGGTCTCCATGTCAGTTTCGTCGGGGCAGCGTGTCGGCGTCAGACGTCGTGCTCCTGCGGCGGCAGGACGGCCACAACCGGGTGGTCCTTGGGGATCGGGCCGACCTTGGCCGCGCCCCCTGGGGAGCCGAGGTCGTCGAAGAACTCGACGTTGGCCTTGTAGTAGTCCTTCCACTGCGCGGGTGTGTCGTCCTCGTAGAAGATGGCCTCCACCGGGCACACCGGCTCACAGGCCCCGCAGTCCACGCACTCGTCGGGCTGGATGTAGAGCATCCGGTCCCCTTCGTAGATGCAGTCGACCGGGCACTCCTCGACGCAGGCCTTGTCCTTGAGGTCGACGCAGGGCTGCGCGATGACGTACGTCACGGTGCGGCTCTCTCTCGTGAGTTGCGTTCGTCAACGGTGCTGCTCATTGCGAGGACCTTTCATCAGAGGTGGTCGTTCCTGCCGTGGCCTTGCTGCGAACAGCCCAGGGCGGGCGCCCGGTGATCAGCGATTAACACAACAAGAGTGTGACCTAATTCGGCGCGGATGGCCAGCACGGGCTGCCTCGGACAGACGTGACGCCGGTGCTACACCGCGAGTTCCGTGCTTCACGGGCGCGCGAGACCGTGGAACCTGTCAACCCCTTCGGGGCAGCGGATCTCGGCCATCTGCCAGCCGGTGTAGGCGGTGGCCCCGGCTGACGATGTCGGCGTCGCTGTCGGTGCAGACTGTGGCGCCCAGGCCGGCGTGGTCGGCGCGGTCCCTGGCCACCTGCCGGGTCAGAGCGCAGGCAGACCGTGCATCGGGGTGGAGGCCTGCGCGTGCCAGCGGCGGGGGATCCGGCCGGCGAGGCGGGCCAGCCGGCCGGCCTCGACGGCATGCCGCATCGCCAGGGCCATCCGCTCGGGGTCCCGAGCCCGGGTCACGGCAGAGGCGAGCAGCACCGCGTCGCAGCCCAGCTCCATCGCCAGCGCCGCGTCCGACGCGGTGCCGATGCCGGCATCCAGGATGACCGGGACGTCCAGCGACTCCCGGATCAGCGCGATGTTGTGCGGGTTGCGGATGCCGAGGCCGCTGCCGATCGGCGAGCCCAGCGGCATGACAGCCACACAGCCGGCGTCGGCCAGCCGACGGGCCACGATGGGGTCGTCGCTGGTGTAGGCCAGCACCTGCATGCCGTCCAGGACCAGCTGCTCGGCGGCGTCGAGCAGCTCGATCGGGTCGGGGAGCAGGGTGACCTCGTCACCGATCACCTCCAGCTTGACCCAGTCGGTCTCGAACGCCTCGCGCCCCAGCCGCGCCGCGAGCACGGCCTCGCGGGCCGTGCGACAGCCCGCAGTGTTGGGCAGCAGCCGTACGCCGGCCTTGTCCACGACGTCGAGCAGCGCCCCGCCGGCCGCCGCGTCGACCCGGCGCAGCGCGACGGTGACGATCTCGGCCCCCGAGGCGGCCACGGCCCGCTCCAGCACCTCCATGCTGGGCACGCCACCGGTGCCCAGCAGCAGCCGGGAGCCAAAACTGTGCCCAGCGAGGGCGAACTGGTCGGTGGTCATCTCAACCTCCCGCGACCGCGGCAAGCACCTCGACGGCGTCGCCGGCCGCCAGCTCGGTGGTCGCCCAGGCACTGCGCGGGACCACCTCGCCGTTCCGGGCCACCGCCACCCGCCGCTGGTCCGGCGCGCGGTCCGACACCAGCTGGGCGACCGTGGTCGCCCCGTCGAGCTCGGCCGGTGCCCCGTTGACCGTCAGCCGCATGGCGCCTCCTGGGGCAGGAACCTCGCCGCGGTGAAGGGCTCGGCGACCTCGGGCAGCCGGCCGGTGGCCAGCAGCTCGGCGACGGCGTCGGCGGTGACCGGGGTCAGCAGCACGCCGTTGCGGTAGTGCCCGGTTGCCAGCACCAGCCCGGGCAGCACGGACCGGCCGAGCAGGGGGGCGTTGTCGGGGGTGCCGGGCCGCGAGCGGGCCAGCGTCTCGACCAGCTCCAGCTCGGTCAGGCCCGGCACCACCTCGGTGGCGTCGCGCAGCAGGTCGAGCACCGCGCCGGCGGTCACCCGGTCGTCGAAGCCCAGCTCCTCCACCGTCGCGCCGACCACGACCCGGTCGCCGCCGTACGGCACCAGGTAGACCGCCCGGCCACGGACCAGGGCCCGTACGGTGCCCGCGAGCAGCGGCTCGCCGCGCAGCCGCAGGATCTGGCCCTTGACCGGCCGTACCGGCACCGCGCCCAGGGGGACGCCGGGCAGCAGGCCGCTGCGCGCGCCGAGCGCGAGCACCACGGCGTCCGCGTGCAGCGTCGAGCCGTCATCCAGCCGCAGGCCGGCCGCCCGGTCGCCGTCGGTCACCAGCGCGGCCACGCGGGCCGGCACGACCTGTACGCCGGTCCGGGCCGCCGCGACCAGCAGCGCGGCGTGCAGGGCCCGCGGGTCGACCGAGTGGTCGCCAGGGACGTGCAGCCCGCCGCGCAGTCGAGGGCTGAGCCCGGGCTCGTGCTGGCGGCAGGCCCGGGGCGTCAGCCGCTCGGCGGGCAGTCCCAACTCGCGCTGGAAGTCGTGCAGCTGCTCCAGCGCGGTCATGTCGTCGGCGTCGAAGCCGACCAGCAGCGTTCCGGCCGTACGCAGGCCGACCGGGCAGCCAGAGGCCTGCTCGAGCTCAGCGACGAAGGACGGGTAGCGCTCCAGGGAGGCCCGGGCCAGACCCAGCAGCTGCTGCTCGCCGTACGCCGCCTCGGTGACCGGCGCCAGCATCCCGGCGGCGGCGCGGGAGGCGCCCCCACCGGGCGCGTCGTCGACCACCGTCACGCTCAGCCCGGCGAGCGCGGCCCGCCAGGCGACCGCCAGCCCGATCAGGCCGCCGCCGGCGACCAGCACGTCGGTCACGGCGCGGGCGTCGGGGAGCGCGTGATGGCCGCTCACCGGCGCTGACGGAGCGCGCCGGGCACGGTGACGGCGGCGGTGAGCAGGGTGGCGACGGTCAGCGAGACGAGCGAGGCCGACAGGCCGTTCGTCGCGCTGATGCCGAGGTCGGCCTGCCGCTCGCTCCACCACGCGGTCCAGCCCGCCCCCGGGCCGGTGAAGAACGTCGGCAGCGTCAGCTGGTAGGCCGCGAAGCCGGCGGCCCAGGGCAGCAGGAGCAGCGGCCGGCCGGGGGCGGTGTCGGAGACGTCCCAGCTGCCACGCGGCACCAGGTAGTAGGCGACGATCAGCACGCCGGCCAGCGGCACGAAGACTGCGCCGAGCAGGAACAGGAATGGCTCGTACGACGCGATGTCGAAGGTCAGCGCCAGCAGCGTCGCGACGGTCCCGACCGCCACCGCCAGCACCCGGCGGTCCAGCCGGGCGGCGAGGTTCTGCGAGGACACCGCGCCGGAGTAGACGTTGGCGAACACCTCGTCGAGCTCGACGGAGACCAGCAGCAGCACCGCGAGCAGTCCCAGCGGGACCGCCAGCAGCGCGTCGATGACATCCAGCCCCACGGCGCCGTACGCCGACAGCGCCAGCACGCCGAGGGTGAACATCGCGACCGTGGCGGCGCCGTAGCCGACCGCGGAGCCGACCAGCGCCGTGCGGGTGCTGCGGGCGTGCCGGGTGTAGTCCCCGGCGAGCGGGAACCACGAGACCGGGAGGGCGATGACGACGTCGACCGCGGACCAGAACGAGGCGGCGCCCCCGGTCTGGACCTCGAGCAGCGGGCCGGTGAGGACCTGGACGAACAGGTAGGCCACCGACGCCAGCGCGACCCACACCGCGTAGCGCGCGAGCACCCGGACCGCGCCGAGCGGCCGTACGGCCATCGCGGTCGCGAGCACCCCGCCGACCAGGACGAACGGCCAGCGCTCGGCGTCAAGGGCCCGTGAGGCGGCCTCGGCGATCACCACGATCTCGAAGGTCGCCCAGCCGAGGCACTGCACGAGGTTGAGCACGGTCGGCAGCGCCGACGCCCGGCGCCCGAGCAGGCCGCGCAGCAGCACCATCGCCGGCACCCGCTCGGCGGCCGACGTCGCGGCGGTGAGGCCGAGCAGCAGCGAGCCGATCACCGCGCCGACGACGATCGCGAGCACTGTCAGGGCAAGCGGCCGGCCGGCCAGGACCACGAACGCCGCCGCGACCGGCAGCAGCAGGCTGATCCCGAGGTTGCCCCACAACCCCAGCGTGTCGCGCAGGCCCAGGCGCGTCGTGGGGGCCTCGGCGAGGGTCAGCGGCGCTTCGCGCCGGGTCGTGGGATCAAGGTCAGAAACGCTCACGTGCTCTCCCTACACCGGCATTACCCGGTCAGGTTCCAGCGGTCGGCGGCACGTGCAGCCACCCTCTCAGCCCGGTCGGTCCCGAGCTCCCGCACACAGTGGGCGAAGCCTACGCCGCCCGATGGCGCACCTAGGCTGCCCGGCGTGCCCGAGGCCCTGCTGTCCGCGTACGGGCCGGCCTGGGAGCAGGCGACCCGGCATCCGTTCCTCGACGCCGTCCGCACGGGCACGGTGACCGCCGCCGCCTTCGACACCTGGCTGGCGCAGGATGCGCTGTTCGTGGCCGACCTGCTGGCCTTCCAGGCCCGGTTGCTGGCCCGGGCCCCGCGCGGCGCCCGACGCGTGCTGGCCGGCGGTCTGGTCGCCCTGGTCGAGGAGCTGGAGTGGTTCCAGGGGCAGGCGGACAGCCGGGGGCTGCGGCTGGACGTTCCGCCGCTGCCGGCCACCCGTGCGTACGCGGATCTGCTGCTCCGGCTGGACCGGGCCGCCTACCCCGCCGCGGTCACGGCGCTGTGGGTGATCGAACGGGTCTACCTGCTGGCCTGGCGGCACGCCTCGCCCGCCGCGCCCGGCTATGCCCGGTACGTCGAGCGCTGGACCTCGCCTGAGTTCGCCGCCTACGTCGAGGCACTCGAGCGCCTGGCCGCCGACGCGGGGGCGCCCGACGACGCGGTCGAGGAGGTGCTGGCGCTGGAGACGGCGTTCTGGACCGAGGCTCTGGCCGGTGGGCGCGGGTGAGGCTGTCCCAGCAGCTCTGGGTGGCCAACGCCGAGCTGGCCCAGGCGGCGCTCGACGGTCGCTTCGTCCGCGGTGTCGCCGACGGCACCCTGCCGCGCGAGGTGTTCGCGGGCTACATCGCGCAGGACGCGCACTTCCTGCAGTCGTTTGCCCGGGCCTACGCGCTGTGCCTGGCGGCCAGCCCTGACGAGCCGACCCTGCTCGCCTTCGCCGACCTGATCACCGGCGTCCGCGAGGAGCTCGGGCTGCATGCCACGTACGCCGCGCAGTGGGGTGTCGACCCGCACGGCGACCCGCCCGCGCCGGCGACGCTCGCCTACACCGACTTCCTGCTCGCGACCGCAGCCACCGCCGGCCTGGGCGTGACGTGTGCGGCCATGACCCCGTGCCTGCGCCTCTACGCCCACCTCGGGCAGGAGATCGCTGCCGAGCGGGAGCCGGCCGACCCGTACGCCGAGTGGGTGCGGACCTACGCCGACCCTGCCTTCGCAGCGCTCGCGGCCCAGCTCGAGGGCCTGCTGGACCAGCACGGGCAGCAGGGGCCGCAGGTGCAGTCGGCCTACCGGCGGGCGATGCAGCTCGAGGTCGGCTTCTTCGAGGCGGCGTTCGTCGGGACGTCGCTGAGCTCGTAGCCTGCCCCGGGATCCGTGCCGTTCCCGGAGGCGACTGGCCCGTTGCGCCTGCAACACGAGCCGCGTGAGCCCATGCAGTAGCTGGAGCTCTGCGACGTGCCGATGAGCGATGGCGGGCCGTACGACCTGGCGCTCACCTAGCGTGGCGCCGGTGGACCTGACCCTGGCGGTGCTCCTGGTCGCGGGCATCGGGGTCCTCGTCGGCGCGGCCGTGCAGGGCGCCGTCGGCATGGGGCTGGGCCTGATCGGCGCACCCGTCCTGGCGCTGCTCGACCCGCCCCTGGTCCCGGGCACCATCCTGCTGGTCACCAGCGTGCTGCCGATGCTGACCTCGGTGCGGGAGATGGAGGACGTCGACTGGCGCGGACTGTCGTGGGCCCTGCTCGGGCGGCTCCCGGGCCTGTTGATCGGTGCGTGGGTGGTCGTGACGCAGCCGGCGCGGGTGACCGCCGTCGTGGTCGCCGTCGTGGTGCTGGGTGCCGTGGCCCTTTCGGTGACGTCCTGGCACGCCCGTCCGACCCCGAGGGCGCTGCTCGTCGCCGGTGTCGTCAGCGGGGTGAGCGGCACGGCCACCTCGATCGGCGGGCCTCCCGTCGCGATGCTGTACCAGCACGCCAGCGGCGCGACGCTGCGCTCGACGATGGGCCTGTACTTCCTCGTCGGCAATGTTCTGTCCGGCAGCGCCCTCGCGCTGGCCGGTGAGATCGGCGGCCGGGAGGTGCTGCGCGCGCTGGCGCTGCTGCCGTTCCTGCTCGTCGGCTTCCTGCTCTCCGGCCCCCTGCGCGGCCGCGTGGACGGCGGCGCGCTGCGCGTCGCCGTCCTCGTTCTGAGCGCGGCCGGTGCGCTGGTCCTGCTGGTGCGCACCCTGCTGTCGGGTTGATCATCTCGCTCTCGGGGCCCGTCGCTTGCCTGCGCCGACGACGACCTGCTCAGATGTCGAGATGCTGACCCTGGACGAGTCCCTGTCCCTGCTGACCGCGGCGCGTGAGGCCGCTGACGCCGCGGGGGTACCCATGACGTTCGCGGTCATGGACCCGGGCGGGCACCTGCTGAGTCTGCACCGCATGGACGGGGCGCCCTGGGTCACCGCCGACGTCGCGCAGGGCAAAGCCTGGACGTCGGCGGCGTACGGCGTCCCGAGCGCGGCGCAGAAGGAGAAGATGACGGCCATGCCGGTCTTCGCCACGGCCATCACCGCGATGACCCACGGCCGCTTCACCCCGCAGACCGGCGCCGTGCCGGTCTACCGCGAGGGGGTGCTGCTCGGTGGGCTCGGCGCCAGCGGTGGGACCGGCGACCAGGACGAGGCCGCGTGCGTCGCAGCCGTGCGGGCGACGGGCTTCAGCACCATCGCCTGAACGCCAGCACGGCCCGGTAGCGCAGGATGCGCGCCATGGCCAACCCCAGCGCGTCGTACTCGATCACCGTCCGACTGGAGGTCCCCGCCGACCCGGCCTCGGTCGGCCGGCTCACCACGGCGGTCGGGACGGCGGGTGGCGCGGTCACCGCGCTGGACGTCACCGAGTCGCACCCGGACCGGATCGTCCTGGACGTCACATGCGCCGCCAGCGACCAGGACCACGCCGAGCGCCTCACGGAGGCGCTGCGCTCGGTCGACGGCGTGCGGATCGGCAAGGTGAGCGACCGCACGTTCCTGCTGCACCTCGGCGGCAAGATCGAGGTGCGCTCCAAGGTGCCGCTGCGCACCCGTGACGACCTGTCGATGGCGTACACGCCGGGGGTCGCGCGGGTGTGCCTGGCGATCGCGGCCCACCCCGAGGACGTGCGCCGGCTGACCGTGAAGCGCAACAGCGTCGCCGTGGTGACCGACGGCTCGGCGGTGCTCGGGCTCGGCAACCTCGGACCGGCGGCGGCGCTTCCGGTCATGGAGGGCAAGGCCGCGCTGTTCAAGCGCTTCGCCGACATCGACGCCTGGCCGATCTGCCTGGACACCCAGGACGTCGACGAGATCGTGCGCACCGTGCAGCTCATCGCACCGGTGTTCGGCGGCATCAACCTGGAGGACATCGCCGCACCGCGCTGCTTCGAGGTGGAACGGCGGCTGCGCGAGCTGCTGGACATCCCGGTCTTCCACGACGACCAGCACGGCACCGCCATCGTCGTGCTGGCCGCGCTGACGAACGCGCTGCGGGTGGTGGACAAGGGACTGCCCGACGTGCGCATCGTGCTGTCCGGCGCCGGGGCCGCCGGCTCGGCCATCGCCCGGCTGCTGCTGACCGCCGGCGCGCGCGACCTCGTCGTCACCGACATCGGTGGCGTCGTGCACACCGGGCGGCCTGACCTCGATCCCAACCGCGTCGAGCTGGCGAGCCTGACCAATCCGGCCGGCCGGACCGGCACTTTGCGCGAGGCCCTGGTCGGCGCCGACGTCTTCATCGGCGTGAGCGCCCCTGGCATCCTCGACGGCGACGACGTCGCCACGATGGCGCCCGGCGCCATCGTGTTCGCCTTGGCCAACCCCGATCCCGAGGTCGACCCGGCGCAGGCCAGGCGCACCGCGGCAGTCGTGGCGACGGGCCGCAGCGACGAGCCCAACCAGATCAACAACGTGCTGGTCTTCCCCGGCGTCTTCCGCGGGCTGCTCGACGCCGGCGCCAGGCACGTGGACCTGCAGATGGAGGTGGCCGCGGCCCAGGCGCTCGCCGACGTCGTCCGGCCCGACCAGCTCAACGCCGCCTTCATCGTGCCGAGCGTCTTCGACCCCGCCGTCACGCAGGCGGTCGCGGAGGCGGTCCGCACCTCGGTAGAGGCCGGCCGGGGCTGACGCGGTGACGAGCCCCGCCGACGCCGCGGACCGTTCTGTGACCGTGCAGTCGGTCGACCGCGCCCTGCTGCTGCTGGAGCTGCTCGCCCAGGCCGGTGGCCGGCTGCCGATCTCCGACCTGGCCCAGCGCAGCGGCCTGCCGCTCGGCACCGTCCACCGGCTGCTGTCCAGCCTGGCCGCACGGGGCTACGTCCGCCAGGACCACGACCGCCGCTATGCCCTGGGCACCGCGCTGCTGCCGCTGGGCGACGCCGCGACCCGGCTGCTGAGCAGCTGGGCCGTACCGTTCCTGGTCCAGCTCGCCGAGCAGTGCGGCGAGAGCTCCAACCTCGCCGTCCTGGAGCACGACCACGTCGTCTACGTCGCGCAGGCCCCGGGACGGCACCGGATGCGCCTGTTCACCCAGGTCGGCCGGCGCCTGCTGCCGCACAGCACCGCTGTCGGCAAGGTGCTGCTGGCCTGGCAGGACGAGGACCAGGTGCGCCGGGTGGTGCACCGGTTCGGGCTGCCGCCGCGCACCTCCTCCACGCTGACCACTGTCGAGGCCTTCACCGCCGAGCTCGCCGTGGTGCGAGCGCAGGGCTGGGCGGTGGACGACGAGGAGGAGGAACCGGGGGTGCGGTGCCTGGCCGTCCCGGTCGGTCCCGGCCCGCTCGCCGTGATGGCCGTGTCGGTGTCGGCACCCTCCAGCCGACTGGCGGTCGGCCAGCCGGACGTCCTGGCGGCGCTGGAGCGGGCCGCCGCCGAGCTGGCCCGCAGCCTGGCCAGCGCCAGCGCCAGGGCCTGACGGCACGACGGCACGACGGCACGACGGCACGACATCCTGTTTCCGGCACGCGGAAACAAGTTCCCGGTCCCCCTGGCGAGGGGGCTGTGCCCTGGGACACAGTGCCCCCAAGAGCACGGCCCGTCACGCAGAGGAGCTCCCGCATGAGCAGTGCCCCGCAGGTCCCCGGTGTCGAGGTGCTGGGGTGGCAGGACGGCTACGAGCAGGTCCTCACCGAGCAGTCCCTCTCCCTGCTTGCGCGCCTGCACCGGGAGTTCGGTCCGCGCCGCACCGAGCTGCTGCAGGCCCGCGCCGACCGTGACATCGAGCTGGCCGCCGGCGCGCTGCCCGACTTCCTGGCCGCGACCAAAGACGTGCGCGAGCAGGACTGGCAGGTCGCTCCAGCGGCGCCGGGCCTGGTCGACCGGCGGGTCGAGATCACCGGGCCCACCGACCGCAAGATGGTCATCAACGCGCTCAACTGCGGCGCGAAGGTGTTCATGGCCGACTTCGAGGACAGCAACACCCCGACCTTCGAGAACCTGGTCACCGGCCAGCTCAACCTGCGCGACGCCTGGCTCCGCCAGATCGACTTCACCTCCCCGCAGGGCAAGTCGTACGCCCTGAACGACACGGTGGCGACGCTCGTGGTGCGCAACCGCGGCTGGCACCTGCCCGAGCGGCACGTCGTGGTGGACGGCGAGGCGGTCAGCGGGAGCCTGTTCGACTTCTGCATGTACATGACCACCAGCGCGCAGATCGCCATCGACAAGGGCTTCGGGCCGTACTTCTACCTGCCCAAGATGGAGAGCCACCTCGAGGCGCGGCTGTGGAACGACGTGTTCCTCGTCGGGCAGGGGGCGCTCGGCATCCCGCGCGGCACGATCCGCGCGACCTGCCTGGTCGAGACGATCCTGGCCGCGTTCGAGATGGAGGAGATCCTGTACGAGCTGCGTGAGCACTCGTCGGGCCTGAACGCCGGCCGCTGGGACTACATCTTCTCGATGATCAAGAAGTTCCGGACGCGGGGCCAGGAGTTCCAGCTGCCGGACCGCTCCGAGGTCAAGATGACCGTGCCGTTCATGCGGGCCTACACCGAGCTGCTCGTCAAGACCTGCCATGCCCGCGGCGCGCACGCCGTCGGCGGCATGGCCGCCTTCATCCCCAACCGCAAGGACGCCGCGGTCAACGACGCGGCGCTCACCGCCGTGCGCGCCGACAAGGCCCGGGAGGCCGACGACGGCTTCGACGGCTCCTGGGTCGCCCACCCCGATCTCGTGCCCGTCGCCCTGGAGGTGTTCGACGCCAAGCTCGGCGCGCGCCCCAACCAGCTCGACCGCCAGCGCGAGGACGTCCACGTGACGGCGGCGCAGCTGCTCTCGGCGAGCGAGACGCCCGGCGACATCACCGAGGCGGGGGTGCGGCTCAACGTCAGCGTCGGCATCCAGTACCTGGAGTCCTGGCTGCGCGGCGGCGGCGCGGTGGCCATCAACAACCTCATGGAGGACGCCGCGACCGCCGAGATCAGCCGCTCGCAGGTCTGGCAGTGGGTGCACAACGGCGTCGCGACCGTCGAGGGCACGGCCATCACCGCCGACTGGGTCCGGCAGGTCGAGGACGAGGAGCTCGAGCTCGTCCGAGCGGCAGTGGGTGAGCAGGCCTGGACCGGCGGGAAGTACGACGAGGCACGCGAGCTGTTCGACCAGGTCGCCCTGGCCGACGAGTTCGTCGAGTTCCTCACCCTCCCGGCGTACGACCGGCTCGAGTCATGACCGCCACGCTGGACGCCCCCGCCACCGACCACACGGCCCGCACCACGGCGCTGGCCGCGCACCTGCGCGCCGCGATCGGCGACGCACGCGTGCTCACCGACCACGCGCAGCTGCGGACCTACGAGTGCGACGGTCTGGCCAACTTCCGGGTGACCCCGGCGGTCGTGGTGCTGGCCGAGAGCACCCAGCACGTGGCCGATGCGGTGCGGCTGTGCGCCGAGGCCGGCGTCCCCTTCGTCGCCCGCGGCTCCGGGACCGGCCTGTCCGGTGGCGCGCTGCCCGTGTCGGACGGCGTCGTGATCGTGCTGTCCCGGATGCGATCGCTCGGTCCCGTCGACGCCGACAACGCGCGGGTCGTGGTCGAGCCGGGCGTCATCAACCTGTGGGTCACCCGCGACGCCGCGCCGCATGACCTCGCCTACGCCCCCGACCCGAGCTCGCAGCAGGTCTGCTCCATCGGCGGCAACGTCGCCGAGAACGCCGGCGGCGCGCACTGCCTGAAGTACGGCTTCACCGTCAACCACGTCCTCGGCGCCGAGGTCGTCCTGCCGGACGGCTCGCTGGTGCACCTGGGCGGCACCGCACCCGAGCACCCCGGCTACGACCTGCTCGGCACGTTCATCGGCAGCGAGGGGACGCTGGGCATCGCGACCTCGCTGACACTGCGCCTGGTCCGCGTGCCCGAAGCCGTGCAGACGATGCTGGTCGGCTTCTCCAGCGTCGAGGACGCGGCCGGCACGGTCAGCGACATCATCGCGGCCGGCATCGTGCCGGCCGCGATCGAGATGATGGACGCGCTGGCGATCGAGGCCGCCGAGGCCGCGGTGCACTGCGGCTACCCCGAGGGGGCGGTGGCCGTGCTGGTCATCGAGCTCGACGGTCCGCAGGTCGAGGTCGAGGCGCAGTTCGCGCAGGTGGAGCGGATCGCTCTGTCCCGCAAGGCGTTCGAGACCCGCATCGCGCAGGACACCGCCGAGCGGGCGCTCATGTGGAAGGGGCGCAAGTCGGCCTTCGCCGCCGTCGGACGCATCAGCCCGGCGTACTTCGTGCAGGACGGTGTCATCCCGCGCACCCGGCTCCCCGAGGTGCTCGGCGAGATCAGCCGCATGGCCGACGACGTCGGTCTGCGTGTGGCCAACGTCTTCCATGCCGGTGACGGCAACCTGCACCCGCTCGTGCTGTTCGACGACGCCGTCGATGGCCAGGCAGAGGCGGCCGAGGAGCTCGCCGGCGACATCCTGGACCTGTGCATCACCTCCGGCGGCTCCATCACCGGGGAGCACGGCGTCGGCGCGGAGAAGCGCTCGAAGATGGCCAAGCAGTTCACGCCCGAGGACCTCGACACGATGCAGCTGGTGCGCTGCGCCTTCGACCCCGATGGGATCGCCAACCCCGGCAAGGTCTTCCCGACCCCCCGGCTGTGCGGCGAGCGGCCCGGACCGCGCACCGGCCAGCACCCGGTGCAGGCGGCCGGTCTCGGCGAGGTGTTCTAGCCGTGACCTCGGTGAGCGCGACCGCGGTGAGCACGACGCGGCCCGGCACGCCCGACGACGCAGTCGTCGGCATCGTCCCGGATGAGGTCGTCCGCCCCGCGGACGCCGGGGAGCTGGTCGAGGTCATGCGCACCGCCGCCGCCGGGGGCCGCACGGTCCTGGCCGCCGGCGGCCGCAGCAAGCTCGGCTGGGCCCCCGCCCCCCGGTCGGCCGACCTGCTCGTGGACACCACCGGCCTGGACCGGGTCGTCGAGCACACCGCCGGTGACCTCGTCGTCGTGGCGGAGGCGGGCGTACGGCTGTCGACGCTGCAGGAGCAGCTGGCCTCGGCCGGGCAGTGGCTCGCGCTCGACCCTCCCGAGCCCGGAGCCACGCTCGGCGGCATCCTGTCGGCGAACGCCGCCGGCCCGCGCCGATTGCGCTACGGCACGGTGCGCGACCTGCT
>Ga0326734_1000350_pt1 | contig 12934 bp, 19 predicted proteins | sample 15_GP2_1315_FD_207944 | JGI IMG/M metagenome (GOLD analysis project Ga0326734, IMG submission 207944) | Glacier ice microbial communities from Ngari, Tibet, China - 15_GP2_131.5 | ecosystem: Environmental > Aquatic > Freshwater > Ice > Glacier | place: China: Ngari, Tibet | collected 2018-07-18 | reverse complement strand
GTTGAACGACCCCATAACATAAACCTCATCATGCAAACGCATTTTTGTAGTTACAAGAGTATGTGCTAAATATTTTGGTATATTATATCTAACTTCCTTATGATCTACAGGACGATATAAAATAGGAACAATTAATAGTTTTGCGCTATTGGCATCACAGTAACTCCGCAAAGATTTTGCAAAGTTTTCATTGATCGTTGCGTTGTTTTGACACGATGTAATCACAAATCGCTTAATTGATTTGGTATCAGTATTTTGATAAACAATATCAGGAGTCTCATCGGCAGTAATCAAAACAGAAAACCATTTTGAACAATTTTCATTGAAGCACTGATAACGCTGTTTACATTCACCAGATAAATTTTTTCGGATAGATCGTGTAGCTACTTTGCTAGAATCACAAGATGGGCATCGCATGTATAATTATTCCTATTGCTAAACTGAAAAACCTATCTTATCACGGATAGGTTTGTTGTCAAATATCAAGAAAGACCGAGTTTTTCCATAGATACAATCCACGATTTGCAGATTCCTGAACGTACAATATCGTCAGATGTAAATTTGAAATGTCGAAACTCGATCATGTTTTTTGTTACAGCAATAAAATCACGAAATCCAGACACATCATGTTTAGATTTGTAAAGATCATTCTGTAACCCATCACCCATAATAATTAATTTAGAATTTTTTCCTGTACGAGTAATGACCGTACCGATTGTCTCGATTGTCTCATTCTGAATTTCATCTACGATAATGATTGCATTGTTAAATGTGACGCTGCGCAGGAACGAAGTTGAAGTGAACTCGATCTTACCCATATCTTTCAATTTTTCATAAGCATCACCACGACCAAATAGTTCGGCACAAATGCTATGATATGGTGCCTCAAACTGTTCCATTTTTTCTTCTGCTGTGCCGGGAAGAAACCCTTGATCACGCCCCTGAACACTTGACCGAATAATAATAATTTTATCATATTGTGATTCGGGGTCTAAAATGTCCTTCAGTGCATGATAAAGTGCCAAGAAACTTTTACCCACGCCGGGGGAACCATACAATACAAATGCTTCTTCACCGTCTTGATACGCATCAAAAAAATCATGTTGTGTGTCGGTAAGTGGTGTCAGTTCTTTTAAACTTTTTAAAGTAATTGCACGTCCTTTTGCGCCTGTTAGTTGTGTGCCAGATTGACCATACATATCATTCACCATAACACGATCAAGTTGCTTTTGTTGTCGATTGATTCGCCGTGCTTGTCGTTCGACTTGAAGATTTGATGATGATGTTAAAGATGTTTTACGGGGTGCTCTTGCCATTGAGTTGATCCAATCAAAAAGTAAAGGGATGTAGAAATTTCTCCTACACCCCAATTTAATGTTGGAATATTTCAATCAGATAAAAGAACTAAACCCTTTTTTAGCTCCGGGGGCTGAGTGAATCTTTTTAAGAACTTCCTTGAATCCGTCAGGCACACGAGAGCCGTATCCACCGTTTACAGACACGGAATACCCAATTAGAGGTGCGCCTACCTGCCTAACAATTTGACCGACTGTAGAGCATTGTGGGCATTCTATGGTACTAACATTATCACGATCTGCAATTTTCATGTTCATATCAAAGTCTTTTTCACAATGAGAACAATTATAGTCATAAATTGGCATTATTCACCCCCTCGAATAAGTGCCTGAACAATCACTTTGGCATACTCGATTTTTGATTGGGTTGTCCCAAAATTTCCATCAATATAAAGACGCACATCATGTTCGTTATGAAGTGTTTTATCCATAGCCTGATATTCAATATATACTCTAAAATCACCTTGTTCCGTGACTCCGATACCCCAATTACCAATAATTAATTTTTCCATTAATCAACTCTTTCATACGTTTTTTCAAAAATATCGGGTTTAATAGCATAGAATTCACCAGAAACACCTTTGATAACCCAATCACCTTCGGTTGCTATATACATGACCTTTAAAAAGTTACCATCTTCAAAGGTCTTAATTTGAGCTATACCTTTTGCATCAGGATGTCGGTATTTGGTAACTAACCCCAGAGAATTACCACAAAATTTTCGCAATTCGTCGATGCCCTCTGGAGTATAGACGAATTGCACAGCGTCAATTACAACGAATTTTTTACAAAACCTCAAAGGTTATCCCAGAAAGATTTTCTGTTCTGGAGGTGTAATAATCCCACTACCAAATGTTTTATTGTAGTGTCGGGTCAATTCTTTGTTAGGGATAGCCAAAATCGCCATATGTGTAGGGATTGCAATTTCACCGTCAGTGAATGGCAGATACGGGACCATACCCATACTCATTTGACCAGTAGATTCATCACCACGAGTCAAAATTTGCATTGCATTACTACACACATAGGCACCATTGTGTTCTTCGACTTCAGCCAAAATCTGGTCACCATTGGACAACACCAGAACCAAAATATTTGATTCAAAATTTTCATTCATAATAGTCATTTTATAATTTCACTCTCATTAATTTTATCAACCGAAGATTCGGCAATTTTTCCACACCCACTACATTGGAACCCAATATAAATTTTATTGTCTTCCAACCACGTAATCACTTTACCTTCATTCCACCCAAAAATATGGGCGAACCAGTGAGAAATTTTATTTAACATCAATATCCGCGCAGACCACGACGATAAGCGTCTTCCATTTTAATGCGTTTGATGTTCCCAATACACTGAGCGTACATTTCATCTTGATAACCAGCACAGTAACCATGCAACTGCGAATCATAGAAATTTGATTGCGATTCTTGGATAATGATAGGACGTTGATATACCCGAGTCTCTTGACCATAGTATGGCTGTGGTTGTGGTTGAACATACCCACGATTCAGCTGTGATCCAATAACAATACCCAACAGTGCGGCTTGACCATCCGACATCGAAAATGAGCTAGTTGCTGCTAGTGTCAGAAGTATCGATGATGCAAGTTTTTTGAATTTCATTTTCATTCTCCAGTTGTTGAAGATCAAATTTTATCATAGATTTACGAAAGATTAAATCAAAATTATTCCGATATTCGGCAGAACTAATTTTGGTAATGATCGAGTCGCCGGTAATGTCATTTTTTGATGAACTCACGATACAAATGCCAATAGTTTTGCATCAGTCACAGAACCAGTCATACGATCAACTTCCACACCAAACGCATCCAATTTAATTAGGGTCGGAATAGATCGAACACTATATTGTTTGCTTAGATTTGAATCAACATCAACATCAACTTTCTCAATCAGAATATCTTTTTGAAGAATGTTTTGAAGTTTTTCAAGCTGTAGTTCCATTTGTTTACATGGCGAACACCACGTAGAGCTAAATTTTAAAATTTTATTCATTTTTTCACACACATATAAAAAATACATTTTGATTAAATAAATTGTAACACAATTTATAGTATTACGCCAGTAAATGTCCTTCAAGTAGCTGGAAACTACCAAGGACTCTAGACAACCCAACTAAAGGCTTTTATGTCCAGACAACTATTTATTCGATATCTAAAATCACGATCTAAAACGGACACATTCAGGTTTTATGTCTACGCATATCTACGCACCAAAAATTCTTCCACAGGTAATAAAGGAATACCATACTACATTGGTAAAGGGTGTTCTAAACGTGCTTGGGATACACATCGTAAAATTCCAGTGCCTAAAGATAAATCAAATATTGTTATTATAGCATACGATTTATCTGAAGTTGGTTCATTAGCTCTAGAAAGACGATATATTGAATGGTATGGTAGAAAAGATATCGGAACTGGAATTCTAATTAATCTTACCGATGGTGGTGAAGGGTTTTCTGGTCGTAAATGGTCAGAAGATCAACGAAAAGCCCGATCAGGTAAAAATAGTCCACTTCATGGAAAGACACACTCTACTGACAGAAGGGAGAAACAGAGCATATCCAAGACTGGCACAAAGCAGTCTGAAGAACACATAAGAAATATTAGTGAAGGACGCAAGAAGAAAATACAAATTGAATGCATAGAAACTGAAGAAGTTTTTGATGGGCCATCTTACGTGACCGATTGGTTAAAATGTCAAGGATTTGTAAAAGCACTATCCGGCAACATCAACAACTGCTGTAGAGGTATTTACAAATCTGCATATGGTTATCGATGGAAATATGTGTAGACATTTTTAAGAAGCAAAATTACCAATGACATTTTCAAACTCGCGGCACTTAGCACAATTGGTTTATTTATATCGATTCACTAACAATGGCATCCATAATTTCTTTGGAATACTTCTTTTTATGAGAAAGCACTTTCATTGCATATACAGGAGCAGAACCTAGACTACCGTTAAAGCGCAATAACATTTCAACCTCTGTCGATGATTTATCTGAATACTCTTTGAGAATCTGAGTACCAACATTAATGTTGTTTTTTGGATCAAATAAACCCGACTGTGTAGTTTTTTCTTTGTGCCACGTATAGGCAATTTGAAGTAATCCAATTGGACCTGTGGGGGAAATAGCACGATAATCAAATTTTGACTCAACCGCCATGACCGACATGATTAAGATAGGGTCAACATTATGTCTCACACCAGCGTCATAAATCCACAGGGCGTATTTTTTTGCTACTTCAATGGGTAGGTTACCCTCTCGCTTAATAATTGCAGCCGTGGCGTCAATAACAATGCCTGACTCTAGCGCAACAGCCTTGTTTGTCTCTGAAGTAACTTTATTCTTTAACAAAATCGATTGTTCATTGATGACGTTCAGGTAGAAAACTCCAGCACCCAAAGCAACAATAAACAACGCGACAAAAGTGATTTTCAGGAACAGAGTTATCCTGTAAAGTTTATTTTTAATTTTGGGGGTGAATGATAGTGGGCGCAAAATGCGAACATCTGGTGATTTATTATACTGCATAGTTATATTTTAAAATTTGATTATAGTATTGTGTCTCAATAAGATACACATAAAACTCGGCACCATCGAGACAACCATCCCAAAATCTTTCTGAGAATACTGAATATAATGCGAGACGGAAAGGGATACCCATGACAAGCTGGGCGCGAATTTGGCTGGCTTCTGTTTTGTACTCGTCTTCCATCCCTTTATTGACTGTACAGCAAGTACCAATTAAGTCGTGAGAATAAAGAAGCTTAGAGAGTATGTCTTCAATTATCATTTGTACATCCTTTGCATTTCGATGTACAAATTATATCACATAGTTAAGATATCACGAAAAGATTTTTACCTTCGACATATTCGACATCCTCAATCACAATACGTTGAGTACCATCTTTGGCAATACTCTGTTTATGTGGGAGAATTGTTTCTAACCGTGTAGTACCACCAAGTTTAGGATTTTTCGGGTCTTTATGCGCAATACGCATAATTAAAGCCTGTTGTTTACTTTTTGAGTAAAACAGTGCTGACCCAGTTTCCACCTTTGTTGGGGTGCTGCCTTTAGAAACAATATGTTTAGACGGATTAGTAATAGCCTCATGAGCACGACTTAAAAGGTCATGCCAGTCTTTTTCTTGCCAATCCGGTCGTCTTTCCTTTGCCTGTGAAGGACCATGAATTTGCGCATTGAATGTCCAATTCTTAAACTGATGAACACCCTGCCGCAAGGTAGAATCCTTACCGTTTTCTTCCTCTTGTCCCTTATTAAACAATGTTGCTTCGGTGATAGTTTTCCCTTTGTATCCTAGCATAACTTTAGTATGGGCGTGCCCACCAAGCATACGAGAATACATATATTCTTTTAGTTCAGGATGTCGAACAACTTCCTTATCATCATCGGCTGGTCGAGTAATTTCATCACCTCTCGATTTATGAAATTTTTGTGCGGAGTCAAAAGAATGTAGGTGGGGAGTTATATCAATTTGTTTCTTTAAAAAAGACAATGACTTACCAGAAATTTCCATGTGTGATCGTTGTTGCCGAAGATCATTGACAGCGACATCAGCAGCAGAACGTTTTCCCTCTGGCGACCCATCTGTAGCTGCGGCTACTCTTTTTCGCCCATCTGTGTCTTTGTATAATGCCACAGAATTTACTTTACCATCTTTTTTTGATAGCTTCCACATCGGAATGCTTTTCACCATATCATCAGGTGAATTAAACCCACTACCCTTTATACCACCTTGGTCAGCATACGCTTTTTGGACAAGATCAAAAACTTCTTTGGCATGCTCTGATTTTTTGGCATGATCTTTGGGTAGGAAGTTATGAAACGACTCATTAAACTCCCTATATTCATGGAATGACATGGTTGTAATCGAAAGGTCTTCCAGTAAAATCTCATCAACTAACATAGCGCAAATTCCAATAAAATGTGTGGGGTTAAAACGACAAATTTACCGCAATTACGGTAGCTGATTTTGCAAATATTTTATTCTAGACACGATAATTTGCATGTTGTCTTCTGTCATCCTGTGGGAACCAGTTGTATAAATCATACTGGCACGGTCTTTATATTTAATATTGGCAAATTTTGGATCAATTACTAAGTCATCTGAACATAATATGACTGTGCGATTCGATACTGGTAAAGAATTGTTAGAAGATCGCGATAAGATGTCGTATTTCTCCAAAACAATCGGTTCAACACCATATTTACCCAATGAAAATTCTGGTTGTGTGGCTGGGTTGTAGAGAATGTAATCGGCAACAATGTATTTGGTCAGTTGTTCGGCATACCAGCCACCCAAAGACGAACCAATGATCACAACATTGTTTTTAAAATAATCGTTGGCGATTATTTCATTGAACATGAGTGAAATAGATAACTCTGGATCATTGTGGTCATAATCAAGACCCACAGCATCTGGAAATTCTTTGCGCAACATTTCAATGGTTGGCGATTCTGTAGTCGAACCAAAACCGTGGATGTAATAAACTTTTGTGTTAAACAGTGTGTTAAACATTTTTTCCTTTTGTCAGGCTATAGTATAACAGATTACGGTCAGAATACCGTCTGTTAAGCAAAAACATTCCCATTAATTTTTACCTTTGTGATCGAATCTTCTGAAAAGGTGCGAATGATAACTTTGTCAGACAATCCACCTTGACTAGACTCTTCCTTTTCAAATCCAACAATGTCACATTTGTCAATTGGAACCCCATCAAGTTCATATGATACAGTACCAGAGTTCAAAAAGATGACTTCAAGATAATTTTTTTTGTTGTGGGTTACAATTGGTGTACCAGCAACACGGTCACCCCACAAACGAACACCAACTGAAAATAATTCTGGATTTTTACCTTCTTTTACAAGGCGGCGTTTAACCATATTCTCATATCCATTGACATTTTTGTTCTGAAACACCATAACAGAAGCATCAGACATAATTTTGGTAACACGACCCTGCATCAAGTTTTTCTTACCACCAACCAAGACAGGATTAGTGCGGGTGCTAATACCAACAAAAGTATTACCAGAAACATTACCAAAAATTGTAGATAAATTCATAACAAACTCCTTAAAATGAACATTAACTTTCTATCCGATGTATCAATTATAACGAGAAAAGGGGCACTGTGCCCCTTTTTTGATATTTTATTTAAAAATAATTTTATGCAGCAGGTTTTTTGTTTCGTTTGAGCCCACCAACATCACCCAACTTCACACTGGTTTCTTCTCCATTGTAGTCATGCCCACGAGACGCTTCTTGTTCTTCCGGGGAGTCAATCTCATGCTCACCAGTGTGCTTGATGTGATCCAATTTAGCCTGATCAATACGATGCGTAAAAGAAGAATTGCTACGCTCACCAGAAGTAGATGTAGTAGCTGAAGTGACAACAACACCTCCTGCTGCCTTGCCATTCTTTGACATGTACTTATCTTTTGGCATGTGATGATCGTCTTGAAAACGAGAATCACTTGGAATAGCATGACCGTTTACTTGAGTCATGCGTGGATGAAGAATGGTTTGTTTTTGGTATTCATACTTACGATCACCAACAACTTTAAATCCATGATGGGCTTCTTTTGCAGATGTTGTTTTACCGTCTGCACCAAAATGACCTTCCTTTGGTGCAGTTTTCGGTTCATCTTCACTTAATTTAGTACCTTTGTCCCAATATTTGATGTGTTTAGCAGTGCTTTGATATTGCTTGTCCTGCTCACCACCACGAGGCAAATTAGTAACCAAATAAGAATGTTTGGCAGGTGTTTTATTTCCCTGCGCATTGCGGAGGTCTTCGCCTGAAGTTGTTGTAGCATGTACAGTGTTAGTAACGCGGCGAGTATCGCGATTCACATTTTCGCGTACTGTCTTACCATTAATAACTTTAGGACCGATATTTGAATGGGTGACATGAACACCATTTTCTGGATCATGCAATTCATTGTCTTTAGAATACTGATAGCTAATAATGCTTCCCTTACCCTCAGTTTTACGTTGAGCATTCAAACCAACCACCACATGTTTTGTAGAGCGGTCATTCTCATTCAACGTGTTTGGTCGAATAACAAAATGCTTGTCGGCTTTATCTGCTTTATTGGCACCAGTACGAATAGAATGAACGTGTGCCAAAATATAGTCTGAAGTCATTTTAGGATCATGTTTAGACTGATCTAGGTATGCCCGACGAACAGCAGCAGCAGGATATTGTGCTTCGGCTTGTGGTGCAAAACAAGTGCCCTTTGTTGTATTTGCCACACCATGAGCATCTACACCACCACCACAGCCGCGAGTCTGACCGGGGCAGGTATTGACAATCCGATGCTTTGCGTTATCACCACCACCCGATGTATAAACAGTGTGACCAGCAACACCCTTACATGCAGCAGCAGTGTAACCTTTACCATTCTTATCTTTCTCATGAAGAATTGTATCAGTTTTTTCAGATTCATCTGTCGTGCTTCCGCTATCTAAATGCTTTGCAGATTTTAGTCGCGCAACTGCTTCTGCTTCATGCGCAATCTGCGTAGCTTTTGGTTTGGCAAAATGTTGATCGAGAGTGGCCTTGTGTGACGTTTCCATTTCTGGAACAGACAACGGTTCTCTACTTTCCGAACCATAAACAGACGCCCGTGCTTTGTTTCGTTCTTGCATACCCATAGTACCAGCAGTAGGTTTTACGATAGCACCTTTTTTATTGATTTTCCCGCCAGCTGTAGGCGGAGTACCTAACCACATATGTTTTGGCACCGACAATCCAGATACACCTTTTGGCTTACCTTCTCCATCATGAGTGACAATAATTCGTTTACTGTTTTCTGTATCTGGAGTCACATATTCCAAGATGCTATCACTAACAACGGGATACTCATTTGTATCAAAATGTTTAGCTTGTACATGCGCTTCATGTTGGTTTCTACTGTCAGCAAGGTATTCGTTAAAACTTCTCATAATTTCCTAGTTTGTGGTTTATTAATCATAATATATTTAACAATATGGAATTCTACAATTATTATCATGCAATAGTACATTTAATAGTTTCGATTAAAATCTCACCATATTTATTCACAATAAACGTCAATTTAAATTGATCTATCCATGCTACACCATAACCATCAAAATCAATTTCGTATGGGTAACAGGTTTCCCGTATAACCAAAACTTTTTTAATAATGTGAAATGGAGCATCCATATTAGATTTCAGATTTAATTAAATGATCACGCCGTACTCTTACCATAATCCAAGAATTATAAAACTTGTCGGGATAAAGTAATGCATCTGTTGTAAATTGAATTTTTGCTTCCTGATAACTCATAGAAGACAAAGAAGTACAGAACATTAAAATTTCTCGACTGAATTTCTCTTTTCCAAAAAGGTCAATATCTTTTTTTAGTGAGTCTGATGACCCGTAGTAGGATGACCAATCTGATGGGACCAAAGATCGAATTTTTTTCTTTTTCTTGGTTCCATTTTTTAACATGACTACTTTAAGGGAAGTTTTTTTAAAAAATGCATTCTTCTTACCGAAATATCGCTTACCAGTATCGATATGTGTGATAACGTAAATAAACCCAACAAAAGAAGATTCGATTTCTGTTATTGGGTTTCCTGAGTAAGTCCATTCAGTTGTCATTAATAGTCACATTAGTTTAATCGTGTGACTATTTATTACTAGAAATTATCCCAACCAGAAACTGCGGTTGATTGAGAATACTCGACAACTTTAGACTCAAAGAAATTTTCTCGTTTTGCCTGACTCAAGTATGCATAAGGGTTAACAGTGAATCCTTTATATAATACACCCAACCCAATCACTTTTGCCCTTTGATTGGCAATATATTTTACATACGCCTCTGTAGATTTCTCAGAAATACCTAAAATACGATCCCCATAAATTTCAATTCCCCATTTGATTTCTTGATTTACCGCTTCCATGATTGTATCACGCAAGATTTTTGCATCTGACTCATTAGTCATATCAAATTCTTCTTTAATCAAATACGACATAAATGAAACGTGAGTGACCTCATCATTTTCAATATATTTAATAATTTTTGCCACATTAGCAATTTTGTTTCTAGATGCTAATTGATAAAAGAAATTAAATCCATTGTAAAAATAGATTCCTTCAAGAGCAAAATCGGCAGCAAGAGAAAGCTTGTAGTTCTCGACAGTTTTTTCTTGGTTGAACTTATCATAAAGATTTGCGATGTAAGTGTTTCTTTCCAGAAGCAACGGATTAGTTCGCCAATAGTTGTAAATCTCTTCACGATCAACCGAAGGGAACAATTCTTGCAGCAGGTACTGATACGACTGAGAGTGGATCAATTCCTGAAAAGTTTGAATGGTAAACAACGATTGAACTTCCGGTGCAGTGACATAATCACCCAATTTTGGAAGATTTGCAGTTTGCATCGAATCCAAGGCTATCAAAAAAGATAGCGTATTCTTAAACGCAGACAATTCATCAGGCGTCAATTCCTTAATCGTGACACGATCATCAACCAACGATACCTTTTCAGGCACCCAGAAGTTTCCGATCATAATTTTATAGAGGGTTGACGCCCACTTATACTTAACAGAATTTAGATTAGCAATACCGGTGGGGTTACCCCCAAGCAGATGTCGTGATTCCATCGAGTCATCACCCGATGGATTAAAAATTTTTCTCTGAATCAACTTTGTCATTTTCATATTTCCTTGATAAATCTTACCCGCTACACGCCACACAATCAGCTTCTTTGCGCTCTAATGTAGAATTTTTCTTTATTGATCTGATGTAGTATATTGCTTTAATTTTCTTTGTATGTGCGTAATGAACTGCATCGTACAAATCTTTTGCCGAGAAGGTTTCGTTGTTTTGATCAAAGATTAGTTCCATGGAAATTCCAGTGTCGATAAACTTTTGTGCTTCGGCAACAACATTAATAATTTCTGAAGCAGAATGTTTAGAGAATGTTTTACCATACGCCAAAGGATTCAAAGACAAGAATTTGGATGCCACTAATAGCGACCCATTTTTGTTATCTTCAGAAAAGAATGCCGAGTATACAGGCAAAATAGACGCAGAACAATCCTGATAGATCGAGGTTGACGTTGTAGGTGCCGGGCTTGTTAGCTGCGAGTTTCGAATACCGTACAGATCAATACCATCCTGCAAAAGTTTCCAATCATATTCACCAGACGCATTCTTTGAAAAAATTTCTGTCATTTCGCCTGTTGCCCATTTCGATTCTGGAAAAGCAGTAAAAGAACCAAAGCGTTTTGCCAAATCAACAGATTCCATAGCAGCATTGTACTCGATACATTCCGATATATCTCGAATCACATCAAGATTAGAGAAATTAAACCAATTTTTAGCCAAATAGTCATGCAGACCCATTTGACCGATTCCGATGGTTCTAAAAATGTTGTTGTGATCGGTTGTGATGGAGTCGGGGCTGCTAGTCAGTTCAATCCCATAATCGAGCATACGAGCAGCCAACCGTGATGTTGTTGCAAGTTCTTCCATGGAATCAATGTTTGACAAGTTGATAGAACACAGGTTACACACATGCCCAAGTTTATCGGGCATTACGTTACTAAAAGACTCTGTACAAAGATTTACATTTGGGATGCCTACAGAATCTTTATGATTCGCATTTGGGTTCACAGCATTAATTGTGTCGGTAAAGGCAATATAAGGCAGACCCGTTTCAAACTGTGTACGCATAAAAGTTTTAAACAAATCACGAGCTTTGTATGTTCTGGTGACTTTCAACACACCACTCTTGGCGGCACTTTCGATTTTAGTGTACGCATCATTAAACGCATCACCATACAAACCACGGATATCAATACCAATCTTTACTCTAACTTCATATGGGCAAAACGTGGTCCACTCACCATTTTCCCTGTCACGTTCCATGAATACATCTGGAATAGTGATTTGAGGAAAAACATCATATGCCTTGAGTCGAACGTCACCATGCTCGGTTTGCATATCCAAAAAGTCAAAAATATCATTGTGCCAAATTGGCAAGGCAACTGTACCAGCGCCCGCCCGCTTGCCATTTTGATTGACAGCTACCAGCGTATCATTGATGATTTTGACCCACTGTGTGATCGATCCAGCAGCATTCTCGACACCAGCAATTGAAGACCCTTTGGCACGCAAAAATCCCAGAAAAATACCAAGACCACCACCATTTTTAGAAATTCTTGCAATTCGTTTAACGTTGTCAAAAATCGAGTCAAGATCATCTTCCAGCGCAATAATAAAGCAAGATGATATGTTACCACCCTTACGCAAGTTTGACATGAATGGTGTAGCCAAACTAATTTTTCGCAAAGAAAGTGTGTCGTACAAATCTTTAACAAACTTGATTCTATCGTCAGGACTCTCAAGCTGACCGAAACGCATAGCCGAAACCATATGCATATGTTGATTGAGTTCGTATTTACCAAGATATTTTTTAGATACTGTAATCAAAGATGAGTGAGAATGCGACAAATCTCGATTCATATCAATATATTCACCCAAAGTATTG
>Ga0326734_1000349_pt1 | contig 12957 bp, 4 predicted proteins | sample 15_GP2_1315_FD_207944 | JGI IMG/M metagenome (GOLD analysis project Ga0326734, IMG submission 207944) | Glacier ice microbial communities from Ngari, Tibet, China - 15_GP2_131.5 | ecosystem: Environmental > Aquatic > Freshwater > Ice > Glacier | place: China: Ngari, Tibet | collected 2018-07-18 | reverse complement strand
TGGGTGGTCGGTCGTCTGCCGCGACGACACGTAGACCGTGCGCGGTTCGAGGTACCCGGCGCGCTCGTTGAAGTAGCGCACGCTCCGAATCACGATGGGCAGCTGTACACGAAACTGCACGCCGATGCGTCGCGTCGCGTTGCCGAACGTCTGGTTCAGCGACGCGGACAAGTTGTCGCGGGTAGCATACAGTGTGTAGTTGTTCCCATTGCCCCCGTCGCCAATGGGACCCACCGCACCCGTACTCGAGTCAGCCACCGAACCAGTGGATGAATCAGATGCAACCGGAGGCACTGCAGCGGCGTAACACACGCTTCCATTGAATGCGCACGCGAGTGTGCCGTTCTGCGCTGACGTGGCACAGATGGCCGGGTCCATCTGTGTTGAACACGACGTTGTGGTATACAAACACTTCCCGGTTGACGCGATGTAGGAGCAGGTCGAAGGGCCAAGAGTGGAGCAGTATGCACTGTTTCCGTCGCCGAGCGGGCAGCGCGGTCCGTCGACACATTGCCCGGAGTCCCAGTGGCAGCGGTGCCACTGTTCCGATGTGCACACGTTATTGTCCATGTAGCTGGAGCATGCGTCGACGCGGCACGAGCCCTCCACAACAGCACATGCGAGTGTGCCGTTCTGCGCTGACGCGGCACAGATCAGCGGGTCCACCTGTGTTGAACACGACGTTGTGGCGTACGAACACTTTCCGGTGGATGCGATGTAGGAACAGGTCGACGGGCCAAGAGTAAAGCAGTAATCCTTGTTTCCGTCGCCAAGGGGACAGCGCGGTCCGTCGACACATTGCCCGGAGTCCCAGTGGCAGCGGTGCCACTGTTCCGATGTGCACACGCCATTTTTCATGTAGCTGGAGCACGCGTCGACGCGGCACGAGCCCTCTACGACAGCGCACGCGAGTGTGCCGTTCTGCGCTGACGTGGCACAGATCAGCGGGTCCACCTGTGTCGAGCACGACGTCGTGGCGTACGAACACTTTCCGGTAGACGCGACGTATGAACAGGTCGAAGGGCCAAGAGTGGAGCAGTACCCGCTGTTTCCGTCGCCAAGAGGGCAGCGCGGTCCGTCGACACATTGTCCCGATTCCCAGTGACACTTGTGCCACTGTTCCGATGTGCATACACTATTGTCCGTGTAGCTGGAGCACGAGTCGACGCGGCATGCACCATCTACGAAAGCGCACGCGAGGGTACCGTTCTGTGCCGATGCAGAACAGATGGTCGGGTCCATTTCTGCCGAACACGACGTCGTGGCGTACGAACACTTTCCGGTTGACGCGACGTAGGAACAGGTTGAAGGGCCAAGAGTGGAACAATAATCCTTGTTTCCGTTGCCAAGCGGGCAGCGCGGTCCGTCGACGCATTGCCCGGAGTCCCAGTGGCACCGTTGCCACTGTTCCGATGTGCACACGTTATTGTCCATGTAGCTGGAGCACGCGTCGACGCGGCACGAGCCCTCCACAACAGCACACGCGAGTGTTCCGTTCTGCGCTGACGTGGCACAGATCAGCGGGTCCACCTGTGTCGAGCACGACGTCGTGGCGTACGAACACTTTCCGGTAGACGCGACGTAGGAACAAGTCGAAGGGCCAAGAGTGGAGCAATACGCGCTGTTTCCGTCGCCAAGAGGGCAGCGCGGTCCGTCGACACATTGTCCCGATTCCCAGTGACACTTGTGCCACTGTTCCGATGTGCATACACTATTGTCCGTGTAGCTGGAGCACGAGTCGACGCGACACACGCCCCCCACGAAAGCGCACGCGAGTGTACCGTTCTGCGCCGACGCGGCACAGATCAGCGGGTCCATTTCTGCCGAACACGACGCTGTGTTGTACGAACACTTTCCGGTTGACGCGACGTAGGAACAGGTCGAAGGGCCAAGAGTGGAACAGTAATCCTTGTTTCCGTCGCCAAGCGGGCAGCGCGGTCCGTCGACACATTGTCCGGAGTCCCAGTGGCACGTTCGCCAGTGTTCCGATGTACACGCGCCATTATCCGTGTAGGTGGAGCACCCGACGTGACACGCGCCGTTGATCCACGAGCACTGGCGATGTGTGTCCAACACGCAGCTGTTCGCGTCGGTGTGCGCACACGCGGAGAATGTGCTCGTATACACCATGTCGACGTGGAAGGAGTCTTCGGTATAGCGCACGAGGCCCACGAGGTTGGGCTGTGACATCCCGGCCGATGTGATGACGACACCGTGTCGCTCGTCGGCCTGTACGTGCAGCTGACCGTTGTGCACGCTGGCCTCCAACGTTACCGTGAAGACGACATACTCGGTGGTGTCATATCTCGTCGGTATGGTCAGCGGCTGCGCCAGAGGCACCTCGATCCACCCCGTTGTGTCCGGCTCGGCCGCCGTGATCACGACGGCGAGAGCCTTTAAATTGGTGAAGTCCCAGATCTCGACGCGGCGCGACGTAACCACCGTCGGCGTGCCACCGACCTTGTAGAAGCGCACGTGTGTCACCGTGATGTTCGAGTCGACGCGGAAGAAGGTGCCGAAGTAGGTCGGTGAGCCCATGGTCATCGTCGCCAAATTGGACCCGATCGTCAGGCGGTCGCTGTACAGCTTGTAGCGCGTGGTGGGGTTGAAAATCGACGCGCAAACGCCGCTGGTGGTTACACTGACATTCGTCATCTGGTAGCAGTCGGACCGCAACGTGCACCCGTCGTTGTCCGTCACATACGCACACCCCGTGCGACACGACTGCATATCGCCGTATGCACAATCGATACGTGAGCGGCACGCGGTTTCGTCCACAGCCAGATCCGTGCAGGTCTGGCCGCTGGCACCCATGGCGGTGGTGTATATAAAGAGAAGAAGCGCCGCGGCGAGAATGGAGCGATTCATGGCGATGGCGATGGTCGTCTTCGGTGGCGACGACGAAGGTAGCGACCGAGTGGGAGATAAAGACATGCACCCGTAATAGCAGCAATGTAGCACGCTGTCTTTATCTGTCGACATAGCACACAATCGCCACCCGCGTCCCCGTCCACCAGACGACCGCGATGCGGTCGCTCACCTATGTCCTCCTCCTCCACCTCGTTGTGTCACTCACCGTGGTGCACGCACAAACGACCAGGTGTACGAGTGCAAACGCGTTTCGCAGCACGAGCATGGAGACGCTCACCACACACCAGAACGGGTATGGCCTGCGACTCACCACACCGGCCAGCGCCGTGACACTCGAGTCGGTGCGCGTGTTCACGCCCGAAACCGCCGCCGACATCCCCGTGACTGTATTCGTGTGGTCCAACACGAGCCAGCTGCTGGCGAGTAAGACAACCACGGGAACCGTTGCCAATACGTGGTTGACGGTCGCACTCGACACACACGTCGTCATCCCGTCACACACACAGTTCACGGTGTCTGTGGTGTCGGTCGAGCGCGCGCTCTACGTCAACGGACTCGACAAGCTGGCGACGCCGGGCGTGAGCGACCCTCGCGTGATCGGGTCCTACATCACACCGCGCGACGCGACCGGCATGCCCACCGTCGAATTCCGCGACGTGTACTTCACGCCGCGGGCGGACGGCGGCGTGGACGTCAACTACCACGACACCTTCTTCATGGTCGACCCTGTGTGGACCCGGTGCGTGATCGGCCCGAGCCAGGCGGCAGCGTCCAACCGGCGCACGGCCCTCGTCGGCAACGTCTTGTATGGGCCGGGCATCTGCAACGTCACGAACCAGTGCATTGCGACGGGCGGCGCCTACACCGGCCCGCGTCGTACGTTTTGTGCGTCGCCCGAGAGCGACTGTGCATACCGCAGCAATGCCACCACCTGCACACGCAGAGGCATCGGCATTGTGTACACCACCTGCACCTGCAACGACCCGTGCCTCACCGGGCCGCTGTGTGCGCAGGTGGCGCCCGGGTGCCCACACGCGCCCCTGTGCCGCAACTTCGGCCCGCTCGGGTGCAACTCCACGAGCCTGACGTGCGTGCGTCAGGCGTACACCGGCACGCGCTCGGTGTTGGGTGTACAGGTGCCGGCCACCGACGTGTGCTGCCCGCGCGGCTTCGCCGGCGACGCGTGCGAGATGCCCGTCGGGTGCACCGTCGGCGGGTGCGACAACGGGGGTGTCTGCGTCGTTCTCGACGCAGACAAGCCGGGTGATTCATACTGTGATCGGTGTCCGGCCGGAAGCGGCAACAGCACCCATGTTGTGCACGGCTTCCGTGGTAAGTGGTGCCACCTGTCGAACTCCGACGGTGTATCATGGAGGCGTGTGCGCATCGGTGCGAGTGTTGCAGGCCGGCGTCTGTTGTCCGCGACGGTGGCGCACGTGGCTGGCTCGCCCGTCTACCGCGTGTGCGAGTGCGGAGTCACATGGCTGCCGTTTATCGACGTGACGAATGTGGCACAGACACTCTCGCTCATGTTGACTGGCAACTACGCACGCGACACAACCGATGTGCTCATGTCGGTGATTGGGTTCGCGCGCGACGACCGGGTACACATTCCATCGTACGAGCGACGCGTCGGGTTGGTGGACGAGGCGCGCTACCTATGCGCTGTCGACTTTGCGTGCGCCGGCTTCTACCACGACCCGTCGCGCTCGGTGGTGTCCTTTTACACGCGCGCGGTCGGGGGCACCACGCGCATGATCGTTACGGGGACAGCGGTGCACCGCTACGACCTCGATCGTCTGGCGCGCCGGCCTCGGTGCACGGACCCGACCCTGGATGCGGCATACTATGCGGCGACACACGCCGATGTGAACCGCCTCGCCGGCAAAAGCGTCGGAAACCTCGACATCCCACTCAATGCCACGACACAGATGCTGGCCAATGCCCACTTTCGCGTCTACGGACACATGGCACACCTGCGACCCAACGCGGAATGCGACCTCACCGTCGACGTGTCACAGGACGTGCAGGGGTGCACATACGTGCTACCGATCGAGGCGCTGGTGGGGAACGACTTCGCGTACTACACCACGCGCACGGACGTGACGCATACAAACACGACCGCGACGTGTGTGGGTGGTGATGTGCACATCACCACCACGGCCGTCACCACCAGCACGATCGTCACGGCGCGCGTCGACACAGACGAGGTCGTGAAGACAGACATACTCACTCTGCACGCCGCGACGCTCGTAAACGAGACGAGAGTCGCGTGCACCGTGGGTGCTCCCCCCACCACGACCACGCACATCGAGACGCACACCCTGGTCGATGCACAGACAGCATCGCTCAGTGACACATGTGCACCGGTCTCACTTGTACCGGCCGAACGATTCGATGGTGGCGTGCGGCCGGCGGCCGACACGGGTGTACAGGCATACGAAGGCGCCACGCCCGTGTGTGCATGCAGTATTCCGTTCGAGGCGAGCCAGCCGAACCGAACCGACTGCGCGCGAACCATGTGTGGCACATACGGTCGCGTCAATGCAACGTGGGTGGGGACGCGCGCGTCGCCCGAGGCGTGTGTATGTGTTCATGGATTCATCACAACGCGGTGCAGCAATGACGAGTGTGACTGGTGCCAGAGGACGACGTGTGGCACAGATAATGGAGGTACCGTCGACGTGGTTAGCGGAAAGTGTTCGTGTCCGCGCATCTTCGATGGTGATCACTGTGAGATATCGTTGTGCGTTGAAGAGCACACGTTCCCTTTCAACTACTCGCACCAGGTGGACATACTGGGTCGCACACCCGAGTCGTTCATGTGCGAGTGCAGTGGCACATACCATGGCATCTTCTGTGAGCAATCGTGCATCAATGGAGAATTCACCGGCGGCGCGTGTGTGTGCAAGTCGCGCAATGGCTTTCGTGGTCCGGCGTGTGACGAGCCCATCTGCGGCAAGGGCGGTGAGTGGACACGGACGCGATTCGGAAACACGACGGACCACCTGACCGACACCGACGTCGGTGTATGTGTGTGCTCGAAACCGTGGATGGGTACCGAGTGCCGCGAGCACACATGCGACACAAACCAGCTGGCCGATGTGCCGGGCTGGAACGGCATTCGACCGTTTGGCGACGAACCAGTCTTCATTGACGACGAGTGGGAATGTGCGTGTCGCTTCCCATACGCCGGAATCGCCACCAACACGAGCGAGAGACAACACAACTGTGCCGCATACAACTGTGGCTTCGGGACTCCGTCGGGTGAGGCGACGACCGCCACGCCCGCGCACAAGGTGTGTGAGTGTGACCCGAGCGCATCCGACATTGGCATACGCACGGATCCGGATGAGTGCACGGCGCAGACTTCGCGCGACTGCCCGAAGCCGTGTGGCGTGGCGCACTGTCGCGTCGACACAAATAAGTTCGGTTTCTCACCCGTGGGCGGTACACGCAGTGAACCGTGCTGCAACTGCCCGGCTGTGGTGGCATACGACGCGACCGAGGAGTGTACGCCCTTTTGCGCCTTCTTCCAGCCGTGTATCACCACAAATACGAGCGGCTTCGAGTACAACCGCGCCATCAACACGTGGGAGTGCAAGTGCACTGAAAACTATTCGTCGCTCAGTAACATCACCAACGACTGCTCTATATTCACACCACCGGGACACAGTGTTGACGAACCAAGTGTGTTGCCACCAGGAGGTGCGTCGTCTGGATCTTCACCCGGTAGTGACAGTGGCAGTGGCACCATAGTCGATGGACTCAGTGACGTGGTGTTGTTCGGCATGATCGGAGCGGGTGTAATCATTGGCATCGCTGGCATGGTTTCCGTTGCGTCATCAGCTGGTATCCCCACCGCCAAGGTGGGAGCACCACGGCCCATGAACGCCGTACTGGCTCGACGAACACATGCGAAAGAACGAACGCGACTATTGGCTGCGTTGACGGTTGTATGCATATCACTCGTCGACGCGGTTCCATTTGAGTATCCACACACACTCAGGTGGAACAAGATCTCAACTGGCTCCTCATTCCGTCGAAACACACTGTCTACTTCAAATCAGGCCATTGCCTTTGTGTCATCGAGTACACTGTATGGTCCAAATGTCAATGCAGACAACTGTGTTCCATTTACACGCAGCGGCCAAGTGATCCAGGTACGCGGACCCAAATGGAAGTTGGTCGGATTCAGCAACGAGGAGGTGTCGGTTGTATCGGAGCTGGTGTGTCGCATCCCACTGTCACCCGATGTGCCAAATGCATCTATAGGTGACACAAGTGTTAATATTAACACGTGGTCGCGGGTGCTGCTAGCTGCGCCGTACACTGGGCGTGTATTTATTGGGATCAACATGTGTACAGGAGTTACAGGGGATAATCGACTATACTGTACAAATGGTGAATGTGTTGGATTCCCAGCCACGTCACTTGGTAATGAAATTCAATCGAATGGGATCGGGTTTGCAGCTGGTGGGAGTGGATTCGAGAGGATGTCTGGTCCGGAAAGCATCCAACACTGGGATTACAATATACGTGGGTGTAAGTGCAACGATGGGTATAGTGGTGTGACCTGTATGGGTCTATGTCCGACCGGTCGTGATTTATGCACGGGGCGTGGGGATTGCACTGGATCACCGGTCACCCGTGCATCTGATCTGGCAACGTGTATATGTTCAACTGGCTGCCAGTGTGAGCCAGGGTACACCGGTGATAGATGTGAGATCGCGAGACAGACCGTGAATCACCCAGAGGTCACCGATTGGTCCCACTGCTGTGCGTGGGATAGCATGGATTGCAAGCCACTTCTTGCAACGTACGGCAACCGGGCACGGTGTATACCACAGAGAAGCCATACACGCGCATCGGGTACGTCTTTTATGGAGACCGATGACTGCCCAGTGCGTTTTCCTGGGTTCACGTTCGATCGATTCGAATCGGCGCCACTGACGTGTGGAGAGGACAGGAATGGTGGTTCATACATACCAGCTGGTAGTACCGAAGTTACGTACCCGACATGGCGCTCGTACGTATCGGATGTCGATGGGAAGACATACACGGACAAGCGTGCGGGACAAGGACAGTGTTGGAGTGGCCCGACAATCGAAACAGTGTCGCGTGCACAGTGCTGGTGTAACACAGACCTTCTTCGAGCCGGGAGTGACACGGCGGCTGTTCCATATCGACCACCTCGGCGTGGGTGGTGGGGATCGCGATGCGAGATTCGCACGTGCACACGTGCCTCGATTCCAACACCACCATTGAACCGAGACTATGACCCGTATGGTGGAACAGTTCACCACGTAGCTGTGAAGCAATGCAGTGGCAATCACCACCCAACCCTCACAGACGGAGGCGCGCGGCCATATGATGCATCAAATATATGCAATGATAAGCTCGTACGCGATGAGCTTGGTCGTGCACTCAATGTGAATACGCCAGGTGAGTGCACACAGTGTCGTGATGGATGGGGTGCATTCGCAGGTCTATCTGCAACCAAGATAGCCGGTACTGTGTATGCACCATATGGTAACGGGTTATGCCAGGCGCGAACGCTTCACAGTGGCGGAGGGGGCGTATGCGGTGGATACGGAATCGCGGTTTCAAGTGAAACCATTGAGATGCGGACAGGTGTAAACGAAGGTCCGGCGTACAAGTACGCCGATCGCATTCTAAGATGCGAGTGCCCACTGCATACACAGCCATATGGAAACACTGGGATCTGTCAGCGTACGTGTGCAGCCGGACTTAGCGAGCAGGTTGTTCAGATCTACAACCCCGATGGGACGTTCAAGAATGTGACACTCGCTATGCGCACGTCGTGTGGTGGGATGGATCCAGCGACTGGCTACTATCGCGGCCTATGCAGGCCCATCATCGATGGAGATACGGGCGCCGACGGCTTCAACTCAGCGTGCATGTGCAATGCCGGGTGGAACGGCCCCGACTGCTCGGTCAGAGACGTGCGCTTCTTCGACAACGGCTACCGGTTCAGTAACAGCAACAGCACCGTGTGTGGTCAGTATGGTCGCGCGGTGCTCCGGCCGATGCCGGCCAACAATCGCACGGCCTTCATCGATCGCGAATACTTTCGCTTGAATGTCGTGCCACTCCAGGGAGCGCAGCTGGGCAGCATCACGGCGTACACCGCGTATATGTGTGAGTGCACGGCCGATGCGCCGCCCGGCTACACGACGAGCGAGAACACAAAGGGTGTGTGTGCGCGCGGGTGTTCGACACTCGACAACTGCTCGGGCCACGGCACGTGCATCACCGATCCGACGGCGTCGCAGAGTGCAGACAAGGTGTGTCGGTGTGAGCGCGGGTGGGGCGGAGTCAAATGCTCTATCGGTACTATTCTGCGCGATGGTCTGAACAAGACGTGTGGTGGAACCGACCGTGGTACCATCGTCTACACACCAAACACACACATGCTGCAGCAGGAATGCGCGTGCCTTCCTCCATACGAGGTGCGCGATGGCATGTGCTGGCGCAACTGCCCAATGGGCGTCAACCCATACACGGGTGTGTCGACCCTGTGCACCGACGCCAAGTACGGCACATGTGCACCAGATGCAATCACGCGCAACGATCACAAGTGTACTTGCTTTGGTGGCTTCACTGGTGCGGCGTGCGACCAGACGACGGCGCCGGCGGCGCGAGGCCAGAGTGGTACACTTTACCCGTGCACGGGTCACGGCGAGATCGACCAAGTCGGTGGCTACTGTGTGTGTTTTCCGGGGTACGTCGGAGTGGCATGCGAGCTCGACGTACTGACGCGCAGCTGTGGTACGGGCCAGGCGTACCGAGACAACGTCGCCGCGGGCGTTAGCATCATCGAGTCGACCCTCACACCGCCGACGATTGTAGCCGATGTGACTACACGCACATCGTATGGCTACTTCGACACCCTGCGCTACCTGATGGCCAACCCAGACGTGGCCGACGCCGGTGTCGACGGGTGGGTGCATTGGTTGTCGTATCAAAGTGAAAACCGCAAGGTGTGGCTCACCAACGGCGCACATGGTGTGTTCGACTCGGCCGCGTACCTGCGCGCCTACCCGGATGTGGTCGCGGCGGCCTACGACCCATCCAACCCCAACAACGCAAAGCAACACTATATCCAGTCCGGGTTCAGAGAGAGACGATATGCGTGGGTGGTATAGGCATGCACGCATTGCGCGAGGCTGTAGGGTGGAGGAGCAGTTGAATCATACAGTGTATGCATTTATATTAAACGTCGCGCATGGCCAGGATGGCGTCGACCCTGGCTCTGCGCTCGGGTGGCATCCAGTCGGGGAGTGCCTGGTCGTGCGTGCACCGAACGACCTTGCGCGCGTGGACGGGAATGAAGTCGTCGCTCCACTCGATGTGCGTCAACTGCGTCGGTAGCGCGCATCGACCGCGGTCGATGCGGTCCATGCACCGCACGCGGTACTCGGCCACCAGCGGCGCCGACTCGTCGAACGGCACCGTGCGAGGAAGGTCGCGCGACATAAAGCGACGAACGCGCGACAGACACACGCCCATGGCGCAGTGCGGTGAATGGAATAGGTGGGTTGAAAGTGTGTATGTGTTATTGGGGCGTGATCCAGTGCATGCTCGTGCCGGTGATCTGATCCATGTCGTATGCACGGTATCCGTTGTCGAACAGCATCTGGAACGCGTCGAGCTCTTGTGCCCAGTCGGCGCGTGTGCGGCCCCACCCGACCTCGATGTAGAGGAGCGGCTTCGGTGTCGAGTGTGTCTGGATGGTCCGCTTCATGCCGCGAAGCACGAGGTGCTCGGCGCCCTCTGTGTCGATCTTGATCAGGTCGATGGTGCGAGGAAGGAGCCCGGACTCGCGCATGATGTCGACAGTCACGCACACGATCGGGACCTGGACCTGCGTTGCGGTGCGCTCGGCCGCAATGAGCGTGTTCCAGCCGACGTTGGCGGCCGTCTCCATCCATATGTGCTCGCCGGTCGCGACGTGGTCGCACACGGCGTAGTTGAAGAGGTGTATGTTGGGGTAGTCGCGCGGGGGTAACCTGTACGCCGCGTACGCAAAGTACTTCGGGATGGGCTCGAAGCCGTAGACCTCGCAGTCGGGGCACACGCGTGCGATGGCCCACGGTGCCGACCCGATGTTGAGTCCGATGTCCAGTATCAGCAGGGGTCGACCGAGCTCCACCCGCATGCGCACGATGCGATCGAGCAGATCGCGATGCTCGTTGCTGCTCTGGAACCACTCCCACGGCTCGTCCAGGCGGCGGATGTCGGCCGCACTCAGTGCGACGGGTGGAGGTGCGTCCGGTACCACCACCGTCGTCGTCGCCTCGTGTCGCACCAGTGGGGATCCATGCCACGGGGCAATCGCAAACGATACGAGGAGGACAAGGAGAATCACAGATACCACCACCACAGCCCACACGGCCACGCGCGGGACAAGAACCGGTCCAGTTCCGGTGAGCAGTTGGTCCACACACTGAAACAGCCTGGGTCTGGCAGCAGCAGCAGACGAGAGCATGGCGCAGTGCGATGAATGGAATATGTGGGTTGAAAGTGTGTATGGATAAATGAATGAATGTGTGCGTGTGTTACATGGTGGCCGGCAGGCTGATGAACGCGAGCACGAACGTGATTGCAAACGGGATGAGCGCCACGAGCCGCTCGTCGCTGCCGGCGCCCGTCTTGACGCGGTAAAAGGTGTAGACGCGCGCCAGGCCAAACATGATCATGACCAGCAGGAACACGGCGACGGTGTAGTCGGGCGCGTGGCCGTGGTGCACCTGCCACGACACGTTCGTGAGCAGCACCATCCACTGGACGACGAAGAGGCCCGCGCCCAGTGCCAGCAGGGCGTAGGCGCCGATCTTGGCGTAGCCGACGATGTAGTCGGCGCGCGCCTTCTCGCCCACCACGCTGTAGACGAAGGCCGCGGCCTCGCTCGTCAGGTCGATGAAGCCGCACGCCATGGCGAGGAACACCAGCAGGGCGACCTTCTCGACGTCGGCGATGCGCGCCAGCAGCGCCACCTGCGCCACCATGAGCGGCATGACCAGCAGCGAGTCCTTCACCACGGCCAGCGGGTTCCACCCGATGCGCTTGAAGAGGCCCTCGTACCACGCGTGGTGGTACCACACGAACGCGTGGTACGCGACGTTGACGCCGGCGTGCACCGGGACGAGCGCCTCGGCCGTCGACACGCTGGTGCCGCGGATCGACACCGTGTCGTTGGCGTTGCTGACGCCGAAGACGTAGCCGGCGTCGACGCTCGTGCCGCCGCCCGACGCCATCATGCCGATGCTCACCACCGCCACCACGGCGAAGGCCAGCGTGCCCAGAACGTGGATCCACACGCGCGGCGCACCCTCGGGCGCCTCCTGCATGCCGGCATTCACAGCCGCGTGCGCGTACTTGAACGACGACGGGTGCATGGCGAGAGAGAGAGAGAGGGGTTGATTCAAGTCTATACACACGACACGCGTGGTTGGTTCTATCTGTATGCATGTATTTATGTGTCACTCGGTGCGATGCGCTCTTACTCCTCGACGTCCATCTCCTCGATTTCCGCGACGATGCTGCTGCCGCCGGCGGGTAGAAGCCGCGCTAGGAGGCTGCGTGCGAGCCTGATGTTGGTGCTGTGGCACTCCTTGACACGGACGAAGGCGGAGTCTGGCCGGGTGTCGAAGTACCCGCCGGGCATGATCCGGTCCGCCTCCTCCACGCTCGGTGGCATGAGTCCCTGGATCCACATGTGGTCGAAGAGCTCCGACGCGATGATCCGCTCGGCGCCCGCCTTGGTTCGCCGCAGCCACGGGCCGACGACACCCGCGTTGTCGGGGTGGCGGTACCGAATACACGCAGACCAGACGCTGGTGGGCTCTGTGTCACTCCCATCGTTGGTGGGCGTGGATGCACCGCCGCAGTCGCAACACAGCTGGTTCCCGAACGCGTTGTGTAGTTTGGCGTCGCAGGCCGTGCACTCGAACACGGGCCACCGGTGCACGGCCCGCGTGGAAGAAGCGAGGGACATGGAGTGGGGGGGAGAGAGAGAGAGAGAGAGAGAGAGAGAGAGAGAGAGAGAGAGAGAGAGGGGAT
>Ga0326734_1000348_pt1 | contig 12993 bp, 15 predicted proteins | sample 15_GP2_1315_FD_207944 | JGI IMG/M metagenome (GOLD analysis project Ga0326734, IMG submission 207944) | Glacier ice microbial communities from Ngari, Tibet, China - 15_GP2_131.5 | ecosystem: Environmental > Aquatic > Freshwater > Ice > Glacier | place: China: Ngari, Tibet | collected 2018-07-18 | reverse complement strand
GTTATGTCAATTAATAAAGAATTTGTTTTAGATGCAGAAGCTACCTTCTTATTTATAATAATTCCACTATCTTTGTTAAGAGCGGCCTTATAAAAAGAAACAAGATTTTCATGCTCTTCAAATATTGCCGCTACGTTCTCACTAGCTAGAGTTAAGTCTTCTTCAATTTCATGATTGAAATAATCGTGATCGGCTTTTTGACTGAGTGGTGCATTAACATACATTGGATAAATTTCAAGCAGCTTTTGCCAGTAATTTTTATTAAGTTGAATAGCAGTAATTTTGGGTACTGTTGTTAATCTACTTTCTGAAAATTCCTTTTGTTTAATACCTTCAACACCAGCAGCATCAAGCAATCTTAGGCATCCGTAAGCTTTATCAAACTTTTCAGTGATCGTTCTTTCATTTAATTTTTCTTGCCTTGTAATTTCTGCGAAAGTCTTACCAAGCACTACTTGATTGAAAACATTCTTTTCACTATCAGTGATCGTTCTAATACAAATATTTGGAAAGTGAATAGGTTTTAGTTGAGGTATCATTTTAGATTTTTTTCTAAGATTTAAAAAGTCAATAGCAATTGACTGTATATTGAAAAATAAGAATAATAGTTCCTTTACTTATAAATTAAGATGGTTGTTTCTTAATTCATTTTAGTTATATATGTTTGAATTAATGTACAGTGAGCATAAAACATACAGAGTTTTTTAGGCTCTGTATGTTTTACTATTTATTGATTAAAAGTCTACGTCAAATGTTTTATCAGAATCATCCCTACGCATAACATTTAATTTGTATTGCCCATTAGCTTGCTCTTGCGGACTAGGTTGTGTCATTCCGATATTAAGCCAGTTCTCCATGAATTTCATAGGGTTCTTTTCAGGAAGAGGATATTTCGATTTAATACCAAGGAAGTTGTACACATCTTTAGCATTAAACAGAACCCACTTCTTAAGTAGTTCTGCATTAGAGCCAACGAGTTCTCTTCCTTCTGAGAAGGTATAGTCACAGTTATCTAGCTCGCTCTGAGTCACTTCATCAACAATACGTTGCACTTGCTGCCTACACTGAATAGCGGCAATCTTACCACGAACTGTTTGGCTCTCATACTCAAGGACTGTTTTATCTAGCTTGGCATGTACTTCTAATTCATCCTGAGCGATCTTCTGAACTGCTTTACCAATAGGCATAAACATTCCAGTATCACAGATAGTGAACGTCACAGCAAAGCTAGACATAAACTGAATACGCTCCAAGCAAAGCATTGCTACTACGAACAAATATACTTGGTTGTAAGTCTCTTGATTATTCTCAACCTGACCTAGCGCGTACTTATGCGACATATCGTAGGTCTTAGCAAATACGTCAGACACTACCGACAGACGAACTAACGACTCTTTTACTTTGAGTACTTCTGATAACACTTCATCTGGGTTATCGAAACTACTTCTAACAATCTCAGAGTAAGTAGCTGCGTGCAGGATTTCATTAGTCGTTACAGCAGACCATGCAGCCCATAACTCAGAAGAGGTAACGAACGGTGCCGCGATAGGTGCAAGAGCCCTAGAAGCCACACTATCGGCTTCCCATTGCCAGGCTAGTGTACGGATCATAATCTCATACACGTTCTTAGGACAAGTCTTAAATTCTACGTTGCAACTATCGTATTTAAACTCATTCTCATCCCAATCAAGAGACTTCATAAGTTTATAAAGATCCCAAATCTTTGGATACTTCTTATTAACCGTATCGAAAAGACCTGGCTGTGTTCCTAAAAACAAACTAGGTGTTTCGTAATCGGTTTTATTAGTATTGAAAATCTTATCACTAATCTCAGACATTACCATGTTTCCTTAATTCTTCTTGAATGCAGGAGACCAAGACAATACTCGATCCCCTGCTACTTCATTTACATCTTACAAACACCATCATCACAACTACCACTACCAGTATCAACATCAGTGTTAAGAACCATTTGTTCAGTACTATTTAAGTCAGTACCTTTTGTAGTCAAAGTATTTTGATAGTACTTTGACTTAACACCCATCTTCATTCTGTACAAATAGTCATCAATCATCTCAGTTGAAGATACTGTATCGGTTCCAATAATCTTTCTCCAGTAGTCAGCACTGATACCTTGGTCAGTAAACTTCTGAACAATAGCATACACATCAGTCATATCCCTAGAAGGTATATCCCAAGCAAGCTCGTACTGATCACCGATAATGTCACCGTCTGGAGCAACCCAGTCAATGATAACCTCGTTGTCAGTCTTAAGCATAGCTAATTGACGAACACCGTAAAGACTGTTAGGTGCACCAGATGCTTTAGACGAAGACTCGCAAGGCATATGTGCAAACAAGCAGCTATTACGAATACCTTTATTAGCAATAACTCTAGCACGAAGATCTTCCCAATTGTGAACATAAATAGGGGCAGCGACAGAGTCAACATTCCTGTTATATGTATCAATAGGAAGCCATCCTTCAGGCCACTTAGTCTTATGCATCCAAGGAGCATTACCCAACTCTTTACCAAGCTGAAGACTTGCCTCAATTCCAAAGTAAGCGTGCTGCTCAGCAACACGATGAATTTCTGCTTTACCTTCTGGACTAGAGTACTTCAGGTTCTTCTTAGCCATATGGTAAGCAAGACCTGTAATACCCACACCAGCATTCAAACGCTGCTTAGCAGTAAAGCCTACGTGAGGAAGAATATACTCACTCTGATGAATACATTTATCAATCATCAGCAAACCGTAGTACATTGTTTTGCGGTATTGCTCTGGAGTATGAATGTTACACACAACTGCGGCACCGAGACTACAAAGCGCTACTTCGCCTTTACCATGATCTACTTCTGAATACAGATCCAACATACTTTCATAGCCAGATGTAGGCTCAGAGATTTCAGCACACAGGTTAGAGCTTACGATTGGTTCTTTAAATGGAGTATGACGATTTATCTCATCAGAATTCAATTCATAGTGACGACCTGTCTCGAATGCTTGGTTCAGTGCATCAATAAGCAGATTCCTAGCGTTTACATACAACTTCTTGAAAGTATGGTCAGCTTCATACTTAGCATAGAGTTTCTCAAAAAGCTTCTCATCGGGAGAAAACATTGCTGCGTAAAGGTCTGGAGCTGTAAAACTATTGAATACAAAAATATCCTGATTACGGCCTGCTTTACGAGCAAAGAATTTGTTACTAATAAAACCGTAGTCAATACCACGAATCTTCTTGTCTTCAGTAGACTTGGGATTTTGAAGCTTGTTGATGACATCTGCTTCTGGATCAAAGATACTGAAATACGTAGTATGTGCACCACCCCGTCCGTTTTGCAGATTAGCTTTGACAGCTCCTACGCTTGCACGATAGTAAGGAAGTTTACCCTGATGTTTAAATGCACCACCTCGTACTGGATCACCCAATGAACGAGTATTGATGTTGCTACCAATACCTGCAGACATACAAGTCATCATGTAAGCGATATGATCACCAATAGCAAGAGAGATAGCTGAATCGTTAGTTGTGTACAGGCAGCAAGATGCAAATCCACGCAAAGGCGTTCCTAGATTAACAAAGTTAGGAGTAGGTGCATTCAGACGTTTGTTTGAGAACTCATCGTACCATGCTTGCAAATCTTCCATCCGACGCTCAGCTGGTTGGTCTTCTGCCAGCGCCATAGCCATCCGCATATAGACAAACTGCTGCGTTTCGAACTCTTCACCAGTAATCTTATTCCTCAAAGAGTACTTCATGCGTACGTGATGCAACTCAAAATAAGGTGATTCAAAATCACGCTCATGATCAATCATTTTTTCAATGAGAGCATAATCGCTATCCGAATAGTCAAGATGACGCATCAAACCAGTAGGGATTAGTTTCTCGTGCAATTGCTTAATTGTTGGTAGTGTATCACCATGGATCTTTTTGCTAAGATACACTGAATAAAGTTTACCAGCCATCTTGTTATAGCCAGATGTGTTTTGCTCAATACATGAGTCAATCAGTCTCATTTGCAGTTCTTGAGAGGTGCATACTTCAGGCAGTGTGCTAACAGCGTGTAGAACAATCATAGACCAGTCTACAAGGCCATTAAGATCCTTGCTAGCCCACTGGCCCCACTTGTTTACTTTAGACGGCGAGAACTCTTCTAAGCTACCGTCACGCTTTTTGATTGAACGAATCATTGGTTAAAAGCCTTTAAAATTAATTTTTTATGTACTTATCTTCACTATCACACATGATGTAGCGAGTGAGTATTTTAACTCTTGTTATCCCTAGCAAATGATAATGGAACAAAAAAATAAGGTCATAGCTCCCCTTAGCGATTAGGCTAAGGGGAGCTTTTATATTGTCTCTATTTACTTATCATTTTCATTTCTTTTACCATTTTCGTTACCTTTTCCATTATCATTACCTTTTTCTTCTCTATTGATTGGTGGTTCTGTAGTCTCTTTAAGTTTAAGAGCACCACCCACCATAATAAATAAAGCACCAATTCCAGTGGAGAATGTAAGAATATCAAATTCTTGATTTTTCCATCCGACAACATATATTTGTAAACCGACACCTGTCAGGAAACCGATGATAGCGAATATCTTAACGACGTCGTAGCTTTCACCATCAATTCCCGTGAACATGTCTTTTACTACTCTCTTAGTTAAACTTGACACGATAAACTCCTTACAATAGATTAATATAAAACAAACTCATTCATATTAATCTATGTAAAAATTTCATCTATTCAAGAGCAGGGTAAACCTTATCCCAGTTTTCACCATCATACAACCAGCATTGATCTTTTATTGTAACTATATCACCGACTTCGGGATCTAGTGGAAAGTATAACATTTCTTTATTATCTTGTTTAAGATCTTCATTCACTTTTTTTATCCTAAGCAAAATGGTAACGTATATAATTGCAACACAAACTAGTACTGCAAATAAGATTTTAACTATTACTAAGATAAATTCATAAGTCATGGTTTATGCCTGTTTATGGTAATGCTGTTTGTACGCTTGTCTGGCCTTGGTACTTTCCAGCACGATCAGCATAGGAAACCTCACAAGGGACCTTTCCACGGAAGAACACAAACTGTGATATACCCATGTTTGCATAAACCTTCAACGGAAGTGTCGTCGAGTTACTTATTTCAATAACAACGTTTCCTTTAAAACCTGCTTCGATTGGAGTTACGTTGACAATAGCACCTACTCGCGCATAGGTTGACTTTCCCAAACAGATAACTAAAACGTCCCTAGGTATATCGAAGTACTCGATAGTTCTACCTAAGATGTAACTGTTAGGTGGAATGATACAATAGTCTCCTTTGTGTTCAACACAGCATTTTTGATCAAAATCTAAAGGATCGACTACGGTGCTGTTAATGTTAGTGAATATTTTAAATTCATCAGCAAGCCGCACATCGTAGCCGTAAGAAGACAAACCAAAAGAAATAGCTTTTGATTTTCTATATATTATTCCTCCAGAGGTAGTACTCCATTCATCTGGCTTATGATTCAAACATATAGATGAAAGATCTTTCTGTGTTTGAGTGACCTCGTTTTTAATCTCACGAACCTGATGATCAAAAAACGGTGTAATCATACTTGTTTGTTTATCCTCATTGGATACTTCAAACTTTGAATTACTTACCGTAGCCTTACAAAGTTCTTTTATTTCTACATCTGCTAAAATTGACATGAGTTATTCTTTCTTTATATTAACTGACTTTGCACATTTGATACACCTGTAGTGTTTTCAATATGTTTGATACTTATAAATGAGCATATGCTTCTTCCCTTAGCTGTGAAGCTTATTCCAAGCGTTTGATCAATGTTCTTAGAGATTGTTGAGAATACCCCAATCTCATGCATTTTACGGACACAGGAATACATTGCTGTACTAGATAATTTATCTTCTAGTCTATTGTCTATACTTTTTATATCGAATACCCTGTGAATAATTTTACTAGCAGCATGGACTATCGCTACTTCAGACGGTGTCATGTGTGCCACAAGGTTTGCACCGTCCAGACCGGTTAAATCTTTCATTATACATTCCTAAGAATTGTTGATTGGTTGTCAAACAATTTGAGTAATACTTAAAAAAAATACATGAGCATAGCGCTCACTATTAATAAAGGTAAATTAATGCCTTTATTAATAGTGAGCGTAATATGACAAATGTATTTTTCAATCAATTAAGTGTTACCTTAGTCGCAGGGTTTTCTAAATCAAAATATCCTTTTTCAAGATAGTCGTAAATTCTACCCGAGAATTCAAGATGAGTAACGTTTTGCAAAGAAATAGTAAAAGCTAATTCACAATCAGCTGTTTTAGAAATCTCATGATTTTCATTCATAAGAAATCTTTTATAAAAAGTTACATTTACCATTGTGTTTGATGTACAAATACAAATACGAACTGCTCTTTTACATTCTAGATTTTCAATAGTAATTAAAGACAACATATCACGATAACCACATAAACCTAGATCAACTGTGTTTTCTGGGGAATCCATGATTTTAGCATCAATTACATAATCACTTCTATCTAAAACTGGAAGACCTTCTTTACCAATATAGAAATCATTGATGCTATCGATTGTTTTTATTGATGTAATTTCAAGATCATCAATTATCCAAACATTATCAGCATAAATAAAACCAGCATTCACCACACAAGGTTTACTTGTTAGTAGTAAATTTTCTAGCTGAAAATCATTATCTATTTTTTCTGACTTATATTCTTCTTGATTCATATTTAATTCAAATTTATATATTGTTTAAAACTAATAGGAAAATAGCAGTTTCTTATTTTCCTAAGAATAGGTGCTACTTTGATAATCAAGTCTGTATCAATCTCGTTTATGAAATCAGCTACGTAGTATGTGCAATAAGAATCATTAGCAAAACGTTCAAAGAGTTTAAACCTCTTTATCATTATTTCTTCAGACAGAAGGACACCATCTTCACATTCAAAACACAATGCGTAACTCTGTCCGTGAAAGCCTGTTGACTTATTGAAGAGTGCACCATACTTGTGAATAGCTAAACGAGAAGTACCATAACCGTGTCGTCCACTAAACTTACTAATAAAAACATATACGCTACCTTCTGGTAACTCAGTTCCCGGTTTGTAATAAGCCACACCATTATTACCCACTCTGTCGGTGTTCATTTGTTCTTCTGTTGTATTGCTAGTTTTTGTTATTAGCCGTGCTTTTAACTGGTGATTTACTTTAGAATGCATATATATTTCAGTAATTTTTGTAGGTTAAATGGGTAGTTATTTTTTAATGATTCTACATACCCATTAGTGAATCTTTAATATTTCCAATAGCCTCTATAAGCTTTTTCAGCCACGGTCATTTCCATGTAATTAATACCGCTTAATGCAGCATACTCTCCTAAAGATCTTTTGTGTCCCAAACCATAAGCACCTAGTTCTTTACCACCTCCAAGGAGATCCTTTATCCTGTCCTTAGAGCGTTTTTCTAAATGTACCCAGCTTTGGCTACGAGCAGCATCGATAGACTTTTCCCAGTGCAATATACGGGGCACTTGATTGGTGCTTTTAGTGTTATACAAGTGATAAATCGGAAGACCTGGTGTATGAAAGATATCCCAACCGTGTGTAAATATCCTTGCAGCTAGTGTTTGCTCTTCACCAATAAAATAAAGATACGGATCGTAAGGAAAACAGTTTACAAAATCACCAGATGTAAAAAGACAACCAGCTCCTAAGTGAAATCCTCTTACTGCTTCATTGCTGTTAAAAGGATGAGCTTCAAACCCTAGTGTGTAAAGTCCATTTTGAAACTTTGATTCTTTTTTTACTACGTGTGCTAGTATACTCTTGGTCACAGGCCTCTTAACAGGCAGCCCGTGTTCAAAAATAAAAGGATTTGGATAGGACGTGATTACCACGCCCTTATTTTTTTGTTGCAACTCAATTGCTTGGTTTACTAAAATATCGTCCCAGTCTTGATCGAAATCCATATGCGAGTCAATCTGAAAAAACCAGTCCTGACCACCATACATAGTCATTCCTAAGGAACGCGCCCAACACGCTCCTCGGCTATGTACAGGATCTATCAATAAGTAGGATATGTTTTTAGGCATTTCCTTAAGAGCAAGGTGATTATAGTTTTGCTCTACTATTCCGAAATGCAGACTCTCTGGATGCTTTGCCATTTTGAGAGCCTGCTTGATAGTAAAATCTAAAACAGGATCACAAAAAGAGGCAATACTTATAAATATTGTCATTATATTTTTCTACCAATTCTTAAATACAATCATGTCTTTCGATTTCAAAAGATCATAAAACTTTTGCGCTTCTTCTTTTACTAAGTGGTGAACTTGTTGGCAGTTAACCCAAACACATGACTTAGACTTTAGAGGCATCCAGTTTAAATTACTAAACTCTGGATACTCTTTAGCTTTGTCAGCGTTTGTGGCTACTGCATAAAACCTTTGCTTAGTATCCACTACGTTTGTACACAAAGTTCTCATTGAGATGGCTCTGAATACGAGCGTTCAGTTCGGGTAACGTAAGGGTCAGGCCTTTACTTGCGTCTTGTCCGAATGCCGCCTTCTGCTCTTTGTTACCATTCCTGGCAATAGCTTTAGCGTGGTTTACTGCGTCAGCTTCAGAGTATTTTACTTTTGTCTTTTCGTCGAATGTATAATTCATTTCATTTTCCTTGGAGTTTGGATAGGGTTGTCTTGTACTAAATACTAGTTAGTTAAAATACTACTATATGGGTGCTTGTAAAGGTCATTAATATCTGCATTAACATTAACACAACCTATTGCATTAGCTACACTATTACATACGCGAGTATAAAAATATTCGTGAATATTGGAGATGTTGTAATAATGTTCTTAGTATCCTTCATAGATCATGAAAAAAATAAAGACCGGTTATTAGCCGGTCTCTTTAGTTGTGTTAATTAACGAACATGCTTAGGAAGCTCAGTCTTTATGTAGGTTACGAAACCTTCAGACCAAATATCTATTGGCTCAAACCGCTTGATGTACCATTGCAAATTCTTCTCTGCAAAGATACGGTAAATGCGGCAGGTACGAGTATCCTCAAATGAGATTACCTCGTCGTAGCTATAGTTGATGAAACGCATAGCAGCAACAGCGTCTCTCTCAGTAACACAGATAGTCGGTGTAATGAAAGAAGTACCATTAGCGCCAGCGTAGGATGCCATAGCGTTGTTAGTTGAAATGATCTGCTTAACTTCATCCACGTACCCTTCGTAGTCGGAGCCAGCATAATCTGCTTTCATAGTCTCTTTAGGATAAATTACTTTAAGTTTTTTATCACCACTAGCAGCTTTACGGATGCCTTTGATGTTAGCGTACATAAAGAATGTCTCCTCAATAGTCAGTGCTTGGAACTGACAGAACTTACTGATAACACCTGCCAGCTCACGTATTGGTTTAATATCGTAACCTTCAGCGTCTTTTTCATATGAAAAAGAACTCTGCTTTAAACCAATCGAAGGCTCGCTAGAGTGACCCTCGTCGTAGCTTTCACGGTTGTACTTTACGTAAATACCACGTTTCTCCAAAATATCTTGTGTCTTCTTATTGTACGCTGTTGAGTTCTGGTAGGCATCAATCACAAATTCAGATTCTGGGTAATTATCTAGAATCTGCAACATATCAGTTGGCAAGAGATCAGCACCTAAAATGTAGATCATACATTTATCAGTGGATGATGGAAAAACGTTCTTGTCATTACTACGCGAGTAAGGAATATGCAGAATCTTTTCGACTTCTGATGGATTTTCTTTACTTGCTATGTGATAATGAATAGTTGCAGTAGATGCTGCAGCCATGCAGCTGTCCAGATTTAATGGGCTGTAAATAATAATTATTTTGGAGTTCATTTTAAGCTTCCTTTAAGTTTAGTGAATGAATAACAGAGACATGGCAAACCACAAAAGTGATTAGCTATGCATGCTCTATCATTGTTATATATGTATGAAAAAATCTAGGATAAAACTATTTTGGACATATACCCTCTACAGAAGTTCTTACTTTCTGTAGAGGGTATAGTGTCTAAAGATTATTAGTCAAGCCATTTGAACTTAAAGTTATCGCCTTTAATGTGATCACCAGAAGGATCTTTTCCATCTAAGAAAGCTGCAATAAAGTTAGCTATAAATTTATGGTAACGACCAGTAGTAGGATCTTCTGAATAAATAGATAGGCGCTCAGTTACTAGACACCATGTAGTTTTCATTCTGAAGTCAACGCAAAGGAAAGAATAGAAAAACAAATTAAGCAAAGCATCTAGCACTATGTAAGGTACTGCAATACATGTATCGACTAGAATTACTTTCCTTTGAGACTTATTATCGTTACGAGCTTTTTGAGCATTCATAACAAAACCAAATCCTACGTAAAGAACAATGCTACCCACTACTCCAAAGAGTAACCAAATAACAAAAGCCTTTACCATAAAGTCCGGCCAAGAAATAGCAGCTATAATTTTTAAGAAAGATAGCCAATTAATTTCCGTTAAGAAAGATAATTCCATGATGAAATCCCTATTATTAAAAAACCGTTTATATACAAAAAACTAATAATAATTCCCTACAAAAGTATTTAGCTTCTGTAGGGAAATATGTTAAGTCAATAAATATTAGAGAAAAGTATCAACCTCTGTCCAGCGAATTGTGACACCAAATTGCCATGTACCAGTCGCAGGAACGTTTGCACGAAGAATAAGCCCTTCATTCTGTTCAAGAATTACAGGGTGTAAATCGTCTGGTTGAAAAAGAGCATTGTTGTTAAAGATAGTAGCAAATGCAGCAGCAGGAATACCTTGAAAGATTGCACCTATACCAACAGTGTCTACAACTTTAGTTCCAGCACCCAACGCTGCAGTAGAAGAAATCCTGGCATCACCACTGACAGTTAACAGAGATGTCGCCATATCTGTTCTAAGCTTTCCGTTATTACCAGTCATGACTGATGCTGTTCCACCAGTACCAGACGCTGTCCATGCTCTTGCAACAAAAGCAGAAATATCTCCTGCTCCTGCAGTAAATGCAGCAACTGAATATGCACCTTCTAACAGGATTTCCTGAATGACACACTTTTTAACAGCCTCACCCCAACGAAACTGAAATATTTCAGAGTTCGCTACCAAGCCCGCTGCCAGTACACCACTTCTAACCGACATCGTGTAGGCTCCGTTTACACCGTAGTCAAGAGGGCGTGCATTAACACGAAGTGCGTTAAATTTAGATCCATCTACCTTTAGAGGTAAGCCATTTACATCAACAATTTGAATAGTCATAAATCATAATTCCTTTTTTAAATCCATTCCCAAGCTACATTCCATATTCCGTATGGTTGACTTTGATATGTTGACATTGGGTAAGCTGGAGTTGTACTAATAGCCCGTATTGTAAAACCAACACCAGGTACTATGTTGTAAGCAACCACTTTAATAGACTCAAGCACATGCTCATCTGCTGAATGATCTGCAGATGCGGTAGTGTTCATCCAAGCCTTAACACGAGAGTTAGCAACAATGGCAGTCTGTCCTGTTATAACTACATCAGTAATAGATTTACCAGGAAAGACGCCGAATGTTAAAGTTGATAATCCTCCGTTAACAGCACCGCCACTACCACCTGAAGCTTCAGATACCTTAGCATAAACCTCGTATGTGTTTGTTGTCAAACCAATACCGATTCTGTTTTGATCGGTAATAAGGAACATCTCCCCAGCAAGTAAACCATTAGCTGTTACCGCTGCATTTATTTGGGAGATTGTTCCTCTTTTTATTCTTATTCTAGGAGCTGGCATTTAATTCCTTAGAATGTTCCGCAATCAAAAGTAATACCATCTATTAGTCCACCAGTAATGTTTACGTTAGCTGCTGATTGAGTACTCATGGTGCCCAAGCCACTAATGTCTGTATTCGGAATAGTAGCTGCTGCTGTCATTATACTAGCGCCGTTACCTTTAACGTAACCAGTAAGAGTAGCTGCACCAGTTCCACCATTAGCCGCTGCTACCACGCCAGTAACGTTAGCTGCATTACCAGCTATGTTTCCACTAATCGTAGAAGCTGCAATAGTACCACCAGTGATACTTACTCCAGTAGAAGCTTGCGTAGCCATGTTACCAAGGCCAGAGATATCGGCAAAAGCAAGAGTGATTGCACCAATACGACCAGCTACTGAAACAACGTCTGGTTGTCCACCCTCCATCTTATCCCAAACAGTACCGTTAAAAGCAATCACGTCACCAACGGTCCAATTTGAGTTACCGTCAAGAGTGGTATTACCCGCTACCGATACTTTATAGAAATAACCTTTAACACCTGTTGCGCTTGTAAGCAACGGTGTATTAGTAGAAGCATTCCAAACACCTTGATAATTCATTCCACCGGCAACAGAAGCAGGTAACTGAGCAACAGGGACTTTACCTGTACCATCAAGACTAGCGTATCCGTTAGCCAAACCTTTGCTAGCTACGTTTTCTGGGGTAAAGCCAAGAGCTGTCGTGATGTCACCAGCCACAACTGCAGATGTTCCTGTAACACGTCCGAAGGTATCAACAGTAAATCGTTTTAACGTACCTGTACCACCATCAGTTACGGTAGCTAAATCAAACGTGGGTGCTCCACCGATACCATTGCCATTACTAACTGTAATGCGTCCTGCAGTACCTGCTAATGCGTAAGTAGTATAAACACCAGCAGACGTTTGTGTAACAAGACCAAATGTAGCTAAAGCAGCTAATGCAGTAAGACCAGTAGCCAGTGGTTGAGCGTAAGTACGAACCCATGCAGTAGGTGCTGCTTTAGTGCTATTATCAGCAGCTAATGGCGTAGGAATTATAGGACTAGATGTAAATGTCTTAATACCGCCGATGCTTTGATCGCCAGCAAGTTGTACAGTAATACCTGTTCCAGCAATAGCAATGACCGCTGCAGCTGTTACACCAGT